>Ga0209782_1000165_pt1 | contig 26100 bp, 25 predicted proteins | sample WorMetmaBAHAMAS1_FD_187390 | JGI IMG/M metagenome (GOLD analysis project Ga0209782, IMG submission 187390) | Marine gutless worms symbiont microbial communities from Max Planck institute for Marine Microbiology, Germany - Inanidrilus... | ecosystem: Host-associated > Annelida > Digestive system...
GGGGGGGGAGGCAAGTAAGATGAAGTGGTGGGTCTAAAGCAAGGCATGTGAGGAATTATTTAATGTATGTGACAAACATAGACAAACACCTAGAAGGAAATATCATAAGTGACGAATCAAATCTAATTTTTTTTGTATGCTTCGAAGCAACACTGTGGAACTTACTTTCAGTGTTACACAGTAATTAATTACAAAGCTTCACACTAATTACGTACGCCAGCGTTGGCTGAGGCATGGCTAAAGTGATCTCTAAACAGCTTGCGCTATCAACAACCAAGACCATAGACACAAAGCAAATGGGAGGCACTTGGTATATATATTGACTTTTGAGGTCAAAATGTCAAAAGGTCATGGTTAGCAAGTGAAAGAATGAATCATAATACAATGCTGTAGAATACTGACTCCAGCTAGTTACCCCATCATTACACACCAACAGGCTTTTAATAATGACAAAATGCGACAAATACAGACAATAACATAAAAGACGGCAAAGCTACATTGGAAGAAAAACAATGAACCTGTTCTTCAAGATGGGAGTTAGTCTCGGCAAAAGATCCTTTATCGGCGGAGTCATTCTTGTCATTCCGATGACATTAACGATCGCCTTCAGCGCGCCGAGAATACTACCCAAGACTTCGGGGTATTCCTCACCGAGATATTCATACAGCACAACTCCGAGATGACCCATCAGCTTCTCCTACATACCACACCACATTGCTGGCAATATGTAACTGAAGCACCGACTCACTCAATGTGCACAGTGTATAATACCGTAAAGCCAAAAGTTGTTTTTTTCTCAAATGTAAATTATTCTGGCGCCTATCGTTTTGTCGAATTCAAGCCACATATCCAGCGAAAAATTTTGTATGGGCCTCATTTACCAGTAGCGGCAAACTGAAAACATGCGCGCTACTTGGGTGTTAGCAGCCAACTGGCAAGCTAGCATTCTTATCAGCATCAGATGAAAACGCTGCTGGGTTTTGGTGACACCAGGTTTATGCCTGTATGGTTATCAGATGATTTTGCTTTCAAAACTTAAACAAAAACTTGGACACCAGTGACAACTAGCCGACACCAATTCATCCCGTGAACGTTGTGTGTGTGTGAGTGTGTGGATCGGTCTTTTTGCCCATATGCATACCCGCTGATGAAGCAATCCGTCATCTTCAATGGTGCACTCCACGTGCGACTGTGTGTGTCTGTTATATCTATCAGAAGCTGTTCACTAGTTAAAGCATTACAACTTACGATCATAAGCTCTCAGTGCAACCAATTAATCAACATACCCAGACGTACTACATACAGGCCTGCCTGCCTGCATCAATGCATATTCATGGATTACCTCTTGACAAGTTTTCATAACTATGGCAATTCTGGAGATAAGATCGGCGGCCTGCTGGCGGACTTTGGCCGACTTGTTGTTGAGACGCCACAAAATGGTGCCACAAATCTGTGGCAGATACGCCTTCACACGTTTGCCGAGAGCATTGACAACAGTGCCAAACCCATTCAGCATCACAATTTCCTGTGCACAATACCAAACAAACTCTCATGTATACCAGCAAATTAGTTAGTTGGTGTTTAATGTCCCTTTACAACACGAATATATGGCTATATCAGGGACGAAAGGTGGAGAGCTATCCCTACCCAGTATAGGAAGGCCAGCGATATATTAACCTCAACCCTGGCCGCCTTTTTGTTCAGCAGCCACCCAAAAGGGGAAAGGGATCGAGAGGCTCATTTAAATTATTACACCAGTGCCGATAACAAAGAGAGACAACTTCACACAAGTAAGTAGACAAAAATGAAGTTAAATAAACATAGATAATGTGATGTGGCACAACAGAGTAATTATTAAAGCAGTGGACTCATGTTTGTGACGTCGCAGGTTCAACTCTGTGTAGTTCCAACCTTGTCTCTTTGACAGAATGACTCACAGCTGGTTATTTACAGCGTCTGTGCCTCTAATGTAGGCTAATTGTATTCTATTTATCTATTCAGCTCTTACATTGTTTAGCTGTGTGTGTTTTTTATCAAACTTATTAACTTACACAGCCAAAGGACAATGATGCTTTGCAGCCAGGAAATAAGAGCTATTTTAACTGTGGATTAAATGCTTACATATGGGGATGGCAGGCTGAACTTCTGAGATCCCTCGTTAACACTAACTCATCAGAACCAAATAATGTATCATATACAAGGTGTGCCAATAAAAAAACAATCCCATAGAAAATATTCTGTATTTTAGTAAAGGTAGCACGGATCTAATCCAAACTTTCGGAATTTGTATGCAAGTGTTCACGCAACACATCCTGCAAATATTATTGAAATAACTTATATGTTTCAACAGATACGGCAGTTTAAAATTTAAAGTTCAATTTTTCAAGTAAACATGTAGTTATGCATATTCATGAAGAACAAATCACACTTTGCACAGCTTTTCGTGAACTACAGGACTGCATATCAGAACATTTCTGGTAATGACAAGAAGAGTATTAAATGTGAGCATGCTATTTTAAAAGCTGTATAATGATGTCTGTTTTCATTACTATTTTCCTGCTGCTGATTAGGTGACCAAAAGATATCTACGACTGGCAAAAACCACTGATATTTAACTTAGAGGTTCCAGAACTGACACAGGAATAGTACAACTAAAACAATACCAAATCCAAGGTTCATCTGTCATTGAAATGGAGTTAGTGTAGTGGTGATAATATCAGAGGAGATGCGTTTATACCTCAGTTGTCTGTTCCTGGAAGGCATACAAGATGCCGTCAATCAGCTGTTCTTCAAGCCTCGAGTCGACGTCCGATGCACCGAGACTCGACATGATCTTGTCGATCGTTTCCATCACCATCTTACGATACTGCTCTGCCTCATCCTTGAGGTCGTCCACGACGCGGCCCACAATCTCCGCAGCTCCCACCTTCGTCGCTATCTCCACCGTCGTGTCCACCAACTACGCACACATCACCTTACATTGCACATGCCCTGACTGACGGTGTTTTGCGTCCGCTGGTCCACGTCTATGGAACACGCTGCCAGCACATCTACGGCAGTGTGATAGTCGCGGACAGTTTAAACGGTTGCTCAAGACTCATCTGTTTGGTTCTTGAGAACGTGGCACTCTGTGACATTTCTGTTAGGAGCGCCGTGTATAAATCTTACTTACTTACTTACTCATAATTACGCAAGTCTATAATAACACGGTTACAAATGTAGTTTTAACTGTTCTCATAAATTCCATAAATCTAACAAAAGCAGATTCCGCGTAATCAAACATTACTGCTGTTTAACAAATACGGAATTATGACAGCGTCGACAATACAGTAAACTCTCGGCTTCACATTCGTTTTTCAGTACGAACATACACTGCAGAAAGACTATCAGAATGCCGTTGAAACAATGCACAAACAGCTCGACCTGACGGTAGTTGCGTCTATCCAGAGCCATCCGCTGGTTCCAGAAATGCTTGAAGAACGGCGGCAGGACTTCGTCCTTGATGTACTGAGGCTCGACACCGTCCGTGGCACAGCACTGCTTCACCACCTTCAGAACGATCTTTTTCATCTCCTCGTCGGGAGACTGGAACTCTCGGATCAAGATCAGCATCACCTCCCGCGTGTAGTAGTTGGCGTACTCGGCGTCCATCAGCGGGATGAGGTAACCAATAGCCTGCCGACGACGACAACGACACCACGTAGACAGTGTGAGACAACGTGAAGTTCAGAGTCGCTTTAAAGAATCCACATTCCACAAATTAAGATAAACTTGGAGCAATGAAGAGAAATTCAAACACTAATTCAACAGCAAATTCACTGTGAATCTATGGAACTGGCACTGGGAAGTGGCAAAGACGATACGATACAGTGAGATTAATGTGCACTCAAAAGCTGGCAGAAAGAAGGATGCAACGACTCTTCCCACAGTATATGGCAGTGGTGGATGAAAGAAGGACGATACTGGATTAATTTCCTTCAGTGCCTTGAAACCGTCATTTAGGTGACAGGAAAAGCACCTGGCCAGCAAAATACCTTGTCAATCGTACCTAAAGCTTCTCTTCCGAAACAGGTGGAGACAGAAAACCAAGATGGAACCAGTGAGAGCAGATTCTCCTGTAAAACAGCTGTTAAAATGAAGGTGGCTGCATCAAGGTGAACTGGATGACCCTTGAATCTCAACGGCTGAATAATACTAACTTGTAATATGTCCAGATGCCCTTCCTGATGGCTTAATCACAGGACTTCATCCCCAATTCCTCTACAAAATAACTCACTAAAAAGGGATGTTGCCGTATGCATGGTCGGCTCTATGACGACAAGCACCATACAAAAATTTAATAAATTATTCAGCCAGGCAAACTAGCAAGTATATGTAATGTGTCTTCCATGCAAAGTAATCATAGGTGCTGCCTTATGACAGACTCATAACTACCAATAAATCCTGCATGCCCAGTTAAGAACTAGACGATCTTGTTGGAGCAGTGTATAACATGGCTGTATGCCTCAGCTGATAGAAACCAGAGCAGGATCAGAAAAGATGCGCTAGACTACTAATCAAATACACTGTTTGTGTTATAGGCACAATAATTATCGAATGTACATAACTACAAAATATAACCAACACTTTCTGACAGTTTTCACGGTCAGACTGCCAACTCACTGTATGACACACAGGCAGCACCAGACCAACAAAGATACAGCATCAAACTACAGGTTAAACAGCAACAACGCACCTTCAAGAAGGCCGCCAGACCCTTGCCACGATGCATGCGAATACCCTTCCAGAGCGGCTTCAAGACACTGTCAAACGACTCAATGCCGTACGGCGTGGCGGCTTCGGCGAGGGCGGCCAGCGCCAGAGCAGTGATGGTCCGCACTTTCTGCTGCTCGTCAACCAGACCTGACGCAAGCACACACGGCATCAACAGTACATGATAACTGCATGAACTGAAGGCTGCGTCACGACTGGACCGCTAATAGCAAAGGATCTATGAGTGTGTGAGTGTGTGCACAACTGACACCTGAACCTTTCAACAGGTCCAGCCTCGCGCTGCATCATACAGCCCACTGTCTATTTTCTATATAGTATTTATAAATCATTTTTATTATCCCCCGTTATATTTTAATGACCATTCTCCAATTTTATTTGCATTAGCCAGTTCCGCCAAGATTTTCTTCCTCCATTTGTTCCGAAATGAAACCTTTGGCAACAAATGACATAGGCTACATGCACGTGCTATCACCCAATAAATACTGGTATTATCAGTATAATTTCTAGTAGGATTCTGACGCAACTAAACATACAACAACAACACCAATTTAATGGCCCTTTGTCCAGGACTACCTGGGGGAGAAGGTAACAGAAAAGTAAAACCAATCCGGATTTACTGAAGCATCAGTTGGACCATATGCAAGTCTGTACCTCACTCCAGACAGATAACCATGCCACCACTCGGCTGAATGCCCTTCCTGCCACCCAACCGACAGCATCAAAGGATTGAAGGCTGTCTGACAATCTCGGACAAGACTAAACGTGTAAAGATTATATCATTTATTCCACAGTCTATGTCACGTAACTGTGCCAACATAATTTCACTAGCAACGACACTCAAAACTACAAACAAACATCCGCTGAAAAGTCGACGATTCCCTACCATGCTCAATGATTTCAACGAGGCTCTTGAGATGCGGCAGGATGGCACAGCCCATGAGGATTGAAATCTGCTGGCATATCTTGATGCCAGTATGTCGAGCCTGCCACGACTTCTTGCTCTTACAGACGGCCTTCAAGAACGGCAGCAGAGCGGGAATGCCGAGCGCCGACGCAACGACGGCGAATGCTCGCGCCGTCGTGTTACGCACGTACTCGTCCATGTTGTCAATATCTGGACGCATCGTCGAGATCATCGTCGCCAACCCGGCCGCCTGCAATTGCCACACTTCAGCAATATCACACTGCATAATTCACACGGCCCCCCCCCCTAGTAATGACATATAAAACTTATACACAAGGATTCATTGACATTTGATTAGCTAGCTGCCTTCCACATTCATCAACTGCTGGTTTCAAGTCTATAATATCTTCTAAAAACGGACCAGAAATTTCGACTTTTCACATGCTCGCAACACCTACCACAATAATAATAATAATAATACAACATTTGTATAGCGCCATAGTGTCCTACGCGGGATGCAGAGGCGCAAACATCTTCCACTGTCTCACTTCTTCTAGTTCTGTTCCACTGCTGCACGCCGACACTCTGCCTGACTGGCTGATTCTAATCCCATAATCATCAGAGCAACATGCACAGAAAATTCAGTGAGACGTGTGATTCCTGAGATACAAACGGACAACCAGAACAAGAAGCTTTGCTATGGAAGAGGGGCTGCGCGACGCGCTTGTCAGTATAGACTAGAGTCCTGGACTTATTGTGTGGCATTATTTGCATGATCCTACTTTTAGCCATTTTGATACAATACCGAGTGTGACAGACACACACACACAGACAAACGTACAGACACACGACGACGGCATATACCGCGCTTAGCATAGTGTCGCGCGGTAAAAACAAATCACAATAAAGCATAATAATCAGCAAAAATGGTGAGAAACAGACCTTGGCAAGATTAGAGATGATCTCTCGGCCCTCGACACGTGCGTAATAGTCTTCATCAATCAGCAGCGGCTCGATGACGACCAGAATCTTGTGGACGTACGGGCGCACGAGGTCGTCCAGCTTGTAGAGAATGCGGTCAATCACTTTCACCAGCAGGTGGCGCTCCTGGTCCTCCAGCGTCGGCGACATCAGCAGCGGCAGGATCTGGTTGAACAGCGAGTTGGCGCCGAACTCGCGAGCTTTGTCCGTGATCTGCCGAAGTGCTGCCTGGAAGAACAAAATTCAACAACGACTACAAGAAAAATGCCGCGTTAGTAACGCAATGCACACACAGCGGCACCACTTCTACAGAAAGTTGAAGCCACTGACAACATACACATATATATAATGGCTGCTGGGTGACCTTCTTTCCTCGTCTGTCATTGGCTATCACTAATGACAGTTCACTGTGATTGGTTGCTAAGTTAATGAAGTGGAATGAGCCGAATGAAGCGCAACTTAGCACACGACGTGTGACCACCACTGTTTGGTTCAGTTCCATGGAGCAGCGGTAAAGTATCTAGTCTAATTAAATACATCTCTGTGACTATAACCAATAACACACTCAGGAGTGTGCGATATTAAACTGCACCAAACAACCTGAGTATGCAACAATACACAATGCAAAAACGACGGTGATCGCACTGCACTCTACGGCAAATTTGCAAAGAGTGACGTTCTATCATTGTGAGCCTATACTCAACACGCAATATATCCATCAGCAAATAAAAGCTGTTAACTAAACGCTTAGCGGACTAACTACATCAAAACATAAAATGAAACACACTCAAAGCCATGTTCATTGACATAAAAACAACACCACAATCCATAAACCAAACTATTTTTACATTTTTAATGTACAACGGCAACAGCTGGCGATGAACATTTAACAGTCAAACAATGGATGTCACAACTCACTTTGCGCATCGGAGGTGTTCCATTTTTAATCTTCAGCAGCAGCGTCATGATCTTGCGTTCCTTCCTCTCCTCCGGTGACAAGCTTTCTTCATCAACGTCGACCAGGAGTTTGTCAAAATACTGCATGTCGTCTGGCTTCATCGTTGGAAGGTTGCCTTTCGGCTGAAGATCGACAACCTGTGTCTTGCTATCCGGCGTCTGCATGCGGAACCCCACGGGCGTGCCCGCGAGTGGGGTAGGGGTGGCCGTCAGCTTGCGAGCTGGGGTTCGGATTGGAACATACCCAGCTGGTGGTTGCAGGACCTACAAAACAAATATCCAGATCACAATTTATTTGTTTTAATACATGATACGAGTCACCGGATAAGGTTTTAAAAACACATTTAATCATTTAGACATTTAATCAGCGTTCTGGCACATGCTGGATGTTCCCCCCTCCAAAAAAAACAAAATCTCTTCCCATGGGATATATGAAACCCCATCTAATACACGATTTCTTTGGCCCACGAGTGCACACCCTAAATGGCATCTTAACCAGTTCAACCATTCTGCACAGATTATTGCCGATTTCATGAAAAATCCTCATCTGCCAATGATAGAGTCGTGACGTGGCTAGTGTAGGCCGCCACTTAATAAGTTTACCAGCTAGGCGTGTTGGGGTGCCTCAACGGCGATTCTAGGCTATTATCTGGTTTTCGGCCACCCAACTTTCCCACGTTTGCCTGGCGAGCTACAGAGACATCTCAGCTAAAGTTTTTTCCATGAGTGAGCCTTCTGGAAACGTGGAAACGGCAACGTCCATTCAAGGACAAACCCCGTGATGATGTTAACTGCAGATTCACTCAACAATATATAAATACATTTTAACTGACTGATAACAGCGGCTTTCTCAGTACTAGTGCAGAGATCACGGCAGTGTGGAATGTCTCCAAAATGACCCATTTTGTGTCAAGTGGGACGTTAGACATTGAACTTAATCAATCGACAACAGCGTACGCCGGTCGTTGGCTCACCTTGTAGCCGGCAGGTAGAAGTGCCTCAATCTCGTCATCAGTCATCGGCCGATTGCGTTCATCCAACTCACGCTGTAGAGTCCACGCCTGCATCTGCTCTGGCGTCATCGGCACCGGCAGGTGTCCTGCAGCCAGCCACCAACAAACAGTCTACATACAAGTTACTTTCAGTGAGTCAACACAGCTAGCTGCATATCAGTAAGAGCATCTGGCTTGTGTAAAAGTTAACTAATGTGGTGATGGCGTGGTTATCTGTACGCAGCCAAGTACAAATTATCTGCACACGAAGCAGCTGAGGCCACCGTTGCCTCGTCATTTTTTTGGCTGGTTTTCTTTTCTGATGTTGGCTTACTAAGGCTGTCCTGGAAAAGGTGTGTTGTTCTAAATACCTGTGTCAGTCAGCTAACACAAATGGTGCGATGTTCATTCGTTCAAAAATAAGTTGGTGTAAGGCCACTGAATGACTTCTCCCAGAAATCACTGCTTGAAGCTCACGCTAGATCTTTGACAGTGTTACCTATGTCAGACAGGCAACAGTAGCGAACAAAATACGCTTCGTCTTTAAGGAGAACCAACCCAGTTTGGAATAAATCAGAAAAGCAGTCACCATATGAAATATGGCCTCCACTCCATATTATGCACTGAAATTGTACCACAAGCTCTTAAAATAAAAAAAAAATTTAATCAAACAAGATTAGAACACTGTAATGATTGGTTGGTTGGGGTTTAACAGCTCTTTTAACACAATTTAGGTCATATTGCACCTTTAAGGTAAGACTATATGTAAATATTAAAGATTTAATAGAGATTAATTCTTGGAGTAAGGTAGAACACTAATGAAAGTGGCCTGCCATCAGCAAGATACCAGCGCAACAAATTTGAGCAAAAAAAAGAGTGCCAAACAATTACACAGAAGGTTACTTTAATACCTGCATCACATTCAATACAAAGTGAGTGTTACAGTAATTTATGCAAAAAATAATACTATACATTAGGACACTTGCTGGCATAAATGAAGCAACGTTACCTCTCTCGGGAACCGGGTGATGGCTGAAAAAAAGAAAGATGTCAGTGGATGGCTTTCCCTAGTTAGGGTCAGTGCTTAGCATTTGCTTCACTGCTTTGACAACACAGCTGGTTGGGCGATGTGACGGGGCATGAAGGCAGTAATAGCAACTGAACGTGGGTTATAGTCACGCACGCAGCCAGCAGAAACAAGCAGAAGAAGATGCAAGAATGCCACAGAGATCCAGACAGCCGCGGCTTTGACGCAGCACAGCTGAAAACATTTGTATACTCATGCCTAGACATCCTCTTTATAGAAAATGTGGAGTAAAACAAACACCGATAGGGGGGGGAGGGACTGGCTAACCCACATTCAGCTGAAATGCAGCCATGAAAGCTGAGATTACAGAGCTCACAACACGTAAACAGTAGACAAATTACAACAAAATTCTGACAGCATCTCAAGACGTTTCTGTCTAAATCGTGCTTTGATGCCATGACCCTAGTGGTACAAAGTGCCATATATTTGTTAGACGTAGCATGAGACTTTTAGTGTTTGCTTCTAGTTGTACAGTGTCCCTGCAGTGACAGTACCACTTCAATCTGTGTCTCACACTAATAATAATAATAATAATAATAAAATATGGTGCCGACTCACCTGGTGTAGGTGTTGCCATTGCCATCGCTTTGGCACCAGTCGGTGTCGTACCGGAAGGCGTGAAGCCTCCTGGGGTCAATCCACCAGGTGTGGAGCCACCAGGTGTGGTTCCACCTGGAGTGAGTCCACCAGGTGTGCCGCTCGGAGTCATTCCACTTGGTGTCATGCCACCTGCCGGTGTGGAGTCAGCCGGAGTCGCGCCGCCCGGAGTCTCGTCCCACCGAGTGCGTCGTTTGCTGGCGCTTGGTGTCGGCGTCTCAGTGATAATGTCTGCTCCAGTTCTGTCGGTGTGAGGCGTCTCGGCCCAGCCACCGCCGTGACCCGGCGTCTCTGCAGCAACCACCAACAGCAGCAGCAGCACTGTCAGCTACTGGTCTTAAGAACGAATATAAAACCATCGTCACTAATTCCTCCAAGACACACGCAACATCAGAACAAACATTCTGCTGTTCCATATTCCAGGTGAAATGGGTTTAATAGCTCAGTACACAATTCTGCACAATTGATCAATTTGTACCCTACAGGGTTCCCACGGCTTAAGCAAAATAAAATTCTCTAACTTTTCGCTTTTCCAGATAACTTTAAAGTATTTCCAGGCATTTCACAGAGCTATCAACAACAGTAACTGAAAATGCTGATTAAATGAAAACAGTCTGTTAGCGTATTTTACTATGAAATCTGTATCATCTTTTTCAAGCCTAAGTTTAAGCTAATTCAATGTACATATTACATGCAAAAATCAACTCAGTCAGCAAGTCGCGAAAAATATGACGTCATAAAAAAATTTCCCTGACCATATCTATTCCCTGACTTTTCCAGATTTACAAAATTCCCTGACAATTCCAGGTTTTTCATGTTTCTGGGAACCCTGATGTAGTGCTTTAGTCTAACTGGCATGAACTTTCTGAGGTCTACCTCACAGTATTTCACATCAAAAGTCTCATAAACAATGACCAAGCGGAATAACTTGACTATTATTTCAAATCTCAGACGTCACTGTTCGCGACCTGATGGAATACACTATGCCATCGAACCACATGAGGCACAGCTTTATATGAATTTAATGAAATTATAGTTAATATCATGTAAATAAATTTGTTACCAATCTATTTCCAAAGGTGTCTATTTAAGATGTCTAATATTGCCAGCTGAAGCACAGAGGCTTTATGGAAATGGGTTTTAAAAACCGAGCCAGTGGTCAATGTTATTCAAAGAGTCATAATTACCTAAAGCTAATGTTGTAGCATGCTTAAAATGTGACTAAATGTTTAATGACAACTTGATTGTAAACTTATTGCAATTTTGTAACAGAGTAGTGGCACTTATTTGTAACACACACAAGCCAATTACCAAGTATTTGTGCTACCCCCGTGTCATGAAACATTGAGCAATGCTGGAATTTGTCAAAGAAAAGAACCCCAAACCTCTGTCAGTTTTAGGCGTTTCGTCCCATCTGTTTCGGCGAGCACTCGGAGTAACCTGCTGGCCGGGGGTTTCACGTCCGGGGGTCGCGGCTCCAGACGAAGCATGGCCCGGAGTCTGGTCCCACTGGCGAGTACTGGCACCAGGTGTGGCACCGGGCGTCTCACCGCCCTTGGCACGGCCCGGCGTATCATCCCAACGACTCTGCGACGGAGTATTGGCCTCGACCGCGTCCCAGCTCGACTTGGCCTGCTTGTGTGGTGTCTCGTCGGCCGGACCGACACTCGACACGTCCCAACGTCGACGCTTCGCTGGTGGACCGCTGGCCACTGATCCGTTCACCGTCTTCAACGTTCCCTCCTTTGCCTTTGACTTCATCTGCTCCACCAATGCTTTCTGTACCATAAACACAGACACACTTCGTGGCCATATCCAGGTGAAATGGGTTAAATAGCTCTCCCATTTGTTGCCAAAAGAGAAACATGTGGGATAAATGGCACAGAACTTTTTCAGATGGGATGCCCTACTTGTCCCAAGACCGACCACGTTAAAGCTCCAATGGTTAATTCCAAACATAGACCACATAGTCTGTCACCCACTGGCCTTATCGTTTCCTGATCCAACAACCAACTCTTGAGGGAACAGGACATCTCTCCATGACCCAAGCTAGACATAATGCCATCAGTTACTAGTTGTAGCAGTTAAGACTGATCCATAAATTAAGCTGTAGAATTATTATATTTATGCCACATCAGCAAGGCATATCTCTTCAGTAAACCACGACTCAGGCAGCAGTCATCAGGTACTAGGTAGGTGTAACTAAGCACTGTGTTGGTCTCACATGTTCACCTATTCACCCACCAGTTCTCAGCTATTATGCAGCATTGTTTATCTAAATCCATTTTTTAAAAAAAGGTGGACATTTTTGGGGTAAATCTGGGACAGCTGTACTTCTTTCACGATGGGTCTCTCCAATGTCGGTACTATTCTAGAACACCAGTCCCACGCAATCCATTTACACATCTATTTCACAGTTACATGGAGCAGCTAGACGAAGCAGTAAGCGAGTGTACTGAAGTGTATTTACACGTAAATCTCAGCATAATTACAGCTGTGTAAAGTTTAAGCTCGGTGGCTCCACAGTCTAGTGTTATAGATTTGAAACTGCAACTCAATGGTCATCACTCTGCTGAGTTACAACATCGGGCAATGTGTTCACACCCAGGTGCCTCTGTTATCAAGCAGTAAAATCTGGTGCCGATTCAAAAGTCAGGAGTTAACGGAAGGTTGTGGAAGTGGTGCGGTCCTCGTCGTAACACTTGGTGTAAGCCAACTGCCGACTCAAGACCACGTAAACACAGATGAGCACTGACTTCTGGCATTGTATGTAGTCTGTGTGTGTGTGTGTGTGTGCAGCTATACTGACCCGTGGGGTGCTTATCTTTAAGTTCACGCACTGCGAGTAAACAATCAAGACGGCACCAAGTGGGTACGACAGAATCTACCTGTGTCGCTTTAAGCTTGTTCTCGGTCATGACGTCGGCAAACGTACGTCGTTCTGACGATATGTCGGGCGTCTTTCCACCTGCAACAGCAACACAGACATTGTCACGACCCCATGAGGTCGTAACAAATGTCTTCCTGTTAGCTGACTGACATAAGATGCTCAACAGTACATGTAAACAGCGTACCAGCTTGGTGCCAGGCGGCGTAATTGCTGTGCAGGCACAACTGTCCCAGATCAGGATAGAATGTATAAATATATTACCGGTACACAACATATATGTGTAGGCCCCTATTTGTTTCCCACGCATGGTTGATTCGCGGCTTTCAAAATTTTATACATTGATATATATTACAAAACTCTTTATTTCCACTGAGTTATTCAAAATGTATCACAGCATTGTGAGACGGGAGCCATGGCTACACCATGTATCTTAAACTACAGACAATTAACCAAAGACCACCAAAATAACTTCAGTATCCACTCCACAAAAAATAAGCATCACCTTGGCCTTAAACGTCCACTTAGGTAACATTTTTTCTTATCATGAGCAAAATCGCCGTCCAAATTTGTGTTCTGCACAGCAACCAGCCAACCTGCAGCCAACTTGGTACGGCAGCAGACAAGCAATGCATTCCGACAGACAGCCTGCATCACCAGCAGCCACAAGACTTGAGAACATTCATCAAGTGTCATGTTCCACTTCACAAGTGGCTTGCCAGCCGAGCAGGCAGTCTAGGACACAGCAGAGAACTTGGGTCGTGATAAATCCAGCCAACCATTTTAGAAGTAAACGAGGCTTTATCATTCAAAGTACGACCCTTCCAATTTTATCAACACTCAAGAATTTGGACCTTAAATTCAAGTAAATATAACTTGTAAATGCGCGCAACAGTCAGCAAAGCCGAATCCGAGGCAAAAATCAAAAAATTGTTGATCTTCGACCCCCTGGTCTCTTGCAGTGGGAGCACACCCCGGCCCAAATTCTCCGCATGACCGTCAGAGGTACACAAACGCAGCACACGTAGATGTGACGAACAGAGAGAAATAACTGAGAGAGACTGTAGGAAGGTATACGTACTGTCACCTCACACACGTCCATTGACGTGGTGACATCCGGTCTCCGTCGGCGACATTGCGCCTGCCGCTGCTGCAACATTTTGAGACTCTGCAACCTAGAATTAATCTCAGACCAGACTGTACTGGACGGGGTAACGTGCGACACACAACCGCGTGTGCCGCACGAGCAGCTACTGCTAGTGCTAACCAACAGAGTTACTTGCCAATACTGCCTACTATAATCCACAGCCTTCTGAAATGCATCCTCATCCATGTAATAAACAACAGATAAAAGAAAAAGTTTACACCACCGACAACTGTTTTATCTCCATAGTAAACAGACAAATCAGAAAATAATCATAATCTATCCAAAATATCATCACAACAAAATGACTAGATTCCACAGAGATATACGTATCACTGCTTAATATTTAAGATTCCAAAAAACTGATAACTAAAGTTCGCAATTCACAGCAGCCACTGATAGAAAGTAACTAGACTGTCGATCAGCAACACATGTAACTACAGCCGCGTTACGGACATCCGATGAACTCTTCTTCAATAATTTTCCGAGAAGTTCGCTGCGGGGGAAACACATTTCGAAGTTAGAATTGTATCATTACAACAGATTACAATACAAGCTACACACTCATACAGTTACGAAGCACGTACAAGCAACAAATGTATGATAAAAAAGCTCAATGGAACCTTAACAAGGAAGTGCTATTGTGGTACCAGCTAATCCATATTAATGGATTTCAACTCACAGGTTTTGCTATCATATTTCTAAATTCTAAGCAGGCAATGAAGCTTCTGGAAAACAAGGACAGTGCAACATCTGTAACTGGAATATGGCTGAAACTTGGCGACTACCTTGCTAGACCGTATTTAACTATTAAAATCACAAGATGATACAATGGTTCCTATCTGTTATGTTTCAATTATATATTCTTCGCCTCACTGGCCAATGGGAATGCATTTAGTTATATTATTCACAGAAGCAAGCAACCATTACAGACACCAACTCAAGCTCAATAACTTACATAGGCACAAAAGCTACACGTAATTAAGTGATCAGGATGATAAGTAAGTAAGGCAACTGAGAATGGCAGACTTTACCCCGTGTACAACATGACAATGTGGAAACACAAACTAAAGTAATGGAGGTTTGCATAGAATTACTATTTTTCCTTAATTTTTTAGAACTCTCAGAAATGTGGAATTTTAAGGTAGTATCGCGTAAATTATGACATAATTACGCAGTGTTTGCATCTACAGCCAAGCTCCATTAGTCGTATGAATATGATCCATTCTGTGAAAACATAGATAAAATGAGAAGTACATAATGTACTGCACTGATATCAGAGGAAGACAAAGCCGCAGTCAATGCCACAGGAAACATGTACAAAAGATTTTTAAGTTTAGAAGTGTTGTTTTTGAGACATGCGAGTAAACAGACATGGAGACATTCTGATCGCAATGTTTCGCACCCCTCCCGGTGGGGGGGGTCAAAGTAAAGACAATTAATCTGCTACGACCATCTAGCAGTAAACAAAAATTAAATTTAGACTCACCAGTAGTGTTAACGACATGAAAACGACAATAAACAAAATCTTACCAGCAAACGGATCGTGACGCTCCGGGGATATGATGAGATTTCGGCGACGCGCTTTGTATTCGTCGTCACGGTCTCCGACGCGAGGCGCCCGATGCTCAGCCATCGGATCAAAGTCCTAGCCGCAACCACTAATGATTATAATCAACATGGAAATTAATGCTGAACACTGACACAGCTGCTGCAAGTAGTAACACATTTATTAACCAACTTTTTTCAATTTTAACCGAAATTATTTATACGATTAGCTTTAAACTGCCATTGACTTACAGTAGATGAGCATTTTGGGTACACAGAAGAGCAGAATGATGTTGAAAACTAAATGTTCTCTAAACTGCTTTAATGACAGATAGGTTATATCCAGCTCCTATGACATCCCTGTATTACATTTCACAGTTTAATTGTGCACAGCTCCTGTTCACATCTTTTATTTGCTATCACTGTGCACAACTTCTAGCAAGTATGCACGCAGAAACAGATTCACCAACTTTGTCATAATTATGAAATTTATGTGAGTTATCTTTCATCAAAACTAAGAAATGTAACTTTTACAATACTACTTTTACAATTGCACAATACTATGTAGTTATGAGGTTATTCTCAAAAAGAAATGGCATAGCCACGTTATCATAGTATTATGACATACTTCCAAGTTTCATATGACAGAATATAACACTAAATGCCTTCCCACTTGTTGAATCCAATTGAATATGCATTTATCAAACGCGACACTTACTTTAATAACCATTACTGTTGTAATGCCATTCAATCTTTCATTTCAGTGACCATTTTCTGAATTATGTGGAGTTAGCCAATTCCCATTGTTTTGACCTCCATAAGTTCCGGAAATGGAACCTTTTTGGGGAATATGTGGCACAGGTTTATAAGGCCGAATGACCCACCTGTCACCTAACCAACCAACAATCTGTTATGGAACAGAATCATATTATTATTATAAATCACTCTGGTTAAGACAGTGCACAGCATACCCGTTCGTCCTTGGACAGGTCGTTGAGTATGTTGAGCGGCGCTGTGTACTTTCTGCCCAGCACTGGCGGAACGTGTTCCTCCTCTTCATCCTATACAGACATCGGCACCAACAGAACTCAGCCGCACGTTAGACACTCAGCTGCCACCGATAAATCACTCGACACTCCTCAACAATCAACATCTACTGCTATACAACAGTATATCATTCTACGTTTAGCCATTTTGAAACAATACCAGCGTGTGACAGACAAGACACAGACACACGTCGACAGCCAATGCTGCGTTAGCATGATATTGCGTGGTAAAAACCGTAGTTGCATCTGCACCATGGTATATAAACGTTGTGCAGCAATAGAATACAAGTTCTGCCACCGTTCCTTACAGATTTCTGAACTGACTCTCAATTCACAAATATGCTGCAGATTTAACTAATAAGTAAGTCCAAAAAATTCATCAAGCAAAAGACCGGGGGATACACATGCAAATATAGTAACATGAAACCAATGCACAGATGTCAGTTTTAAAATCAAGACAGTAGTTATAATCACTTACTTCTTGGTCGTCAGTAGCAGGAATGGAATCGAGGTAACCTTCAAACCGACCAATGCCGGCACTTCCTTCATAGATGTCACTGTCGTAGACACCTTCCTGTCCAAGTCCCACCCGGTTCTCAACAGGACCTTCATTTACACCAACATTCTTGCGTTTCTGCTGAAGGTCGCGAATTTGTGCTTCAAAATCTACAGCAACACAATCTGTCAATCAGTATATCATATCCACAGTGTTATCGTGATCCAAACACTTTCATTCTAAACAACGCAATGTACTGCACAGTGTACAGATTAAATTATTATACAATTTGCAAAAATAATGTAACAGAACTAGATGCATCTCCGTCAAGCTGTATAGACTACATATCACGAAAATACATCAACGAATAACTTTTTATTCACTGGCGACATAACAGTTATTTCACACATCTAAACACACTGCTTAAAACTATTGCCAGCAGAACATTTTTGGATTAGTACAAAATAAAATCGTGAATGTGTTCACTTTGGTTTTTAATGTTATGTTATACTTTTTTCTGGGAAGAGGCTGTGCCCTCTGCCCAGGCGGATCCGCACATTCGCATTTTACCGTGACCACAGTTACGTACAAATGTCGTCACTGATTCCCATGAATACTGAAATTGACTATAACAAAACGGCTCACGGATATACATCCTACGCAGGTTTCCTATACCTACTAAAGCCACCACAGAAATAAATTTCACAATTTTACATAACAGAATATTATTATTACCATCAACCGTTTTCACCGCCGCCATTTTGTCACATCCAGCACCAAAGTGCCAGCACTGCGAATCTATCCCACAATCCTCACTCCTCAGTCATAAATTGCTAACAAGTAAGTAAGTATTAGCAGTCTAGGAATTAGCAGTGATTGAGGTCTTCACTCTTTTGGCAACTGTGTTCTCAAATCTCAACTTCTCACTAGGCCTACCGCGAATAGGCCTACGTTTATACGCGACGCATGTCCATAACGCCTTTTGCCGCCTTGTTAACCATGCTGACGGTACCTAGTTTGTAGATACGGTAATCATTGGCGACTTTGTTGTCTGTCTCTCTGTCTGTCTGTCCGAGCTCTAAAAGGACAAGAAACTCTTTCATTGCAGAGGGACTGCGCGACGCGCTTGTCAGTATAAATGTTGCAACTACGAAATACCATTTTGAACCAGATTGCAATCAACAAATGAACTTGCTGCTTTTACCATTGTGACGCCGAGAATAACCGAGCCGTGATCATATACGATGCACAAAGATATGGATGTGTGTTGCTCAGTATACAGAGATTGATTGAACGCACTACGCAGACATAGAAAGAACATGCTCATCAGAGTACTGTAGCTATAGCTACTACCTTGCGTAGGCTATCGAGCCAGGGCGATAGACAACATACATAACATTTGGTGAAATTCAGCCATGAGTTACGCGAGTGAACGATCTAAACAGACAAACAGACAGACAAATAGACATACTCGTCATATGGTCACTGTACAGTGTACATCGCACCCTTCCCGGGAGCAACGCTACCACTTAAAGCTTATTGGGGGAGGCTTGGCCTATTAAGTACGTTTCAGGATTGTTGCATAAAGTTTTCGTCGTCTTCCATGCAATAACGCCGGCCATAGCAGTAAAACGTGCAGCCCATTAAACTTTATCTGCAGGCGGCTTCCGCTTGTCGTTTAATGACTGTTAGACGTTCCGAAAGAAGCGGAACGCCTACAGGCTACAGCACGTTCCGTCTATAGGTCTGTCATTCTGCTATAGTGGTAGAGGTGCTAGAACTGCCCCTGGTAGAGTGGTGAGACAATAAACAGTGCATTAAACTATACTTGGGTCCAGATCGACCAGACATTTTAGGAGGGGGATAACGTTGGATTTTCGGCCCACGCCGCGTTCCGAGTGCATGACGGACGTTGACGTCGGGATCTCCATGCACGCTGTCCATCAGCGTTCCGATTGGCCGGCGGCCCGGCCGCTAACGCGGTCGGATATGTCACGCTAAATTCGTTCTCTTCACGTCTTTGCCGTGACGTGCATGATTGCTCGATCCCATACAACAGGCCCTATTTCTGGACTTCCATGCACGTCGATCCAGTTAGCCAATCCAGAAGGCGACCCGCGATTGCACTGTATAGCCTATACATAAGTATATTAAGCAACCGTCTATGCAACACAGTTCGCGCGCGTCACAGATTATATAGCGTAATTTATGCGGCGGCGGCCTATTCTTATAGATCGAGTTCCGTTGTCGTTCCGTCAGTCTGTCTGTCTGTCGGTCCGTTGTCAACGAGCGCGTATTGCGGAAAAACGGCTGACTTGATTCGATCAGATGCCGTTTGCGGTGGTAGGTCGGGTGGGTCCAAGGAACTACGTAATGTATTAGATGGGGTCCTGATCCTTCCCGAGTATAATGAGGATTTTTTTTTGGGGGGGGACTGGGTGACGCAAATGCGCCCTGTAACGTAAAGGGAAAATGCAGCATCGGCAATTGCAAATAGCATTCCGGCGACGCGGCCTTTTCCCAAATTACTTGTGGATTTCTTGTTGTGCCATGTGGCCGACAGCCATTCAACGGGCGGCTCCACGCCACGCCCGTGCTTCCGGGCAGCTGGTTTATCGGCGCTATTACGTCTTTCAGTGTTCTAATCGCCGTCGTCGACGACTTTATCGGACAGTTATATGGCTGTTGAACTGCTCAGTTGGTAACTAGGCGTACGTCGTGCAGCTGTTTCGAGTCCACACACGCATCATCGACGTCTCAGTTCCTACGTACAGTATACAGACTTCCTGGAGCGCTGAAAAACAACGATTCAGTACACCAACAAAGAGGTTCGCAGTGTCAAAAAAACTGTGTGATACACGTTCGTTGTGCGCTAATAAATACTTCCTATTTACTTGTAGGGCCTATGGATTTACAGTAGGCTACAAAACGACTAAGCAACAGAGCAGTAGTTTAATTGTCCGTGTCAAGTCAAGTCAAGTAGTTCCTATACTTATCTTCGATCTCTAGGCCTACATACACATCGTGCGTGCTTGTGTGACAGCCTAAAAACTCATTCGCAAAAGTGGCGGACAGTACGGCACGGCACGGACGTACGGTACGGCGCCAGGAGCCGCCGCTTTCACACGTATAGCTCCGTGCCGTACCGTCGCGCCGTGCCGTGCCGGATCCGGTGTGAAACAACCTTTACGTTGCGCAAGTCTATAATTATAGCCTGCATGAGCAAAAACAAACGCTGCAGAAGCGAAGCGGAAGGATTCTTGTTTCATTGGGCCCATATGGGGCCATAGCGGTCCCCTCTGTCACGCGTTGTCGTTGTCGTTGTTGTCGTCGTCGTAGTCGTTGTGGACATCGATGCGCAGGCGGCGTGCGACAGTAGCGACACCTGGTGAATGGCAATGCAGCGGCTCGCAATGGCGAATGGGCCCAACATTTTTCAAATGCTTCTTGTTTATAAACAGGCAACTGATTTGGCGCTCGTCTACAGGCTGTGGGTGAAAGACAGAGCAGGTAGAACAGGGAGCATACAGAGGCCGGGTTGCCTAGATAAGGCCACATTCCACGACACCGACCTCCTGGTGACGATCCTCGCGAGGTTTTGGCGAGGATGTCGGTGTCGTGGAATGCGGCCCATATCCATCGACGCATGTCGTAAACCTGCACGGCAGTGGTTTACATTGTTCTCCACACGCTAACGTACGCACTTCCCAAGTTCCTGCAGTCACGCCGCCGCCGCCGCCGGAATAGAATAATACTACTTGCTGAATGGTGACAGACTCGTGTATGTGAATGAGTTGACCGGTTAGTTAGAATGCAGCCATTGGCTATCTGGCTATCTGACAGCGCAGTCCAGTCAGTGTAGGGACGGTCTAAAGGTTATTTCACGCTGGATCCGGCACGGTACAGCACACGGCGCCACACGTCGCCAATTTCACGACAAATCCGGTGCCGTACGGAACAGCACCCATTGTACCGCGCCGGATCCGATGTGAAAGAACCTTAACGCTCCACGCATACAGACCTAGGCCTGTACACCACAAACTGAATGTCTGAGGACTGCCAACATAACCGACTTTTTGTCTACACCTTTTATATTGTACAGGTACTTTAGTGGGCCAGTATAGAGCAATCGATCCGCTATGTGTGTGTGCCTATCCGTGCGTCTGGACAATAACTTTTTTTCCGAAATAGCCTATGAAATATTTTAGCATGGTGTTTAATCTTGATATTGTATGGGTCACGTCATATTCGATGATTACGATTACGACTGTACAGTACACGTTTCAGCAATAAGTACGGTCTAGTTTCTGAGATGAAAGTTGGATTTACATCATGTCTAAACGGATTTCAATTTTGTATTACTTAATTGGGACACCGTGTTTATATTTTGTTTCAGTCAAACAAATTGGTTCGACACTGTTACGTTGGTAGGGTGACAACAAAGGTCATTCTCTCTGTATAAGAAGCTGCTACAATATTTTTTATCGCCAAATGTTTTCTTTTTTGCGAGGATGCCCCGTCTCCTGATGGTCAATGCCGGTATGTTTGTTACTAATATTGGCCGTAATACAACACCAATAGAAGGTCTACTGTCAAAATGGCTTCCAATTAAACCACAATAACAGCTGCAATATTGGATTACAGGCACTTCACCTTCTCCAGAAAAAAAACGGATATAACTGAGCAGCAGGTTATTAATAGGCTACTCGCGACTGTATAGATGACACGGACAATTGCCATACAATGGAGGGAGCGTTCGTAGGCTAGTCGAAGCCAATATAGGGCTAGTCTATCAGCTGGGCGCGAGATATAGGTCGGCTGGGCTGCTGTTGGTCGTGCAAGCAGTCACGGGCCATCTATTATAAGCTATTCAAATCGCCCTCTGCATGCTGCTGTCAAAACGCTGGCCCGCCAGGTCGCAAGCGTTTATTTGATACGAGCCTCAAGTGTGCCTGACGTAACGCTACCGGCAACACAGTTTATTGGTGGTCCGACTAAACGGTCTCCAAGCTTACTGCTGCTGCTGCTGCTGCTGCTGTTGTCTTAGCAACGCTGCACGGACTTTTGACTGTCAACGTTGTTAGAAGAAACGATTTGGTTGCATTTCATTCGTTTTGCGCTGTTCGTTTGGTGACTGTAGGTAAGTCGATTCGCTTGTTGTATACGTTGTATAGGTCTATATATACGCCACCGACAGCGATTGCCGCCCATCAGCATAGCAGAACGACTACAACGAGGAACAGTTGGTCTAACTACAGGATTATTACTACAAAAAAACTCATGCAGCAGATGCTGAGATAGCGCGATACGCGAGCCGTTGGACGCAGAGATTATTGCCGCCAAAGTGCAAACCCTCACCAGTCTTTTTTAGTAAAAGTCGGGATCACAGGACACTACGATCCCGCTCGGCTTTGGTATGTAGATGGCCATGACATGATGACACCGACCTATCCTGTCGTGTGCCGATTTCCAGTTTTTGCACCATTGTGATCACAATCCACCAATATTACAGAGAGACGGACGGACGGACGTCTTGCTAGTAGCATAGGCATGTATGTCGCGCAAAAAAAACCCCAGCTCATGTGGGTTTTCAAGCTGGACGCATACAGAGCTCACTGTGCTCGCCTATTCGGAGCTGAACAGGCAGAAACAGTGAACCCTAGGTCTGGATATACATGTAGCCCTAGAGAATAATAGTCAACTGAAAACGCATGCGTCATTATGTTCCGCCGACAGTGTTAGGGGGCTTTAAACGACGTTGCGATTCATCCGACTGTCCCATGCCTGTAGCTGAACGGTGCATTCGAAGGCCACAGCTATACTACAGAACACTAATATGAAACCGCATGCTGGAAGTCGAACCACAGGGCAGCGTTAGCGATTCCAACAGAAGTTGACGAAACGGCAACAAAGCCGTCGCATACGCCGCTTCGGAATCATTCGCCAGGTGGCTGCAGCGTCGATATGCCGCCGTCGAACTGCATGCAGTCGGAGGAGTATATCGTTTCGCGGAGAGATACTTGTTATGCCCGCTGTATCAGGAAACAAAGTTGCATTGCGATTCATCCGTCTATCCGTCTGTTTGTCTGTCTGTCTGTCTCAATGTGCGATGCCCATCTTTAAAAAAACGGTGTATTTAGAGTTCAGATCACTGTGGAACACTAATAGGAAGCCCGGTGATGGACGTCACTATGGTGACCGCATGTGACCGAAACGTCCTGGAGGCGGAATAATCTAAGTCGACGGTATCAAGCGAGATGTCGCATGTATGAACGGTAGCCTAAAGGTTCTTTCACACCGGATCCGGCGCGCCGTCGGCGCTGTACGGTACGGCGCCGGATCCGATGTGAAAGCATCTTGAAGCCACAGGCAGGTCTTGTGGTCGTGAGAATAGTTTAACAAGAGCATTTGAAAAATGTTGGGCCCATTCGCCACTGCGAGTCGCCGCACGCCGCCTGTTCTAATTTTACATTGCCATTCACCAGGTGACGCTACTGTCGACTTCACTACCAAGATGAGCCGAAGCCAGCTATAGCTATAGCGCAGGCGGCGTGCGACAGTAGCGACACCTGGTGAATGGCAATGTAAAATCGATGTCCACAAGGACAACGGCAACGCGTGACAGAGGGGACTGCTATGGCCCCATAGAATGGGCCCAATCACTGGGAGTCGGCGGAGGCATATCGCTGCGACACCGTTCCTTACTTCGCCCATAGGGAGGTTCTTAAGTAAGCTTTATTTATAGGGAGGTTCTGTTCTGATCTTCAGCAGTCCTCGATCGACACCATGAACGTATTTCTCCGTTTATCTCTGTCCTCTGCCATTTTGATTGACTCTTCTATGGTGATTCCTGTCCACGTCTTATATCGTCCATCCGTGAGGACTGCCAAATGTTGCGATGAGCCTATATCTGTTTGCGTGTGTGTGTTTGCATATCACATGCATGCCCGATACTTCCGGTTTTGTGGATGGCGTCATTTTCTCACATAATGGGCTCTATAACGCGTTATGTGTATCCAAAAGCAGCGAGAGGATAGCGTAGCAGCAAAAAACGAGAGAACCTAGCACTGGCTAGCATGGCGCGAGATGATCCGCACGCAAGCAGCACGACGAGCAGCACGGCGCCGGCAAGCAGCACGGCGGCCGCAATGCGCGGTAAAGTGGGATCGGAATTTGAAACCTAAATTAGCTATAATGCACTTCCGTTACAGACAGACGGACAGACAGACGGACACTGACATCGTACATAAGCGCGAGATGTATATATCACATCTCGCGCTAAAAACTACTGCATCGATTTTGCTCAGCGATAGAGACCCGTTATAAGTACAGCCTATTCGTCGTGCGGGGACAAAGTCTGCTATGTGTATATACCGTGATTGCGCTGAATGCAATAACAATTAAACCTTTTAGTTTGTTCGTCGTTGTCCTCGTTTGCTTTCCTGTATTTCAGTTTTCCTGCAGGACAGCCCGTCCTAAAATCGAGAACGGCAACTGGCGAGTAAAGGGCAGTTCACACTACTCCGCATGAACACGCGTATCCCAGCGTAGTGTGAACGTCGTACGACCATTAACGTGCGTGCATGTCTTCGTCAGATGCATCGTATGGCACAGTGTGTCCTTCATGGATTGGACTAAAGATCCTTTCACACCGGATCCGGCACGGCACTGCACGGTACGGTACGGCGCCATGCGTCGCTGCTGTCACGTGAAATCCGGTGCCGTACGGCACCGCGCCGTACCGTGTCGAGCCGGTGTGAAAGGACCTTAAGAAACAGCTGGTGTTTGTTCACTGTGCTTGTTTGCAAGCCGGCGACTATACAAGTGAACGAGTCTGTTGCTGGACCCGATTGATCTAGATCGGAATTCACGTTTTAGTGGCTATACGGAGCCCGAATTAAAGTCCTTTCACACCGGATGCGGTGCGTTGCGTTGCAGTGCGGCGCCGCGCGGCAACGCGACGCACCGCATCCGGTGTGAAAGAACCTTTACTATAAAGGGCTAATGGCGCGCGGAACGTGCGAAGATCGACATAGCATCCGGATCGAATCAATTTGTCACCTCCCACTGACGAGTCTTGGGGCTACGGTGCTAGAATATTTTTGATATTTGAACACTTTTCGGTGAATTTCGATGCACTTCTTCCTGCTTGTATAGGCCTCTTGTGTATAGGCTAATAGCATTACAGGAAAGTGACATGAGACTTGGGTTGAGCTATTGGGCTTGAGTCCTTGAGTCGTGCACGTAGGACGTTCTGACCTTTGCCGAGTAGATGTACATGTGAACGTGACTCGTGAATTCATTATATGATACGACGATGATCACAGCGACTACGATTGGCCGTCTAATAGGCGACACAATAAATTACCTACGGCTGTAGTAAACAGTAACTAACTGTAATTAAAGCGACGCTGTTAGGACAATGTAATGTAGTGTGTATTAGCATACGAACGTGGCAGTCTATACGTGCGCGCAACACACTTCACTCGCTGAGATATCGCCATGCGCGTCGCAAACAGCGGGATTAAGGACAAATTCTACGACACCAGTTCTCCCGCGACTTCCCCGTATATAAATGTTACGAGGAAGTCGCCAACTTGTTAGCGACTTGTCGGGTGTGTCGGGCGTATCGTCAACATGCTACGGGGAAGTTAGCGACAAGTTATGGACGCAGGGGCGGTTCTATCA
>Ga0209782_1000166_pt1 | contig 25890 bp, 36 predicted proteins | sample WorMetmaBAHAMAS1_FD_187390 | JGI IMG/M metagenome (GOLD analysis project Ga0209782, IMG submission 187390) | Marine gutless worms symbiont microbial communities from Max Planck institute for Marine Microbiology, Germany - Inanidrilus... | ecosystem: Host-associated > Annelida > Digestive system...
ATCTTCTCCAAAAGCAACTTGTCTACCATATCCCATAACTGTTGCGGGATTCTTTTAACCTGACATGTTGATAGCCAATGTATGCATATCATAGCCTCACACTACCCGCTCTGCGGGTAGATTGAAGGAAGAATAACGGTTCAGCAAAAATTCATCACTACATATTAAGCCCACCTTCCAGATTTTGTGCATAGGTGTATTAGGGTACATTAGGGTACGGAAGATCCGAAAATGGCAATCGTAAAGACAAATCCGACCTCCCCAGGGCGGCGCTTCGTGGTCAAGGTGGTGACGCCGGAGATCCACAAGGGCGCCCCATTTGAGCCGCTGCTGGAGAAAAAGAGCCGCTCCGGCGGGCGTAACAACAAGGGCCGCATCACCGTGCGTCATCGCGGTGGTGGGCACAAGCGGCGCTACCGGGTGGTCGATTTCAAGCGCAACAAAGAAGGTGTTCCCGCCGTCGTCGAGCGGCTCGAGTACGACCCGAATCGCAGCGCCAACCTGGCCCTGCTCAAGTATTTGGACGGAGAGCGTGCCTACATCGTAGCGCCCAAGGGCCTGGGCAAAGGGGATCGCGTACAGGCGGGAGAGGACGTGTCCATCAGCACGGGCAATTGCCTGCCGTTGCGCAACATCCCCTTGGGGACCCTAGTGCACTGTATCGAAATGCGACCGGGCAAGGGCGCCCAGCTCGCGCGGGCGGCCGGCAGCTCCGCCCAGATCATCGCCCGCGAGGGGCGGCACGCTACATTGCGCATGCGCTCCGGTGAGATGCGCAAGCTGTTTGCCGAATGCCGCGCGGTGATCGGCGAGGTCGGCAATGCCGAGCACAGCCTCCGCAAGCTGGGCAAGGCGGGCGCCAAACGCTGGCGCGGGGAGCGTCCTACTGTCCGCGGGGTGGTCATGAACCCGGTCGATCACCCCCATGGCGGTGGCGAGGGTCGGACCTCGGGTGGGCGTCATCCGGTCACCCCCTGGGGGGTCCCCACCAAGGGCCACAAGACCCGGAACAATAAACGCACCGACGCCATGATCGTGCGTCGCCGCGGTAAGAAATAGAAACTCTGAGGTTGAACTAGTGCCACGTTCCATTCGCAAGGGACCCTTTGTGGATCACCACCTGATGAAAAAGGTGGAAGCCGCGGTCGCCCAGCACAGCAAGCGACCCATCAGGACCTGGTCGCGTCGCTCCATGGTACTGCCGGAGATGGTTGGCCTGACCATTGCAGTGCATAATGGGCGGCAACACGTCCCGGTCCTCGTCAATGAGGACATGATCGGGCACAAGCTCGGTGAGTTCGCCCTGACCCGTACCTACCGGGGGCACGCGGCGGACCGCAAGGCCAAAAAGTAGGTGAGGAAACGCATATGCAGGCCGAAGCAAGCATCCGGCACGCCCGTATCGCGGCGCAGAAGGCGCGCCTGGTGGCCGACCAGATCCGCGGTCGGGGGGTGGAGCAGGCCGTGAATCTGCTGGTATTCAGCCCCAAAAAGGGTGCGGGAATCATCAAAAAGGTTCTGGAATCGGCCATCGCTAATGCGGAGCACAACGAGGGTGCGGACGTCGATGAACTCAAGGTGGCAGAGGTCCAGGTCAACGAAGGACCGACCATGAAGCGCATCCGGGCCCGCGCCAAGGGTCGGGCGAACCGAATTTCCAAGCGCACCAGTCACATCAGTGTGATCGTCGCCGAGAGTTGAGCATTATGGGTCAGAAAGTACATCCGACCGGCATCCGTTTGGGGATCGTCAAAGACTGGACATCCAAGTGGTACGCCGATTCCAAGGACTACGCGGATCTCCTCAACACGGATCTGGAGGTGCGGGACTTCCTCAAGACGCGCCTTGCCCAGGCGTCCGTTAGCCGCATCCAGATCGACCGTCCGGCCAAGAACGCCCACATTACCATTTACACGGCACGTCCGGGGGTAGTGATCGGCAGGAAGGGAGAAGACATCGACCGGCTGCGCAAGGAAGTATCCGCAAGAATGGGGATCCCTGTACACATCAGCATCGAGGAGATCCGCAAGCCGGAGCTTGATGCCCGGTTGGTGGCGGAAAACGTCGCCGGGCAACTCGAACGCCGCGTCATGTTTCGGCGGGCCATGAAACGCGCGGTGCAGAGCTCCATGCGGCTGGGCGCCGAGGGGATTCGGATCAACATCGCCGGACGCCTCAACGGTGCGGAGATCGCCCGCAGTGAATGGTATCGGGAGGGTCGGGTGCCCCTGCACACCCTGCGCGCGGACATTGATTACGGCCTTGCCGAAGCCAAGACCACCTATGGCGTACTCGGCGTCAAGGTCTGGATCTTCAAAGGCGAGGTATTTGCAGGTCAAGAAGCGGAAGAGCCGGTCGCCAAAAAGACCGCTCGCGCCAGGGGCTGATCCATGCTGCAACCGAAGAGAACAAAATTCCGCAAACAACACAAAGGGCGTAATCGGGGGCTGGCCCAGACGGGCAACCGGGTCAGTTTCGGTGAATACGGCATCAAGGCGACCTCTCGGGGGCGGGTGACCGCGCGCCAGATCGAGGCCGCGCGCCGTACCATCACACGCAAGGTCAAACGCGGCGGCAAGCTGTGGATCCGGGTGTTTCCCGACAAACCAATCTCCAAAAAACCCTTGGAAGTGCGCATGGGTAAAGGCAAGGGCAACGTGGAATACTGGGTAGCCCTGGTGCAGCCGGGCAAGGTGCTCTACGAGATCGAAGGCGTCCCCGAGCCGCTGGCCCGCGAGGCCTTTACATTGGCAGCGGCAAAATTGCCCGTCCGGACCACCTTCGCGCAGCGGACGGTGATGTAATGAAAGAGAAAGATCTGAGGACCGGCGATGCCGAAGGGCTCCGGACGCAGCTCGAAGAGCTGCTCAGAGAGCAATTCAACCTGCGGATGCAGAAGGGAACCGGGCAACTTTCGCGCCCCTCGCAGCTGCGCGCGGTGCGGCGGGATATCGCCCGGGTCAAAACCCTGATGACCGAACTGAAGGCAGGCAGCGGCAAATGAGCGAGACAGCGAAAAAGAACCGCAGATTGACCGGGCGGGTAGTCGGCAACGCCATGGACAAGACCATCACCCTAGTAGTGGAACGGCGCGTAAAACACCCGCTGTACGGCAAATTTATCCGCCGTTCGACCAAGGTCCACGCCCATGACGAGGCCAACGAATGCAATCCGGGCGACCTGGTGACCGTCGAGCAGTGCCGTCCGCTCTCGAAGACCAAATCCTGGCGGGTCCTGGATATTCTGGAGAAGACGGGGTAATAGCTTATTGGTGAGTAAGGCAATGATATGGAAGGACCTCTAGTCATAAATCACCGTGCCGTAGTCTTGAGGAGTCTTATTCCTTATATGGCAACGTTGGTACGGGTATTGCCTGTAGAATTAGTAATTCTCCATGATCACTTTTCTTGGGAAGGTAAGGGGCAGATCGCCGAACAACTTAATGCATCGGAAACGCATGTACCCTTAGTCGTGCTGTTTCTTTCGATGGTGCTTGCGAGGGGGGCGCTATTCTTGGACCAGTGTTCGATTTTGGCGAGTCTGAAATAAAGCGAATCGTAGGTAAATGGCGATTGGCATTGTATCCAAAGTATCGCAGGTGGGAATGGGTTGTATATTAAGTAACTCCTGATCAGCCTTGCGAGGGGGATTACACAATGGGTATCATACTGGAAATTCTAGCTCTTAGTGTGGTAGGTTTGCTCAGATCTGCTTTTGTGTCAACTCTCCCGAAGTGCACAAAAATATCCGCGGGCCCCAAGATGCCGTCCCCAGTATCTTTTCTCAGATCCGGGAAACTCTCGAACCGTTTGGTCGAACTGCGTCCTTCGATACGCCGCATGGTCTCGCTCGGCGCCCTATTCGGTGGCGCCGAGACAAACAGATGCACGTGGTCTCTGCTCACGACACCTTTGAGAATCTCTATCTCAAACGCCTGACAGGTTTGGCGAATCGGCTCCCTCACCTTCAGACCCACGTCACCCTTAAGTACCTGATGCCGATATTTTGTAGCAAATACAGATTGATACTGTATCTTATATACGGTATGACTGCCGTACCGATAGTCCATCCGTACCGCCTTAATATCGTGCAAAGGGGTTGTGTCGCAGATAAATCTGATCGCCTAAAGGCGATGGCTTTAACCTTGTCTCGGAACGAATAAATGATTCAGATGCAAACCAATCTGAGCGTTGCCGACAACAGCGGTGCCAAGCGTGTGCAGTGCATCAAGGTACTCGGCGGCTCGCACCGGCGCTATGCCGGTATCGGCGATGTAATCAAGGTTACGGTGAAAGACGCCATCCCACGCGGCAAGGTCAAGAAGGGCGATGTCTTCGAGGCAGTAGTGGTGCGCACCAAGAAGGGCGTGCGGCGTCCGGACGGGTCCGCGATCCGCTTCGACGGCAATGCCGCAGTCCTACTCAATAACCAAATGCAGCCCATCGGGACCCGTATCTTCGGGCCGGTGACCAGGGAGCTGCGCAGCGAACGATTCATGAAGATCATCTCGCTGGCGCCGGAAGTTCTTTAGGGTTCTACTTTGTCACATGTAACCTATGGTTGCTTTCTCTGGATCTTGTTATTTCACAGATTCCTTATGAATCAGGTGGGTTATTCTGTAATGTGACAAAGCAGAAATAGAAATCAAATAACAGATGGGACAAACATGTATAAATTCTTTATCCAAATAATCATTCCTATGTTTATTCTTAATGGGTGTGCTAACGCTGATGGAAATGAAACCGTATCATTAGAATATGAGATTATTCGGAAATTGCTGGATAATCCTAATTTGGATTCATGCTTCCATGTTGGTGTTTTCCCCCAAAGGAAACCGTTGGTAATTATAAGCAATGGCTTATTTTAATCTGACTCGAACTTAACCAAGTTTGGTTATTTGAAGAAGAAAACGGTTCCAATTATAATTCTGGATAATAAAACATTGGTCGATCCTGGTAAACCATATCTCGAGATTAAAAGTTTAAGTATCAAAAATAAACTCGCAGAAGTTCGCTTTTCTTAACCCTCCAGAAGGAATAGTCGGTACTCTGATATCTCAAATCACGGGCGAGAAGTTGAATCTAATTCAGGCAAAGCCTCGTAGAAAGATAAGCAATATATAATCCTGCCCAAAACAAACTCGCTTAAGGAGAATGGTTATGAGGATGCTATCCTGCAGATATAAAGTCCTATCCAAAGCTGGCTTATTATGTTAAGAATGATCTCTCAAAAATAATGACTGTTTCATTCATGGTTGCGGCGATGAACAAAATTGTTCAGTTGAACAAAGCTAGCTTGAGGACATCTCTATACATGGATAAAGTGGTCCTCAGATAAAAGTGACAACACTGATCGGCGCATACGGAGAATTTACCCCGAACATAAACTCGCATGAAATCAGAATTCAAAAGAAGATGGTAGAGGAGTTCGAGGCCGGTTAAAGGTAAAAGAAGAGTCGCCGGGGCTGGTAATGTTTATTTAGTTGGTGTAACGCTATTACATGAGCTTGTACATTGGGGGGATGACCAGGATGGAGTCGATAGGCCTGGTGAAGAAGGAGAAGAATTTGAACGTTTGATATATGGCTCAGTAGCTCATTATGCCCGACATTCACATTCAGCAAAAGCGTAATTAGAGATCAGTCCATGCGCAAGATCAGACAAGGTGACGACGTCGTCGTCCTCACCGGCAAAGACAAGGGAATGCGCGGGACCGTGCTGCGTGTGCTCGACAAAGATCGAGTAGTCGTCGAGAACATCAACATGGTCAAAAAGCATCAGAAGCCCAATCCCCAGCGCAACCTGCCCGGCGGCATCGTCGACAAAGAGATGCCCCTGCATCTATCGAACCTGGGTCTCTACAACCCGGAGAAGGAGGGTCCGGATCGGGTCGGTTTCAAATTCCTCGAGGATGGCCGCAAGGTGCGGGTATTCAAATCCAACGGCGAAGTCGTCGATACCTGAGGTATGCCGTCATGTCCAGATTACAGACAGCGTATCGCGGGGAGGTGGTCGGTCGGCTCATGGATAGATTCGGCTACCGTACTGTCATGCAGGTGCCGCGGATCGAGAAGATCACCCTCAACATGGGGGTGGGCGAGGCCATCGCCGACAAGAAGGTGATGGAGAATGCGGTTTCCGACCTGCGTCTGATCGCGGGCCAGCAGCCCATCGTGACCAAGGCGAGAAAGTCGGTCGCCGCGTTCAAGATCCGTGAGGGCTGGGCTGTCGGCTGCAAAGTCACGCTACGACGCGAGCGCATGTACGAGTTTCTTGATCGACTGATCAACATTGCGATCCCGCGCATCCGCGATTTCCGGGGCCTGAGCGCCAAGGCGTTCGACGGGCGCGGCAATTACAGCATGGGCATAAAAGAGCAGATCGTGTTTCCGGAGATCGATTACGACAAGATCGACGCCTTGCGCGGTCTGGATATCACCATCACCACGAGCGCACCCACCGACGAAGAGGGGCGGGCGCTGCTTGAGGCCTTCAAATTTCCCTTCAGGACCTAAAGACAACGATGGCAAAAAAAAGCATGATGGCGCGGGAAGTCAAGCGCGCCAGGATCGCGGCCAAGTATGCGGCCAAGCGGGCAGCGCTGAAAGCCGTTGTCGACGACCGCAGCGCGAGCCGCGAGGAGTTGGATGAAGCGCTTATGAAGCTGCAGAAGCTACCGCGGGACGCTAGTCCTTGCCGCCGGCAACGGCGCTGCCGGGTGAGCGGTCGCCCCCATGCCGTCTACCGTAAATTCGGCCTGAGCCGCAATAAACTGCGTGAGGCTACCATGCGGGGAGACGTTCCGGGTCTTGTGAAGGCCAGCTGGTAGGCGTCTTTGTCCAGTCTCGCTCACTAATCGTACAAGATTTTCAGGATCAACAGGGTTTTTTGTTGTGAAGAATGCTTGCTGGTTTGGTAAGGGTGTGATCGGGCGTAGGAAATTCAGGAACGACAAGAGTCCTGAAAATCTTGTGTAATCCTGTCAATCCTGTCCGATTGAAATTTAGCGATGAAGCTCGAGTTGGGTACTCATCGGTATGAGGCGAAGCCTCGCCGGATGTCTGTATTTAGATATATACATTACTGAAAGAAAACACACTCTAAAGTTATCTAGACCCTAGAAGAATATGAAATAGAAACAGTGCTTGCTTGTCCTGAAGAAGATAGGCCGGGGAAAGATGGTTCAAGAGTTGCTATCGCCTGTTCGGTAGTTCTTAATATGTAGTGATCCCAAGTTTGGGAGCAAACTCAGCATTGTAATAGTGAATAAAATTCCAGATAGCTCCGAAATGATTTCCGATCTTCTTGGAAAAGAATAGCGTTTTTCTTACTAACCGAGAAATTCGCTTTCTTAATGTAAGATTGAACCTTTCAATGTGGTTCGTTTTTCCGCTTTCTTTACCAACTGCTCGATGTCTGTTTTGGGGAAGAACCTGCCCATATGCAGACCGAAAATCGGTGTAATAAACGGCGCATCGACGGTAGACTGGTGGCAAGATTTCCATAATGCCTCGGCACCGGCACGATCGCGACTCCCAACATGCATCCCGACAATCTCTCTGGAATCGCTGTCAATTGCCAACCAAATCCATTGCTTGTTGCGCTTGAGTCCGACAAAAGACCACATTTCATCGCATTCTACCATTAAGCACCCCTTTTTTTGAGATATCGATTTGTTGGGGTTGGGGTACATGCTCATGCTTCCGATTGATATACTGTTGCAGCCAAGGTTCTGAAATCTCGGTCCCTGTTGAAATTCCAGCGATTGAATTCCAGCGATTGGGATCTTCTCCAAAAGCAACTTGTCTACCATATCCCGTAACTTCTGAGGGTTTTCGACAAATTGTCTGCCACAGTCTTTGCACACATATTTTTGTTTCCCATTGTGAACGGATCTATTTTTTATGGTATGCCTTGAATTGCAGGTTGGACATTCCATGGTTGGACATTCCATTATGCTTTCCTCAACCGTTAACTCATGCTCATTCATGAGCCCTGAATTACAATTTGTAACCTGACATGTTGATGGCTAATGTATGCATATCATAGCCTCACACTACCCGCTCTGCGGGTAGATTGAAGAAGAAAGCGGTTCAGCAGAAAATTATCACTATATGTTAAGCACTACCCGCCTGTTCTTTTAACCAAGCACTCACTGTTCGGCGCGAGACCCCAACCGTCCGTTCAATCCCGCGCATACTGGATCTTTCTTGATAAACTTTTATAACGAGTTCTTTCTTTATCTTCCGGCGCGCGTTCTTTTGCGCTCAAGTACGCCATAGGCACCACAGGCTTTCAGAAGAGAGGGCTAAAATCTAGAATCAGGTAACGAGAAAAACGGTGGCAATAGGCGAAGTTGTTGCTGAGGATGAAGCTGCATTTGAAACTCCGGATCAGACATTTATGGAAATCCAAACTGAACTGGTTCCAAAGGTTCGTGAATTAATAGCTAAGTATACTTATCCGCAAATGAATGCTAATAAGTGCAAATAATATAAATAGACTAAAGCGAGAAGAAGACGATTAGCATAATAATGACCGGATGCTAAGTGAATATTTTAAAAAACATTTGCGTTTATTTGTGGATAATATAGATAGAAAATAACAATGGCGGCCTGATCCGGAAAATTGCCATGGTATGTTTCGGAATTGTAACAGATTCCCATTATGCTGACGTAACCCCAAGGGGAATACGTTATTATCGGGAATCTATATCCAAGATGGCCGAGTGTGTTGCCTCCATGAATGATAGGAAGGTCGATTTTCTGGTCGAGGTCGGTGACCTCAAGGACGAGGGTACGCCTGCGTTGGAGAAGGATACCTTGAAGTATCTGGAAGACATCGAAGGAGTCTTTGGACGATTCGATGGAAAGCGTTATCATGTTCTGGGTAATCACGATCTGGACAGCATATCGAAAGAACAGTTTCTCTCCCGTGTAGAGAACACGGGGATTGCAACGGGATCGAAGTATTATTCCTTTGACGCGAAGGGATTGCACTTCGTGGTTCTCGACGCGAACTACCGGGCCGATGGATCCGATTATGACCACGGCAACTTCGATTGGTGGTACAGCAATATTCCGAGCAACCAACTTGACTGGCTCAGGAAAGACCTTGCGTCCACACCCAAACCGACGATAGTATTTGTCCATCAGCGGCTCGACGGCAGAGGGGACCACACAATCAGGAATGCGGCTCAAGTCCGTCGGATACTGCAGGAGAGCCGAAGAACTCTGGCGGTTTTTCAGGGACATGATCACGTGGGACACTACAGCTCTATCGAGGGTATCCATTATTACACACTAAAAGCAATAGTCGATGGTAGTGGCGCTGACAACAGTTCCTATGCTATCGTTGAGGTTCAAACCGATCACAGCATTACCGTAACCGGCTATCATCGAGCAACTAGTAAGAATTTTTATCCGCAAATAAATACTGATTCTACTTTGTCACATTCCGCCTAGCTCTATTGATTTTAATGGATTTTGCTATTTTCACATGCTTGAGTTGCGAAAAATAGAAATTAGATGCAGGGATATGCCTGATGTCAGGCGTTTTCTTGGGATTGTGGTTTACATGCATTTCAATGAACATAGTACAACGAATCTCAAGGCATCGATTTTCATTGATGCATTGGGAGCGATTTTCATTGATGCATTGGGAGTGGTGGAAGAAAGATTACCTCTGGTGTGGTGGAAGAAAGATTACCTCTGGTGTGGTGGAAGAAAGATTACCTCTGGTGTAGTAGGGATTCATAACAGACGGTATTCAATGACGGCAGACCGATCTTTTCAAGGTTGATAGAATAAGGAGAACTTCAAGGATTTCAAGGTGGAACACAGTACCCTTGTTTGGTCCGAGGAAATTGGATTTGTCTGCGGAATATCTGTTCTATTGTTCTATAGTTACTTTTATGGATGAGCCGGACTTGCAGGAGCAATTTTAAGATATGGGGCTATATTGCCTGACAAAAACATCGATTCAGACCCTGTGGAATTGAATATAGGAAAAAGAAGATGTCAACGATGATTACCGAAGTCTACGAGGCATTTATTTCTGCCGGTGCGGATGACGAAAAAGCAAAAGCAGCGGCGAGGGCACTTGCCGATTACGAATCGCGTTTTAATCACATAGACAGCGACCTTCGAGTCCTTAAGTGGATGGTCGGAGCAATCTTGGCTGGTGTTGTTTCGCTGGTAATTAAGAGCTTCTTTGCGTAACCTGCACCCAAAAGCCTGGGCCTCACTGAAATGTTGGGCATGGGCTATCCAAAGATGCGGTTCGCGTTGTCCCTGACGCTCACCGCATCCTACGTGTTTTTATGGATGATCCGGACTTGCAGGAACAATTTAGGGTATGGGACTATATCGCCTGATAAAAACATTGATTCGAAATCAGAAAGAAACATAACAATAAAATGAAACTTTCCTTGGTGGTGATGCTCGGCGTTTGCATAGCTTTCCATACGTAGCCTGAGCAGTGTATGAACACCAGGTTGGTTATTGAAGTTATCGAGGTGTTGCCACTGATCAAGTATGGTGACGTTGGAATTCATAGGGATGCAGGATATTTGTCGAGTATTGCAATCCCTAGTTTTATGAGACATGGGTGGGTTCATGTCGATGACGGTATGGCAGGTTCAGAAATTGTAGGGGCGATCAGTGAAGGTATTGTGTTGGAATACTCTATTTATCCGATTTTTTCGGATGATTTTTTGAACAATGATTGGGATATTAAGTAGCTAAGTAAATCTGTTACACTGGATGCAGTTGAGAAATACGGTTTGCATGAGGAAGGTCTTTCAATGATTGAAAAATACTTGGCTAAAAGGAAGGTTAATTTGGATGGCTGAATGCCTAAAAAATATTCGCGTCCATTTGCGTTTATTCGGCTAAATAGTCAAACAATCAAAGGGTATCGTGCCGTAACGGCAGTCTGACCCGAGGAATTGCACATGAGTATGTCGGATCCCATCGCGGATATGCTGACCCACATCCGCAACGGGCAGGCGCGCAGTAAGGTCACTATCGCCATGCCGTCGTCCAAGCAGAAGGTGGCAATCGCCAACCTGCTCAAGGAGGAGGGCTATCTCGTTGAGGTGAGCGTCGAGTCGGAAGGCAAGAAGCCGCAGCTGGTGATCAAGCTCAAGTACCACCGTGGTGAGCCGGTGATCGAACTCCTCAAGCGCGTCTCCCGTCCGGGGCTTCGTATTTACCGGGGTAAGGATGAATTGCCGCAGGTCATGGGCGGATTGGGCATTGTCATCGTGTCCACGTCCAAGGGGCTGATGTCCGACCGGGCGGCCCGCGCGGCCGGACACGGCGGCGAAATCCTCGCCTATGTTGCCTGACGGTAAGGAGGCGAGTGATGTCACGTATAGCCAAAACGCCCGTCGCCGTCCCCAAGGGGGTTGCGGTGGAGATTTCCGGGCAGGAGGTCAAGGTCAAGGGGGCCTTGGGTACCCTGTCCTGGCACGTCCACCCCAGGGTCCGCGTCGCCCAAGATCAGGGGGCGCTGAAGGTGAATCCGGTCGATGAGACCAAGGAGGCCTGGGCCCTGGCGGGGACCACCCGGGCCCTGCTCAACAACATGGTCATCGGCTGTGGGAGTGGCTTTGAGCGCAAGCTGACTCTGGTCGGTGTCGGCTACCGGGCGCAGGCGAAGGGTAAGGTCCTGAACCTGAGCCTGGGTTTCTCGCACCCGATCGATTATCCAGTGCCCGAGGGGGTGCGGATTGCGACCCCTTCCCCCACGGAGATCGTTGTAAGTGGTGCCGACAAGCAACTGGTAGGACAGGCAGCCTCCGAAATTCGCGGTTTCCGTCCGCCGGAACCCTACAAGGGCAAGGGCGTGCGCTACGCGGACGAGCGGGTCCTGCGTAAAGAAGCGAAGAAGAAGTAGGGGGTAGGGAATGGATAAGAAACGAGCCCGCATGCGCCGTGCGGCGCGTGCCCACGCCAAGATTCGGGAGCTGGGCACCTATCGGCTGTGCGTTTTCCGGACCCCCCGCCACATCTATGCCCAGATTATGGACCCGGACGGCGGCCGGGTAGTCACCAGTGCGTCCACCCTGGAGAAACAATACCGCGGGTCGAATCCGGGACATGCGGGCAATGCGGCGGCCGCGGCGGTTATCGGCAAGACCATTGCCGAGCGCGCCAAGGCTGCGGGGATCGAGAAAGTGGCGTTTGATCGCTCCGGCTTCCGCTACCACGGCCGCGTCAAGGCCCTGGCCGAGGCGGCACGGGAAAACGGGCTGCAGTTCTAACGGTGCTTCGCCTCAGACCGATGAGGCGTGAGTTTTTCGTGCAGTGCGCAAACTTAAATTGTCCACAGATTACGCAGATTTTCGCAGATTACTTCTGTTTTTAATCTGTGAGAATCTGCGTAATCTGCGGACGAAAGCAATGGGCACAGCGCACCTGAGCGTGAGTTTTTTGTGCGGTGTGCAAACTTGACTCATTGGTAGAGATGCGAGTCTACCATTAGGGATCCTAGGGGGCTGAACCATGGCGAGCTACAATCCCAAGCCGGAAGGCGATGGCCTACTCGAAAAGCTGGTAGCGGTGAACCGGGTGGCCAAGGTGGTCAAGGGCGGTCGTCAATTTGGCTTCTCTGCCCTGACTGTGGTGGGCGACGGCGAGAGCCGGGTCGGTTACGGCACCGGTAAGGCGCGCGAGGTCCCGGTGGCCATTCAGAAGGCTATGGAGGGAGCGCGCAAGAACCTGGTCGACGTCAAGCTCAAGGGCACGACCCTGCAATACCCGATGGTCGGTCGCCATGGTGCGGCGAAGGTCTTTATGAAACCGGCCTCCGGGGGTACCGGCATCATCGCAGGTGGGGCTATGCGCGCGGTATTCGAGGTGCTGGGCGTGCAGAACGTATTGGCCAAGTGTATCGGCACCAACAACCCGATCAATGTGGTCCAGGCCACCATCAAGGGCCTGCGGACCATGGCGGATGCCGAGAGCGTGGCCGCGAAGCGCGGTAAGACGGTCGAGGAGATTCTGGGGTAGGCGATGACAGACAAGAAGACGATGAAGGTCACCCTGGTGCGTGGCCTCGGCGGTCGGCTGGCGAGGCATCAGGCGTGCGTGCGTGGCCTCGGGCTGCGGCGCATGCATCAGGTGGTGGCGGTCGAGGACACGCCGGCGACCCGCGGCATGGTGAATAAGGTCTCCTATATGGTCAAGGTGGTGGAGGAAACGTCCGATGCGTCTCAATGACATCCGGCCCGCGCCGGGCAGCAGGCAGACCGCCAAGCGCGTCGGTCGCGGTATCGGCAGCGGTCACGGCAAGACCTGTGGGCGGGGCCATAAGGGTCAGAAATCCCGGGCCGGCGGTGGCTACCTCAAGGCGGGTTTCGAGGGCGGCCAGATGCCCTTGCAACGCCGCCTGCCCAAGGTGGGTTTTCGCTCGCGCAAGGCGCCGGTCAAGGACGAGCTGCGGCTCCACGAGCTCGCGAATATCGCCGACGATGTCGTCGATCTTGCGGCCCTGAAAAAGGCGGATCTGATCTCGGGCAGAATCAGGCAGGTCAAGATCATCGCCTCCGGCGACCTCAAGCGAGCCCTGACGGTGCGGGGGCTGGCTGTCACCAAGGGCGCACGGGCCGCCATCGAGGCAGCGGGCGGCACGGTCGAGGAAGCGCTGGAGAAGAAATCGGCAACCCCATGAACCGGGTTCCGAGAAACAGGAACCACGAATGGACACGAATCCACACTAATATTCGTGTCTATTCGTGTTCATTCGTGGTTCTTAATGCTGTTCCCGGATCTTGTACGCAGGTGTACTAGGGCTCAAGACGATACCCCCAATGGCTAGAAACAGCTCAGCTATGCTCGGCGCGCTCGGCGGTATGGGGCGGCTCACGGAGCTGCGCCAGCGGTTGCTGTTTGTGCTCGGCGCCCTGCTCGTGTATCGGATCGGCACCTTCATTCCAGTGCCCGGCGTCAACCCGGAGGCCCTGGCCTACCTATTCGATCAGAACCAGGGCTCGATCCTGGACATGTTCAATATGTTCTCGGGCGGTGCCCTGGAACGTGCCAGCCTGTTCGCATTGGGTATCATGCCCTATATCTCGGCCTCCATCATCATGCAGCTAATGGCGGCGGTGACGCCGAAGCTGGAGCAACTCAAGAAGGAGGGCGAGTCGGGGCGGCGCAAGATCACCCAATATACCCGCTACGGCACTGTGGCCTTAGCTACTTTCCAGGCCATCGGCATCTCCTTCGCCCTGCAGGGACAGACGGCGGGGGGCTCGACGATCGTCGTAACCTCCGGCTACGGATTCGTATTCACCGCGACCGTATCCCTGGTTACCGGAACTATGTTTCTGATGTGGCTCGGCGAGCAGATCACCGAGCGGGGGGTTGGCAATGGCATCTCGCTCATCATCTTTGCCGGCATCGTCGCCGGACTGCCCGCGGCCATCGGTGGCACCCTGGAGCTGGTGCGCACTGGGGAGATGAACGCGCTGGCGGTGCTCGCCCTCTTTGTGCTGGCCCTGGGAGTGACCGCCTTTGTGGTCTTCGTCGAACGCGGTCAGCGCCGGATTACGGTCAACTACGCGCGCCGCCAGCAGGGGCGTCGGCTGATGGCCGCCCAGAGCACCCACTTGCCGTTGAAGCTCAACATGGCGGGCGTAATCCCACCCATCTTCGCCTCTAGCATCATCCTGTTTCCCGGTACCCTGGGGCAATGGTTCGGCCAATCCGAGGACTTCCGATGGTTGGCCGAGATCACCAGCAAGCTTTCCCCCGGTGAGCCGGTGTACGTCATCTTCTATGCCCTGGCCATCATCTTCTTCTGCTTCTTCTACACGGCGCTGGTGTTCAACGCCAAGGAGACCGCGGACAACCTCAAGCGATCCGGGGCCTTCATCCCCGGCATTCGTCCGGGTGAGCAGACGGTGCGGTATATCGACACCGTAATGACCCGCCTGACAGCAGCCGGCGCCATCTACATTACCGCCGTATGCCTGTTGCCGGAATTCCTGATCGTAGGTTGGAATGTGCCCTTCTATTTCGGGGGTACCTCCCTGTTGATTGTGGTGGTGGTGGTCATGGATTTCATGGCCCAGATCCAGGCACACCTGATGTCGCACCAATACGAGGGCCTGATGAAAAAGGCCAATCTCAAGGCGCCCGGCGGCGGCTTGATCCGTTGATTCTCACGTGAGCGGTCACAGGCAGAGAGAAATAATCTGTGGAAATCGGCGTAATCTGCGGATTCATATGGAGTTAAAGCAATGAAAGTCAGGGCTTCGGTAAAGAAAGTATGCCGCAACTGCAGGATCGTCCGCCGCGACGGTGTGGTGTGGGTGATCTGTAAGGACCCGCGCCATAAGCAACGTCAAGGGTAGGTGGTGCGGTAAGCATCTGCCTGCGGCCGTCTCTGGGGCTGGTGGTAGGGATGCCTGCATTTGTAGGTTGAGCTATGTTAGTCATTCGTGAACAGATGGCTGTGCTTACGAATGTTGCACATCAAGGCTTTCGTGGGTGTCTCAGGGCATTCATCCGAGATAATTTAGGCAATGAGTCCGCACAGTTTTCAGACGTTGAACTCGATGAACACATGTGAGTGTGAGGACGCGGCTACCACATTAGGAATTGTAACGGAGTTTGGCATAGCCCAGTTTACCTGCCTTCTAGATTTCTTCCAGGCACAAGAGGTACGGCAATACCTCACTGAGCCGAAAGTAGATCCGGAGTCTCTGTTTGATGATATAGCAGACTTAATGGAATCGCTGGGTGTTCCCACAGTTGATGCAGAGGTACCTGGGTTTCGAGAGAAGTTAGGATGGTAGGAAACGACTATGGCATGGGGACTTATTGTCAGGATCGGAGACGCACTGCTGTGGGCTGTGCCAAAGGCAATCAGCGTGTTACGGCATTGGAAGAAGCTCCGAGGTATCTATCAAAAAGGCAAAGAAGGCAGTAGATACGGCAAGAAAAGCAAAGAATACCTTTCCCAAGAATCAGCCATCGTGTACTACCGCATGTCCTAAGACACCACCAAGCCGATTTTCGAGAAAAAATTACCCAAAGGGGCAAAGGCAACGAAAATCCGAGATCTGTCGAGGTGCCAGGAAAGGTTCCTAGCTCAAAAGCCATTTACAAGAAAAATGTCGACGAATTGTGAAATACTACTGGATATACGAAAACAACAATTGACCCCTATGGTAAGGTTGTTCATATCAAACAGAAATTTCTGAACAAAAAGGGGTGCCAGAATGGAGAACGATACTCGAAAGAACCTCCTCAAGCAGCTGCTCGTTCTGTTGTTGCCAATCGAAATAACATTGGAAGCATTAGCTTGTCTCGGATGGGATAGCGACCAAGAGTTGGTCACATTCGAACCGGATCATGTCGAGGACACACTCAGACGCTATTTGTCCGGTCAGTTGACCGCAAATCTGGTTGAGGCATGGGCTTAACGCTATCGAAGGACGAGAAGACATCGGCATGAAAGAACGAGATGAGAACTTTCTGCGAGAAGTGATCTTCGAGTTGGCCAACCTTGTTCTCCATCAACCCCTTTCGGAAGGATACGCGTGCTCCATCCTGTCACGGCTCCAACAGACCAGGCTGGGTACGCGACCTGAGGTGAAGCCGTGCTAGCTGGTAGCTACCAGTGGAAATCTGCGGATTACAGGGCACCCTGAAAAATAGGTGTTTTCACCTGTCATGCGGTTCTAACCCATTGATTATACGGATACGCCGTATACAACCGTATTTTTCAAAGTGCCCTACAATCGCTTGCCTGCGGCCACTGACGATTCCCTTGCTTATCTGCATGTTGTTTGATAACATACTAAGTTTTAGTCGGCCGCGCGTAATAGCGGAGTTGGAGGCAGAAGAACATGGCCCGTATCGCCGGTGTCAACATTCCCGACCGAAAGCACATCGTGATCGCCTTGACGTCTATCTACGGTATCGGCCGTACCCTGGCGGCGCAGATTTGCAATGCCGTCAGGGTCGCCACCGATGCCAAAATCAAGGACCTCTCCGAGGTCGAGATCGACAGGCTGCGCGCGCAAGTCACCAAACATACGGTGGAAGGTGATCTGCGCCGCGAGGTCTCCATGAACATCAAGCGCCTGATGGATCTGGGCTGCAATCGGGGGATCCGTCATCGCCGTGGCCTGCCGCTGCGCGGTCAGCGCACGCGGACCAATGCCCGTACCCGCAAAGGTCCGCGGCGCCCGATTAAGCGTTAACTTACGCCTGAATCCGTGAGATAAATAAGCCGCTCATAGAATAATCTCTTTACGAGACAACAGGATAACGGAAAAATTCATTCACTTTCGGACTCACTCAAGAGGTGAAGCAGCCAATCCTTGAATACCGAGTGGAATCATGAGGTTAGCCACAGTCCTAGGTTTTATCTCACGGATTGGTAAGGCTTCTCGTTTGTAAAGATGCGGGTCCCTCAAGGGGTCCTAGTCATCGCAGTCTTATTCTTCTCTGTAACAGCAGGTGCTCAGAGTTCGATGAAGGTAGCGTTAATCTAACGGCTCAAAAGTTTTTTCAATCGTACGTGAATAAAGCTGCTGATGGGAGAAAGAATGCTGAACTTTTGTTGGGCATAATGGATGCTACAGAAGGAAGGTCTTGGTGTGATTATCGAACCTTTAAAACAATTACGCTACGAGAATGTATTTTTGAGGAGTTCAAAAAGCTGGATAGCAGTCGTTCAATGAATGTGCATCCAGTATTATCGAAGATATTCTGAGTCGGCGTTATCCCTGTGAGGGGAGGACTTGACAAACGATCTTGTGACGTATTAACAGGTATATATGCTGCTGAAACAAAAAAGGAAGAACTATCTCCGATTGCCGGATCATTAAAGGGATCTTTACGTGGAATTCAGGTGAACGAATCCGACTATAAAAATCACTTGGAGAAAAAGTATTCGTGAAGATACTGTTTGATACAAATATCATACTTGATGTTGTGTTGGATCGTGGGCCATTTTCTGATTTGGCGACAAAATTGATATCAAGAATCGAAAAACGGGAATTGGATATGGTTTCTCGGAGCAACTACGGTTACAACGGTATTTTACCTTGCAGCCAAGGTTTCCGGAAGAAAAAAGGCAGAAGAAGAAATCGGAAAATTGTTGTCGATATTCGAAATCGCACTGGTAGACCGGACCGTCTTAGCCGAAGCAATCAGGTTAAAGTTCGACGACTTCGAAGATGCCGTACTTCATGAAGCTGCAAAACAGGCTGGTTTGCAAGGTATCGTTACTCGGAACACCAAAGATTTTCAAAATTCTGCTATACCTACTATTGTAGTCCTGAAGAGTTAAAAATGTTCTTGTCAATGATTTAGGGTCTGGATAACTTTAGCATCTTCAGGGTATGCATAAGGTTATGTTATGCAAGGAAAAGCAGGTATTTCAGGCGTTCACAATTTGGAAGCTAGATTCAGAGTAATATATACGCTATTTCGCGCCCGATTTGCCGGCCTCGGAAATCGCCGAGTTGAGTGGAGCCACCCGACGATTAATCAGCTATTCATGAAGTTACGAATTGGGATCGCCCAGGTTTGTAACGCTTCATCACCTCTATCGGGTGAGGTTGAAGTCGAAGAATCCTATTTTGGCGCACGCCGCGTTCGCGGAAAAAGGGTCGCGGAGCGGGCGGTAGAACGATCATCTTCGGAATCCTGGAACGCCACGGGAAAGTTACATGGAAATCGTCCCTGACGCCGCCAGGAAGCAGCTACAGAGAGCGATCCGGGGTCGGGTAGCGCTGGAAGCAGCATCCACTCGGATGGCTGGAGAGGCTACACCGGGCTGGTGGACATGGGCTACAAAAAGCATTTCCGGGTGCATCATGGTGATGCATGAGTTCGCCCGCGGTAATCGCCATATCAATGGCATTGAGTCATTCCGGTCATATGCCAAACGGAGGCTTGCATAGAATACTTATCTCTACTGGAAGAAAACTCACTCTAAAGTTATCTAGACCCTAGATTTAATAGTGGAAATATCTATTTTCCAAGGTGCCATCAATTCGGCCGCCTTACGCTTCGTTTCAGTTGGCAAGGTGTGGTGGCATTGGATAAACCAGGTAACAATAGCCCATGGCAAAACCGACCAGAACTAAAAAGAAGGTCAAAAAGCAGGTAGCAGATGGGATTGCCCATATCCACGCTTCCTTCAACAACACCATCATTACCATCACCGACCGGCAGGGGAATGCCCTGGGGTGGGCGACCGCTGGCGGCTCCGGTTTTCGGGGCTCCAGAAAGAGCACTCCGTTCGCGGCGCAGGTGGCAGCGGACCGGGTCGGTCAGGCGGTCAAGGAGTTCGGGTTGAAGAATCTGGAGGTCAACGTCAAGGGACCGGGACCCGGTCGGGAATCGGCGGTGCGGGCGCTCAATAACGCCGGCTTCAAGATTGCGAGCATCACGGAGGTCACGCCCATCCCTCACAATGGTTGTCGCCCGCCGAAGAAACGGCGCGTATAGGATCTTAAAAGGCGTATAGAAACATGGCAAGGTACACCGGTCCTACCTGTAGATTGGCGCGGCGTGAGGGCACCGACCTGGGGCTGAAGAGCCGCGCGCGTTCGCTGGATACCAAATGCAATCTGGAGAAGGTGCCGGGCCAGGTCGGCGAAAGACGCCGTCGGGTCTCCGACTACGGCCTGCAATTGCGCGAGAAGCAGAAGGTACGCCGCATCTATGGCGTCATGGAGAAGCAGTTTCACAACTATTACAAGAAGGCGGCCGGTGCCAGGGGGGCTACCGGCGAGAATCTGTTGCGATTGCTCGAGCGTCGCCTCGACAACGTGGTCTACCGCATGGGCTTCGGCTCCACCCGTGCCGAGGCGCGCCAATTGGTCAGTCATAAGGGCATACTGGTCAACGGCAAGAGTGTCAACGTGCCATCCTTTCAGGTCAGCGAAGCGGATCAGATCGAGGTTCGGGAAAAGTCCAAAAAACAGGTTCGTATCCAAAACGCAATTGCCCTGGCGGAGCAATATGGATTCGCGGATTGGATCGAGGTCGATACCAACGCGCTGAAGGGAGTCTTCAAGCGCATCCCGGACCGCGAGGATCTCCCGTCGGAGATCAATGAGTCACTGGTCGTAGAGTTGTACTCCAAGTAAGTAAGGGAACGCAGAGGGTCTTGGCATGGCAGATGCTGTTGGCGACTTTCTCAAGCCGCGTATCGTAAAGGTCGAGCCAGTCGACGGGAGCCGCAGTCACGCGCGCATCTCGTTGGAACCGCTTGAGCGCGGCTTCGGCCACACCCTGGGCAATGCACTGCGCCGGATTCTGCTCTCTTCGATCGCCGGCTGTGCGGTTACGGAGGTGGAGATTCAGGGCGTGCTCCACGAGTACACGACGCTGGAAGGGGTCCAGGAAGACGTACTGGAGATCCTACTCAACCTCAAGGGGCTTGCGATTTCCCTCACCGGCAAGGACGAGGCGGCCTTCACCCTCTCCAAGCATGGGCCGGGTCCGGTAACTGCCGGTGACATCACCCTCGATCACACCGCGGAGATTGCCGATCCGGAGTTGGTCATTGCCAACCTGACCGGCGCGACGGAACTCAGCATGACCCTGACCGTGCGCCGTGGCCGCGGCTACGAACCGGCTACCCAGCGCGAGGTCGAGCCGGGAGACGAGCACCCCATCGGCAAGCTACCCCTGGATGCTTCCTTCAGTCCGGTGCGGCGGGTGGCCATCGACGTCCAGTCCGCCCGCGTCGCGCAACGGACTGACATGGACCGCTTGGTGATCGATCTGGAGACCAACGGTACTATCGATCCGAAGGGGGCGATCCAAAAGGCGGCGGCCATCCTGCAGAATCAGCTGTCCAGCTTCGTGCTCCTAGAAGGCGTCCAGCCCGTGAGTGAGGGGGCTAAAAACGAGTTAGAACAGCCGTCGATTGACCCGATTCTGCTGCGGCCGGTGGATGACCTGGAGCTCACCGTGCGCTCGGCCAATTGCCTCAAGGCAGAGAACATCTGTCTCATCGGAGACTTGATTCAGCGCACCGAGAGCGAGTTGCTCAAGACCCCGAATCTCGGCAAGAAATCGCTTACCGAGATCAAGGACGTACTCGCCACCCGCGGTTTATCCCTCGGCATGCGGTTGGAGATCTGGCCGCCGGAGAACATGGACGAGCTCATCGTCAAGTAAGGCGATTTTCATCCATCGCCTCATTCGAGAAGAGAATCATGCGTCATCGCAAAGCCGGAAGGCGGCTCAATCGTACCAGCTCCCACCGCGACGCCATGTTCAGAAATATGGCCAACTCGTTGTTCCGCCATGAGCTCATAAAGACTACACTACCCAAGGCGAAAGAGCTGCGACGGGTGGCCGAGCCTCTGATTACCATGGCCAAGACCGACTCCGTGCACAAGCGGCGGGTGGCATTTGCGCGTCTGCGCGACAAAGAGGTAGTCGGCAAACTCTTCGTCGAGCTGGGACCACGCTACGAGGCCCGTCCCGGCGGCTACCTGCGGATCCTGAAGTGCGGCTTTCGCGCCGGCGACGCAGCCCCTATAGCTTATGTGGAGCTGGTGGGCCGTCCGCTCCCGGAATCCGCCGAGAACGACAAAGATTGAAGCTGTATCGCCTCCCTCGCGGCAAGCCGGGCCCAGGCCCGGTTTTTGTTTTTGGCTCTTTATGGATTCCAGACGGGTAGGATATTTTGCGCAAATTCGCCTTCTCAGCAAGCCAAAGGGGCATCGTATAACTTGCTGTTGTTATTGAGAAAGACTGCCTGTTCTATCGTCAGTCAAAGTACTACGGACCGCCGTCTCCTTCGATCAGTCTGGAATCCATAAAGAGCCTACTGCTATTTAAGCTACCGTCGGAAAACTCCAACAAGGTGAAAGAGGTGAAAGAGGTTGCCGGTTATGAGTGAACAGGCACTCGATAAACGCGTTTGTTTTCGCTGTCTGGTGGCGGGCCGGGTGCAAGGGGTCTTTTTCCGTGCCGCCACCCGCGAGCAGGCCCAACGGTTGGGATTGACGGGCTACGCGCGCAATCTGGCGGACGGCCGGGTAGAGGTTCTCGCCTGTGGTGAGCCGGACTCGGTAGGCCAACTGCGCGAGTGGTTGCACACCGGCCCACCCGCGGCCGAGGTCACAGGAATTGCCTGTGAGCCCATCGCCTTCCAACACCTGAACAGATTCGATACTCATTAGCCGATGCTGTTACCGAATCTGATCGACGGGCGTATTCTACGCCGTTACAAGCGGTTTCTGGCCGATGTGGAGCTTGCCGACGGTAGTATCGTAACCGCTCACGTGCCCAATACCGGGAATATGGTTACCTGCTGGTCACCCGGTGCGCCGGTCCAGCTGAGCCACAGCGACGATCCCCGCCGCAAGCTGGCTTGGACGCTAGAACGGGTGGACATGGGTGCCGGTTGGGTGGGAGTACACACAGGTCGCACCAGTGCGGTGATAGCGGAAGGCGTGACCCAGGGGCGGATTCCGGCCCTCGCCGGGTACCGGGAGCTCAGACGCGAGGTGAAATTTGCTCCCACCGGCCATCCCGTAGGGCGTCTGGACATTGCCCTCGTCCAGGGACCGGCGACGGATGTCTTGCTGGAGGTCAAGAACGTGACCCTGCTCGACGGCAATCGGCTGCGATTTCCAGATGCTGTGAGCGCGCGTGGGCGCAAGCATCTGGACTTGCTGCAGGCGGTGGTGGAACAGGGCGGCCGTGGGGTCATGCTGTACGCCGTCAATCGGCCTGAAGGCGAGAGTTTCGCTCCGGCCTGGTCGATCGATCCCGCTTATGCCGGGGGTTTGGTTGCGGCGACAAAGGCCGGTGTCGAGGTGCTCGCTGTGCGCATCCGGCACACGGAAACCGGTCTGGAGGTCGCCGAGCAATTACCGGTGGGTCTTGCGCCAATGCCATTAACCTGAATCCGTAAGGTAAAATTCAGGAAGAAGTCAGCCTGTGAGCAATTCTTAGTGGTTCGTGCCTTCCGCCAATGTACAGGATTAACAGGATGTTCAGGATTAACAAGATTATTTCATTGCCGGTAATTGTGCTTACCGAGAAAAGGAGAAGCGGTTATCTGTGAAATGCCCCGCGAAAGGTGAAATGGCTAATCTTCAACTGTCAAGTAAGATCATAAATGACCCTCAATGAGCTTCGTTACATCGTAGCGGTGGCGAGAGAGCGCCATTTCGGAAGAGCCGCGGAGGCTTGTTTCGTCAGCCAGCCGACCTTGAGCGTGGCGGTCAAAAAGCTGGAAGACGAGTTCGGGGTGAGTCTGTTCGAGCGTGGTACGGGGGAAGTGACCATCACCGCCGTCGGTCAGCAGATCGTCGAGCAGGCCCAGCGGGTATTGGAGGAGGCGGACGGAATCAGGCACCTGGCCAGACACGGCAAAAACCCGCTTGCCGGAATGCTGCGCCTGGGGGCCATCTACACCATCGGCCCCTATCTGCTACCCCGGCTGATTCCCCGGATCTCGGAACAGGCACCGGAAATGCCCCTGGTGATCAAGGAGAATTTTACCTCCGTACTAAGCGAGCGCCTCAAGCGCGGGGATCTGGATGTCATCGTCATCTCGCTGCCCTTCGACGAGCCGGGGGTGCTGACGAGGCCCATCTATGACGAGCCCTTCGTCGTGCTGTTGCCGGGCGGTCATCCCTGGTCCGGGCAAGCGGCGGTGGGTGCCGACCAACTCGGCAACGAGAACGTCCTGCTGCTAGGGCCGGGGCATTGCTTCCGGGACCAGGTGCTCGAGGTCTGCCCGAACTGTGTCAAATCCACCGCGGGCGGCAACAGCCTGCAACGCGGGCTCGAAGGGGGGTCGCTGGAGACCATCCGTTGCATGGTGGCCGGCGGGGTCGGGATAACCGTGCTGCCCTGTAGTGCCGCAGCAGTGGATCGGTTCGCAAAACCTTTAGTGCGCGTCCTGCCTTTTGCCGGGGCGACCCCGCGCCGCCGGGTAGCCCTCGCCTGGCGCAAGTCGTTTTCGCGCCTGGAGGCAGTTGATGTGCTCGCGCACGCTATCCGGGGGGCGGACCTCCCCTGTGTCTCCTATCCGGACCCGACTTAAGGGAACCCTGAAAAATGGCGGGACGCTTCTGCCCCGCATGGGCACCTTGAATTTTCCAAAGTGCCCTTGATGATGAGTGATGAACCACGAAAAGCACAAAAGACATGAAACAGGGGGTTTGTGTCTTTCGTGGTTCTTTTCCGGATGGTGGATTACCCCGAAGACTCGGGGGCGTATAAATATTTTCAAACTTGACCGATTAACTTGGTTTCTGTTGCGGTGGAGTGGACCGGTTTTGGCCCGAGAACCATCGTTGACTCCGGGTTGTACGGGAAGCATTTGCCGCTGAGGCGAACTCGGCCCTTGGCCGCTTTGTGAAAGAAATAACTCATTATAAAAGTTTATCAAGAAAGATCCAGTATGCGCGGGATTGAACGGACGTTTGGGGTCTCGCGCCGAACAGTGGGTGCTGACCTCCCACCCCTTGAAGAGACGCTACAACCGGTTGATTCCAAAAAGATTCCTGTGCTGGAGGGGAATGAGTTGTGGTCCTTTGTCTGGTAGTAGTGATTTTTGAAGTGATATCTAGCCAATAATCGGCAATAATTCGGTAGGGTCTAGATAACTTTAGCATCTTCACCTGCATGCTAAGTTTATGTTATGCAAGTAAAAAACAGGTATTTCAGGCGTTCACACCTTTCCGAAGCCAAATTCAGAGTGATCATACGCTCTTTTGCGCTTGATTTACCGGCCTCGAAAATCGCTGAGTTGAGCGATGTAAGCCGCCCTACGATTAATCAGCTACTCTTGAAGTTACGAATTCGAGTCGCCCAGGTTTGTGACGCTTCATCGTCCTTCTCTGGCGAGGTTGAAGTCGATGAATCCTATTTTGGTGCGCGCCGTGTCCGTGGGAAGAAGGGTCGTGGAGCAGGCGGTAAAACGATTGTCTTCGGGATCCTGGAACGGCAAGGAAAAGTCTACACCGAGATCGTCCCAGCTGCCGCCAAAAAAGAGGAAGATCTCTCTGAGAGAATACTTACTCTTCTGAAAGAAAACCCACTCTAAGGTTATCTAGACCCTTCGGTATTATATCGGTGTATGAAGAGTTTTAAATCAATCTCATGCATTTTAATCCATTTGGAAAAAGACAACGTCTTACGTAGGTTGTATTCAAGGGGCGGGAGGTCATTCGCCTGTTCTTTTAACCAAGCACTCACCGTCCGGCGCGAGACTCCAAACGTCCGTTCAATCCCGCGCATACTGGATCTTTCTTGATAAACGTTTATAACGAGTTCTTTCTTTTCTTCCGGCGCGCGTTCTTTTGCGCTCGAGTACGCCATAGGCACCACAGGCTTTAAGTGATATTGCGAGCTACCGGACGCATTTGGGCCATTTTTAACCAGATCTTCGCTCTGACATTTGCGACAGGTGTAGACTTTAATCTCGATAATCGTAATTGAAAACTCTTGGTTGTTTTTACCAATGAACGCAATTAGAAGAGAGGGCTAAAATCTAGAATCAGGTAACGAGAAAAACGGTGGCAATCGGAATGATTGCCGATGGATCCATCTACCCTATCACTTCAAAAATCACCACTACCGGGTCTGGATTGCCATGAATGGAGAGAGCCGAGAAATCGTCGCCTCCGTCTGCGGCGATCGCAGCGAAAACGCCTCCCGAATACTCTAGGATCGCGTACCACTGCTTATAAAGAAGCCATCGTTTTCAGTGATTATTGGCGCGTGTGTCAAAGATAATGTAAAAATGTAAGGGTCTAGATAACTTTAGAGTGGATTTTCTCTCAGCAGAGTTAGTATTCAATCAGAGAGATTTTCTTCTCGGTGATTAAATCTAAAATCTAAACTCACATTCCTGGAGGTGTAAATGAAATGTTTGC
>Ga0209782_1000167_pt1 | contig 25689 bp, 23 predicted proteins | sample WorMetmaBAHAMAS1_FD_187390 | JGI IMG/M metagenome (GOLD analysis project Ga0209782, IMG submission 187390) | Marine gutless worms symbiont microbial communities from Max Planck institute for Marine Microbiology, Germany - Inanidrilus... | ecosystem: Host-associated > Annelida > Digestive system...
CCGACCGACCTTGTGTCTGCAGGCTCAGGAGCCTCGCTCACGGCCTCGGATACTCTCCGGGATGGGCGGAGAGGGCAGGGAGCCAATCTACGTGCAGGCTCGAGGCCTCAGGATGGGACGGCTTCCCCAGGTACCCGCCATCAATTCCCTTTCTGCCTCATCCTTGGCTCTCCCTTGGAAACAGAACATACAAGGGTGTGGTGAGCGTCAGGGACGACGCGAACCGCATCGACGATGGGCTACGAGGTGAATGTCAACAACCCCTAGCGAAGCTTTGCCTCAGACCGACGAGGCGTGAGTCGTGGTTGACAAGAACCACGAATGGACACGAATATTCTATACTCATAGAACACTTTGTTGAGTTTTGCCTGTTTGAAATTAAGTATCACGCCAACCGGGAACCTGGAGAGTTTCAAGTAATTGATAACCTGTCCCCGTTCCAAGTGAGTAATTTTTTCAAGCGCCTTGGTTTCGACGATGACCTTCTCAACAGCAATCAGGTCAGGAAAGTAGTCGCCCACCTTCACGGTTTTGTATAAAAAAGCAAACCAGTACTTCTGGCTAACCGGAATGTTCCACAATCCGAATTCTACAACCCATGCGTTTATCGGGTTTCCCTAACAAACCAGGCCCAAGGGTATTCAGTACCTCCCTGGCACAGCCGACGATTTGGTATACCTCGTCCTGCAATTATCATTCGTGTCTCTTCGTGTTCATTCGTGGTTCCCTTTGTGCAATGCACAAATTTGACTCATTTGTCAAGATTCGGCTCCCTCAAGGGATCCTAGTACAGCAATGCCGAAGTAACGATAATATTGGTCCGGTTCTGTCATGACAAATGATGAATATTCATCACTCATCATTCCGCATTTATCGTACGGGTGAGAAAATCCGATCCCGCTTCCACATCGTGCCATGGCCCACTTCTATATCTCCGCCGCCCACAAATCCTCGGGTAAGACCACGGTTTCCATCGGGTTGTGCCGCGAGTTGGAACGGCGCGGCGTATCCGTCCGGCCTTTTAAGAAAGGGCCCGATTACATCGACCCTCTATGGCTCGGTCAAGCGGCGGGTCGCGCCTGCCTCAATCTGGATTTTCACACCATGGACCGGGAGGAGATTGTCGGCGGGTTTGCACGTGGACTGACCGGCGTGGAGGTCGGACTGATCGAGGGCAACGTCGGTCTGTTCGACGCCGTCGATCTCCACGGCAGTAACAGCAATGCCGCCCTGGCCAGGCTACTGCGTGCGCCCGTGATCCTGGTGTTGGATGTTCAGGGTATGGGTAGGGGGATCGCCCCCCTCTTGCTCGGGTATTCAGCTTTCGATCCGGAGCTGAACATCGCCGGTGTCATCGCCAACCAGGTCGGCGGCTCACGTCACGAGACTAACCTGCGCCGCGTGCTGGAGCACTACACCGATCTGCCGCTGCTGGGCGCACTGCAGCGGACGGCGGAGATTCGGATCAGCGAGCGCCATCTGGGTCTGATTCCGAGTAACGAAACGGAGGAGGCAGAAAGCCAGATCGAGCGTATCCGCGACCTGATCGCGGGACGGATAGACGTCCCCAGGATATTGGAAATCGCCCGCTCGGCCCCCTTGCCGCCGTCCGCCCCGACCGGCGACCGGCCGGCTCCGGTTGCTCGGGAACCGGTGCGCATCGCCATCGCGCGGGACGCCGCCTTCGGGTTCTATTACCCGGACGACCTCGCTGCCCTGGCCCGCGCCGGGGCGGAACTGGTGGACTTCAGTCCGGTACGGGACGCCGAGCTTCCGGACGCGGATGGGCTTTTCATCGGGGGCGGTTTCCCGGAATTTCGCCTGCGTGAGTTGTCCGAGAACCGGTTCCTGCGCGCGGCGGTCCGCGACTTCGTGGAATCCGGGGGCGCCGTTTACGCCGAATGCGGTGGCCTCATGTACCTGTGTCGCGAACTACATTGGGGCGAGCGACGCGGCGCCATGTGCGGGGTCCTGAATGCGGATGTGGCCATGTACGAGCGGCCGCAGGGGCGGGGATACGTGCGGTTGCGCGAGACCCCGGCCTTTCCCTGGCCGCGGGACCCGGAAACACCGCCCGAAATCAGGGCCCATGAATTCCACCACTCGGCGATCTTGAATCCAGACCCCGCCTGGACCTTTGGCTACCGGGTCCTGCGCGGCAAGGGGATCGACGGCAGGCACGATGCAATCGTCTACAAAAACCTGGTGGCCGCCTACAGTCACTTGCGCGCCGTGGGGGGAAACGATTGGACGGGACGTTTCGTCGGGCAGGTCCGGGCCGGCCGGCGTTGAAACGCCCACCGGATCGTTTGAACCGCATCGTCATTGAAACCCTTTGTACTCTCTGCGCCTTTGCGGTTCAATGCTCCAAATCACCGAGCCCACCGCTAAAGACAAGGTCGCGGTTCGACTCTGCAAGGGAGAATATCCATGTTCAAACTAACGACAACCGCCGCCGAGCAGGTCCTGAGCGCGGCCAGGCAGGGGGGAACCGAAGGGCTGTCACTGCGCCTTGCAGCCCACCAAAAGTCGGATGGCTCCATCGACTATCAAATGGGCTTCGACGACGCGACCGAGGAGGACATCCGCATCTCGTCGGAAGGGATCGTCATCGTCATGGCCCCCGAGTATGTTCCCCTGTTGGCCGAGGCAACCATGGATTTCGTAGAGATCGAGCCGGGGCAATTCCACTTCATCTTCCTCAATCCCAAGGACGCCAACTACAGTCCCCTGGCTGAGAGCTGACACCACCGCAATCCGGATTCAACAATTTCAACCGCAGAGATGCAGAGGAACGGAGTAATTGGATTGTTCCTTTTTTTATCTGTGAAAATCTGTGTAATCTGCGATTAAAAGGGAGGTTTTTCAGGTTGCCCGGGTGCCGCCAGGCAGGTCTGTGCGGTTCGACTTTCCAATAACCGATGACCGAACTTACTCCGGCGCTGGACGCGCATGGGTCAGATGCGCGACGAGAGTCTGGAGCAGCTCCTGATGCTGGGAGAGCCGGAGGCCATCGTGGCAGCTGTGTGTGCCCCGGACCTGACCGATGAGCTGGCAAGACGGGCATGGTGGGCCATGGAAGATGCCGAGAACGCCCGCCGTATGCTCTCCAATCCAGCCATCGTCGCCGGCAAGATGGGCCGAGTCCTTGCCCGCTATCTGCTGGAGTTTCTCCCCTTCGAGACCGAAACCGAGAAGGGGATGGCATCGGTCCGGCTGATGCTCCAGCCGGGGCTGATCGACGTCGAGGATCGATTGTCTCTATGGAAAAAATCCGCTCGCAAGCAGGCCTATCTGGTAGGTTTCCTCCAGGCCCTGCCGGACGACCTGCCGCAACTCGTACCCGCCCGGAGCGATGCCGAAGACCATGCGCGGGACCTTCGACCCTTGGCGCAGGCCGGTAATTCTTGCGCTGCCATGCTGCTGCGCGTGCAGTCCTCGCCGGGTCAAACCTTTCTCAAGACCCTGGCGACCGTACTTACAAAACCCCCTACCCAGGACGTAATCTAGGCCACCTTCGACCTGGTACGCGATTATTTTTCACCACTGCGCGCGGACGGCGATCCGGATTTGCCGCTGGAGGCTCTGGTGCAGGACGCACGCGACTATGCCCGTGCCGGTGCCGGTCCGGAAGACGTGCGTGCCTGCTGCAATGCGGTGCCCAGCCTGGCGGCGGAAATCTCCGCCATGCGCCTGCTTTCGGGACTGGGTTACGGCGTGTTGTGGCCCGTGCTCCGGGACTCCACCGCCATCGGCAGCCTCATGCGCCGTAAGCTGAAACCAGTTATCGATCCGCTGTTGGAACAGATCGATGTGCTGCAGGGGAAAAAATAACCATTCAGCCTTACCTCGTCATTCTGGCAGGGATTGCCGGAATCTGTCGGCACCATGGATGGCAGAAACGATGGAGGGTTGTTGGATATTGGGTCCTCCGTCACCCGCGTTCAGGGGGGCAAATATCCGCTGGACCAATTCAGCGCTCTCGCAGTCCGAGCACGTCCTGCATGTCGTAGAGTCCTTGCTGCCTGTCGGCGATCCAGCGCACCGCCCGCGCCGCACCGCCGGCAAAGGTCATGCGACTGGAGGCCTTGTGTGCAATCTCCACCCGTTCTCCCTCTGCGGCGAACCAGACCGTATGTTCACCGACTATGTCGCCGGCGCGGATAGTTTCGAAGCCGATGGTCTCGCGCACTCTCTCCCCGGTATGCCCCTCCCGGCCGTAGATAGCGACTTTCCCTAGATCCCGGCCCAGGGCCTGGGCCACGACTTCCCCCATGCGGATCGCGGTCCCGGAAGGAGCATCTACCTTGTGGCGGTGGTGGGCCTCAATGATCTCGATATCGACCCCGTCCCCCAGCACTCGGGCGGCCACGTCCAGCAGTTTCAGGCACAGATTGACGCCGACGCTCATGTTGGGGGCACAGACGATGCCGATGTCGGCCCCCGCCTCGGCAATGGCCGCGCGCTGATCGGGGGTGAACCCCGTGGTCCCGATGACCATCCGCTTCCCGACGCGACGGCAGAGCTCGAGGTGGCCGAGGGTCGCGGCCGGGGTCGTGAAGTCGATGAGTACGTCGAAGTCCCTGAGTACGGGCTCCAGGTCCGGACGTACCGCTACGTCAAGGCGTCCCACCCCGGCCAGCTCACCGGCATCCGCTCCCAATAGGCTACTGTCAGGCTGCTCGGTGGCGGTGCCGAGGGTCAGGTCTTCCGCTTCGGTAACCGCCCGGATCAGGGTGCGTCCCATCCGTCCTCCGGCCCCGGCGACCGCGATTCTGACTTCCGTCATTGTGTTCTCCTCCGGTTGGTCATGGACACGATACCGAGACGATCCCGTAAAGCGGTAAGTGTCATCGCCTCGACATGCCGAAATGCCGTCAATTTACACAACGGGCCATAATGTTCGATCAGCTCCCCGACGCAAGACGAAAGTGCTGTCGAAGTATCCAGGTGATCGGGTGAATCAGGATGTCATCCGAGCTGCCATCCGTGAGCAGGGAGAAATCGAGTCGATCCATGGCTGCCTGTTCACAATCCCAGTTCCAGCTGAAGGTCCCCGCGGTCCATTACCCGCCGGTCGGCTCCCTTACGCTTCGGGTCGCCTTTCTCGGCGATCGGTTGCAGAAATGCGAGCACCATTGCCTTTGGCAATGGCTTCCATGCCCGCTGCTTTCTCTCGCTAAGTCTCGGACAGGCTACGGAAAGATACCCCTTTTATGAGGTTACCCTCGACTACCCGTTGCTCCGGCACCGCAAAGACCAAGGTGTCGTCCGGAACCTGGCTGACGACAACCGGTGAGTGGATATTGATGATGACTTGACGCCGTCGACGGTTAGCTCCGGATCGACGGCGATGTCGCGGAGTAACCGGATCATGGCCCCGATGCGCTCCGCATGAATCCCGTTTTCCGGTTCTTCCATACAGATCAGACCGGTTAGGATAGGACCATCTCGGCATTCGCAAGCGCAAGAAACCGCAGGGTACCGTCGGACAGGGCCTTGGCCGGCAGCTCGGTACCATAGCGATCCGTCAACAACAGGGTTAGGAGCTCGCGCTTGTCGTCGCGGTCGATTCTCACTCGGCCCACCTGCTCTATCAGCTCGCACAAACGGTTTGCAATCTGGGTGAGCGCGCGTTCGCCGGTCTTCTCGGGCGCGTGATGCGCCTCCCCGGGCGGGGGGGGTCTCACCCCGGCATGTCGCTCCGGCTCTTGGAATAACCGAAACAGGGTCGCGGGTAGATGGGCAGCGCTGGCTGCAAGCTGGGACGGGGCATCGAAGCCGTCGGGTGCCCGCAGCACCGAGGGTTCCAATTGCAGCAGACGCCAATCGAGCATTTCCCGGCGGGCCAACACCGCGGTGGGACTCTCTCGGTCATTGACGGTCGAGAGCACGGTGCGCGGCAGCTTCTCGGCCTGGAATAATCGGGTGCGGCCACCTCCGGTCGAGCTGTCCTAGTGCAGCTTCACCACGCGGGATTTGCCTTCGTGTAACTCAGTCGAGATGTAGGGACTGGTGCGCCGCCCCGTGACCACCGAGTCACGCCAAGCCCGTGAATGTTTGAAGGGCAGGTGAGCAAGGGCCTCACCCTTCTTGACATTCTTGAATCCGTTGACATGCAGCCGGGTCGGCATGGGGAATAACGCATTAAGTCTCGCAAACTACGCTGCATCTTAGCCTAAGGCGCGATGCCTACAATAGGCTCTCCGGGAATCGACGGGAGATGCCGAAACGGTGCTCAGGAGCTTTCCACGGCAATGCCATTAAGTTAAGTGTTACCGGTCAGCAAACAGAGGAAAAACCACGAATCACGCGAATCCGCGCGAAACCGTCGTCCCGAACCGAAGGGAGGGATCTTATTCGAGCCGAATCTCGCGCGTGGTGGTTTGTGCTCAGGCTATCCTTCGGTCAGTGGCGATCCGGGTGGACCGAAGAGGTTGGGCATATCGGCACCGGAACGCCGCCATCCTGGCGGCAACTATTTGCCGCCAGGATGGCAGCGCTCCGATGATGGTTCTCCCAGCTTCGCTCAACCTATCACGACAGCGGCCAGCAGCTGACTTAGTGGCATTTCTTTCCACGCCGGATCGCCGAGGATACGCTGGTACGGGCTGCCGATTCGCACCGTTGAAAGATGAAGTGTTCCGAATTCCGGTCCGGTCCGGATCGCCGCCTCAGTGTCGCACCCATGTTGGACTGGACCGACCGCCACTGCAGATACTTCCTGCGCCTGATCAGCCGGCGCACCCTACTCTATACGGAGATGGTGACTGCCGGCGCTCTGCTCCATGGAGACCGTGAGCGCTTCCTGCGTTTCGATCCCGCGGAGCATCCGGTGGCACTCCAGCTGGGGGGTAGCGATCCGGGGGAGATGGCCGCCTGTGCCCACTTGGGTGAGGAAGCGGGCTTCGATGAGATCGATATGAACCTGGGTTGCCCCTCCGATCGGGTTCAGTCCGGGCGTTTCGGGGCCTGTCTGATGGCCGAGCCGGGATTGGTCGCCGACTGTATTGCGGCCATGAAAGGGGCGGTATCCGTATTGGTGACGGTCAAGACCCGTATCGGCATCGACGAGCGGGACGGCTACGGGGAGCTCCGCGATCTGGTCGGCACTCTGGCGGCGGCCGGCTGCGATACCGTGATCGTCCACGCCCGCAAGGCCTGGCTGAAAGGCTTAAGTCCCAAGGAGAATCGGGAGGTCCCACCCCTGCGCTACGAGGTGGTGCAGCAACTCAAGGGGGATTTTCCCGATTTACCCATTGTCATCAACGGCGGCATTACCACGCTGGCACGGGCCCGTTCCCTGCTGCAAGGACTGGACGGCGTGATGATCGGCCGCGCGGCCTACCGGAACCCCTGGCTGCTTGCGACGGCGGACCGCGAGATCTTCGGCGACCGGCACCCCCTGCCCAGTCGCCGCCGAGTCCTGGAAGCATATATCGCCTACCTGGAGAAAGAGCTGGCGACGGGGGTACCGCTGAATGCCATGACCCGGCATATCTTCGGTCTGTTCCAGGGCCGACCGGGGGCGCGGCTCTGGCGGCGGGCCATCAGCGGGCATGTCTACCGGTCCGGACTCGACGGCAATCGGTTGCTGGAGGCAGCCCCGTTCGACCCCTGATTCCAACCCTTTTTCCAGCGATAATTCGGCGTGCCACAGGAAAGCAGCTCCGTCCGACGCCCATATAAACTGGGGGAAATGATAGCATTAGAGGCTTTCGGCACCTTAATACTTAGGAGTAACCATGTACAATATCCGTTCCTTTCGAGGAAAGCACCCCCGGATCGTTGCCAATGCCTGGATCGACGACTCCGCTATCGTCATCGGCGAGGTAACGGTCGGCCCACGCGCGTCGATTTGGCCCCTGTGTGTGATCCGTGGCGACATTCACCGCATTGAGATCGGGGCCGCTACCAATATTCAGGACGGCACCATTCTGCATGTCTCTCACGATAGCCGCTTCCTGCCGGGGGGGGCGCCCATCGTCATCCACGACCGGGTAACCGTAGGTCATCAGGCCGTGCTGCACGGCTGCGAGATCAGGGACCATTGCCTGATCGGAATCGGTGCGCGGGTGCTGGATGGGGCGGTGCTCGAACCCCGCACCATGGTGGGTGCCGGTTCCCTGGTACCGCCCGGAAAAACGCTCGAGAGCGGCTACCTATGGGTGGGGACCCCGGTCAAGCGCATTCGGTCCCTCAAGGAGCAAGAGATCGAGTACCTGGACTATGTAGCCGAGCACTACACGAAGCTCGCGGACGGACATCAGAAGCAAGGTCACCGGTCAGTTGCCCTGAGCCTCGGTCGGTTTATCAGGTTTTTCATCCGTCCCCGCACATAGTTAGGAGCTGTCCGGTTAAAATGGATCGTAGCGAAAATGGGCCAATTTTAGTCAGACAGCTTCTTAAAGTTCACCGGCTGTAGACAGGGGCTTCCTACGGCAAGTAATTTCATGCCGGAATGGAGTAATGCTACTTGGCAACGATGCCCTCGATTTTCTGCGTGACAGGCTTCACCCCATGTGCGGTATAGCCGGGTATATCATGCGCGACGGTGCCAGACCGGACCCCCGCGAGCTGGAGTACATGGTCGACGCACTCGCCCATCGCGGCCCCGACGACCGCGGCATTCACACGAACGGTCCCGTCTGGTTGGCCCAAGTCCGCCTGTCTATTATCGGGTTGGCGACCGGGCATCAGCCTATGGTGTCGGAGAGCGGACAGCTCGCCTTGGTCGCAAACGGCGAGGTCTACAATTACGTGGAGCTGAATGCCCTTCTTCGCAAGGAAGGCTGCTTCCCCCGTACCGAGTCAGACTCCGAGACCATTCTCAACGCCTATGCGGTCCAGGGTCCGGATTTCCTCTCGGAGCTGCGCGGCATGTACGCCTTTGCCCTGGATGACACAAAGCAAGGGCATACCATACTGGCACGCGACCGACTGGGGATCAAACCCCTCTTCTACGTGCGTCTTCCGGACAGAATCACTTTTGCCTCCGAGATCAAGGCGCTCCTCAGGATCCTGCCGGGACGCGCGGAGCTAGTGCCGGCGGCGCTGCGACAGTTTCTCCGGAACCAATTCAGCAGCGGCGAGGATACCCTTTTTCAGGGTATCAAACGGGTTCTGCCAGGACAGGCGCTGATTATCGACCGGGCACTCAAGATCACACCCCGGCGTTATTGGTCCGCGGCGGATGTAGCACCGCGGGACCTGGGTCCCGAGGAGGCCCGCCAGGAGCTGAGTCTTCTCATGGATGCCGCCATGCGCGAGCACATGCGCTCCGACGTACCGATTGGGCTCTTCCTGTCCGGGGGTGTCGATTCCGCGGTGCTGGCCGCCATGCTCCACGAGCTGGGTGCCGGTCCCGTACGCAGCTTCTCGGTAGGTTTCAGGGACACGATCATGGCCGACGAACTGGACGAGGCCGCCCGCATTGCGGCCCATTTTGGTCTCGATCACACTCCATTGCGGCTGGATCTGAGGCGTGTCTTCGGGCGTATCCCGCACACCATATGGGCAGCGGACGAGCTGATGCGTGACTATGCCTGTCTGCCGACATCCATCCTGGCCGAGACGGCCGGCAAGCAGCTCAAGGTGGTCTTTTCCGGGGAAGGTGGCGACGAGGTCTTTGCGGGTTATCGTCGCTATTATCCGCGTCTGCCCGAACGCTGGTTCAAGGGTCTGATCAAGCCCGGCAGCGGGGGCTTTCGGACCCGGGGGCAGTGGAGCCGGCATTGGCAGCAGCGCCTATTCGGCTCCGCGCTGAGCACTTCGGGCGGGGTGGAACGGGAGCCTGTCTTACGCGCGTGGCGCGCATCGCCCCCGGCCTGGAGCGACCTGCAACGTCGCCAGTACGTGGATCTGACCACGGCGCTGCCGGATAATCTGTTGGTCAAGACGGATCGGATGCTCATGGGCTTCGGGGTGGAAGGGCGGGTGCCCTTCCTGGATCATCGGATCGTCGAGTTCGGCCTGTCACTGCCGGAAGGGCTGAAGGTACGCGGTCACAAGGGCAAGTGGCTGTTGCGGCAATGGGCGGAAACCCGCTTGCCCGCGGGGCATCTCAAGCGACCCAAACGCGGCTTCCACGTACCCGTAGGTGACTGGCTCCAAGGCGACAGGCTGCTCCGACTCGGCGACCGGTTGGTGAGGAATCGCGGCATACGCGACTGGTTCAAGACCGAAGCCGTCGGGGAGCTGATCGGTGCAGGCCGGGCCGGACGCAGCGTCTCCCGCGAGATCTGGGGGCTGATGCAGTTTGCCATCTGGCACCGCCTTTTCATCGAGCAGCCGGGACTCAAGCCGACTCCGGACGAGGACCCCCTGGAATGGATCGCGTCCCCTCCATGACCGACCCCAAACGTATCGCCTGCTTCTTCTCCACCTCCGGGCACAGCGGAGTCGACCGGGCCGCCAAGCACCTGATACCGGCCCTCGCCCGGCGGGGGTATCGCGTCGATCTGCTCAAGGTACGACACCACGGCCCCGAGTTGCAAGAGGTCCCGGCAGGCGTTGAGATCCTCGACCTGGGTTCACGCCATACTTATAGCTGCGTGCCCGGGATCGTACGCTATCTGCGCCACAAACGGCCAGTGGTCATGCTGTCCGACAAAGACCGAGTCAACCGCACGGCTCTCTTTGCCCAACTTCTGGCCCGGGTCCGCACCCGGCTGGTCTTCAGCTCGGGGACGACCATTTCCATCGATTTGGCTACCCGCGGCCCGCTGGAACGCTGGATCCAGAGAAACTCCATGGGAAAGCTCTATCGTTTAGCCGACAACGTGATCGTCAACTCCTGGAATGTGGCCGACGACATGGCCGCCTACACTGGCCTGCCGCGTCACCTCATCAACGTGGTCCCCAACCCGGCGGTGCCGGAATGCCTGTTCGAACAGGAGCACGCGCGACCAAATCATGCCTGGTTTGCACCGGGAGAGCCACCGGTCCTCCTCGGCGTCGGCGAACTGGGAACACGCAAGGACTTCGAGACCCTGATCCGCGCTTTCGCGCTGGTACGCCGACAGCGGACCTGTCGGTTGGTCATCCTAGGAGAGGGAAATCAACGCAACTACCTCGAAGGGTTGATCCGCGAGTTGGGACTCGGGGCCGAAGCAGAGCTGCCCGGTTTTAAGCCTACGCCATTCAGCTACATGGCCCATGCCACCGTATTTGTATTCACATCCTTATGGGAAGGCAATCCTCTCGTGCTGCCCGAAGCACTATGCGTGGGTACACCTGTAGTGGCAACCGATTGTCCAAGCGGCCCTCGGGAGATTCTCTCCGAGGGCTACTACGGCCCGCTGGTTCCACTCCGGGATCCAGTGGCCCTCGCCAAGGCTATCGCTCAGATCCTGAACGATCCGCTACCCCCGAAAACGCTCAAAGAAGCCGCGCGACCCTTCGAAATCGAGACAGCCACGGACGCCTATCTTGAGGCGATGGGTTTGCCGCGTCGGTGTCCGGCAGGGTACAGGGCTACTGAATAATAATCACTGCTGAAACATCGCCTTGGCCAGAAACGCCGTGAAAATCCGTATTGACCGGCACTCCAACAAAGTGCCTGGTTGAAAACAATCCGTTCCCTCTGCGTGCTCTGTGTCTATAAGTGGTTCAAATTACCTAACCAATTTCTTTTTATCTATGGGTCTGGATAACTTTAGCCTCTTCAGGGTATGCTAAGGTTATGTTATGCAAGGAAAAGCAGGTATTTCAGGCGTTCACACATTTCGGAAGCTAGATTCAAAGCAATTATACGCTATTTCGAGCCCGATTTGCCGGCCTCGGAAATCGCCGAGCTGAGTGGAGCCGCCCGACGACTAATCAGCTATTCATGAAGTTACGAATCGGGATCGCCCAGGTTTGTAACGCTTCATCACCTCTATCCGGTGAGGTTGAAGTCGAAGAATCTTATTTTGGCGCACGCCGCGTTCGCGGAAAAAGGGTCGCGGAGCGGGCGGTAGAACGACCGTCTTCGGAATCCTGGAACGCCACGGGAAAGTTACACGGAAATCGTCCCTGATGCCTCCAAGAAGCAACTACAGAGAGCGATCCGGGGTCGGGTAGCGCTGGAAGCAGCATCCACTCGGACGGCTGGAGAGGCTACACCGGGCTGGTGGACATGGGCTACAAAAAGCATTTCCGGGTGCATATGGTGAACATGAGTTTGCCCGCTGTAATTGCCATATCAATGGCATTTTTCAAGGTGCCCTATAGGCGACTATCAGCGCTCAGCCGGGCCTCGACTTCCTGCATAATGCCAGTGACCGACTTGTCGCTTACGCCGCTGCTCAATTCTTCCTGTATGGCCTGTTTTAACGCCAGGAACTTGGCGTTCTCTTTCTGATCACGGCGTACCAGGTTGCGGCGCACTCGCTATCGTTCGTGTACTCACCGGCGGCAATCTGCGCCTTGATCCACTGGTCCTGTTTGTCCGTCAGGGTGATCGTCTTTCTGGTGGTTCCCATACACTCGGCCTCCGAGACGCGCGAAAAATCATACTATCTCATGCCGGCATCCTTACCGGTAGGCGCCGGGCACCCCAGGTGCCGGGCGCGGTTTCGAAGTGACCGGTGCAGATAGTGCCGCAGGATGCGCACTTGCCTTCCGGCGTCAGTCCCCAGACCCTGAGCCGGTACCAGTCGCGCTCGATGAGCAGTGCCCCGCACGCATGGCACCAGGTACTTCCCCCCGCGGCATCCCGGACATTGCCGGTGTAGGCGTAGCGTATCCCGACGCGGCGGGTGATCGCCCGCGCCCGGGTCAGGGTCGCGGGTGGCGTGGGCGGTATCTCCCGCAGCTTCCAGTCGGGATGGAAGGCGGTAAAGTGCATGGGGGTCTCGGGACCCAGGTGTTCCAAGACCCAGGTGCACATACGCTCCAACTCGGCGTCGGAGTCATTGTAGCCCGGAATCAGCAGGGTCGTGAGCTCCAGCCAGACCTGAGTCTCCTGCCTGAGGTACTCCAGGGTCTCCAACACCGGCGCTAGATGGCCACCGCAGAGGTACCGGTAAAAATCGTCGGTAAAGGCCTTCAGGTCCACATTGGCCGCATCTATGGCGGAGAAAAAATCCTCCCGCGCCCCCGGACTGACATAGCCCGCGGTCACCGCCAGGTTCCGGATGCCCCGATCCCGGCAGGCCAGGGCTGTATCCCGCGCATATTCGAGAAAGATGACCGGATCATTGTAGGTGTAGGCGACGCTGCGGCACCCCAGCTCCGCGGCCTTGCCGGCGATGGCCTCGGGCGCGGCGTTCGCGGCCAGGGTGTCGATCTCCCGGGACTTGCTCATATCCCAGTTCTGACAGAACTTGCAGGCGAGGTTACAGCCGGCCGTTCCGAAGGACAGTACCGGGGTACCGGGTAGAAAGTGGTTGAGCGGCTTCTTCTCGATCGGATCCACACAAAAGCCGCTCGAACGCCCGTGGCTGGTGAGCAGGATCTGATCGTCCTCGCACACACGCACGAAACACAACCCCTGCTGACCCGACTTGAGCTTACAGACCCGCGGGCACACATCGCACTGGATGCGGCCGTCTTCCAGTCGATGCCAGTAGCGCGTCGGGTGATGACTCGGTTGGATACTCATTTCGCACTTTCGTGCAGCGGATCGGTACCATCGAACAGCGCAACCAAAAAGCCGGTATCAACGAGAACAGTATTTCTCATGTAGCCGTTCCCGGATCCGGCGGCGCAATGGGTCCACAGGCGGTTCCGCCGCACTCCCTTTATCGAACAAATCCACCCCCAGCTCGCACGCATTCTGCGGAGGCCCCAGACCCGCCAACCAAACGGCGAAATCGAAGTGCTCGCAACCTCGCTCCTGGAGGAGCAAACCTATCCGAGCACCTGGTTCAAACACCTCTACCACCTGCGCTGGGGCAACGTGAGAAATGCCGCCTCGAAATCGAGAACTTCTCCGGCCTCAGCGCCCACGCCGTGAAGCAGGATTTCTACGCCAAGCTCTTCGTGCTCAACCTCACGGCAGTCCTTTCCTGGGTCGCTCAAGCCATCGCCGATCGTCTCTACTGCGACCGGCAGCACACCTACCGGGTGAATTTCGCCCAGGCGCTCTCCGACCGCTCTTACCCGCGAAAGGTCAAGCCCGCCAAGCTCCACCCCTTCCATCCCAACTACAAGCGCTGCCATGAGCCTTAACTTAAGGGCATTGGGTCTGAAGGTGAGGGAGCCGATTCACCAAACCTGTCAGGCGTTTGAGATAGAGATTCCCAAAGGTGTCGTGAGCAGAGACCACATGCATCTGTTTATCTCGGCGCCACCGAGTAGGGCGCCGAGCGAGATCATGCGGCGTATCGAAGGACGCAGTTCAACCAAACGGTTCGAGAGCTTCCCGGATCTGAGAAGAAGATACTGGGGACGGCATTTGGGGGCTCGCGGATATTTTTGGGTCACTTCGGGAGAGTTGACACAAGAGCAGAGCAAGGAATATTTGGCGCATCACTTCGCGCCCAAAGTCGACGATAATTTTTGGACCGAGCCCTAAACGGGTCTACTGACCCATATCCGGACTTTCACTCCGTAGTACTAACCCGCCGGCTTTAGCTAGTGGTTGTTAAGTTTGCCGGATTTCATTACTTCCACGCATGTCTTATAAGTTAGTTGGTTATTCTTTAATATGATGAAAAGTAGAATTCGATATCTTCTTGGATCACTAGATTTCATAATAGTACAGAAAATTCGCATGGGCAACAGGATGGAAGATCCCCGGCCTCAAGAGGGTGTCGCAAAAGCCCCTCCGTGGGGCGTAGCGCAGGCGTCCCCGCCTGCGCTACTTTTGCGACACCCTCCTCAATGCGGGGGTTTCGATTCCGCGCGTCGCGCCAGCCACACCTCCAGCCCCTGGGCGTTGAGGGCGATATCGACGTCGAGTACTTCCCGCATCCGGCGTTCGTCCAATGTGCAACCCTGATCCCGGACGCGGGTAAGCAGCAGTTCCGCGACGCCCTGCTGCAGCCGTTCGCTGCGCCCTGCCTGTTCCTTGCCTTCTTCCGCCAATGCCAGCGCGGTGAGATCACGGATGCTTCGGCGCAGCTCCTCCTCCAGTGCTTGGGGATTATCGACCCGTCCGTAGTGGGTCAGATAGACGGCCTGCGGATGAAAGCCCATGAGCCTGTCCAGACTCTCCTGCCAGACATCGGGATCGAAGGCGACGGGAGTTGTGGGGGCGAACAGAAAGGGGCCGCCGGGCGTGTGCAGCTCCGGGTAGGCGATACCGAAGGTATCACCCGTAAACCAACCCTGGGTGCGCTCGTCGAAGATACAACCGTGGTGGTTGGCGTGGCCCGGAGTGGCGATGAAGGTCAGCGCACGCCCCTCGAGGTCGATCGCCATCGGGTCCTCCGCGACAATGACCCGCTCCGCGGGGATCGGCACCAGCGTGCCGAAATGCCGAGCGAACTTCTCCTCCCCATAAACGGCGGAGGCCCCGGCCACAAGCTTGGAGGGATAGATCATGTGGGGCGCGCCCTTGGGGTGGACCACCAGTTGGGCGTTGGGGCAACGGGCCATGAGGTCACCGGCACCGCCCGCATGGTCCAGATGCACATGAGTAGGGATGACATAGTCGACGGCTTCTGGCCCGAGTCCGAGCGCGGAGATCACGGCCAGCAACTGGGGCACCGATCGCGCGGTGCCCGTTTCCACGAACGCTAGGCGGTCTCCTGCGCGCATCAGATAGCAGGCGGCTAGACCGGGGCGGTACAGGCCGGTTTCGATGCAATAGATGCCATCTGCGACTTCTTCGTAGTGGGGTTCCATGGTCGGGGTCTCCGCAACGGGCTGGTACAGATGCCCTCAACTTACCGGCAGGCAGGCAGGCAGGCAGGTAACATTAGAATGGGCGGGATCTTCACGGAAGAGTTAGCCACAAATGAATGCAAATCAACCAAGCCCCGCCGATGATGGGGAAACGATTGCGATCGATTCGCATTCATCGGCGGCAACAAGAGGCGTCGCTGAGGTTCGGATTGAGTATGGGAAAAATGATCCGGTCGCTTCGATCTATCCGCAGATTACACAGATTTCCACAGATTAATAAGAAATGGCCTAGGAGTGGGTTTTCTTCCAGTAGAAGGGACGTTCGTCGGGGAACACCATTGAACTTTGCACGCCTCCGTTTAGCATATGACCGGAATGACTCAATGCCATTGATATGGCAATTACCGCAGGCAAACTCATGCATCACCATGATGCACCCGGAAATGCTTTTGCCCATGTCCACCAGCCCGGTGTAGCCTCTCCAGCCGTCCGAGTGGATGCTGCTTCCAGCGTACCCGACCCCGGATCGCTCTCTGTAGCTGCTTCCTGGAGGCGTCAGGGACGATTTCCGTGTAACCTTCCCGTGGCGTTCCAGGATTCCGAAGACGGTCGTTCTACCGCCCGCTCCGCGACCCTTTTTCCGCGAACGCGGCGTGCACCAAAATAGGATTCATCGACTTCAACCTCGCCAGAGAAGGGCGATGAAGCGTCACAAACCTGGGCGACTCCAATTCGTAACTTCAAGAGTAGCTGATTAATCGTCTGGCGGCTTTACTCAGCTCGGCGATTTTCGAGGCCGGTAAATCAAGCGCAAAAGAGCGTATAATCACTCTGAATTTGGCTTCGGACAGATGTGAACGCCTGAAATACATGTTTTTACTTTCATAACATGACCTTAGCATGCAGGTGCAGATTCTAAAGTTATCTAGACCCTATTTTTATCATCGTAGTGCTGGGGATAATGGGGAATGTACTGTCCGATTTTGTACTCATTCAGGTCGGAAATTTTGGATGTCAAGACATTTGGTACTGGGGGAACCAATAGAATAGAGTTGGATAAGGAAAAACAGGTATTTCAGGCGTTCATATCTTTTCGAAGCCAAATTCAGAGTGATAAATCGCCGATCTGAGTAGAGACGCCAGACGATTAATAAGCTACTCTTGAAGTCACGAATTAGAGTCGCCCAGGTTTGTAACTCTTCATCGCCCTTCTCTGGCGAGGTTGAAGTCGATGAATCCTATTTTGGTGCACGCCGTGTTCGCGGAAAAAAGGGTCGCGGAGCGGGCGTTAAAACGATCGTCTTCGGAATCCTGGAACGCCACGGGAAAGTTACACGGAAATCGTCCCTGATGCCTCCAGGAAGCAGCTACAGAGCATGATCTTGGGTCAGGTAACCCTCGACAGTATCATCCACTCGGACAGCTGGAGAGGCTACAATGGGCTGGTGGACATGGGCTACAAAAAGCATTTCCGAGTGCATCATGGTGATGCATGAGTTTGCCCGCGGTAACTGCCATATCAATGGCATTGATTCATTCCGGTCATATGCCAAACGAAGACTTGCAAAGTTCAATGGTGTTCCCTGACAAACGTTTCATTTACACCGCAAGGAATGTGAGTTTATATTTAATCACCGAGAGGAAAATCTCTCTGAGAAGAATACTAACTCTGCTGAGAAAAAATCCACTCTAAAGTTATCTATACCCTTACGTTTTTATCTTACGAGTGGTTCCAAAATGGAAGAACCAGTTTCCCCGGACGCTAGTGAATTGAGAACGCTCCCTAGGGTCCAGCCAACTCGATGCTCACCCGGCTCACCTCCAGCATCTCCGTGACAGGAATCGGCGTGGGAGCGCCTTCCCGCAGGGCGGTCACGAAGGCCACGGCACAGGTCCTCTGGCCCTTGTCCTGTCGCCATAGGCGCTGCCGTCGGAAAGATGGCCAGCCGAAGCCGGTAAGGGCTCGGAAGTTGTCCAGCTGCAGCACCCGGCCGGCGGCGAAGATCTCCAGTCGCTCCTTGGGAAAAGTCTTCGAACCGTTCGCGAAATAGTGGATGGTCCCGATGGAGCCGTCCTCGAAGCCAAGTTGCAGGGTAACGGTATCCCCCATCGGGCCGGACATCAGCGAGCTGGAATACTCACCGATGGGCACCCCGGTCAGGCAGCGCAGCAGATCGATGAAGTGACAGGCCTCACCCAAGATGCGCCCGCCACCGACCTCCGGGTCCTGGGTCCAATGGTCCGACGGGATTGCCCCGGCATTCACCGTCATCACCAGGGACTTAGGTCCAGCGGCTCCCGCAAGTAACTTCTTCATGGTCCGGACCAGCGGCGAGAAGCGCCGGTTAAAGCCGACCATCAAGTGCAGTGCTTCGCCGCGGTCCGCTGACGCTTCATATGCCTGTGCGACCCGCGCCAAGTCCTCGAGCGTAAGACACAGCGGCTTCTCCACGAACACATGCTTACCGGCCGCGAGCGCCCGGAGCACGAAACGGGCATGGCTGTCGTGGCGAGTGCCGATGACCACCGCGTCCAGCTCCTCGTCGGCAAAGAGCCGATCGGTATCCGTGGTGGTCTCCGCAAAGCCGAACTTACGGCCCGCATGTACACCGCTTATCCCCCCGCTGGAGGCGACCGAGACTAGCCGTGCCCCCGCGGCCTTGAAGGCCGGGATGAGAGTCCTTGTTGTGTAGCTACCGGAGCCCACGAAGCCCACCGCCGGCCGTCGGTCCACGCCCGTTGCAACCGGGGTCGGATTCAGGCGCACGGTGGCCGCCTGCAACGCCTGATCCGACTGTACCTCCGGGTCGGGATACTCCAGCAGAATGCCGAGCGAGGGTTCAGTCCCAGCCACCAGGGCATAGGCCTGCTCTGCCTTTTCTAGGGCAAAGCGGTGTGAGATCAGGGGTTTTACGTCCAGGGCGCCACAGGCCATCATGTCCAGAACCGCCTCCAGGTTACGCTGCTCGGTCCAGCGCACGAAGCTGAATGGATAATCCTGCCCCTGCTCCTCGTAATTCGGATCGTAGCGACCCGGCCCGTAAGAGCAGGACACCTGAAGGGTCAGCTCCTTCTCGTAGAAATCCGCCCGCGACAGCTCCAGCCCCGTCACCCCTATCAACACGATGTGCCCACGTTTGTGGCACATGAGCGCTGCCTGGTGCACTGGCTCGCTGCTGTGGGTGGCAGCCGTGATGATCACCGCATCCACCCCGCGTCCGCGTGAAAAGGTTTCGGCGGCGGCCAGCGGATCTTCGCCGGCCGCCGGATTTACCGCCTCGGCACCGAAGCGCCGCGCCAGGGCCAGCTTTTCCGCATCCAGGTCAATGCCCAGTACCCGACAGCCCTGGGCCCGCAGCAGCTGCACCGTTACCAATCCGATCAGTCCCAGCCCGGTCACCACCACCGACTCGCCCAGGGTCGGTGCCACCAGTCGGATACCCTGCAACCCAATGGCGCCGAGCACAGTGAAGGCCGCCGCCTCGTCAGAGACCTCTTCGGGCACCTTGGCGCACAAGTTCACCGGCACGCTCACCACCTCGGCGTGCCTGCCGTTGGACACCACCCGATCGCCTACCGCGAACCCCGACAACCCGGCGCCCACCTCCAGCACCGTGCCCAGGTTGCAGTACCCGAGCGGCAGCGGTTGGTCCAGCTTGTCGAGTACTGCCTCCATCGTCGGCACCAGGCCGTCGGTCCTGATCTTGTCCAGCACCATCCAGGCCTTCTCCGGCTGCTGGCGGGCCTTCTCGATCCACCCGGCCTTGCCGAACTCCACCAGCATGCGCTCAGTTCCCGCCGAGACCAAGCTGCGGGAGGAGCGGATCAGCAGTTGACCACGCTTGACGGCGGGGCAGGGGACCTCGACCACTTCCGTAGCACCTGTCTTTAGCGATTGAAGAATTTGTTTCAATTGCGTACAGCCTTTTCCTGCGTTTAATGCACTCTGCGTACCAGGCGTCAAACACGGGACATCATAACCGGAATCGACAGCGTGAATTGCACAATATCAACCAGTCTTTCGCATCTCAGCAATAATCAAGGGTCTAGATAACTTTAGAGTGGATTTTTTCTCAGCAGAGTTAGTAGTCTCTCAGAGACTGGGCGACTCTAATTTTGTAACTTCAAGAGTAGCTGATTAATCGCAGGGCGGCTTACATCACTCAACTCAGCGATTTTCGAGGCCGGTAAATCAAGCGCAAAAGAGCGTATATTCACTCTGAATTCGGCTTCGGAAAGGTGTGAACGCCTGAAATACCTGTTTTTCCTTGCATAACATAACCTTAGCATGCAGGTGCAGATGCTAAATTATCCAGACCCTAATCAATATACGCAGGCCCTTTAGCCAAGGCCACTGTTGACGATCCATTCATAAAGCCATCCAAAAAGATAAGTAAAGGCCATTATCCGCAGGTATTCCGGGCGGCCTTCAATAAATTCCATACGGGTAACCGTAAGTCCGGCGGAATCCGCGATACGATGGATATCCCGGCTAGTATTGGCTCGGTAAAGAGTCGGAAAGGTGTCCTCTTCCGCGCGTCCGCGTTTGCGGTTGATCCACTGATGAAACCGATGCGGCGTGGGCGGGCAATAAGAGGCATGTAATGATGCCGATTTACCGTCTTCGCGAGAAATAACCCCCCGGACGCAGTACCCTCGCAACTTCTGCAAAGACCTTCTTCGGTTCCGCCAGGTGCTCCAGCACATTGTCGGCAAACACCATATCGAAGCGGGCGTTGGGATATGGCAAAGACTCGCCGAATGCTACCTTTCCCTCATCGAGATACGGATTGCTCTCGACGCGTGGATCCGGATCTACTCCGCAAGTGTGCCCGGCAACGCCGCGAAAATCCATCTGCGAAACAATACCGACACCGGTACTGAGATCCAGCACCTTCATCGAGTTCCGGCTAAGATGCACCAATATTCGCTTCCTGAAAAAATTGGTCATCTCGGTTCCGCGTTCAACACAGTTCCTCGGTGCCGCTAACCTGCCTCGGAAATCAGCAAATCGCCGTGGGTCAGTACGGTGCGGATGCGTACCTCTGAAAACGCCTCGAACAACCGCCTCGCCTCCGCCACCGAATAGGCCTTAGTGCCGGGGCTTTCCAGATAGCAGGCACAGATGGTCTTCAAACTGGTGAATGGTCGCAGGCGCAGTAACCCATACGAATCCAGAGCATCACGCCCACCATGCTCCACGTGTGGTAGATCATGATCTTCGCTTTCCCCACCCGCGTTTGAGCACACGCCAGACTTCGCCGATGATTTTGGGCGTATTCGGACTATGGTGCAAAACGCCCCAGGCATAGACGCAATCGAAGGTCTCATCCTCAAAATCCAGGGCCTCGGCGTCACCTACTGCCAGGTGCGAATGCAGCCCGAAAGCCGCCAACCTGCGACGGGTATGCTCCACGGCCGGCTCCGTCAGATCAATCCCCCACAGGGCAGCGTCCGCCTCGGCAAACTTCTGATGATCCGCGCCAAGTCCCACCCCGATCTTCAGCACGTACAAACCCCGGGCCTCCTCAAGCCCTGCAAAATCCGGGATGTAGGGTTCTAGGTGGTACCGCATTTCGGCCTGGGCGATATAACCTTACTTCTCGGTATTCCGAAGATAAAGGGTCTCGCCGCAGGACGCCTGGTTCCAATAGTCATGAACCAACTGTTTATCGTTCTTCATGTCTATCCCTCGGAATGATCGACAAACCGTCGGCACCAGATTTCAACGCAAAGCAATGACAGGAGTACATAACTCGCCTCGACCCGTCCCTGTAGGTTTTCCGAAATCAGCCGTTGTACCGCGGTCGGATCGAACAGGCCCCGACGTTTCAGGCTTGCGGGCGACAGCAGATCGCCCACCAGGTCTCGCAGCTCGTGACGCATCCAACGCCTTATCGGCGCGCCGAAGCCCGTTTTGGGACGATAGATGACGTCTCGGGGGAGAAAGGGCTCCATGGCCCGCTTGAGCACCCATTTGCCGACACCACCCCGCTGCTTGTACTGGGTGGGGATGCGGGCCGCGAAATCTACCAGGTCCGGATCGAGAAATGGCACCCGCACTTCCACGCCTACCGCCATGGACATCTTGTCGGTATAGATGAGGTTGTGATCGGCCAGAAAGAACCGCTGTTCCAATGCCAACATCCGTTCCAACGGTGTGACCTGCGAGGGCAGAGAAGCCAAGAACTCCAGCATCGGCTCAGCCGCATCGACAGCGGTCAATTGAGCCAGGAAATCGGGCGAGTACAGCGCGCGTAGTGACGACTCACTCATCCAGCGGAAATAATTCACCAGGCGATTATCCCCTTCCAGCCCAGCGCCGTTAACCAACTTGGTGATGCGCCGGGCCCAGGTCTTACGCTGATCCAATCGTGCGGACGCCCTTTCCAGTCCACGCCAGACACCGAACGGCAGCCAGTTCCGGTAACGATCCAATGCGACTGCACGGTGCCGCCGATAACCCGTAAACAGATCATCCCCGGCACCGCCGGATAGCAGAACCTTCATGCCCTGCTCGCGAGCCAATTGGCTGATATAGAGCACGTTCAGGGGTGCTGGGTCGGCAAGCGGTTCATCCAATTGTGCCACCATGTACTCCAGGTCACCGGCCATGCGACCCGCATCGACGGTTATCACATCCAGCGGGACGCCCAGATGGCTAGCCACTCGATGGGCATAGGGGAGGTCATCGGTTACTCCATCCTCCGGACCGCCGGAAACCTCGATCGTGAAGCACCGAATACCCGGGTCGACCTCGCGGGCAAAGGCCACCACTGCGCTGGAATCCAAACCGCCGGAAAGAAAAGCGCCCACCGGCACATCCGCCACCAGCTGCCGGTGCACCGCGCAGCGCAAATGGCTCGCGGCGCCGTCCAGCGCCGAAGCTTCATTCAAGTCGGGACGAATACCCCGAAACCAGGGCAGCCGATACCATGTCCAGCGCCGCTCGATGCGTCCCGCCCGCATCTCCATCGCTTCGCCCGGCAACAACTTGCGCACGGCCTTGAGCGGTGTGCCCTCGCCCGGACACCACGAAAAGCTGAGATAACGGTGTAGTGCCGCAATATCTAGCTCCCGCACTTCTGGCATTAGAAGCAAGAGCGCCTTGATTTCACTGGCGAACGCAACCCCTTGCGCGCAGGCCGCGAAATAGAGCGGCTTTACCCCCAACGCATCCCGTGCAAGCAACAAGGATCGGCGGCGGCGATCCCACACGGCCAAGGCAAAGATACCGTTGAGCCGGGACAACATCGCCTCACCTTGAGCCAGGTAGAGATTGAGCACTACCTCGGAATCGGATTGCCCCTTGAAGACCATTCCCTGGTCCTCCAGCTCCGATCTCAATTGCTGGAAGTTATAGATTTCGCCATTGAAAACCAGAACCACTTCCCGGTCATCACTCAGCATGGGCTGATGGCCGAGGGGCGAGAGATCTAGAATGGAAAGCCGCGCATGGGCAAGTCCGACGCCGAGCGTATGAACCTCGAATGTTCCGGAATCGTCCGGTCCGCGGTGGGCGAGCGCACTCACGGCAGACCGCAGGGCCATGCTATCAGAGTAACCGGAATAACCAATAATACCGCACATCAGTTTCCGGAAATTGCATCCCCGAACCAATTGGTGAACAACTTTTTGTTGGATTCGATAACGGTCTCGTTATTCGATACCCTAGCCGCATACTCTGCTGCCAACATTCGTTGTGCTTTCCTCAGGCGTGGCTCCATACGAGAGAATTCCTCAATGACATCTGAGAAACCCTTCTCATCCGACAGACTCCTCACCCATCCTACACCTGCATCCTCAACGTCTTGCCATGGCGTAGTGTCGCTCAGCAACACAGGGACACCAGCGGCAAGGGCCTCGTGGATAACGTGACCAAAATTCTCGCCGCGAGTAGGAAATAGAAAGATATCGCTCGCCGAGAACACGAAAGGTACTTCAGAATGTGGAACCTCGCCCTTGTATTCAACCGATACATTCTCCGGTAGATCTTGGATAATAATGCGACATTCTTCCCAGTATTTTCGGTCATCTATAACGCCATAGATGCCAAATACAACTTCGCAGCTCACATTTCGCAGCAGTCCCAGTGCATAGTCTAAATTCTTCATGCGACTGATTCTGGACAGGAACAGTACCTTCAGTGGCGAACTAACGTTGTTTCGTACAGAGGTATAGTTAACCGGCTCACTTAAGGAATCTATCAGATCCGGCGCGATCCGGATCGTTGCAGCAACAGATCCCATTTCCCTTCGGATATCGCCCTGTTCCCGGTTGCTAGACGCTTGCCACACCAGCTCTCGATACACACCGAGAGCCTTCACTACTTTCGTGTAGGGTACATACTTCCACCTATGAAGATCCAAATGTCCAGGCGAAAACTCACCCCGAGGGGCGATAACCACGGGTTTACGAGGGACAAGCCTCAGATGTCTCAGTAGTAACGGTTGTAAGGTGAAGGTCGGATTGAAAAAGCTGTTCAGATAAAGCAGATCATGAGGTGTCTCACGCAGCAGCACGGCTAACCGGCCCAATTGTTGCCACACCGGTGAAGCATAAAAAACTTGCGCCTTGCCTATCCTATTCCATTTGTCAACTTCCACATCCGAGTACGCCTGCGTCTCCAAGGCATCCCGATCTGAGGTAACGAGCCGAAAGCCGAATTCGTCTCCTAGGCGTTCAACCATGTTTGATAGAGTACGAACGGGTCCCCCTGACTTACAGCCCGGAAGATAATAGCGTATCGTAGTAAGTATGGTCGGCTTCATTGCGCTTTTCCGGTACAGACATGGACACCAGCAGCTCCATGATTTCTTGAGTACGCAAAAATAGATCCATTTTCCTATTCAATCATCCGAGACTTGACAGGTAAGTTAATGCGCCCGAACAAAAGCGAAAACTGGTCCGAGCGGAGACGCAAGGGTAACAGCATGGTTGCGGTTCGCAATACAACCCGTTTTGCGGCATTCGTGGAAATGGTTTGGCGTGCTCACTCAACAACCGCGTCGCATCAGTCATAGTCAAAAAAAATACCCATAGCGACTCGTAGATTGGTTTCGTTAGGCAACGACACAAACACGCGTTCGGTGGCAAGGTCCAGAGTGATCTTGAACAGATTCACGAAACTTGCCGTATGCTCAAGGAGCATCAAAAAGGATCCTATAAACAAGCTACCGGACGAATTCCTTTACCCTTCCTCGTTCAAATGCTTCATCCTGGGTTTCCATGCGAATCCAGATTGGAATTCGCAACCAGACAGCGGCCAATAAGGTCACCAAATCGAATTTGTAGGAAAAGTAATTGATTAGCGACCCAGGATCGCGAAGGGTAGGCGTAATTAGAGGTCCGTGGGATACGGGTGTGATCATATCTGCCGTATGAGGAGTTGAGCATAACGATTTGAAAAGGCGAATCCGCAGGCGTATCGTTTCCCGACATGGGCGAAGCGGAACTGTCAGAGCTGAGCGTCCAAGACGCTTATCGCACTTGTCATGGAGCTGCGAGAACAAAACGCGCGGCTGGCCGCGGAAATCGTTGCGCTCAAGCGCCGCCTCGGAGAGAAAGAACGTTCCTCCAAGCGGCAAGCCACACCCTTCTCCAAGGGTGAGAAGAAAGCGAACCCAAAGAAGCCGGGATGGAAACCCGGCGAGGGTAAGTTCAGCCGCCGCGATCTACCAACCGAAGAAGAAATCACGCACCGAGTCCAAGTGCCGCTGCAAGGGGATCGCTGCCCGTTCTGCAGCAGTTCCAACCTCGGTGAGGTGCGCATTGAGCGCGCCTTCTGCACGGACATCAGCGAGTCACCGAAACCGCAGGTGACCGCGTACTCCCTGGAGGTGCGCAAGTGCCTCAATTGCGGGCGCACGCTCCGCGGGCACAACACCCGCAAGTCGATCCGAGCCAACACGGAGC
>Ga0209782_1000169_pt1 | contig 25567 bp, 22 predicted proteins | sample WorMetmaBAHAMAS1_FD_187390 | JGI IMG/M metagenome (GOLD analysis project Ga0209782, IMG submission 187390) | Marine gutless worms symbiont microbial communities from Max Planck institute for Marine Microbiology, Germany - Inanidrilus... | ecosystem: Host-associated > Annelida > Digestive system...
ACTACGTCTTCGATGCCAATTGATCTTCGTGACAAAATGTATTACTTGTTTCTTGAGACGACGTTACTTAAGGTGACGAGGTCTGAAGGTGAGGGAGCCGATTCGCCAAACCTGTCAGGTGTTTGAGGGCGTATCGAAGGGCACAGTTCGACCAAACGGTTCGAGGGTTTCCCGGATCTGAAAAAAAGATACTGGGGACGGCATTCTGGGGCTCGCGGATATTTTTGTGTCACTTCGAAGGAATATTTGGCGCACCACTTCGAGCCCAAAGTCGACGATAATTTTCGGACCGAACTGTTTTTGCCGCTGGCCACAAAGGCGCTGACTTAACATTTTCAAACTTGACCGATTAACTTGGTTTCTGTTGCGGTGGGGTGGAGCGGTTTTGGCCTGAGAACCATCGTTGACTCCTTGCTGGTAGTGGTGGTTGAATACGGAAAATAGTATAGAAAATACATAAGGTTACGTGTTAACTCAATAGCATTGACGTGTGCTTTCCGGGAAGGAGGCCCGGAAGATGATACAAGTACATACTCCCGGCCCTGGAAGATGCCGGCTTGGAACCGGCGTCCGTAGACTACATCAACGCCCTCGGCACCTCGATCCACGCCGGTGATATCGCCGAGACCTGGCGATCAAGCATGCGTTCGGCGATCAACTCCACCAAGTCCTGACCGGTCACATGCTCGGGGCGGCGGGAGGAGCGGAGGCTGTTTTCTGTCTCCTGGCGATCCGTGATCAGGTGACCCCTCCCACCGTCAACTAGGAGACGCCGGATGCGGATTGTGACCTCGATTTAGGTGCCCGACAGCACCCGCGGGATGAAGATCGATGTCGTCCTGACCAATTCCTTCGGTTTCGAAGGTACCGAGGGCACGCTCCTCTTTGGCCGGCTGTAGACGCGAGCGCAGTGGGTTTGGTACAGGTCGATGCGGGGTTTGCGGTATTGGCGCTGGGAGTGTTGATCAATGGGGTCGAGGCCGACTGCCTGAGCGTTGCCGACCGCGGTCTCCAGTATGGTGATGGACTGTTCGAGACCCTTGCCGTATGCGGGGGTACACCCTGTCTCTGGCGCCGGCACTTTGATCGTCTCGCGCGGGGGGCCGAGTGCCTCGGGATCCCCTGTCCGCAACCGGAATTGCTGTGGCGCGAATGTCGGCGGCTCATCGGGAGCGAAACTGTCGGGGTGGTAAAGATCATCCTGACCCGCGGTAACGGTGGCCGGGGCTATGGCCCCCCCGAGAATCCGCGGCCGCTCCGCATTCTTACACTCCATCCCTGGCCGGATTACCCCAAGGCTTGGGGGGAGCGGGGTGTCGATGTGATCTTCTGTCGCACCCCGCTGGGTGAAAATCCGGTGCTCGCTGGCCTCAAACACCTGAATCGGCTGGAACAGGTCCTGGCGCGTGCCGAGTGGTGGGATCCGGGGGTCGCCGAGGGACTCATGCAGGACGGCAGAGGTCGAGTTATCGGCGGCACCAGGTCTAACCTGTTTTTGGTTCACGACAATCGTCTCCTCACGCCGCGGTTGGATACCTGCGGTATCGCTGGTACGGTGCGAGACGTGGTACTGCACCTGGCCGGCACTTTCGGTCTCGAGGTCCTGGAGAGAGACCTTAGGCGCGCCGACCTAGTCGCCGCCGATGGGCTCTTCCTCACCAACGCCTTGATCGGCGTGTGGCCGGTGCAGCGTCTGGGGGCCCGAGAAATTGGTCTCAAGCACCTACCCTCGGAACTGATAGCGGCCGTGCGCCGAGTAGCCCGGCTACCGGATTGGAAAGGAGAGAATGATGCGGGAACTGTTGCTGGTTAGCATCCTTGCGGCTGGGCTGATTGCCGGCGGTGTCTGGATGGAATACCGGGATTTCCTATCCGAACCCATAGCGTTGGACCAGGAACCCTTAGTGCTGAACGTGGAGCGGGGAACCTCCCTGCGCGGGCTGAGCGAAGAGCTCACGGAGCTGGGTCTGTTCGAGTACCCCTACCTGTTCATGGCTATGGCCTATCTCAACGATAGGGCCACCAGCATCAAGGCCGGCGAATACCAGCTTCCGTCCGGGATGAAACCGCCGGAGCTGCTCGAGCTGGTGACCTCTGGCAAGGTCGTGCAATATGCCTTCACGTTGGTAGAGGGATGGACCTACCACCAAGCCTTCGCGGCTCTGGCAAAGGACGCACGGTTCGTGCACCCACTCGGCGACGATCCGTCCGCGCAGATGATTATGACCCGTCTCGGCCACCCCGAAGAGCACCCCGAAGGGCGTTTTTTACCGGAGACCTACCACTTCTCGAAGGGCACCAGCGATCTGGACCTTTTGCGTCGGGCCTATGCGGCGATGGAGCAGGTCTTGCAGCAGGAATGGGGGCAAAGCGATGAGGGGTTGCCCTTGAAAAGTCCCTATGAGGCATTGATTTTGGCCTCGATCGTGGAGAAGGAAACGGGCCTCGCTGTTGAGCGACCGATCATCGCCGGCGTTTTAATACGCCGTCTGAACCTGGGGATGAAGCTGCAAACGGACCCTACCGTAATCTACGGGCTGGGCGAGCGCTTCGACGGCAATCTTACCCGTGCCCACCTCCGTCGGGACACGCCCTACAATACCTATATCCACCAGGGCCTACCGCCCACCCCGATCGCCCTGCCGGGCCGCGACGCCATCCACAGGGTCCTGCATCCCCAGGAGGGGGACAGCCTCTATTTCGTCGCCAAGGGGGATGGTAGTCACCATTTCTCCGCCACGCTGGCTGAACACAACCGGGCAGTGCGGCGCTATCAGCTTAGACGGCGTTAATCGGGTCACAATCGAATTGAAAGCCTGTCCGGCAATAGATCCCGCCGTTGACCGCGAAGACCAACTTTCAACTCTCGATCGCCAAGGCATGACGCAGGGCATGGATATTGCCGTATGGCGTACCGTCCTTGCGTTTCCATTCTTTCCCGCTGCGGTACAGCTCCTTCTCGACCACATCATAGGCCCGGTTTGGCCGGTGCCGAGGCATTATGGAAATCATTGCCACCAATCTACCGTCGATGCGCCGTTTGTTACACCGATTTTCGGTCTGCATATGAGCTGTTCTTCAATAAATAGGATTCATCCGCGCCAGAGAAGGGCGATGAAGCGTCACAAATTCGTAACTTCAAGAGTATCTTATTAATCGTAGGGCGGCTTACATCACTCAGCTCGGCGATTTTTGAGGCCGGCAAATCGGGCGCGAAATAGCGTATAATCACTCTGAATTTGGCTTTAGCATGCAGGTGCAGAAGAGCTGCGAACCCTCCCCAATATGGAGCCGTGGCGAGGGCTACGCAGCATCGGCCCGGTCGAGCGCAGCTGCTTGATCAGCGAGACCGAAACCGTGGAGCGACGTTTTTTTTACCGGAATTTATACGCCTCGCCCTGTCAGGATCCCTTGACATCCCCGGTTTTTCTGTGTTTCAATCACCTTTGACCTCTAGTGCCCCTGCAAATATCCTGTCGGCAGGGATGAAATGGGAAATCGGTTCGTTCACGAGCCAAGCCGATGCTGCCCCCGCAACGGTAGGTGAACAGGCAGGGCAAGCAGCCACTGTGCTTTCGGCACGGGAAGGCGCCCCACCGTGGGTCTCCCTCGTTCGCGAGCCCGGAGACCGGCCCGAGGTTTTTTTAAGACCTGTAACCGCGGAGGGCGGCGGGGTCAGTATGCATGTCCGTCTTCTGCGGCACGTACCCCCCGCTTCCTCCGTTCCCGTAGCCGTCCATCCGGACGGCTAATTGACCTGCGAAGCAACGGAGGAATTCCTCATGTCTACCCTCGCAGCAGAGATAAAAGGGCGCCCCCGGACCCAGCGGCAGACGAATTTTTGGTCGGCCGTATCTGCCGCCCTTTTGGGCGTGGTCCTCTTATACGGAGTCGGGTTTGCGCCCGCGGCGGCACACAATGCGGCACACGATGCGCGGCATGCCGCCGCTTTTCCATGCCACTGAGTGTTTAAGGAGATTTCACGGAATGTTCAGGACCATCGTGTTCACGTCCTGTTTGGTGGGCCTGTTCGCCGGTTTGGTGATGACCGGGCTACAGCTCGTTATGACGGTGCCCATTATCCTGGAAGCCGAGACCTATGAAGGCGACGGACACACCCATGCGGGGCAAACCGGTGTGGGCGAGGGGGCGAGTACCAAGTCTGGCGGTCTCCTTGACAGGTTGTACCAAAACTTCTACGACTTCCAACACGCGGAATCGGAATGGGAGCCCGCTGCCGGCTGGCAGCGCAGCAGCTCGACCCTGGTGGCGAACATCGTGGTCGCGATTGCCTTCAGCCTGTTGCTGGTGGCTGTGTTCTCGCTACGCCCCGGCGTTCAGTGGACCGAGGGTGTACTGTGGGGACTCGGCGGTTATGCCGCCTTTTTCGTCCTCCCGGCCGTTGGGCTGCCCCCGGGGATTCCAGGCAATTTCGCCGCGGATCTCGTGTCGAGACAGGGCTGGTGGCTGTTGACGGTCACCTGCTCAGGTGTGGGACTGGCGATGATCGTGCTGCACAAGCAGGGAGCCTGGAAGATCGCCGGCACCGTCCTGGTGGTCGTCCCCCATGTGATCGGCGCACCCCAGTCGGAAGTCCACGGCGGTACCGCACCGGCGGCGCTGGCAGATACCTTTATTTGGCGCACGGCGATTGTCAACGCGGTCTTCTGGCTGCTTCTCGGCGGTATGGGTGCCTGGGCGCTGAATAAGCTGACTCGCCGCACGGATCCGTCCGAAACGTCCGGGCAATCCGCCGGCGACCCGTTAGACCATCACCATGGGTGAAAGGGGAAAAACGGTCGTCGTCCTGGTTGTGGTGGCGGTTTTTTTCGGCGGCTACCTTCTCGGAAGCCAGCAGTCGGGAAGTGCCTCCGGGCACCGAGCTGATACATCCCCACAGGTCGCACATCACTACCACGGGACCATCGAGCTTGCGGGTGATGTCGCTGTTCCACGGGTCGACCTGGTGATCCATAAAGATACCATGGCAGGAAGAAACCTGGAGATCATCACCGAAAATTTCCGGTTTGCTCCCGAGCATGCAGGCTCCGAGCACGTGGCCGGTGAAGGCCACGCGCATCTTTATATCAATGGGAAGAAAATCGCCCGGGTATACGGGCATTGGTTCCATATCCCGGAGCCCGGACCAGGTACGCACTCGGTTCTGGTAACCCTCAACGCGAACTCGCACCAGGACTTTGTGGTCGGTAACCAAGTTGTCGAAGACACAGAAACTTTCACCGTCGCCGAGCGGTGAGAGACCGGCTGGCATGTCAGCTACGGATCAATGCCATTAAATTAAGCGTTACCGGTCGGCAACAAGAGGAGAAACTACGAATCGCGCGAATCCTCTTCGCGCTGATTCACGTGATTCGTAGTTTTCTCTTACCAAATCGGCTGTCGGGCGAGGGCGCGTTCAGACTGGTTTGTACCTCTTGAGACCGGGGCACGCACCTAACCCGACCTCTGACTTAATGACATTGAGCTGCAGGTAACCACACTGGTCTCGCGATTCCGGGAGATAAATATACTGCCCTCGGATTCAGGCTCTTGAGAGGATGCTCCCGAGGCAGTTCCAGCTCTCGAACGCCACCGCTTTTAGCCGGACAGCTTCCCCAGGTAGGATACTCTGGAGGTTTCCTCCATCCAAAAGGATGCGAGTCCCAGTGCTACCGGATAATAATCATTCGGTTGCCCTGATTCGAGTCCACTGATGTCCGTGAGAAATGCTTTGCAGTTTATCGTCCGACTGCGCGCCGATGAAACCTTGAGAAAACGGCTTGTTTGCCCCGACGATGCCCCTGAGTTGGATAGCTTTGTCGAACTTGGCGGTAAAATCGGTCAATCCTTTACGATTGAAGAGCTGCGGACGGCGCACAAGCACGACTGGGGAATGCGTTACCTGTTTATAACCGTTCAGATCTTCCTTCCGGATCCTGATCCCGGGCACGAGACAGACGCCCCTCACTTTCGCACAACCAACGGGCGACGGGTATAGAGTACAATCCGCATCCTTTTCGGGAGATTCGATTGCCCCATGACCCAGTTCGAAGCGCAACTGTCCAAGCGGCGTACCTTTGCCATCATCTCCCACCCGGACGCTGGCAAGACGACCCTGACGGAAAAGCTGCTGCTCTTCGGCGGTGCCATCCAGATGGCGGGGACCGTCAAGGGTCGCAAGGCCGCGCGCCACGCGACTTCCGACTGGCTGGAGCTGGAGCGGCAACGCGGCATTTCGGTGACCTCCTCGGTCATGCAGTTTCCTTACGGGGAGGCCATCGTCAACCTGCTGGATACGCCGGGCCACGAGGATTTCTCCGAAGATACCTACCGCACGCTCACGGCCGTGGATTCCGCCCTGATGGTCATCGATGTGGCCAAGGGCGTGGAGGAGCGCACGGTCAAGCTCATGGATGTGTGCCGACTGCGGGATACCCCTATTCTCACCTTCGTCAATAAGCTCGACCGGGAAGGGCGGGACGCCATCGAGGTCCTGGACGAGATTGAGCAGGTATTGCAAATCCAGTGCGCCCCCGTGACCTGGCCCATCGGCATGGGCCAGCGGTTCCGGGGGGTCTATGACCTGCGCACGGATCGAACACACCTGTTCAGCGCCAGCCACGGCGGCAAGATCACCATCGGCGAGGTCATCGCAGGGATCGACAATCCACGGATGGGTGAGCTGTTGGGGGATCAGGCCACAGAGCTGCGAGAGGAGATGGAGCTGGTCCGAGGGGCGAGCCACCCGCTGGATGCGGAGGCCTATCGAGCGGGTCGTCAAACCCCCGTCTTCTTCGGCTCGGCCATCAATAACTTCGGGATTAAAGAGCTGCTTGATGCCTTCGTCGAGTACGCGCCGCCCCCCCGGCTCAGAGCGGCCCTGCAGCGGGAGGTCGCACCCTCGGAGGAGAAGTTCACGGGCTTTGTTTTTAAGATCCAGGCCAATATGGACCCGGCCCACCGCGATCGCATTGCCTTTCTGCGGGTCTGCTCCGGCAGCTACAGGAAGGGAATGAAGCTACGCCACGCGCGTACCGGAAAGTGGGTCCAGGTAGCCAATGCCATCACCTTTCAGGCGGATGAGCGCCGTCATATCGAAGAGGCCTGGCCTGGGGACATCATCGGCCTGCATAACCACGGGACCATCCAGGTCGGGGATACCTTCACCGAAGGGGAGGACTTGAAGTACGGCGGCATTCCCTTCTTTGCCCCGGAGCTTTTCCGCCGCCTGGTGCTCAAGGATCCCCTGCGCATGAAGGCCCTGCACAAGGGGGTGCTCCAGCTCAGCGAGGAGGGTGCCACCCAGGTATTCCGGCCGCTCAAGAACAACGACATGATCCTGGGGGCCGTGGGGGTGCTCCAGTTCGACGTGGCCGCCTATCGGCTCAAGGACGAGTACGGGGTGGAGGCGGTGGTGGAACCGGTAACGGTCCGGACCGCCAGGTGGATCGAGTGCGGAGACACAACCCTGCTGGCGCGGTTTCGGGACAGGGCCTACGAGAACCTGGCGGAGGATGGGGCCGGGCAGCTCGTCTATCTGGCCCCGACCCGGGTCAATCTGGATCTCACCGAGGAACGGTGGCCGGATATTCGATTCTTGGCGATCCGTGAGCTGTGAATTCGGAGCCCGGAGAGGTCGGGCAAAATTGTTTGAAGGCTCTTTATGGATTCTAGACTGATCGAAGGGGACGGCGGTCCGTTCAACGTCGCTCCGGTTTAGAGACGCTGATCTGGTCTATCCGGAATTCGTCGGATGTCATCGGGCTGCGGAACGCAAAAAGCTCAATCCAAGCCTAAGAGGCTGTCTAAAAAGACATAAGTTACTAGAAAATCACCCCACGGTCATTTTATAGTGGTCTGGTTATTACAGATCTGTCGGAGAAGTAAGCGACTTGATGCGAAATAAACCTGAACTTCACTCGAAGTTGGCTTGCGTTCGTAACCTTTATTTAATCGACGTGCTCGAACTAGCCAAGCAAAGGTTCTTTGCAACCACCCATCGACGATGGTAACACGTGGAAGCACGTGGAAGCACGTGGAAGCACGTGGAAGCCGGGAAACCCTGTCCATGTATCGACAAGGATATTGCTTTTTCTTCCTTTAACGAACTTGCCTCCATATCGAACCCTGATTCCAGATAGGATTTTGGGGTCCCCTTGATGCTTTGACTCTCAATGATGGCTGCCGTCGTGTCTGTCTGGGTTTCGACTTTTTTCACGTAAATGCTGACGTAGCGCGGTATTGGCTTTTTCCAACGTTCGATTGTCCGTCCATTCGTTGTAGTAATAGTTAACCAGCCGGTAAGGGGGAAGGGGGGAAGGTCTGTTGGCAGGTAGCGCCATGGACAACCGGTTTTATTCAGATAAAAAATCGCATTCAGGATTTCACGAAGATCGATCGTTCGTGGGCGTCCAGCGGTAAGTGGTATAAGGGTTCGAGCTCATCAAAATAGGTTGAAGAATTTCCCACTCTTCATCAATGAGGTCGCTCGGGTACCTGATAGGAGATCAAATCTTTTCAGGAGTCATAGTGGAATCCGAAATAGAAATTCTCACAGTTATTCTGCCACCAGAAAATCTGGTTTTTTGTCATTAAAAATCAATAAAAACCCAAGGGGCGAGCCCGGAGCGAGAACAGCCACGTTACACAAGGACGGCATCAGGAAACTTCGGGATAGCTGGATATACAGGCTTTAGAGTTACCGTTAGCCTTGAACACCGTAAGTTTCGGAATGGATGTACAAGCTAGTTTGAAGAAATCGATGTCTCTTTCTATCCCGATGCTTTTATAGCCAACCGCCTCAGCGGCGGCTAGAGTCGAGCCGGCGCCGGCAAATGGGTCGAGAACGACGCCTTCGCCAAGGGGTAAAGACGAATGAACGATTTGCCGCATAAATGCTTGAGGTTTCAAACTTGGATGAGGAGCAAGAGACTTTTCTCTCTTTCTGGTTGGCGCGGAAGCAATCACATCTCCAAATGGCTTATCTTTTATGGGGCGGCGAAATCCGCCTGTTTTCCATTTTCTGAGATTATCCTGAACTCGACCATCAAGTGGTCTTCTACATACGATCCACGGTTCCCACATAGAACGAGGTATGACGCTTATTTCACTAAATTCTTCATGCGCAGCTTTTGGACGGTCGCCTCCCCTCATCGTCATAGCGAGGCGAACTATTTCTCCCCGTCGTTCCAAACCGGCATCTGCTAATGCCGATGACACTATATAAGATACCAGGGGGTTGGATGCTACTATTACATGAGCGCCGGGAACTAATTTAGGGAGCAACAATTTGGCCCATACAAAGAAAAATGATCCAAGTTGCTCTAGTTGTCCCTGCGTCAGGATGGTGAACCGAGGCAGAGGGGAACGTGTGTTGCTGTCAAAAGACGGCGGAATTCGCCAAACGCCGCCTTTTCCAGCGCGCAACTTACTTTGCTGTTCAGGGATGTATTCGTGAAGGCCGTATGGAGGGTCCGTTACCACGGCGTGAATGCTGCATTGTTCCTGCTGCTCCAACCAGTCAAAACAGTCGGCGTGTACAAGAGTAGCTTTCCCGGAAAAAAATGGGTCTTGCCATTGTTGAACAAATGTGATACGGCGTTGAACTCCTTGTGTGGTTTCCGTGTAATGGGTTCGGAGACGATAAACCCCACGCGCCTCTCGAACAAAAACCTCAGGCGTGTTAAGCCTCAAGTAGGATCTGATAGAGGACGATGGAATTGGGCCGACAATCTGAGCTATCCTGCCCTCAATTTCTTTAATAGCCAGAGGCTTAGACGTCAGAGAAAGGATCTGAACAATGGCATCTCGAACATGCCCGGGGGAATTTCTTGTAGGTTGTTGCTCCATGGGCGTATGCTGGACGTCCAGACGTCATTTGTCAACGGCAAATATAGAATCAGCTGAACAAGGTGCTCAACTCGGACTGCCTCGGTCGCCGGTGCTCCTTCGGCAGCCGGTTAACGCACACGTTATCGGTCGTTGAGAGTATCCGTACTGTGTTGAGAGCGGTATCCGAAGACCGCGGTTTTCGGGTGCCGACCGAATACGAGAGATCAACCCTTATGCCGCTCAGAGACCTCATCGCCCCCTTCTATGTCTGGAAACGGGCCTTCGAAAAGCCCTATACCTCGGCGAAACCGATCGAGGAACGCCCCGGTGCGGCCAACTACCGCGGCTTCCATACCAACGATCTAGAGCTGTGCATCGGTTGTGGTGCCTGCGAGACCATCTGCCAGAACGAAGCCATCGACATGGTGTCGGTACCGGGCATCGAGACCAAGCCCAACGACAGCGGCCTACGGCCTATGATCGACAATGGCCGCTGCTGTTGGTGCGCCCTGTGTGTCGACATCTGTACTACCGGCTCTCTGCGCATGAGCAACCAGTACATCTGGGTCAGCACCGACTCCGATAGCTTTCGGTTCATACCCGGCACCGGCGAAAAGCCATGGGACAATAGCGAGCTCGGCTACCGCCGGGACCCGGAGTACCAGTTGCTGCGTCTCGAGCGCCCGGATATGGAGATGCTCGAGCCGGAACAGGGCGTACAATCCTTTATGGAAATCGTGAAGGGCTACTCCGCGGAGCAGGCACGCAAGGAGGCCGATCGGTGCGTGGACTGCGGCATCTGCATCGCCACTTGCCCCGCGCACATGGACATCCCCGAGTACATCAAGGCAGTACGCGACAGCGATTTCGAGACCGGCCTGCGTCTGCTCTACCGAACTAACCCGCTGCCGGCCACCTGCGGGCGTATCTGCACCCATCGCTGCGAAGAGGTGTGCGCGGTCGGCCATATGGGCGATCCGCTGGCGATCCGCTGGCTCAAGCGGTACATCTGCGACCAAGTGCCCGCGGCGGAATATGCCGACATCCTCCGAGACGCATTCCCGGCGAACGGTCGCCGGGTCGCCATCGTCGGTGCCGGACCCGGCGGCTTGAGCGCCGCCTATTACCTCACCAAGCTGGGTTACGCGATCACCCTGTACGAGGCCCACGAAAAGGCCGGCGGTATGCTGCGCTATGGGGTTCCCAGCTATCGCTTGCCGTATGACCAGCTCGACAAGGACATCGACTACATCCTCTCCCTGGGTGCGACGATCCACTACAATACCCGCGTTGGCCATGAGGCTACATTCTCCCAGTTGATGGAGGAGCACGACGCCGTCTTCTTCTCCACCGGCCTGACTGACCCCTACGGATTAGGGGTGGAAGGAGAGAACCACCTGCGGGTCTTGTCCGGCCTCCGGGTACTGGAGGACGTCACCCACGACCGGGACCCGGGCGTGGGTACACGGGTAGCCGTGATCGGCGGCGGCAACGTCGCCATGGACGCGGCGCGGGTCTCGCGCCGGCTCGGTGCCGAGGTCACTCTGCTTTATCGCCGCCGGATCGAAGACATGCCCGCCGATCCCGAGGAAATCCACGAGGCCCGGGAGGAACAGGTACGGTTCGTGACCCAGGCCATCCCGGTGCGGGTAGAGGATGCACCTACTCAGGACCAGGTCACCATCCAGTGGGGAGAGGCCGAGATGGTGCCCGACGAGAAAGGCGGCCGGCCCCGACCCGTGCTGATGGAAGGCCGCATGCACACCGAGACCTACGACTCCATTATCTCGGCCATCGGCCAGGGAGGGGATTATGAATTCCTGTCCGGGGAGTACGCCGACCGGATCGAAATGAAGCGGGGCAAGGTTGTCTGCAACGCGCATCGCCAGACCGGTATCCCCAAACTCTTCGTCGGCGGCGATATCGCCAACAATACGGCAGATGCCATCAGCGCCATTGCGGATGGCCACCAGGCCGCCGTCGGGATCGATCGGTTCTTATCCGGCTGAGTCGGGTTATCAAGTACTAGGGTCTGTTGACATTTAACATACCTGTGGACGCGAGGAACCGGAACCACGAATGAACACGAATTCACACGAATGAGAATTTGTGTCCATTCGTGTTCATTCGTGGTTCCATTGCTTTTGAAATCAGTCGCTCAACCTTATATGTCAACACTACCTGGTTTCGGCGGTAGAGACAATGCGGAGAAATCGATATGAGCAGTCATCTCGAAGAAATCAGGGCCAGGGCTATGGCGGACTTGCAGCAGGAACTGGAAGGCATGGCACCGCTGGAATCGACGGCAGGAAACCCCAGGGCCGAGGCCGGAGGTAGGGAAAGGATCCAGCAGACCAAGAAGCACATGAAGCGCTTTTGCCGCATCCCCTTCCTGAACGACCTCTCGAACGTGGAATGTGATCGGCTGGCGGAGATCGTTACCGTAATCCGGCTGCAAAAGGGGGACATCCTGATCGAGCAAGGGAAGAAGGACGACTCCCTCTACGTCCTGATCGAGGGCCGCTTACGGGTAAACCGCAGTACCGGCGGCGGGAGCCAGGTGACCCTGGCCTGTATCCGGGAAGGAGAAATGGCTGGTGAGATGGGATTTCTCGACAACTCGGAGCACAGCGCGACCCTCCAGGCCGACGACACCTCGGAAATCCTCCAGATCGATCGCCACGACCTCGAGGACCTGTTGGACGAGCACCCGCAGACCGTCTACAAGCTGATGCGCGCCATCGCCCGCGAGGTACACCAGATCACCCAGCGGATGAATATGCAGTTCGTGGAGATGAGCAACTACATCCACCACCAGCAAGGGCGGTATTGAGCATACTCAATCTCAGTAGGGTAGGTTGTGTCCACCGATTGGGCTGTACCCACCTAACGCAACTCATCTGCTTTAATGAGAGCGCGGAATCGTTTGAACCGCAAAGGCGCCAAGGGCGCATAGGAATTATGCGCTCAAGTGCTCATTGATTTATCCGCAGATTACGCAGATTGCTTCTGTTTTTCATCTGCGAAAATCCGTGTTATCCGTGGATAACTTAACAACCACCAGCTAAAGCCGGTGGGTTGGTACTACGGACTGAAAGTCCGGATATGGGTCAGTAGACCCGTTTAGGGCTCGGTCCGAAAATTATCGTCGACTTTGGGCATCGAAGTGATGCGCCAAATATTCCTTGCTCTGCTCTTGCGTCAACTCTTCCGAAGCGTATATCGGGTACCACCGATCCGAGAAGAAACTGGGGATGCCCGGGAAAAGGTGCCAATAGCTTCCCGTAAATGTTCCGCGCCGTCTGGAATACCTTTAAGGCCTCTTCTGTATATCCAAGCCTGACGGCTATATCGCCCATCCGCTCATGGCTTACAGCCAGATCGACTTGGCGCCCGGCATGGCCGGGGTTGGCCTCGGCCAGGTGCTTTCGGATGTCACGGCTGTCCTCATAGACCTGCCGCGCCGCGGGCAGATTGCTCTCCGCCACCAGCACGTCGCCGAGGCCACTGAGACCAACAGCCACTTCGCGCTCGTCACTGGCCTTGCGGGTGAGTGCGATATACGACGATAGGCGGTTTCCGCCTCTTCCAGGGTACCGGAGCCTTCCCGGTTGTCTGGATCCAGTTGGGTCGCTTCGCGGTACCAGCGCAGGCCCTCCGCGGCATTTTCCACGAATAGCGGCGAGATTGCGAGCGGCCCTGGCCTGCTCCTCCTTGCTCGCCTTGTCCCGTTGGCGCTTGCGGTCTTCGTAGATCTGGCGCCAGATCCATTGGGCCACATGCAGGTGGCCTTTTTCCGCCTGTTCGACCGCGTTCTCGAAGCTCGGATCACCGCGCACAATTCTCGCAGTGCCTGCATGAATCTGAATCGCTCGATCTGCTTCGGCGTGAGCTCGGGGTGCTTGAGGCGCAGGGCGTCCTTGATCTGTTGGACGCTGGCCGTTTGCAGGGGGTCCGATGGAAAGAAGACCGCTTGGATACCTTTGAACCCGATAACCGCAACCAAGACCAGGACCGTGAGGCGGAGTGTGTGGGTATCCAGCGCCCGCACTAGCCGGAGTCTACGATCCTACCCACGCTGGTGGCGTGGGTCTCGTAGAAGATCTTGTGGGCGATGTCGTACCGCCAGTTGCGCGGTACCAGAGTTCAATTCACGCAGGGCGGGGGCGTTTTTGATCAGGTCTTGGGCCGCCAGCGACGGCTAGATCACCGGCGCAGTCGATCAAGCCAGGAGGCTTGGATCGCGCCGTATGGGGGGTGGCGATGAACACCACGGCCTTGACCCGATCCAGCAGCATCCCCGCCTCTGGCCGGTGTGCCTGTTGGTCGTTTGCTGCCCGCAGGACCTGCTTGACCACTAAGCCACCAAGGCTATGACACACGAAGGTCACAGGTGCGGTGGTCAACTCCGTCTCGCTGAGTAATCGCTCCAGAACCGTGACGGCCTGATCCTGCAACGCCAGGGCGTTGCCGATCCAGTTGGTGGGCGGGGTGGCATAGCTCTGTCCAAATGCTGAGGCCGGGGATGCCACGGGCGAGCCAGATGGGCCAGAAGCTATCGTCGGCGTTACCCCGACGCAGGTGTCGTAAGGGTGTGTCCGCTCAGGCCGTGCACGAAGATTACGTGACCACGTGGCGTGCCCGGCCAATTCGCAATCTTGATGAGTCGTGTCACGTCCCGGCGATTACTCGTCATCAGCTTCCAACATGGAAAAATCCTGCAGCCGGAAGGCATCGTCATTGCGCAGAGTGACGAGCCCTCCACGATCCAGGGTCAGTACGAACAACCCCTGGCGATCTTCCTAGACAGCCAGGGCAGCAACCGCTCCGAACCGGCGATAGTCTCGGTATTCGAGGAGGAAAAACTACGAATCACGCGAATTCTCACGGAACCGTCGTCCCGAACCGAAGGGAAGGATCTTAATTCGCGCAGATTTGCGTGATTTGTAGTTTTCTCTTACCAAATCGGCTGTCGGGCAAGAGCGCGGTCAGACTGGTCTGTATATTACGTTCAATCGTCCGCATGTCGGAGCTGTTAAAAAAAACCGGATCGCAACTTCGGGTACATGCCCACGGCCATCATGCAGCTACGAAACCCGGCCTCAGGCACTCCAGACTTTGTGGAGTCGTTGCCGGGCCCGTTCATAAGCCTGCGCTGTCTCGTCGAGGCGCTTTTTCAGTGCCTCCAGAGATTTGCCCCGATCCTGCGGCGGCTTATTGCGGCCGCCGGAAGCTACCCGACCGGTGGCCGCCGACCACTCCCGTTCGGCCACCTGCCAATCGTAAAACGCTCTCCGCTCGGCACTGTACAATTCAAGAGCGACATTCGGTTCCGCCAGCCAATCCCAATTGGCCGCTGCTCGGGTGTTGTTTCTCATGGTTTTCTCCACCTCGTGCGTGGCTGAAACGCTATCTTCTTAACCCCCGTCGCAAGCGAGAAGAAAGTGAAGCCAACCCGAAGGCACACGCTCGACGGTGAATTCCACCAGGACGTCGTTCCCCGGTAGGCATCGGGCTAATTCGATGGTTGAACCACCTCATCGTATTCGAGCTCGAAGCGGAGTTTATGCTTGGCTTCTTCCTGGGCCAGCGAAAGCAGGGTTGTCTTCACTTCCGGGTCAGTGGTCTTTTCCGCCAGGTCGCTGTAGAGCCTGAATGCCGCTTTTTCCCGCTTCATGGCCAGGATCAGGGCGTCCTGATAGCCTAACTCGGAATCCGCTGCCGGCTCGACGAGATAGTCGGTCATCTTCATATCCACGGTCCGCTCACTTGCCGGCTGCAGCAGCTTGTCGGTCTTGATGGTCATCAATTTCAGCTTGTGACCTTCCTCTTCGCGGGCAAACCCCTCATACAATTGCCGCATTCCGGGCTTTTTCGTCCGGGTAGCCAACCGCCGATACAGGTCCGCCGCCTCTTCTTCCTGGTTGATGGCGTACCCTAAAACATCATCGACACAATTCCAGGTTTCCACCGTTTTCCTCCCCGCTAGCTTGCGTAGACTGAAATGGGCATAAAAAAACCAACGCCCCGCCGGTGCTGTCTGTAGCCTGGTACAGCAGTACCGATAACGTGGGAATCATTTTGGGTCTAGATAACTTTAGAGTGGGTTTTCTTTCAGCAGAGTAAGTATTCTCTCAGAGAGATCTTCCTCCCTCATCGGTGATGAAATCTGAATTCACATTCCTTGCGGTGTAAAAGGAACGTTCGTCGGGGAACACCATTGAACTTTACACGCCTCCGTTTGGCATATGACCAGAATGACTCAATGCCATTGATATGGCAATTACGCGGGCAAACTCATGCATCACCATGATGCACCCGGAAATGCTTTTTGTAGCCCATGTCCACCAGCCCGGTGTAGCCTCTCCAGCCGTCCGAGTGGATGCTGCTTCCAGCGTACCTGACCCCGGATCGCTCTCTGTAGCTGCTTCTTGGAGGCGTCAAAGCATCACAGACCTGGGCGAATCTAATTCGTAACTTCAAGAGTAGCTGATTAATCGTAGGGCGGCTTACATCACTCAACTCAGCGATTCTCGAGGCCGGTAAATCAAGCGCAAAAGAACGTATAATCACTCTGAATTTTGCTTCGAAAGGGTGTGAACGCCTAAAATACCTGTTTTTCCCTTGCATAACATAACCTTAGCATGAAGGTGCAGATTCTTAAAGTTATCTAGACCCTCATTTTTTGCCGCAAATGAACGCCAATCGCTTGCAGAAGATCACATGATCTTTTTCGTCCACAGATTCTCGCAGCCTGTACCCTCATCTGCCGTGTCGGGTGTACTCGAACTCGCGCCGTTCGACGCGCCCGGGCTTGAGTCAATAACAACAAACCTATAAGATCGGCAGATATACTAAAACTTACGTATTAAAATTTTCGCTCGGGCGTGCTAGATAACTTTAGAGTGGGTTTTCTTTCAGTAGAGTAAGTATTCTCTCAGAGAGATCTTCCTCCCTCATCGGTGATGAAACCTGAATTCACATTCCTTGCGGTGTAAAAGGAACGTTTGTCGGGGAACACCATTCCGTTGAACTTTGCACGCCTTGGCATTGACCAGAATGACTCAATGCCATTGATATGGCAATTACGCAGGCAAACTCATGCATCACCATGATGCACCCGGAAATGCTTTTTGTAGCCCATGTCCACCAGCCCGTTGGCCTCTCCAGCCGTCCGAGTGGATGATGCTGTCAAGGTCTACCTGGCCCCGGATCGCAGCCTGTAGCTGCTCTTTGGCGGCAGCCGGGATGATCTCGGTGTAGACTTTTCCTTGCCGTTCCAGGATCCCGGAGACAATCGTTTTACCGCCTGCTCCACGACCCTTCTTCCCACGGACACGGCGCGCACCAAAATAGGATTTATCGACTTCAACCTCGCCAGAGAAGGGCGATGAAGCGTCACAAACTTGGGCGACTCTAATTCGTAACTTCAAGAGTAGATTATTAATCATAGGGCGGCTTACATCACTCAACTCAGCGGTTTTCGAGGCCGGTAAATCAAGCGCAAAAGAGCATATAATCACTCTGAATTTGGCTTCGGAAAGGGGTGAACGCCTAAAATACCTGTTTTTTGCTTGCATAACATAAACTTAGCATGCAGGTGAAGATGCTAAAGTTATCTAGACCCAAACGGTGGCAATCGGAATGATTACCGATGAATCCATCTACCCTATCACTTCAAAAATCACCACTACCCATCTTCGGTACGGCTGCGGTAACGTAGGGTGGCGTCGGTCGCGTCTGCGCCTCCGGCCTCGACCAACCCCGGCTGGCGCAGGGGCAGGGCCAGATAGACGATCTGGTCCTTGATCGTCTCGTCGAGCTCCAGAGCGGGCGGTGGGGAGGCGTTCGCGGGGAGGTCGAAAGGGGTCCATTGGGTAGAGGAGATTGTCATCGTGGAGGTGAAGGCGACCCTACGGGCCTGGTTGGTGGATAAATTCATCGAGCGCCTCCAGCGGGCCAAGCGTTACCTGCCTGAATACAGAGACCCATAGGGTGTTCGAGGGTGTTCGGTGCATGCAGTGCCGTCATCGTCAACCCCAAAGGTTTCCAGCCCCGGAAGTTCGGATAGAGACAGATTTTTCCTTCGACTCGCTCCTACACTCCGGAAACTGTTGAAAGTATTACTGAATTTTCAGAGTGTCAGGGACGAGGCAACATAATTTCTCTCATTGAGCCGAAAACTATTCTCCCGGGGCGGGGGCAAACCCCGAGGCCGGGAGCAAGCTTCACCCCTACGAGGCACCGTCATTCATAGCGGACTTCCAGAATCTCGAACTCGCGTAAGCCACCGGGGGTCTCAACCACGGCCACATCGTCCGCCTGCTTGCCGATCAGGGAGCGGGCAATGGGCGAACTGATGGAAATCAAGCCCTGCCTGGAGTCAGCCTCGTCGCCGCCGACGATCTGAAAGGTATGCTCTTCGTTGCTGTCGAGCTCCAGCACGTTCACGGTGGCGCCGAAAATCACCTTGCCGGCGGCCAGAGTCCGGGTGTGTTCATCCGTCACATCGACAATGTGGGCGTTGGCGAGCTTGCCCTCGAGGTCCTTGATGCGGGCCTCGATAAAGCCCTGCTGCTCGCGGGCCGCGTGGTACTCGGCGTTCTCCTTGAGATCGCCGTGGGAACGTGCTTCGGCGATGGCCTCGATGATGCGGTGCCGCTCGACTCGTTTCAGGCGCTCGAGCTCGGAACGCAATTGTTCAACGCCTTTGGCTGTCAGAGGTACTTTGTTCATATCAGTAAAGCTCCTGCAACCGGTTGACCCCGACGGCGTCTAGCCGCTTCAGGGCTAGGCAGGTCGCCTCGGCACCGGAGATAGTCGTCGTGTAGCTTACCTTATGCCGGAGGGCGGCACGGCGGATCTCCGCGGAGTCGATGATGGCTTGGGCACCGTCGGTGGTGTTGACGATGAAGCTGACCTCATGGTTCTTGATCATGTCGATGATGTGAGGCCGCCCCTCCGCGACTTTGTTGACACCCCGGCACGGGATGCCCACCGCCCTTACCGCCACCGCGCTGCCATGGGTGCCGTAAAGGTCGAAGCCGAGCTCCGACAGATCCCTGGCTACCCGCACCAATCTCGGCTTATCCGCCCGGCGAACACTGAGCAGCGCGTTGCCCTTGCTCGGAAGCCCCGTCCCGGCCCCGGTCTGGGCCTTGGCATAGGCCTCGCCGAAGGATTCACCGACGCCCATGACCTCGCCGGTGGATTTCATCTCCGGTCCCATCAGGGTGTCCACGCCGGGAAATTTGACAAACGGGAACACGGCCTCTTTCACGAAATAATGCTTCGGCCGGCACTCTTTGCCCAAACCCTGCTCCCGGAGGGATACGCCGACCATGCAGCGGGCCGCCACCTTCGCCAGGGGGACCCCGATGGACTTAGAGACGAAGGGCACGGTGCGCGAAGCGCGTGGATTGACCTCCAGAATGTAGATCTCCTGATCCTTGACCGCGAACTGGGCGTTCATCAGCCCGACCACCTGCAACGCCTGCGCCAGCTTGGTCATCTGCTCGCGCATCCGGTCCTGAATGGCCGGTGAGAGCGTATAGGGAGGCAGGGAGCAGGCGGAATCGCCGGAGTGCACGCCGGCCTGTTCGATATGCTCCATAATGCCGCCGACCAGCACCTCCCGGCCGTCGCAGACGGCATCCACGTCCACCTCGATGGCGTCGTCGACGAAGCGGTCGAGCAGCACGGGAGATTCGTTCGAGACCCGCACCGCTTCCCGCATATAACGATCGAGATCTGTTTCGTCGTAGACAATCTCCATGGCCCGACCGCCGAGCACATACGAAGGTCGCACCACTAGGGGATAGCCGATCCGTGCCGCCGCGGCCACCGCCCCCGCCTCGCTATGGGCAGTGGTGTTGGAGGGCTGGCGAAGACCTAAGTCCCGGATCAGGTGCTGGAAGCGTTCACGGTTCTCCGCCAGGTCGATAGCGTCCGGTGTGGTGCCGACGATGGGCACGCCAGCGGTCTCCAGGTCCCGGACGAGCTTGAGCGGGGTCTGACCACCGTACTGGACGATGACACCGAAGGGCCGCTCCTTGGCGACGATCTCCAGCACGTCTTCCAGGGTCAGGGGCTCGAAGTAGAGCCGGTCCGAGGTGTCGTAGTCCGTGGACACGGTCTCCGGGTTACAGTTGACCATGATGGTCTCGTAGCCGTCCTCGCGCATGGCGAAGGCGGCGTGGACGCAGCAGTAGTCGAACTCGATACCCTGGCCGATGCGGTTGGGCCCACCGCCCAGGACCATGATCTTCTTACGATCGGTCGGTTCCGCCTCGCACGCCTCCTCGTAGGTGGAGTACAGATAGGCCGTGCTGGCGGCAAACTCGGCGGCGCAGGTATCCACCCGCTTGTAGACGGGGTGTATGCCCAGCGCGTGCCGTAGTGCCCGGACCTCCTGCTCGCCGACGCCGGTGAGGGTCGCCAAGCGTCGATCGGAAAAACCTTTACGCTTCAGGGAGCGGAGGCGCTTAGCGGTCAGTCCCGCACTGCCCTCGGACCTGACCTCTGCCTCGATTTTGACGAGCTCTTCAATCTGGGCCAGGAACCAGGGATCGATGCAGCTGATCTTCTGAAGCTTCCGTAGCGACATGCCGGCCCGAAAGGCATCGGCCACATAGAGGATGCGCTCCGCACCGGGCTGGCGGATCTCCCGGCGCAAGGTCCAGTGTACCTCCGGGCGGTCCGGGTCCACTATCTCGTCGAGTCCGGAGCGGTCCGTCTCCAGCCCGCGCAGGGCCTTTTGCAACGACTCCTGGAAGGTGCGTCCGATCGCCATCACCTCCCCCACCGATTTCATCTGAGTGGTGAGCCTGGGATCCGCCTGGGGAAACTTCTCGAAGGCAAAGCGCGGGATCTTGGTGACCACATAGTCGATGGTGGGCTCGAAAGCAGCGGGCGTGGCACCGCCCGTGATCTCGTTCTCCAACTCGTCGAGCCGGTAGCCTACTGCCAGCTTAGCGGCCACCTTGGCGATGGGAAAACCGGTAGCCTTGGAGGCTAACGCCGAAGAACGCGAGACCCGGGGATTCATCTCAATGATGAGCATGCGCCCGTCGTTCGGGTTGATCGCGAACTGCACGTTGGAACCGCCGGTGTCGACGCCGACCTCCCGCAGCACGGCGATCGAGGCATCGCGCATCCGCTGGTATTCCTTGTCGGTCAGGGTCTGGGCCGGGGCAACCGTAATGGAATCGCCGGTGTGCACCCCCATGGGATCGAGATTCTCGATGGAGCAGACGATGATGCAGTTGTCTCGGTGGTCCCGCACCACCTCCATCTCGTACTCCTTCCACCCCAGGACCGACTCCTCGATCAAGAGCTCACTGGTCGGAGAAAGGTCTAACCCGCGCCGACAGATAGCCTCGAATTCCTCCTGGTTGTAGGCGACGCCCCCGCCGCTGCCGCCCAGGGTAAAGGAGGGTCGGATGATGGCCGGAAAGCCGATCTGGACCTGGACCTGCAGGGCCTCCTCCAGGCTGTGGGCCATGGCGGATCCGGGCAGATCCAGCCCGATCCCGCGCATGGCCTGGCGGAACAGATCCCGGTCTTCCGCTTTGTCGATAGCTTTTTGGGAGGCCCCGATCAGCTCCACCCCATACCGCGCCAGCACCCCCTTGCGCACCAGGTCGAGGGCCGTATTGAGCGACGTCTGACCACCCATGGTAGGCAGCAGGGCGTCTGGCCGCTCCCGTTCAATAATGCGTGCAAGGGTCTGCCAAGTGATGGGCTCGATATAGGTGGCGTCTGCCATCTCCGGGTCCGTCATGATGGTGGCCGGATTCGAGTTGACCAGGACGACGCGGTAGCCCTCCTCCCTCAGCGCCTTGCAGGCCTGCGTCCCCGAATAATCGAACTCACAGGCCTGTCCGATCACAATGGGACCGGCGCCGACGATCAGGATGCTTTCGATGTCTGTTCGTTTCGGCATTTTTTGTCCGTAAATGGGGAGGTCCGCAAATGAACGCGAATGGACGCATCCAGTACTTCGGAAACCCTATTACCTGCTTCTTTGGGAGACTGTTCTCTGAGCACTTGGAATTGTCTCAAGGGTAGGGGAACTCGATCCCAATCTATTCATCCAGGAGCACGGGGATGATCTTCTTGTTATACCGCAACTGCGGCACTCAATTCAAAGAATATCCATGGACTATCGATATTATTTGGATTGGGTATGATGATTAAAGCACTGCTCTCCCGGAGCGCGTCCTGATGCTTAATCCTGCCAGCGTTCGCCAGGGGCTAAATCCGCAACATCTTTCTCCCAATCGGGCACCTTGAAAAATACGTGTTTTCACCCATTAGGGGCTTCTAACCCATTGATTACACAAGCACGCTGTTCACGAAAACTGCATTTTTCAAGGGGACGGCGGTCCGTAGCACTCTGACTGACGACAGAACAGGCAGTCTTTTCTCAACAACAACAGCAAGTTATACGATGCCCCTTTGGCTTGTTTGGCTTGCTGAGAAGGCGAATTTGCGCAAAATATCCTACCCGTCTGGAATCCATAAAGAGCCAAAGTAAATTCTATTCGTTTCATTTGCGTTTATTCGCGGACTTTTTTATGCGGCCTCGTATCAAATCGGTGAAATGGTCAAACACGGGCGCCACGTCGTGTGGTCCGGGATTGGCCTCCGGATGGCCCTGAAAGCCGAAGGCGGGGTACTCCCGGTGGTGGATGCCCTGCAGGGAGCCATCGAATAGAGAACGGTGGGTTGCTTGGACCGGCTCCGGAAGACTATTCTCGTCCACCGCGAAGCCGTGGTTCTGACTACTGATTATCACCCGTCCCGTGGCAAGTTCCTGCACCGGGTGATTGGCACCATGGTGACCGAACTTCATCTTCAGGGTGCTGGCGCCGCAGGCCAGGGCTAACAGCTGATATCCCAGGCAAATGCCGAATATGGGGATATCGGTCTCCAAAAGCGTGCGGATCGCCGTGATTGCATAATCACACGGCTCCGGATCCCCAGGGCCGTTGGACAGGAAGACGCCGTCCGGCCGTAGCGCGAGCACCTCGGCAGCCGGCGTCCGGGCGGGCACCACAGTAACTCGGCAGCCGCGCTGCACCAACATGCGCAGAATATTCCGCTTGATCCCGTAGTCGTAGGCGACCACATGGAGTGGAGGCCGTTCATCGCCCGAAGGCGGTGCGCCCGACCTACCGGCGCTTAAATCCCAGACCCCTCGCGTCCACTCGTAGGGAGTCGGCGTAGTCACCTCGCGGGCCAGATCCATCCCCTGCAAGCCCGGAAACGACTTCGCGGCCTCAATCGCAGCGGCCTCATCGACGGTATCCCCCGCCTGAATACAACCGCTCTGGGCGCCCTTCTCCCTCAATATCCGGGTCAGCCGCCGGGTATCGATGTCGGCGATGGCCGTTACGCCATGGCGTACCAGGTAGTCGTCCAACGAGGTCTGCATGCGCCAGTTGTTGGCGAATAGCGGGAGATCGCGCACGATCAACCCGGCGGCATGAACCTGGGAAGACTCCTCGTCATCCGGGTTGACCCCCACATTACCGATATGGGGATAGGTCAGGGTTATCAGCTGCCGGCGGTAGGATGGATCGGTCAGGATCTCCTGGTAGCCGGTCATAGCGGTGTTGAAAACCACCTCGCCGACACTCCGACCATCCGCACTGATAGACGTCCCGCGGAAGACAGACCCGTCTTCCAGGACCAGAATAGCGAATTTTCTCACGGGCATCTCCGAACGAGCCTTCGCGGTATTCAGGAGCCTGTCCGGCTTGTGCGTCCGTAACGAGGGACCGCAGGGCCGAGGCAGAAAGGCCAGCGCCGATTGACGATAGGGATCGCTGTCTCGCCCTCTCGTCTGCCGTCACGGAACTTGGGAACGCGCGGCAGCGGGATACTCGATGCTATCCTGGCCGCGCGGATTCTAAGGGAAGGCCGATGTTCTGTCCATGCCGCGCCAGGTTCGACCGATTCGTTTTTGATGCGTGAAGATCTGCGTACAACTCTTTGTGTCCTTTGCGCCTTTGTAGTTCAAACAATTCCGTCACTGCTAGGGGCTAGTGGCTGGCGACTGGAAGCTGAAAGTCATAGCATCCACCCTGGCCTGTCCGCCGGGTTACAACCGATGCGATAGGAGAGCCGCGAGTCGGATCGCCTCCAGCATGGATTGTGGGTTGGCGGAACCTTCGCCCGCCTGGTCGAACGCCGTGCCGTGATCCACGGAGGTGCGCACGATGGGCAGACCAAGGGTCAGGTTGACCCCCGCCATCCGGCTCCAGGACCCAGTGCCCGCATCATAGTGAAAGCCCATCAGCTTGGTCGGGATATGGCCCTGGTCGTGATACATGGCCACCACCGCATCGTATTGGCTCCCGCGCAGCTTGGAGAACAGGGTATCCGCCGGCAAGGGTCCCTCCGCCCGGATACCGACCGCACGGGCGGCGGTCACGGCCGGGATAATTTCCTGCTCATCTTCCGTGCCGAACAGGCCACCCTCGCCACAATGGGGATTCAACCCGGCAACGGCGATGCGCGGCGCCGCAATGTCCAGGTGCAGCAGGGCCTCATGGGTCAGCTCGATGACCTTCAGAACGCGGGGGGTCGTTACCCGGTCACAGGCCTCACGCAAAGATACATGGGTCGAGACGTGGGTGACCCGGAAATCGCCCTCGGCGAGCATCATGGTGAAATCCGTGGTCCAGGTCAGGTCACCGTAGATCTCAGTGTGGCCGGCATAGCGACACCCTGCCGCATTGAGTGCCGCCTTGTTGATCGGGGCCGTGACCGTCCCGTCGATTTCCCCGGCCAGCGCCAGAGCGATGACCTTGGCTACATAGTCGAAGGATGCCTTGCCTTGGGCCGCGGTAACCGTCCCAAGCCGCAACGCCGATAAGGGCAGCCTCCGCAGGTCCAGCACATCGAGAGTACCGTGCCGGTAGGCCGCGTCCACTGGCCCACCACGAGCCCGTACCTGGAGCGCCGAACCGCAGAAGCGCACCGCATCGCGCAGGATCTCCGCATCACCGACCACCAACGGCCGACACAAGTCATAGATAGCCGGGGAGTCGAGCGCCTTGACACAAATCTCCGGCCCGATACCGCCGGGATCGCCCATGCTGATGCCGAGCAGCGGTCTGGTACAGTCGTGTTGAAGCGTCGATAACATGGGAATTATTTTCTGCCGCAAATGGACGCAAATCAACCTCAATAGACCAAAAACTGTCGATAATGGTGAACCGGTCGCGACTGATTTGCGTTGATTCGCAGCAATAAGCGGAGCTGTCGAGGTTCAGGTTGAGTAGGCAGGAAAAATAATCCGGTCGCTTGGATCTATCCGCAGATTAATAACAAAGGGTCTAGATAATTTTAGAGTGGATTTTCTTTCAGTGGAGTAAGTATTCTCTCAGAGAGATCTTCCTCCCTCTCGGTGATGAAATCTGAATTCACATTCCTTGCGGTGTAAAAGGAACGTTTGTCGGGGAACACCATTGAACTTTGCACGCCTCCGTTTGGCATATGACCGGAATGACTCAATGCCATTGATATGGCGATTACCGCGGGCGAACCCATGCTCACCATGATGCACCCGGAAATGCTTTTTGTAGCCCATGTCCACCGGCCCGGTGTAGCCTCTCCAGCCGTCCGAGTGGATGCTGCTTCCAGCGCTACCCGACCCCGGATCGCTCTCTGTAGCTGCTTCTTGGAAGCGTCAGGGACGATTTCCGTGTAACTTCCCCGTGGCGTT
>Ga0209782_1000170_pt1 | contig 25560 bp, 15 predicted proteins | sample WorMetmaBAHAMAS1_FD_187390 | JGI IMG/M metagenome (GOLD analysis project Ga0209782, IMG submission 187390) | Marine gutless worms symbiont microbial communities from Max Planck institute for Marine Microbiology, Germany - Inanidrilus... | ecosystem: Host-associated > Annelida > Digestive system...
GCCACACACTTACCTGATTGGTCGGCCGGCGGTCTGCTGCGGTGTAGTGCTGCCCGTTTGTCCGTGTGTCGGTGTCGTTCTCCAAAGTCCACGACCACGACACGCATGACTTGTTGCAGACATCCTCGCGAGGAACTTGGCGAGGATCATCGTAGCATTTTCGTCTGACACGTCCGACACGTCCAATTTCCTCGTAAATTGTTAGCGACATCCTCGAGAGCATGTCACGAGGATGCTACGAGGAAACTGCTTCCGTGGAATTTAAGCTTAACTGCGCCGAACCTTCAGATCGTTTTTAGGTCGCGTCGCACCTATCGGCCTAGCTGTAATTCTTACAGGCCAAGTTCCGTGTCCGTCTGCATGTCGGTCGGTCTGTCCGTTTGTCGGTTTTTTGACTGTTGGAAACGGGCGTGTATTGTGGAAAAATGGCTGATTTTATACTGACATGTCGTTTGGTGTCGGGTGAGCCCAAGGCACCACTACCAAGTATTAGACGGGGATCCACATTTCCCCACAGGGGCAAACTTTGGGGGAAATGGGATGGCGCAAGGTAACGCATAAAGAGAATGTGGCATCGGCTGTGCATAAACGGCTGAACTGATCAAGCTGCTGTTTGGGACGGTGAGTGGGGTGGGCCAAAGGAATCGTATTTTAAATGGGGGTCCACATTGACGCCACTTGGGACTTGGCAAGTACGGTTGAACAATTGTGTGCGGCGGCTATGGGTCTGCGACGCGGGTTCTTTTCAAATTACTTTACTTTGATATATTTTGTTACCTTCAAGGAAAACGAATTTTAACGTTTTTTAAAGTTTTCTGCTTGGAATGTTTGTAAAATAATTTTTTGAGACGAATCGGAGAAAACTGTCTTACCCCATCGTCATTTATCACACTGGTATTTTAAAAACGGAATGGAAGATCGCAACGCCGATGGGTGCGTTAAAACCGGCCGTGGTAGTTTCCCTTATTGTGCGATTTTCGTTGGTATAGAATAGACTATTGACTTATTTTATATTGATCGTGTTTAGGTGCGCAACTTCAGACGATGGCAAGCATTTACGGCGATTTACGTGTGTACGACATCGTTGATGAAGCGAAACGCCAATCAGCCGAGAAGAAAGCAAAGACCGGCAGAATCAAGAAGAAATAAAATTCGAATTATTCAATCGGTTATTATACATGCCTGACTGGACAGACGTACTGTGATTGAATTGCAAATTCAACATAATTGGCGTTTTCTCAATAAACCGAAACTTGACAGAATGCATGACAGTCGCGTATACCGAGTGAAATGTAATTTTGGTTGCATAACTAAGGGTGGGGCGATATTTATCGACCGCGTAGCAGGGGCGATATAATACGTTTGGTAGCGTCCGTGTGTGTGCATGTGTGTCCGTTTGTCTGTGGGCGCTCTCCTGTTTGAACCGTTTGACATTTCACCTTGATTTTTGGCATGAGGGTCGACCTTGACCTTGGCTAGCCTAGGATTATAGGTCAAGGTCGTAGGTCAAAGGTCAAGGTTAAACAGTGAAATTGTTTACGCTCTCCCGTTTGAACCAGTGGTGTGGAGCAGGTCGATATTAGGACTCGGCTTGCCGAGTTCAGCCAGTGGTAATTGCGAATGACCACCAGTCCATTGGAATTGTCTGTTTGTCAGTAATCAGGGGGCGTTCAACATGTCGCGTGTAAGCGGTCGATCAGCTAGGTTTAATGTGGAAATCAATTTCCGTTACATACCTCAAAACTTCCCGTGAAATCTGTGTTTACTTGGTAAAAATTTAGAAACACATAGAAGACTGTACGACCAATCAAAATTGATGGGTCATTTGCAGTAGATTTTCTGATATCTTCGTCCGTCAAATTGGCTTTATGAGAAAAGTTTTTTAGAACACGTGATTCCGATATAACTTGAACGAAGGTCATGCCTATGCCATCATATGAGAACCAATCGGGGTCTAAGCTAGATCGACGACGGACCGAGCTCAAATCTGGAGGTAGAAAAGTCACATAACTCTTTTTTAGCTTAGGTCCTCGGTGAGAGAGGATAGCCGAAGGAACTCCAGCCAGACACGTGGTCATAAATGTGAATACCCACCAAAAACGTACGTGTCAGTAACCTACACTCACCAGAGCCACCATCTCTGTTCAGCCATGGTACCAATTAACGACATTGCGTTCCTGTTTATTGATCCTCCCAACTTCGCTTCTCTTCGATCGCTTTTGAGGTCAGCCTAGGGATCACTTGAGCATTCGTATTCGGTTGTATCCACTCCTCATCTGATTCAACATACCTGCCCTTCCAGCGAAGGGAAAGCTTTGTCACGCAGCTATATGCTTGGTCCATCACTTTGGCTTTATCTACTGAAATGTCACCGAAGGAGACGTCAATTAAGAAAGTCTCCCGATTTGTGTGCAGAGGAGACCCATAATTAACGTGCTTGTCAGGCGTCATGCGTTTCTCACTTTCGGCGCCGAATGTCGACCAACCAGAATGTCGCAACAGTTAGCCAGTATGCCTTGCTCGTATCCGCACTCTGTAGTTTATGAATACTTTCCAGTATTCGTTAATTCGTTACTTTCGTATTAGGTACTCATTTAATGAACATCTCTACCCGTTGGAAATTCCGCAGGTGTATACAAGGCGGTAGTTATTTTTCTTTTGCTAAATCGTTAAATGTCCTGAGGTAGCTGCAGTATGTCGTTCATATTAGTAGTTTGTTTGTATGTTATCAGATGACAGGGAACGTCAGAGGAGTTTCATGTTGCTCAGTCGACTAACGCATGATGATTAAGCGTATTAGGGCCAGCAACACAAATAAGGCAGTGGATATGGTTCCGTCAACTATCGAAAAATTTTCGGGTTCTGTCAACGATGTCAGCTGACGGTGACGGCTGATAGCTTGCACACACTACTACTAACACTAACATAGCCAGACATTCGGCCTGTATCAAGCCTTGGGCAGGGGTGGATTTAAGGAGTGGCCACTTAAGTGCAGTGGCCCACGAGGCACTTGCCATATGTCCTTGGAGGCCCCTGAAGAAAATTAATCAGTAAGGTTATATTACACTTAGGAACGCCAAAAAACGCAATTTACTCGACGTAAATATTGAAATAGATGATGCAGAAAACATTTTCACTCAGTTCTAAAGTGCAGAAGTGTGTAATTTTTACTGTGCATATCTTTGCCATTGTTGTGCAGCCATGGTAACTGTACCGATACGACTTACATTCTCAATTGATGATGAGAAGAAAGAGAAAGAGAGAGGTCCGAGACACAGCAGTTCAGAGTCTAGTTCTGAAGAGTCTGATGCGTCCGAGGAATCTTTGCCAGACTTGGAGAAGGAGATGAAAGAACAGATTTTAAAACGAGGTGCATCGACCGGTAGTGAACCACATGTATGCATTATTCTGTTGCTCATACTTTATTGAAATCAATCAACAAATGTGCCAGAAACACATTCTGTTAACAGAATCAGATGGTAACATTAGTGTATTTAACTGAACACCAATTTGCAAATGAATGCTGAAATATGATGAATGTACACTTGGGTCCATCATTTAGTTAAATTTCTACAGTACTACAAAAAAATTCCAGTGTTGATTGTTTTACTTTTGCAGAGTATTGACATAATTTGCAGTTGTCTGCATTCGATGGCATGTTTATGTTGGCTCACTTTATGTTTACTTTACCTACATTATGTTTAACGATGCTGTTTGCCTTTGCACGTAGATAAAAGTCGAACCTTCTATGGATTCCTCGTTGGCTGCAGAGTCACTAAGTAAAGCAAAACAGAGTCGGAGCGAGAAGAAAGCAAGGAAAGCATTTGCAAAACTGGGTTAGTAACTTGGTGTTCTTCAGGGAGCATCGGTAAATATATTTGTAGTTTGTACTTTTGCATACCGGTACCGGACCCTGCTGTGGCTTTATGTGAGCTGTTTAACTTCTGTGTTGTTCCGTCGATTTCAGCTGATCTAAAGTCTTGTTGACGTGATTCAGTGAACTGGTGTTGGTGATAGTGTATTCATTTGGAGTAGAATGATTTGTGAATGCGTGAGACACTGGTGTCTGGCTAGCGTTATGAACTTATGTAATCTGATAACATATGCCATGGTCAGCTACTGTTTCTTCTTGCTTACTGATGCCTGCAGTTTCTTTTTTCTACACATGGCAGATCCTGTCATGATCCATGCTATATCTATGCTGTTCCATTATCAGCATCCTGGCTGAAATTGATGAGAATTGATATGCATGTTATGCTGTCTTTGCCAGATGAATGAATCACTTGATATTACATGTATGTACGTAGTTTAATGACATATGTGAACATTATATTAACACATGTCCACGAACTATAGCTTACTGCTGATATAATCATCTGTAACTTGAATCTCTGACAACGTAATTATTAATGAGTGACTATAAAGCCAGTTAGTACGGGTTACTAACGTTTTGTTGGTTTGTCCATGATATATTTTGTTTGTGGCATGCTTTAGGTCTGAAGCCAGTTCCAGATGTAACACGGGTTGCCATACGAAAGTCGAAGAACATTCTGTTTGTCATAGCCAGCCCAGAAGTTTACCGAAGTCCATCGTCTGACACATACATTGTCCTTGGTGAAGCAAAGGTCGGTTTTACTTCGTGAAAAACTTGGATTTGTTATTATTTACTAAGCTTTGCTGTTGTTACCATAGCCACATTGTGAATCTGATATAAGATGTTACAGATTTCTAGAGTTTGAATGGTCCACGAAAAAACGGATCGGACTCAGTACTCGATTTTACGTCCTCCATTTCGGCCGACTCAGGGCTTGATTCGATCTTTTACCAGGCGGGCCTGCCTCGCCCGCATATTTTAGTATAACCCCACTCGTGCGGTCACCTGAAAACGCCGTTTAGTTCGCTAAAATTAGCTAAATGTTTGCTGCAAATTATTTACTTACCATATTACACAACGGCATGTAAATGTTACATGCATTTGTTTTATTTATTTCAATAAACTGAACGCTTATTATTATTAAGTTTTGTTTTGTTTTATTTATTCATTCATCAGCGATATCGTTTCCGGAGTTTCGGGTCTGCCTAAATATCAAGCATGGCTGCTAGGCCAATGTAACGTAACGTAATACAGTTCACTACCTCTGTGACGGAGTGAACGCTTGCCGGCGCCGGATCCGTCAATTAGCCGTCTGGCACGTGATGCAACAAGCGCCGTCTGGCACCTGAACTGAAGCATCACGTGTGTAGCGTAACGTTGCGCAATGTGTTTAAACACCACACGGGTCACGGTATCTGAACTATGGCCACTGCCGTGTGACGTAATATGTTTGTTTACATACCAAACGCGCCGTGTTTTGTGTCCGAAAATGCGATAAATTACGCAGTTAACTAAGTGTTGATGATGAATGTGAACGACATTTGGATGGAATTTCACTTAATGTAAGTAAAAAATACTGTTATATGCAACGAAACGAGAATTCAGTATACATAAACAACGGAGTGAACGGACAACAAGCTGATGCCATTCACATGGGTTACGGTCGCCATTCACACGCGTTACGGTTAGACAGGGGAGGTCTACACCCGCCGATCTAGTTCAGTCCAGATTCAGCCAGACCGGCCCCCGATCAGTGTCAGAACTAGAATCGGTTCTAACTCTATAAATCACAATTGCAATATTCCTATCTGTTTCAAAAGGTCAGTGTTGAATGAAGGGCGATCGTCAAAAATGCAACTGAGATGCGGCAAGAATTCCACCTCTCTTCTTAAAAGTCTGAAGTTACTGGAACGATGTTCACCAAATTTTTACACGATGCAGTTCATTGTCGCCACTATTAATGCATGCATTCACAAGGCAATATTTCCATTTCGGAACGTCAGAGAAAACAGTAAAGGAGGTAATTTTGACGTCTGCAAAAAGCCCAGAAAATCAAGTACCATAGCAACGTCCCTTGAGCGAGCACTAAATGAATGCCAGTTTTAAAAATTATCCACACGTCTCACAATACTGAAAACAGTATCAATGGGTCCATTAGCTTGTTAGGTTTTCGGCGAGATCTGATGATTTTTTGCTGCATCGTCCCAAAAGTAAGTTTTTCCCTTCGTAATCTCCGGGGTTACTGGACCGATCTTCATCGAAATTGCACAGAATATACAGTAGCTAAGATATTGCCGTTTAATATCTGCAAATAAGAATTGCGATATTCGAATCCATTTGCAAACTGGGCGTGTTGACTGCTGAATAATAGTCAGATCACCAATTTTGCCCGAAATTGGTTACCATGGCAACATCTGGATCAATAATCTACGAACAAATATCTAACATTTGGTGAAAAATCATGAAAATCGGTAGAGTAGATCCTGAGATACCTTGGCTCAAAAATCAATTTTTTAAAATTGATGCAAAACATATAACCCTTCCGGCAAGTTTGCCGAGCTGGCTAATAAAATACAAATAAAACAACTGTAACATACTTCATGTATGCCAAAATGAGCATAACTGTCAAAGTAATAATCTTTTGATGTCATCTCTTCCAAAGATACAGAACCATTTGCCATTGCCTCTCCAGCTGATGCTTTTGACACTACATCTCCACCACCCATCACAGCATCCTTTGTAGGTGTTGTCTACAGTAACACATTCTGACGGTAACTAATAAAACAAAAGTAATCTGCACAGAGTGTACCAAAAATTATGACTACTTTCAAGCTCCATACCCAGTAACTTTTCCAACATTTCGAGGAGCAACATTCCAAAAAATAGTATAACATATTTATTTACAAATCTGAAAGCTGTAAACTCATTCAAGTTGCTTAAATAACTAAAGGAAACATTGCAAACGAACATATGTCAAATATCCAGTATTGTTATGGCATGTAAAATCGCTGCCAAAATCTAGGCTGGCTTGTTCAGAAGGGCATGGGTTTGTCTCCCTGGCTGGTACTGTAGGGCATGGGTGTCTGGCCAGCGCCCTTGGGCAGTTCGGTAGGGCACGCCCGTGCCCCCAGCATGTAGAGTCAGGCTCTCAGCATGTAAAAGAGATTAAATCTTGGGCAGGTACAGAGGGTTCGCCTGTGTCCTCTTAAAACTGTGACAGGCCATCACACCCAGACTGTACTGGGGTGTCTAGGTGTGGTGAGAGCCGGCGGTATGGACAACAGATGGCAGGGGCCATGGTATGTTGGCACCTGCCAGAGAAACCAACCGGCTTAAGCTGGGCTCTATAAATATACAGTATAAGCCCCAGGGTTAGCAGGGAAAAGCGCACTGAGCTGAGCCTGGGCTAGGCTTCACCACCAGCCCCGGCCTTCACGCGTCAGCGTTGCAACACCCTACATCATTTAAATATAGAACTCAGCTACAACTGAGTATCGCTTGGGGACGGCGTATGGGCCCGTTGACGGCCTGTGTCTACGGGGCTGATAAAGCCCTGCCCCTTCACGATACATACATACATACATGGCGACATCTAATAATTAAAGCGATCCTGGGTCAGTAGGCTACGGTCAGGGTTAGTGATATACTGATAGTGTTTAATTTTTAATGTTTTGTGTAACATGTTTTTATAACACCCATACACATGTAACTTAAATTACATGTGTTGCTGTTCTGGCAAAATTGATAGTCGGACGTTGGCAAATAAAGCCAGGGGGAGATGGAATCTCCTCACTTGCTGGCAGTAAAATGACAGTCGGCCGCTGTGTGAATGTGTGACGGCCGAGAAAGCAGCCGTCGCTGGCTGCTTTCTCGGCCGTCACACATCGTTGTCAGCCATCAGTGGCACTCCCGACACTTAGTATATTGAGTTGGAGATGATTATTGTCAGCCCACTCTTTGATTCGCTGCAGCTCTCCAATGCTAGTGTCGCTATTAACAGCAAGCACAATCAACTAGGTATCATCAGCGTATTTGATGATGACATTACCATTGTGACCTGGTCGCATATCACCTGCGGTGATGATGTATGAGGCCGGATCAAGTCCACACTCCTGAATGACGCTGGCAGAGATTTCGGCGGTATCTGACAAGTCACTTCCAAATTTGGTAGTGTCCCCACTCCCCGCTCAGTGAGAAAGTAAATAATCCAGTTATAAATCTCATCAGGTATGGATAGAGCTGACAGTTTGCCATAAAGCTGATTACGTCTTATACCATCAAAGGCTTTTGAGAAGTCAAGTGCGAAAACTGGGACAAACTGGTGAGTTGACTGGTAACAAGTTCACTGTGTGATAAGTTGACTGTGTGATGAGTTGAATGGTCCTGTCCGATGGGGGGCGTTGTCCGGGGAGAGGCAGGTGTCTGTTGAGCGACTGTCCGGGGGACACCGCATGCCACGGCTTCTGCAGAACAAACAATGAACGCCGCCTAGCTTTTGTGTAATCCACCTAGTAAACGTCTCGTCACCCAATAATATCGTGTGTGAATAATGAAATAAATAGTAAATACAGATAGCAAAACACATAATGTAAAGGTATTTTTATTACAACAAATCTAAAATATCACAACTTTACCACCTCCATAATGTCCGCCATTACACCCAAAATGACGTCTAATTTGAAAATAGTAAGTAAACAATTGTTGGTATTGGACTTGGGCTTGGAATTTGGAGGGAGTTGGAGTTGGAGACTACAACACCATGCAACGCTGACGTGGTATGACCGAGCGGTGTGACACGGCAAATCGGCATCCGGTCATTCCGACGATCTATCGACGTGCAGCGCCAGTACACTACGCCGATCCGAGTCCGACGCACCGTCCATGCCGTACTGCGGGGCATCGTATGGAAAGTGGAGATACAATTACAATCTGATTTCAAGTTACATAATTCAAATTTGGAAGATGATGACAAGTTTTCCTACCTCTAAAGTATACATGTTTGTTGTCATACTGGTCTGTACAGTGGTAAGTGGTTGCCACACCTGCGTCCGGAGGTACTCGCTACGGATTATATATTCTATGATTGTTTTTGTTTACAAAATTGGTTATTTTATTTTATTTATGTTATGTGGTTTTGCGTATATTGGAACAATTTAATCTCGTCTGTTTAATCATATTCGAAAAGTCAAGCGTACATAACATAGTTTAAGAGTCAGTTGTGGTTTATTTAATTATTACATCAGTTATTTCTTTGAACTCTTACAACTTATCCGTGTCACTGTTCTTTTACTGTTGATTAACTGAGCAAGTTGCAATTGTCTCAGTTATGCTGCATACCACAGCTGGTGAATCTAACTGTTTTCATCAGTTTCTAGTTATCATTCATTAGATATACTCACTAAAACGACTTGTATGGTTGCACTATTAACAGAGTTAAGCCATGCAGATGGAACTGGAGATGCATGTGATGCACACTGATGATCTCTAGTGACCTGGAGAATGGAGCTGTAGGCCTACAACATGCTTAGATTCATTAGTAGAGGCTGGCGGCTGCAGCTGACCGCATGCTCCATGCTGCAAGTCACCAAGACGTTGCTTGCTGGCTGGCTGTTGCCGATGCTGTTCTATGATATGTTTGCACTTGGCAGGCTGGGTGGACTGCGACTGACGGTCATCTTATGGAGTTTAATAGTATAGATGTAGCTAGCCAACCAGTCTACGTGTATTGCTCCTTATTGTCACTGGTCCATGGCCAATGAGCTTGTTGTATTAACAGTTAACACTTGACGTAACCAATGAGCAGGTTTTTACATTCAAATATTGTGATTGGCAGATCTAAATGTCATAGTGCATGTGCATGAAGTCATCCACAAAACCGAAGTACATAACATGTCACAATGCCATCAGAGGAGAACGGAGTCACATTGACAGCAACATGCACAAAAATTGTGTGAAGTTCATGTTGTGTGGTTTTCGATGTGAAGCTGTGGGCAGACAGACTGACATACATACTCAGCGGGTGAGGGAAGAGGATGGCAGGCAAGTAATGGCAGTCAACATATCAGTTGAGCTAAATCAGTCAGACCAGCCTGCCCAGCCATGTCAGCTCAGAATTTGATTACTAGTTTTTTTTTAATATGTTCTAAAAACTAATCACTAATGGATAAATCAACTTTACGTCCCTAATAATTTCTGAGAGTAATCTTATGTTCAATCTTTAAACTAATTGGCTTCTCCAGCTGGTTACAGTCATTAATAGCATTATGGATGGTGAGCTTGTGAATGCTCATGATTGGGTCGTTGCACATATTGTGGGTATTGCCATGTTTGCCGGAAGTGAGATTATGCCCGGCGGGCCCAGTCATTGTTGTCATCTTTCTATGCTTGGCCCGCTCCGGAATAAGATGGACCTGGTGACAGCTGACTGGTAGGCTAGCTTCGATTCCTTACACTGCTGATACTGTCACCTGATCTGACGTCCACAGTAGACAGTGTAATGCTTCATCTCTGTTCTGTAGGCCGTTTTTAATGCCACCAGATCTACACCGCCCGGCTGACTTTTCTTTATACTTGCCGGGAACACTTCACAATATGTCCTGCATTGTGGTAACTGGTATGTGGACTGGTGGACCGCAGCTAATTAAACATACACAATCTGATAATGAGTATCATTTCCCGGGCCAAGAAAAAGTTTTGAGAGCCGAGACCGACGTGACTCGATTACTTCTATATTCAGATAGTTTCTGTTTTGCTGTTGTGTTTATGTCTATGAACTAAAGCCACTGTAACTGTGTTTTAGTGTAACTTTAGATATTTAACTATACTTGTTAAAGGTTATTGTATTTTCTCTATTGATATAATATAATGCACAATGTCATTGAGCTAACCTTTTATTGTTGATATCTTACAGCTATGGAAAATACTGAAGAGTGCTACTAAACTGTGACCATGTGGCTGCAGCTGATTTTTGCTGTAATAACTGCAGCTGGTGTAACAGCAGTGTTGTCTGATACTGATGTGATTGTGGTAAGCATCACGTCAGTTAACTGCCGTGATATGTAGCTGAATATATAGCACTGTTACCGTGTGAACAGCTAAAATGTTGTAATTCAGATGCAGCTGTTTACTACAGAATGTTTGTTCTGGTGAAGTAAATTGTCATTGCACAGCAGTTAGAGAAAGACATTTAAATATTTTTTCCTTTTGACACCTCGGACATATTTACCTACTTTGGTTACTGTGTGGCACTACTGAACTGACTGCAACCAGTTGTTACTGAGGTGACATCAGATCACTTTGTTGAGTGATGAGGCAAGCCCAACTCGTAATGGGAGCAGTGATGGTAGAGATTTTAGTGTGATGCAAAGCAGCATAGCTGTGGCATGTATTTCGTACTGTAGTGATCCATGCATGGTGTGGAGTAGCGGCCCTAGACACTCACCCATGTTCCTTGGAAACCAGTGTGACACCAGTGGTGCAGATTTACAGCCGAGCAAACCAAGTTTACACTTGGATTGAAACTGATTCATCTCCCTAGTTTAGTTCAGTTTTGAGCTATCAAGATTGGCTCCAATTCAGATTCAGAATTTTCAAATCAGTTTGAACTCCAGATATGATGTATCTTGCTATCACTATCCAGACTACCTATATAATGACAACATCAATGTGGAACTTTTCATTAGCCTTGGATTAGTTTCGACTGTATGCTATGAAATCACCTATCAGACCCCTCAGCCAATATTTTTTTGGCTATTCTCTGGCTGACCAGAATCTTCGGCTGATTATGGCTACTCGTATTTTTGTCCAGCTGATATTTGCCTTGCAGAATTTTCGGCTGCTATTTGGCTAAATTATGGCTATACAAAGAAATAGACTAACAGACAGCCTATACATACATTTAAGTCTTAGAGAAAAGGCTCATTTATTAATTTTGAAACAGTTTGCCAGTAACTGTAGCGATAAGTCACATCGCTACCAAACAAGGATTATTTAGTCATATTTGCCAGTTGGTGCCTATCTTCAGCACATCTAATGCATGGTTCGTTGCTTTGCTTTGGCCTACCAAAATCTATGTCCAGATGAGCTCTCAGTTGGTTTAGGTGTTCTTGCAGTTCACTAACGTGACCATCAGTCACACCTCGATATAAGTAACACTGAACTGAAAGTGTATCTAGTGTTTTATGCACAATTTTATTTAGCCACAACATGGCATTGCAACTAGCTACTAAAAACATTTCTTGTTGATGAACTGGTATTTTACAAAAATGGCCAGAAGAGAAATAATTATTATTGCACACTGTACTTCATAATATAACCTTATTGTCTACAAAATATATCAAAATTGGTTGATGAGTGTCGAAGACATAGCAAGCCAAAACAATGTCATTTCCGAGCATAACTGAAAGGACCCAATCTCCGGGATTCACATTTCCCAAGGTAGTGCAGAGACATTAGTTAGCAGAGGTGGAATAACAAATCGCAGTTCAATAGTGTAACCGCTCAGCAACATCTCTGCCAAAGATAACCAAAATCGGTTGATGTGCGTTGAAGTTATAATGTGCAATGTCAGTGTCATTTTTTGAGACACAGTGTACAATTAACATGAATTATCACAAGCTTTTAGTAACAATGATTATACAGTCGTCATTTACTGAGTGTCAGCATCAGTTCTACTGGCATTGATGAGATGTCAATGTCATTACTCAGTTCAGCAGGTAGACTTAGCAAGTTTATAATAGCATATTTGCTTCATTTTTACGCTAATTAGCAGTGTATTATTGATGTAATATGACTACGCTGTATTATCTTGTAATTTCTTGTATGAGAATGGCGTATCTTGGCTTCGAAGTGTTTTGCTAGATTTTTTTGATGACACTGAGAAAACATTGCTGTCATCAAGTTGGATTTTTTTCTGATTTTCGGCTGACACATAAATTCAGCATGGTTGAGAAATTCGGTGAGGGGTCTATCTGTCACTTATCATGTGGACAGGAATTGAACCCAGGTTAGGATCACTAAGCCATGTGTCCATTGAAAAAAATTCCTACCATACATTCTTGTTATGTAGATGTTGTACGTGATCTTAGCTGTCAAACTGATAAGCCCATGTTTATGGCGATCTAGAATTAGATATATTACCAATGTATACTGGTTATAACTTAACTGAATATGAATTTTTGTTTATATTTTATTGAATATATGACTTGTCTTGTTAGGTGGATTCATCAGGAAAAGTTGTTCATGAATTTCCTGCTTTGTCAGCAATTTTTGGGTCTGGCATTCCTGACAGTGGCATATTGGTGAGCACTGTAAAATTTATTATGTTATTACACTGGCAATGTGTAGCAGAAAGCATACATGTATCAGTTTAACCAGTGTCTGTCAGTCTGTTTCGGATAATTACAATTCAGCGTGCCATAAATAAGCATTTTCCCGGGACTGCAGTGAAAAAAATTATACACATCACTAATGGGAAGAGGTCACACTTCTAGCAATATTGCCACAAAATCAAATCACATCAGTGCTTCTGCCCAAGTGCCGTATTTTTTTTTGCGTTATCTACAACAGCATTTTTCAAAACATTAAGCATGTTTTATTGTACTTCTTGACATGTCATTATGTTATTCAGGATATGGGGGGACATATCATAATTCATAAAGTGTATAACGAGTAAATGTATTATTTGTCTCCCTCTTATTGGCTGCACTGTAATGTGAGAATTGAATGGCATATGTTGAAAGAGTTTGTGACAGATAGAAAAGGAAGATCAAGGGAACAACTGGTTATCAGTCAGTCAATCAACTGATTCAAGATTAAGGTGCCATAAATGAGAAAAAACATAACAAGACCACCGAGTGTACAAAACTTGGGTTTTAGATGAAAATGGTTATTAAGATGGTGTGATGAAGTGCATGCATCCTTACTGAGAACCCGGCATAATACATTCCGGGTCTGTAATAATAAACACTGGCTGCAACAATACGTGCTTGCTGTTTTGTTTTGCAGGGCTACATGGCGTATGCCTCGCCAGTTGATGCATGTGGTCCAGTTGAGCAGGCACCGCATCATGTAGGAAACAAGACACGATGGATTGCTCTTGTACGCAGGAATGTGTGTAACTTTGTGCAAAAGGTTAGCATCAGACTGTTGAATTACAAATGTAGATATCAGCTAGATTGCTGATGGTCGGCTTTCTCAGTTCTTTGTTTTGTTACATGGTCTTCAGTTTTGATATGAAATTTTTAGGGCACCACTTTATGAAACATCCAGGAGTGTCATACGATAGACACTAATTGATCATACCTTTGAGCTGTTTTAAATGTACACTGTGTCCAATAAAAGGAGGACCCCCTATCCTTACCTCTACCATATGTTTGATAAATTTTTTACCTGCAAACTCAGCAATAAATCTGTAGTACAGTAGTTGTTAAAGACCCAACCACACCTTACATGTTGCTACATTTCCTTGCCAGAAAGCTAGCAACAGTCTGAAACAGTGCCTATTGTGAATGGGGTCCATCAGTAGAGGGAAATTGTCCATGATTCGCTGCTCAAATGGTAGCCAGTCTCGCTGCTTTAGTGTTGTGAGTAAAAATTTTTTGTTGTTTGTTTTATTGTGTAGGTCTTCCTGTTGTAACATACAATGTTTAACAGGTGCTTAAAATGAACAAATCTAGCGTGAAATCTTTATAGAGTGCAGGAAGTAAACTTAGCAAGCTTTTTGTGGTTTGTGGCTTACACGTTTATGGCATTTAGTTACTTTTTGGTGATTGTCATTCGCTTTATTGAAGAGAAATATTGTCATCTATTGATTACTTGTGTAATGACATTATGTATTGGTGTTATTGACCGATAAATTTGTTTTGGCTTGTTTCGTTACCGTATTGGAAATGATGCTTAATATTTACAGGTGCAGAATGTGCAGAATGCTGGCTATATTGCAGCTATTATTCACAATGTCGACTCCGACAGGCTGGTGCAAATGCATGGTACAACACGTAAGCAACAAATCATTCTCTTTGTAAAACAGAAATGTCATCAGCAGTTGTGTTTGAGTAGGATGTTAAACCTTAATTCACTGACTCAGTCAATCTGCAATCGTGTATTGGCTCTGTTGTTAACTGTACATACAGTCCACGGAAAAAGAATTTTAATTTTGTTTTAATTTAACAGAATTAAAAGTCAGTGACAGAATTGGTCTGTGTTTTCTATCCAGTAACTTCTGATTGTGGCAGGACCAATGCAGGTGTTTGTAAAAATATAATAACCTTCTTAGTAGAGCTGTATAGTGTTCTATTGTAGGCATCACTAAACTTACATGGTGTATTTGTTTTTTTGCTGCTTATAGATTCAGTTACAATACCCTCTGTATTCATCGGTATGACTTCAGCGGAGATTTTGTCAAAATATAATTACAGCACTGAGTATGTTGGTTTCATTGTTATTATTTCAGATGCATTTTATTTGACTTAGTTTTGACATTTCACACTTGACTGGAATATGTCGTCTCTACTGTTCTCTGTTTTGCATGTGTAGCATACTGCCAATGTTTTACAAGTATTATGAATAGGAATTGTTGATGCTCATTATGCATTGTTTTCCTGTTTATATGTGTGTGCCAGTTACTCTGTTGAACTGAAAGTGGCAGACACTAGCTACAAGTTCCTGTGGCCGTTTTTTGCTGTGCTGATGATTTGTTTGTCTGTTATGGTCATGTTTACAGTGAGTTTCTATTTTACTTTCACTTTTCCGCTCTTTACTCGGAATATCTAGCAGGCAAATCATGAGCTATGGTTTTGATTGATATGCACAGAAGCAATAATTGTTTGATAATAACATCAGACAAAGCCCTCAGGTGTTAGTCAGCAGCTGAAGAAAGGATCAGATTCAGTTGGTGATAGTGTTTTGAGTTGGCAGTTTGGCACAGTGGTAGCATCATTGGTCACATCAATGAAGTTACTCTGTGTTAAACCTGGTCAGTACTGGCATGGGTATTCATCTATGGGCAGGTCGTACACCATCTTTGTAGTAAACCACTTTGGTATCTAACCAGACAACTATGTCAGCTCAGCTTTGCATCCATCTGGTTTTGCTAAATCAAGTACCAGCCTTAATTGGCTAGGGCAAAGGTGGGGATATTATTTCTGCAAAAAGTTTAGTATGGGTCGAGTACCAGCTGCAATGTTTCCATGGCAACCAGGCAACGAATAGCCGCATGCTGTTCATTACGGAGCGCATTCGGCGGCGACGTCGCGTTATTTATTGCCTATAAATGACGTCATAGTGATGTCATCATAATAAAACTCACAGCTTTTATTCAGAATGAAATTCCCTACTAAACGTGTATGTCAGATTTTTTTGTATTTGGAAAATAACAGAATTTATGCCGACCTGCCTTAGGGGTGCAGTTTTTTTGAGACAGTGTAATACAGGTTTCAGGTATAAAACTCGACATTTGCAGAGACAGATAATCAGAGAAAATATTGGAATAGCATGATGATATTTTATGAATTTAATATTAACATAGTTAATTCTTCGGTTGTGGAATGTGTGCACTGCAGCTTCTCAAGTACGTATGTGGAAAAATTTGTTCATACATAAAGCGCGTCTCAAAATCTCATCTTCGGAAGCTACCAGTGAAGAAATTCAGCAAGGGTTTGCATGGCAACAGCTCATTGTATTTTTGTATTTTTGACGATAATTTTTATGGTATAAATAAATATTTAGAATCATTAATGTATGTCCAGTTTTCATCATTACTTTTGCTGGCTTGTTAGACGCATTTGGTACACTAGCATGACACGTACAGAGTTGATGCCGGACCAAAATACCCCCAAATCAAAATGCTTTCAGGACAAAATGCCCCCGTATATGCATTAGTTGGCATAACTGTAACTGTCTACTTGTATGCTTTGCATATACGGTTGTAAGCTGTTACTCTGGTTTTTGCAGTGCTATGTAGTAGATTTGGTTGTCACATAATCTGATCATCATTTCATACACATAAGCCTATACTGGCACGGCACAGTGACGCTATAATAATGCATTGAAATAATTCTTGTGAATATATATGCAAAATTCCTCAGACTTATATTTGACTACAAACTCAACTGGCACGAACATGCAGCCTACTTAAAAGAAAACTGTTAAAAAAATGTGTGAGCAGTGGCTGGTAACACATGCGGAGCAAGTACAATGCTCTTACAATACTGGCATTACGGCATTTTGTTCAGGAGGCATCTTGTTCCATGGGTATTTTGGCTTGGAGCATTTTATCCTGGGGCATTTTGGTCTGGGGGCAGTTTGACCCCAGTTCATAGAATTTAGCTGTGGTGACAGTCACTGTGCTATTCAGCATATTCTGTTTTATATCTCTGTTTTGTTTGTTAATTTCACTATAGTGTCGTTTTCGGACACCTAAGAGGATGTGTCTCGTAGGGTATTTGGTATGTAAACATGGTAGTCACATGACTGGTATACCGAAAGCTACTGCAGTCAGACTCTGGTAGGTTCTAGTATGCCAAGTCACCGAAATTATTATTATTAGGAAAATAGGGGTGTGGAGTGAAAATATAAACAGCTAACAGCCACGCCGTATTAGATTCTGGTAGGCCATAGAAAACGACACTTAGGTCCGGTTTTTCCACAGCAAATTAATCTCCCGTTAATTTAATCCGGCATTATATCCGGCAGATGATGATCAATTTACTCAGATGTCGTTTTTCCACCGGCAGTTTGTCAATTAAATCGTCCTAAACGTACGATTTAATTGACGAACTGCCGGTGGAAAAACGACATCTGAGTAAATTGATCATCATCTGCCGGATTTAATGCCGGATTAAATTAACGGGAGATTAATTTGCTGTGGAAAAACCGGACCTTAGGTGTTGTGTGTGCATTATGTGAGCAGGCGATACGTACGACATATGTGCAATCTGTCTTGATGAGTATCAAGTCGGCGACAGGCTGAGAATATTGCCTTGCTCACATGGTCTTGTTTACTTTTTAGTTCATATGAAAGTCTATAGACTGTGTGTTAATTTATCACTAACACACAAGTCATGTTGTTATGTACACATATATGTATCGCATTAATTAAAGGTAGCTAAAACTCGTACGTTTAAAAACTTACAGCCCGTAGTTCTTGCACAGCAGTAGTGTGTATGAGAATTGTAACGTTATAATATGATTGATGGCATTAATTGCTTTTCCCCTGCAAAGGGTGTCTGTCTGTCCACTCACATGACTCACAAACCACAAGGCTAAAATCTATTGTGCATGTTGCCTATAGCCATAGCTTGGTCCTTGTCTGGCGGTGTTGCAATACATTATCTACTTCTGGTTTTATAGATGACGTTTTCACACAATGGTTTTATGGTGTGTAATGTGTATTCCTAAGTGGAAATAGAATATGGCAGGCATAACAGCAAACATTCCAACTACATTTTGCTTGACAAGAAGGACAAGAAAGTACTAATCCTGTGCTGCTGGGGAAAAGTCTGTTATTTACAATTTTTTTATTGAATTGATGTATATCATAAACTTGTTATGCAGCATCAGTGTCTTAATTAATGGCATTGGTGACCTACCTATCATGAATTTTGTAGGCCATCTTGAAGATATCATATGGAGGGGAAATACTTAAAAGTTGTACATTTTTTGGAGTCAGTTATTGTCTGAAATGTAAATGAAGTCATGCATACACTACTTCTTCCTGTCACTGTGCATAAGTTTAAACGAGTCAGCAGTGACTGGATGAAGGAAGATAAAAATTCAACTGAGCTGAGTACAGTTCACAAAGAAAATGGCATATAACATAGAATTAAAACCACAGCTTTCAAGTGATATTGGAGTGCTGCATGCTATCTCTGTGATGGCCAAGTTTTTTTGTATTTTCAGCTTTTCACCGGAAATGCATCGACCCATGGCTGACAAAGACGAAACATACGTGTCCGCTGTGTAAGAAGAGAGTGTTTCGTCGTGCATCAATGGACGACGATTCCGACTCAGACAGCGGCAGCACAAGTGCGTCTGAACGCACACCGCTACTGGCATCGGGCGCCTTCTCAACAACCACAAACACGAATGCCAGTGGTACACGTCGTTTGTTTCTCATCTAACAGTTGCGATGAATAGTTGCTTGCTTGTGACAGTACGGAAAGTGGCATTGCAGCTGATCATGCAGACTCCGACAGTCTCACTGTTTGAGTCTAACAGTTAACGATTATCAAAGTCAAAATAGGTGCTCTGTACATGTATTAACAGTATTTACTTTTCTATATGTACATCATAAATTTCTGAAAAGTGACAGTGATGAGAAGTTAAAGTCGGTTTTTATGATTAAGACTGCAGCAGTTGATATGGTCCATGTTAGCTTTGAATTGTATGCATCGTCCAGCGATTGATGCTTGTTTTTACTGCACGTGTGTGTGTACTTTTATCATCTGTTGTATATATTTTCTTCCATCTTTTATCTACCATCTTTGGTGAATAAACATGTTCATAAATATACTAATTTACTACACTACAGCACAAAGAGGATGATATGGTATGTTGTTTAATTACTTGCAGTGTCTCATTAAAAGAAATTTATGATTTTTGGCACCAAAACATGTGACACAGCATTGTTTTATCTTTAGCATATTTAGTTCAGAAGTGTCTTTACTTAACATTCATGAGATGCGTCTCTGTTGAAGGAATGACTGCAAGTGTTGCAAGTATATCAGTCGACATCGGCAATGATGATGTGACATCTGCAGGACCGGTAGCTGAGCAGCGTTGGGCTCAGTCTAGTGTAGAGGTGCACCGTGCCGAGTCGCCCAGTTTACCAGATCAGCACATCACTGGCAGTACACTGGTTGTCGATGCTGGTGAGCCGCTGGCCACCGAGCTCATTCCTTCCTGGAGTCTAACCATGTCTGCAGATACTCCTGCCTCACCATCCCATCCTGCTGCTGCTGCTGCTGCTTACACAGACGGTGAGACGTCGTCAGCTGACCTCGTGTCTTTATCCCAGCACATAACAGCTTGACTGTATGTGCCTGGAGCCTATCACTGTAGTCCGTCAGCTGCTATTAAGCACTGTGATGTCAGTCATTTTCTTAACAGTTAACTACACATTGCTTCCGTATGGAAAATCCTCTTGCTTGCATGTAATGATGTATTGTAATTACGTTATCTCTGGTGTGCATGCTTACTGTAAAAATAAGAGACCTGCATGGAAAAAATGCCACAGGTATTTATGAGAAAAACCATAAATATGGGAATAATTTTATGGGCTAACCGATGGAAAAAAACAAAACTTGATTGAGCAGTTTTTGTTCTTGCAAGAGTGCCATGGTAAGAATTACAGTTCATGTTACTAGGCCTTTTATGCAGGAATTGCCCAGGGTTCACACTGGTCCTGATTTTTGGAGACAGAAAAATGAGGCCCTGAAAGATCTTGAAATTGGACATTGGTCCCGAAAAAGGCCTGAAAAAGTACTGATATTTGATCACAGAGGTGCTGAAAAATCAATCAGGCTAGAACGTTGGTTGCGGTGTTCTAGTTAGGGCCATATGAAACAAATTATGCTAACAACATTTGCTACAGTTTGTGTCACCCTTTGTTGCAAGGGTCCAGTCAAACACTTTTCGGAGCACCCATCTATTATTAGTAATTCTTATCTATGGCATGTAGTTTCACAGTGTCTAGTTTTTGTATCATATTCATATCTGGAGGCCGTAGGTGTAAAAGTAGGTGCCGATTGTTTGCTATATTAGGTCCTGAAAAGCCTGAATTTTCATTATCAGATTTCAGTGGGAACTCTGATTCCTGGATGTGTGAACTTCTGATGTGTGTTGCAGCATGCATTCAATAGTTTACTTGTGATTTTTATTGATAAAAGAGGCGAGTGTTGGAATATAAAATGATGTTTAAAGAATGTGAGAGGGACTAACCATACTGTTGTGCAGGTAAGGGAACGGGAAACAGTTTTCTATTCTCATGCAGGTATCTGTTGTAGAATGGTTTGTTATTCTAGTTGCCGGCATTATGTACAGCTTGAATTTGTTTCTATAATCAAATTCAAATTGTTTAAAATCCCTTGTCAGTTGTCATATATATAAAGCTGAATTTGTGTGTTTGTCGGTTTCTCCGTTTCTTATGCACAGCCACATTTTTCAGTGAATCTTGATCACATATGGTATGTGGTATGCTTAGACAACAAGGATGGTCATAGGCCACAAATTTGGGAACTGGCTGCATCATGCCGCTAAAGTGGTACACAGATGTGCAGCTGATGGCTGATGGTTAAGAGTTTTTCAAAATGGAAAAATAACTTAGATGTATGGCAGTGTCACGATAATAGCTGATGGCGAGTTTTGCGTGCTAGTTGTTAATAAGAATATGGTTCGGAGATGTTGTAAGGACGAGAATAGTCATCTGATCTATAGTCCAAATGCACCAGTTGCTGTTAGCAAAAGGTACTAACTGGTAGTAGTTTAGCATAGCGGTAATTGTGTTGGGCACATCAACAGCATTACTCTGTGTCAGGCGGGCAAACCACCTCGGTCTGTAACAGTTAACCCAGGCCAACTCAGCCTCTTACCCTCATTGGGATATGGGAAATGAGTATTGTCCAAACAGCAGTGATGCCCTGTGGCTGGGGAGTAAAGGCAGGAATGTTCATTCTGTTTTTGGATAAACTCTGCAGGTAAGACTCTATGATCCTCTGTTAACGTGTAGCATTCCTAAGCAACTTTGACCATTGTCCTGTTTACTTTACACCATATATGGGCAGTGCTCCAACGAACTCCTTCAGTTACTAACTGGAGGTGCCAACTAATACCAGTTGACCTGTATAGTGGCCATAAAATGGTTATTATGTTCTTGTTTTTGTTGTTAGTAATGAGCTGTTCGATGAAAATTAGTTCATTAAGTGATAATTGTTTTTGTTTTCATTTAAACTCAAAGAAAAGCGCTTAGAGCTACAGGCAGAGTAAACGTCAGTATAGTGCTGTTTTTTTCTGCTACATTTACTGTGCCTCAAAATCCTGGCATTCATTGTTTTTAACATGTGGTGCTATGATGTATGATGTTTTTTGTTAACCATTGCAAACACGTGATGTATTCTTGCTTCTGCTTTAGTTATGCTTTCCTGTGTATGTTCGACTTTTTGACATTTTTATATGTAAGGAATGGCACACAGTTTGTGGTCTGATTATAACAAGCTAGATGACTTGTGTTACTGTATTTGTATGATATATATATATATATATATCTTTACAGAATGCCCCAAAAGGTTACAAATTAATAAATCAGAGTGTCATTGTACTCTAAAATATCTATGCATATTTCATATTGTGGAAAGTGGTGACAGTATTACATATTCATATGTTTGATTTCTGGTGATTTGCCAGAAATTTATTGCTGAGCTTGACATTGAAAGAATTTTGAGAATAGACCAGCATTTGGCAAAGATAGAGCCAAAAATAAAGTGATACAGTTTTATTCCGGATAGAGTGTATATTGAAATTTCTATGGTGTTTTCAAGAAGTTCAACAGTTACATTTTACTATGCTATGGCCCCTTCCACATTGGAAATTTATTTCAAAATTCTATTTAATAGAAATTTATGTAAATTCAATTTCGTAAGTCTCGCAACTAAATTTCTAGTATGAACAGTCAACTTTCGAACTGTAAATAAATTTTGAAATTCTATTTCGCAATTTAGAACATGCTTCATTTTGTGAAAGAAATTTCACTCATGGAGCACTGTGATTGGTCAATCGGTCAGTATTTACAAACATCGAATCGTCACTCTCGGAACCATCAGCCATGTTGTTTATATATGTCTTTCAAAAGTCTGTTTCCAGTTTCAATGTACTCACTTTCAAACAAAAAATTTGAAAGTTTTATTTCAAAATAGAATTTCAAAAATAAATTCTAGTGTGAAAGGGTCTGTTACTAGGATATGGCTTGACATATTATAATACTGATACTAACATTTAAAACCCAGAAAACGTGCAGTCATATTATATGTAGACTCACGTCTCTCATCCATCCTATCCCTTAGCTCTGACCTTTTGACCTCAGGTTCAGTCCATGCCAAGACCTGCTAGGAATTATATCTCAATTGACATTCATAGTAGCTCACGCTATTTTCCTTTTAATGCATGAACAGACACGCCACAGACAGACAAACTAATAGACTCACCCCATTTTTACGTTTTTCGTCTTTTTTCAAATCTTGGGAACGTCTAAAGCTATAGGGCATTCCAAATTTTGTAGATAGGTGGCTATATCAAGATGACACCAACATCTTTGGCTTCATAAAACTGGGCTATTGTGTGACATTGTTAACATGATATTATGCTTAGCCATTTCAGTATAGAACACTGACTTGTTACAGACAGATATGCGACGAGGCATATGCCACGCTAACATGCATCATGACTCGCGTGGTAAAAATGAGAATGATTACCGGTACTGCATTACCGTACTTCAACAAATGGTCATGTTCCACCCAATACATACTTACTTAAAGCCTAGAATACAGGCAATTAAGTTTAACCTATAAGCCCACACTTTACATTATTTAAAAATAAACGGAAACATTCAGTTAATATTCCTGCAGATCACAGCCATTAAGCTAGCAGTAGCCTACTTCCTCAAGCAACTGTCTACAAATCTCAAATTAGGCCTAGCTTAACCAACGGAGTTAACATTATATGCTTCAACACCTATTGTTATCATAATTATATCATTCTTCATCACAGAACATTCAAGCACTAATAAAATAACCACATATAATTAAAGATAAACGAAAGCAAAAATGAACTCTTCAGTTCAATAATTCTCAGAATAAGAGTCTTGGCTAGAGTAGAAAATCACGCCAGTCTATAAGCCTACTAGACCTGTAGGCTATGCATACAAACAACAAATCCAATTTTAGACACTCGATGCTGCATCAGGCCTTTAAAGTCACCTTTAAAATTTATTGTCAGTAAAATAAATAGCGACCATGCAGTAAAAACTTAAGCCATGTTCAACGTTTCTCGGATCAAGCTGGTCATGCCTAAGTTCATCACATAAATATCAGAAAAATGTACAGTCATATCAACACACAGACCCACGGGTGTTAGCCAGCATAACCCTACCTTTGGCCTTTTAAGGGTTAATGCATGCAGAGGAACTGCCATGGATTATAATATCTCTACCGACTTTAGTATTGATAACTCGAGCCATTCACCTTTTAGAGCACGGACTGTCACACAGTCACATCGACAGACTTAATTATATACAGTCACGGATGCAATTGATCACGCCCTACACACGCCAGTGATAGCGCCGGCGTACCGATTACCGCCACACGACCAATAAAATGCATGTTTTAAGCAAGCTGCAGTACTGGCATGCAAACTAAATAAACGCACAACGAAACAAGGCATTCGTAGATAGCAGACTTCGCCCCCGGCGCCGCATGCTGACGAACTCGACCAAACACTAGATGTCTGATGTTAATTGGTGCACGCCACCTGGCGAACTGTATTGAAATCTAACGTCGTGCTTTGTTCTGGCCCATTGGTCTCATGCTATGAAAACAACAAAAAGGCCGATCTTCACCAAATTTTTCTGCATGTTGCGTGTGGACATGGCTCGGTCCTTCTGTGACGGCGTCGCAATGTGTTATGTACTTTCAGTTTTGTACAGCATAAGCACGCAGACAAAAAAACCGAAAACATTGCAACGCCGTCGTCGGAGGAGGACCGAGCCATGTGCACAGGCAACATGCATAAAAAATTTGCGGTTTTCGAGTTATGTGAGCGGACAGACAGACATACTCCAGTGGGCGAAGTAGCAAACGCACATCAGTCCAAACAACAATAGCCAAATTTTACATTTATGTTCGGTTTTATTGTAATGTCAGTATGGCGACTAGTTATAGCAAATAACAGCGGAGTATCACAGTTGACAGTTTAAGTACTCTGCTCGGTTTGCTGCAGGGGCGTAGCTAGGCACGGAGTTGGGGGGCAGCCTCCCTCCCAAATAGAGATCGCTAATTTTGTATTTATGTGTGAAAGTGCAAAAAAATGCATTTATTTCACACAAAATACCCTGAAAAATTATCACCATGCAGACCCCACCACCGCTGGTGAGGGGGACACCCCAGACCCTACCCCCCTCGGCACCTACGGCGCCTCAACTCCGCGCCAAAGGCTTTGACGACACCTTCGGTGTCTTGGTCTCGGCGCCTCGGTGGCTTAAGCCCCCCCACAGTAAAAATCCTGGCTACGTCCCTGGTTTGCATTACCGGTCGAAGACGAATAATGTACATGTAGGCCTACGTGTGATAATGCCTATACACGGAGGAGACCTGTTTGTAATCGTGTCGCGACTGCACGCTCGCGTGTCTTATATCCTGCAGTGTTTGACAATGACAATGACAATAAAATTCGTAGAGCGCAAGCATGCAGATACAGAGTACAGAGCTGGCGCACTATGTCGCTAATCGCTACTCTTTTACGAGCCCCTGACACCAACTATATGTCATTCCCATATGCTCACAGTCCATTAGGCCTACTTCAATTTGTTATACAACTTCAGACCTGAAAGTGGGTATAATATAGCCACGGATCGAGGGTCCAACCGGCCAAAGTCAAAAGATATCACAGAGAGAGAGAGAGAGAGAGAGAGAGAGTGTGTG
>Ga0209782_1000171_pt1 | contig 25525 bp, 15 predicted proteins | sample WorMetmaBAHAMAS1_FD_187390 | JGI IMG/M metagenome (GOLD analysis project Ga0209782, IMG submission 187390) | Marine gutless worms symbiont microbial communities from Max Planck institute for Marine Microbiology, Germany - Inanidrilus... | ecosystem: Host-associated > Annelida > Digestive system...
CTGGAACTCTCTTCCCGACGACGTCATTTCCGCTGAATCGCTGCCAAACTTCCAAAGACAGCTGAAACGACATCTGTTCTGCCAATCGTTTCCTGGCTTCTGTTACTGACTTTTTACACCTGTAGTCGACCTTGCAGCGGCTGCGCCACTTAGGCCACTCTAAAAATACTTTGATTGATTGATTGATTGATTGATCAAACCGTATCATTTTGCTGTGCAAAACTCAATGATAAAGTTAATTACTTGTGTGCAAAAATATCAACTGCTCATAACAGCCATCATCCACAGTTGATATTTTTGCACACTAGTAATTAACTTTATCATTGAATATTGCACAGCAAAATGATACAATTTGATAGTTTATTGTGAGTAGTTTTGATTAATGTTCTGCATGATAGCATAAGCACGGTCATATTGCTGATCTGGTAGGGGGTAACATCTTCGGTTTTGCCATTATTGTGTTGTTACAAAAATGCTTTCACTAAAACTTGTGTTATGGCATAATTATTCTGCAACTGATTCCCTCAATATGTGTTGCGTTGACTGGGTGATGACATTTTCAGCTGACACAATACTGGCATATGACAGACAGATATTCAGACATCGGGCCACAACATATGCCATGCTAGCATAGCATCGTGCGGTAAAAATGATATATGTAAGTAAGTAAATATAATTTGTAAATGTGCACAATGGTCAGACGAAGCCCAATCAGAGGTGCAAGAGGAAGGCGCTAAGTGGGTTTGAAGGCCTGCTGGAAATAATGGGTCTTGATGTGACAGCAGAATGTGTCAGGGCTGATAAACATTTAGAAGGCTGAAGGGAGAAAATTCCAGATTTAGGAGTGGCAACACCGAAACTACGGGTGCCAAACGAAGTGTGGACATATGGGACGAAGAGCAAACTAACAACCTAAGAAAACGAGTGGAATGACCGCTATGCAAGGCTGAAAGTAGATAAGAAAGGTTGAGAGGAATGAAGAGTGCGGAAAGTTATATCTGGCTATTTTGAAATGGATGCGGTGTTCAATGGGGAGCCAGTGGAGCCGTTAGAGGAGATTATAAAAAAAATTTCATCTTATTTATATGCTAGCGTGGCACATGTTGTGGTAGCCTAATGTTGTGTCCCGGTGCGTGAACTGTGACAGTACCTGCTTAACACCGGTAGCGGCGCCTTCTAAGGTGGCAAAATTCACGCACGGCTCCCATCTTACGGACACTGGTATGCGAGACGGGCAGCATGCTTCGGCACAAGTCGGAGGTCGTTGTATTGACACCATTTAAACGTTCAAAGCTCCATATACAAGATGTTCACATAAATTGGAGAGTAACAAAAACAATTTCTTAAAATAATAATAAACAACAACTACATTGCGTCTTCGTTGCCTAGCAACGGTCAACTTCCGATTTGCGACTCGTGCATGCAGAAAATAAGTAACGAAGTACCTGCGAAGCTCGCATATCTCATCTCGTAAACTGCACGGCCGAACCGAACAGGGCGCGTAAAAAAATAAATAATACCTCGATAACTCAGCCCACTTTGTTTTTTTTATTTCTGTCTAAAATGTAGAATTTGCAACTTTTGATTCAATAAGACTGTTTGTAACTATTACTCCCAAATCTTTCTATTCCTCCATTTCTTTCAATTACCAATTACCCTGTGTTATCTGATATTGAAACCTGGGTTTATGACCTATACATCCATTACTTTACACTTGTCTGGGTGGAACTGCTGTGAGCATATATTTCCGACCAATGTTGTAGTCTTGTAAGATCTTGTAAATCCATACAATCCTTTAGCTTAGTTACGTTTTTCGTTACGTTTTCTACTCGGAAAGCTACAGGTTACTGAGTAAGTCGGCTGTTGTTCCGGAGGCAGCAGATGATGCAGCACCTGCACAACTGACAACATTGACCTTGTTGACTAACTTGTGCTTCCCAGCAATAACCATCAGGCGAGAAATAATATTTAAACACTGTACTCACAATACTACGACCTTAATGTCTACAAAGAACTATCAAAATTGGTTGATAAGTGACGACAACATAGCGAGGCAAAGCAGAGACAGTATACAGCATGACTGAAAAGACCCAATTTCCGCATTTCATGTTTCCCCAGGTAGTGCAGAGACATTAGTTAGGAGAGGTGGGATAACAAATCACAATTCGATAGCGTACTCACTCAGCAATATCTGTCAAAAATTACCAAAATTGGTTGATGTGATTAAAGTTATAGTGTGCAACGTCAGTGTCGTTTTTGAGACACAGTGTACTTATCCAGTGATCCCTGCTTGATGCAACTTTGTTAATCTTTCTCTTCCTCCTGTTTTATGTGGCACAGTGTCGAAAGCCATCCTGTAATCTAAATAGACAAGAAGGACTAGCAGTGGCTAGCATAGCGCGAGATGATCCCTGCACTCTTCCCGGCGATGATCCCTTCCCTCGCGCCCGCCCGCATGCACCGCGACCGCAATGTGCGGTAAATTGGGATCGGAATTTGAAACCAAAATTAGCTATAATGCGCCAATGCACTTCCGTCACAGACAGATGGACAGACAGACACTGATATCATAGCATAAGCGAGAGATGTATATATTACATCTCGCGCTAATAATATCAATGCCTTCTCCTGCATGCGAAAGGTCAATGTCAATGGATACTCAGTTCAAAAGTTGGAGTGAAAACAGACAAGACAGAGACGATTGCATTACCTCAAATGTTAATGCAGTTAACAAAAATCAATTTTACAGTTTGTGGTTAATCAGGACATTTCTAAAACTCTGAATGCAATTTAATGCATTTAACAGCGAGTGAGTGAGTAGTTTCTTAACGGCACATCAGCACATTATAGGCTATTTCGTAGTTAAGTTTAAAAGGTGAATGTGTTCATGTGCTTTTACAGTATTCAAAATTTTCACAAAGTATGGCAAGTTGGCAACATTAATTAGGTGATATTTTTGTCACTGCACATGACATTAAAATACACTGATTTGTGGTTCAGTTAGACACAACGAACTTGGTACCATTTATGGCTCACGGTGGTAACTCATCTCATAGTATTTGAATGTCAGTGCACACGCATTCAGTGCACTCAATACTGTTGAATCGAATCTCAAGCCAAATAGGAAAATTGGATCAACTGTGCAAATCAAACTTAAATTATTTTTCCGAATTGGTATGCACGTATGACAAGATGCATAGAGTAAATCTGAATGACTGCAACAGTGTGTGAGGCAGAAATGCAGCCCTTCTCAAAGTTACTCTGGATACATGCTGGGCTTCCAGTTCTTACAGAAACGATACCGAGCCTTGCATTGGTGTGCACAGTCATTTTATTGTACAATATGCACAGATCTGGCTGTGCTGTGTATTCACTCAAATATGCACAAGAAGCCCACACAACAGCATTTACATTACATTGATGACCTAGATATGTACAAACAGTATCTTAAATGTAAGCAAACACGCTCAAATATGCACTCCGTAAAACCAAATTTCTCACACTTGTCTACATGTGAAATAAAACTGTTGCATACAGAATACTTACTTAATGTCATCACAACACCTATTCCACTTCATGGTATCCAAGACCGTTCTGATTTAATAAACTATAATGAAATAAACAAAACACAACTGTACTATAAAGCATGTATCAGAATTTTATTTGTTTTATGGCACATTCAGTTCGCCTTCAGTGCTCTGACGCTCTTCATTGAGTGGCAGGATGGGAAACTGGTCTGTAAAAATACTGAGTGATGGGGTACTGGCATAATAATCTGCTTGGAGTGAGGTGCAGATTTGCATATGGTCCATATGCCACTGTCTCTTACTTCAGTGAAATCCAGACTGGTTTTACCTCTCTTGTACTGGCTCACTGGACAAACGGCTGTTAAACAGGTGTTGTTGTTGTTATGGCATATTCAATACCGAGTTTCATTGGATGTTATAATGCTGTCAGCTACACCACATGTAGAGCACGAGACCTGTATTAACTAGTGCAATTATTCTCAAAGGTTCTCAGTTGGCACAGCAAGCCCAATCTCGAGTTACTCCGCAACAGAAAGCCAGCTCAAAAAATCGAAAGTCTACTTTTAACAGTGGCTACAATTTAAAATGATGACATCCAGCAGATAGCAGTATGCTTGGTATTACGCTTGTGTTAAAGCTGAAACTTTATTCAGCCAGCCACAAAGGCACAGCATTTTGACGCAATACTCACATTGAGACTCTTACAGAAAACTAAGACAACGAACATACAACAGAAAACACAACAAGAAAAATTAGCATAAAACACACACACAAATGCCACACAAATACCTGTTGACAGAATTAAGTATAATCCACCATAAGCTAAATATGCATAAGTGAATTACTCAAAATTTCTTGTTTTCATACAAATGACGGGGCGACTGAAAATGTGGGAGTGGAAAATGTGTGAGCAGCAAAAATTCAGTGGGGGGAGAGATAATCGCGGCACAAAGTGCAGGCAGTGAAAATCCCGGGAGTTGAAATTGTGGCAAAGGAAGGCAGGAGTGGAAAACGCAGGAGAAACAAGCATGGAAAGTCAAAATTCCCATTCTCTAACATTGTTGTCAAGTCGAGCATTGCATTAGTTTGCCCAAGTGGGTTACAACAGCCAATAGAACTGATGTGATTCAGAACAATGTTACGCATTTCTATATCGTATGTGCACCAGATACTGGCGATACCACTGACTATGTGCCATGCGTGTGTCTGTGCTGAGAAGGCTACATGTATTGGCCTTACAAAATAGCGGAACCAATCGATCAAAGTTTGGGGGAGGCAGACTCTGATGGACTCAGACAACTTTGTATTACATGTAACACCCCCAAAAAACTCAGAAAGCAGCTATGGCCTACTAAGCTCTCTATAGGTTTCAAAATGCAGCAAGCTCTACAGATTTAGGTCAGGTATAGGTGTTTAACGTCGCTTAACATAACACAGATCCTCAGCGACAATTACAGCCGTGATTTTCACTCCCGCGAATTTCAGCGTCCCCCAAATGACACTATTATAGACATTTAAACAAAAATAGCCTGAAAGTCATCATTACCTCTTGAAAGTAGCTGTTGGGAACATTAACATCATGTTTTCAGTTTGATGCTAGCAAGCCAGTACAACCAAGAGTACGCATATAACAGAAAGTAAACTGGATGCTAGTGAGAAAACTTCACTTTGCTGAACATTTGTATGAGCAGAGCAACAACTTTAATCATCTAGTCAAACTTCCAAATGCAGAGACTAAACACTAGTTGAGACACATGCTAGGATACAAAAGTGACATCGAGCAACAAATCAAAAAACCATCTGTTACTAACAGCGCAATAATGTAACACTGCCCAAGTGATAGTGCACAATCATCTCCTAACATCACCTGCTTGTTCACTCACATGCATGCTGAAACATCGCTATTGCATGATTTGCTGTGCAAGACAGACTATGCTGACACAGGAAAACATTGTTGGACCATTACCAGAAAGCTCTCTCTGAGTCAACAGCTCATCTGCAATCTGCCACACTTATGACTGAAGACAGGGTGGTCAGGGAGCCAACATTCACTCATCCGATCGTACTGATGTAACAACATTGTAAAAATGCACCAAGCACATTACCGGCCCATGCAAAATCTGTGAGATCTTCATATTCCAACATGTCGCAGGATGCCATGCCGTCTGACATGAGCGAGTTGCAACTACATGATTTCACACATCGACGACATTAGGCTAATCTCGTCATAGCATCAACAGCATCTCTATTTTAACTAACACACATTCAAAAACAGACCCACACACTACAGATCGATATCCAACATGTTCATAAAGTAAAAACGAACCATTTTTTAAAGGTGTGCACTGCTGGGATTGCCTGAAGTACCAAAAATTCAGTGAGCTGTATAAATTCTGACACCTGTAAACAGCCACACGTTGTGAATATGCAGCATGTTAGCATTTCACTAACATAGCATCACATCCGACAGGAAACACCGTCAATTTCTTGAAAATTACAGTCGGCGTAAATGTGTCATATAAAGTATCCATCCACTCACTTTCCCTGACAGATCAAGCTGTGTGGCATCTGCTAGACTGCAGGGAAAACCAGTTACACTTCTCTATTTACTGACAATTAAAACATTAATATTACAAATCCAAACACACGTCACGGTGCGCGGCGCATGTATCTGCGGTACCAGCAGACCAATACACACAGATGACATAAAAGCTAAAATAAGAATATAGTAACAAACTGGCGGTTATGAACAATATGCACTCTGCACGGCTGCCGGCAGGGAAGGGAGCAACTAACACTGTGCACGATGTCATCACTGATGGTCACCCGACAACTATCATGCCATATAAATAAACTGGTTGATATTGTCTTCATCGCGGCGCATGTATCGGTGCTCAATCAGCCACTCGATCTGCTCTTTAATCATCTTCTTAGACGGCAAGAACATGTTCTTCAGTATCTCAACGAGCTCTGTCTGCAACGCGGCATTGCTGATTCTCTTGCGCATCTTCAGAATCTTCACGATTGCCTCCTGTAAATGCCAACAATGATAAGTTAACGGACAAGTATATCTGCTAACGCCGATGGACTGCGTGACACTGTCAACGCAAAATCGACTATATCGCACTGCCAACTGAGTTTAATTATCAGGCAACGAGCGTCGGTTGATAGCAAACTCCTAAACAGACAGAGAAATGTCGGTTATTACCACATATTTGAATGATAATGCTCAAACTCCACTTGGTCGATTTGTTGTCTATATGTTATACAGCCAACTTTGCAACAAATACAGTGACAAATCGAACCAATGGAGCTTATGTCTTAGTGTACGGGAGCACCAGCGTCAACTATAGAAGGTATGATAATCAGTAGTCCGTCATCGATGACACGGTTGATCGCACATCACCGAATGCCGTGGAGATTTTTTTTCTAACTCCACAGTTCAGCATCGAAAAATGGGTCACATGAGCAAATCCATGCCCCTTTTAGGGGTGATTTGTCATCCTTTTGGCAAGACTTGATATAGTCTCTCTTTGTACAAAATTTGAGAGCTCTAGCTTCAGCCATTCATGAGATATGGATAGGGCCCCCAAAATTTAAAACATGTCACGTGACGTAACCACGCCCCTTTCAAGGACGGTTTGTCGTCCGTCGGCTGGGACTAGCTACGATCAACCTGTACACCAAATATGAAGTCTCTATGTTTACTCAATCGAAGATATGAAAGGTGACAAAAAATGTGAAAATTGGGGTGGTTTGGGGGTTAGGGGTCACCAAAGGTCATCAAATATCAAAAACATCACCATTTGATAGAGCGCATATGACTTCCTATTCGACTTTAATAGAAACTATGCATCTATCTTGTACCGTTTTTGAGTTATAGTGTATTTTTTGTCGAAAGTGGCTGATTTTAACCCACCCCACTTGCATTTGTCGCCCCCATATGGGGTGATCCAGTTCGACTTTTGCCATAAGCTTCAGCGTCACAAGAGTCCCTGGGCTATCGTGCAGCATTATTTGCGTGATCCTACGTTTAGCCGTTTTGATACAATACCGGAGTGTAACAGACACTCAGACACAAGATGACTGCATACACCACGCTAGCATAGCATCACACGGTAAAAATATTCGTATATCCAGATATTTTATGGCAAATTTTCCATATTTTTACCGACGATAAAATGAAGTGCGGGCGACGTGGGCCCGTACTTCGTTATTCCGTCGATGTAGTGATATAAACGCATACAGGACCAGTTCTGTTAAATATGGATAATTTGTCACAAAATATCTGTAGATATAGTTTTATACAGTGTTCTCTCCATTTCCTTCAGTGCTATAACACTGATGGTGAGGTGGCAGCAATAACATATGTCTCATAAAAATCTGTTTTGTTACTTATTCTCAAAGCTTCTTTTTCACAACAAGAACAAATCTGAGGGGGCAGCTGTTTTAAGTTCACCTGCAAAAGACCATTAAAATGGACGCTGGTTAAATCGCTGATGATGATTACAAGATAACAAAACAAGCGATATCAACAGTAACTTCACATCAGCTGGCACAAACACAGACAAAACAAGAGAGTCTAGCACTGGCTAGCATGGCGCGAGATGATCCACCTGCAAGCAGCAGGGCGAGCAGTATGGCATGGCCGTGCTGCTTGCCGCAATGCGCGGTAAAGTGGGATCGGAATTTGAAACCTAAATTAGCTATAATGCGCCAATGCACTTCCGACAGACAGATGGACAGACGGACTGGCATCATGGCATAAGCGCGAGATGTATATATTACATCTCGCGCTAATAAAACCATTACACAGCATCATAACCAGATATGGCATATAACGGGTGAACTGTTGCATCGCATATAATAAAGATGGGCACTGGCAAGTGGTCACTCACTTCCTAGTTGTACTTATTAAACTGTCACAAAATATGATGAATTTGCAGTGGACTGAAAGTGGTGAAACCACCGACCTGCACTCGCAATATCCGCAGCTGGACAATGCCGTCGTTGTCCTCCTCTTTACTGCGTTCTGTCGACAACTGCAGTCTGCCAATCAAATTCATCTTCCCGCGCTTCTGTAACTTACCGTTCTTACTACAAACAGCAGTGACATAAGCACAACATTCATCACACCATCACCTACCACAGATGACTTCATTACACAGTCAAGCCTGTTTACGTTAACACTGCTGATTCCACTGCAGTATGCACTGTGACAATGTACTTCATACATGCTGAATCAGCCTCCACCTACCACAGTACCACTACTTTTAGCGATTTTGTTCAACCAGATCTCTTTTCTGGGGTTAATCAAAGTTCAGTAGAGTCCAGAGAGACCAAAACCTCTTGTTTTAATGACAATTTTCAGGTAATCCTTGGTTGGCCAGATCCTCCTTGGTTCCTTCTCCACATGAGCCAGAGAAAAACTTTGAGCGTGAATGGCATGGGTATTTCATGGGCCAGACGTCCATTCAGTCACTCGTCCTACATCACCAATATCACCTTTTCCTTTCTTTATTTATAAACTGATTCCCAATGGAAGGCATGCTACACCCGCTAACAACATCACAGTAATGCAGCATCCAAGCTGCACATGCAAAATGACAGAAGGCAGCAGTGATCGACAGAGTCAGCCATGGCCAACAGGTAAGGTAAGTTTATACAGCAGCCTCATCAATAACATCAACCACCAGTTTGTAGCAAGTCGTTGCTTTAACTTTCAGCTAAGTAAGTAAACCATAGCTCTTTGGACAGAGCAATACTATGAGCTACTCATCTCTTATGGTGCTCAGGTACGGCATGTGTTAACGAGGGATAACCAGTTTTACCTGCCATGCACATGCTTAATTGACAAGTAGAAATGAGCAACACCTGTTTGTTCTATCTTGTCACAAAGCACCACCGCATGCTGGCTGATACTCATATGCATACTGCTAAGGACAGAGGGCCGAGTTGGGGTAGGTGGCTGGTTATATTCCGACGTGGTTTGCCCACCCGACGATGGTCAATTTTTGGTCACCCATCCTAGTACTAACTCGGCCTGCAATAAGGCAACTTTCTTGATGCACACAATACTGTTACCACTGTGCCAAACTGCCATCAAAGTACAGTATGATATTCATACATTCATAAAAACATGACAATTCAAAACACACTTTTCATATACTTGAATTAGTAATAACCTAAGATGAGTTTTGACATAAGAATTCCAAAAAAAACTTCCTAACACAGAATTCACCATTAATCACATATAGGAGAAATAAGTAGTGCAAATCTCAAGCACATCATAAACTGTAAAGCATAAAGCTATTGTACTCACATTATGCCGAACTCCTGGTTAACCCAAAACATTGTGTTGTCAGTGAAATCTTTCGGCTGTTTTGCCTCGGGATCGCACAACAATACTTGTCGCTTCACCTTTGGAAATGCAATAAGACTCTGCAACAGCACAACAGCCATACAGCTAATACTAACAACATCAAAGCCTGTATGGTAGTACAGGCTGTTGTACAAGCCACTGGACAAAGAAACGGAATAAGGCCAATTTTGACAACTCGTTATGAGCTCAGCCAATTTTGATAAAATTTTACCAACTAGCTACGAATGTCAATCGCCAACAACTGACAAATATGGCAAGCACATACAATTAGCAAACTAAAGAATTAAACGTTTGATACATTATACACTTCATCAATCAAGAAAACTGCTGTTGGAGATTAAGATTCTACTTCCTTCAATGGCTTATAACTCAACAGTGGTTTCACTGTGACCTACGATCACTACAGAACACTACTAGGAAGTCATATGTGCAGTCAACTGCAGCCATCGGTGAACTGCTCCAATGACTTGAAGTGCCCAAAATCACCTTTGACACCTACACACACAATGACACAGCAATGCAAGTCAGCAGTAGCTTGATTAACTACATTTACTTTAATTGATAATGAACAGGCCAGAACCACAGTGACAGAACAAAGTGACTCACAAAGAGAGTTTTCCTAAGTTCGGTATCCGGCAGCTCTGTTGCCAACTGCAAACTCTCATAACTGACACGGTCTTTTGGTCTTTGATTCCATGCAAACAGCACTGCCATCTGAAAGGTCGTCACTTCAAGGTCGAATTTTCCAATATCATTTGCAAATGTTATCTGTAAATCACATAAAAAATCAACATTATTCCATAAACAACATATGAATAATTAGCTAAGACTGCCTTATTATATAAAACCAGTACAGCCAGTGCTTGCTTCAGGATTGAAATAATAATGCAAGCAAAGGAGTTTACTATACTAATAATACAGTAACACTGTTATTTTGTTATTACAATTAAAACTAGAGGGTTGTTATTATTTGACACTTCATAGCAAGCAACAGTCAACTAGGTCTGGCTGGAGATGGGTAGTCCGTGGGAATACCACTGGAAGAAAAGTATATTTTATTAACTTGCCAGGTGGCAATTATGTGCTAGCATTGCCGCAAAAACCACCCGTCGCATGTACATGCTAACCCTAAACATCCGCATATCTGCACCCATCACATCTACAGATAACATCCGCATTTTACCCGTGGCCTTTTGTAACACCAGCAAACATACAAGATTCATCCCTAAGACTATTTGCTTAGTGTTAACCTCAAGGGGACAGCACTGGAAGCTGATCATGAGTATCCACTACGGCAGACTATCCACTAATCCATATCATATGTAATTCAAGTCCATCATGATATATAAGCATATGAATAACTGCAATATTATAGGAACAAAACTGGCTTCAGTCTCCATTTGTTATAAAAGTTACTGCTGTAAAAAATGAAGAGGAGACTGCCATGAATTGGAAAAAGGGGGGAGGGGTGCATTACTCTTACGCGAGTCAGAGATTTCAACACACCTTTGTGGTGTGATAGTCCCCGGAAAAAAGAGGTCACAATGAACTCTCCAGCTGACGAGTTTATCACAGGATAGAGTCTACATGGGGGCAAGTCCATATTTCTAGGGAGTACTTCTATTAGAGAACACTGGCTTTTCAACAACAGCAGTCTACTTTCTTTTATGACCACAAATAACAGATCTTACAATGCCATTAGACATAAGGTGATGCCACTGAAGCTTGCGTCCATTGTGTTTCTGACGATAAAACTCTTCAACTTGCGGTATATAGTCTTCAAGTTCCATCGGCAAAGTAACAGTTACTCGGTCACTAGACCGAGCCCACGCACCCGCGTTCAGTATCTTTATGTTGATGGAATCTGTGCGATACAACATTAAAAGCTGCTTATGCAAACATTCACTAAATGCAGTACAATGGTATAAACGAAAATTAGACAGCTCTAGCTTCAGCCTTTCCTGAGATATGGATGGGGCCAAAAAATGTGAAATTGGTCACGTGGCGTAACCATGCCACTTTCAGAGACAGTTTGTCATTCGTAGACTAAGTGTAGCTGCGATCAACCTGTGTACCAAATTTGAAGTCTAGGAAGATACGACAGACAACGCAAAATTATAAATTGGAATGAATTGTGGGGTTGGTTAAGGGTCCTCCAAGGTCACTGGCAACATAATCATTCAATAAAGCGCGTACAACTTCCTACTCAACTGTAGTAGAAACTATGCGTCTCTCTTGTACCATTTTTGAGTTATAGGAAGTTATTCGTCAAAAGTGGCCATGTTTAACCTACCCCAGCCACGTTTGGCACCCCATAGGGGGTGATCCCATTTAAATTTTGCAGTGATCTTTGGCGTCCAAAAGCTATAATCTATAGGCTATCGTGTGGCTTTGTTTGCGTGAACCTATCTTATAGCCATTTTGATACAATACTGGAGTGTGACAGACACACAGACAGACACATGCCGACACCATATACCACGCTAGCATAGCGTCGTGTAGTAAAAAGGCTTAAGAGACATACTAAGTGTATTCCGGTTCTTAAGTATTCAGAGCTCCGGTCAACTTGTCAGCTAAACTAACCACATCCTTGACAGTGGAAATTAACAAGCATTATCAAAAACTGTTATAAGCAAATTTAGCTCAAGCATCCGGTCTTATATATCACAAATATCCCAAATCTTCAATTTTTGCCAAAAGCATTTGTTCGTCTGAATAAGTAGCAAAACAAGATTTGAGCAAAACAGCAGTACACTGATCACCAAACACGAAGCACAACTCAAACATAATAAGCAAATGAGGAACACGAGCATTCTCACTTACCGGCAAGACCTTCGTTGTTGTTACGATGTGCCTCCTTGAACTCCTGGTTCAAGTCTTCACTTACTTTGATGTCTTGAAACATGCGAGCTAGCTTGTTCACATAGTCAGCTGGCATTCCGACATCCTGTCAAGCACAACACAGAAATGTCACATGAGTTTATTCGCAATTGCCCATAACTTAAACTTGAATAGTGTGTACAAGCCTGGAGTTTATTTTTGCAACAAGATATTACATTACTGGAAAATGTGCAGTGTTGTTCTACTAAATTAATTATAAGATTAGTAAATAAACACCATGAGGAGTTGTAGCATTAAGAATCTAGAAGAATAAGGGGGGTATGACACAAGTTCTTAAATTCTGTGACAACGTGGACAGTAATATGTGGTTTCAGATGTTTTCTACAGGACTAATAGGTCACGCCTACAAACTGTACAGGCTTCCCTGTTGTCAAAACATTAGAAAAAGTTGTACATATTTGGAACAGATCATAAAAGAAAAGTGTCCAGCAGTTCTGTCAATATTTTCAAAAATAGGTTAGACTGTTATAGAAAACGAGAAGGGAGATTCAAAAAATCTTTCGCTTATTTCCCCATCTTAGTTGCACAACTTCTTTTCTGATTTTTTATTTTTATGACACCAGTTAAGTTACATGTTACACGTAAAATTAAAACACAGCATATACAGACCACAAAATCCTATTTGTAAGTTCAAGAAGGCACTTGACAGCGACCAGTCATAAGTATAAGAGCATTTGTAAACAAGAAGCATTTGAAAAATGTTCGGCCCATTCGCCGTTACATTGCCATTCACCAGGTGTTGCTACTGTTGCACGCCAGCTATAGCTATAGCGCAGGCGGCGTGCGATGTTGACGACAACGACGACAACGCATGACAGAGGGATGTCCACGACAACAACAACGACGACGACAACGCGTGACAGAGGGGACCACTATGGCCCCATGGAATGGGCCCAACAAGTATGTTTTAAGGTGTTTCAATTGATTCAAATTTTTGTCCAAGACAAGTTCTGACAGCTGACAGGCACATACAGGTTCGCTTCAACCTGACCTAGACTTATTCCAAAAAGGCCAATCACGTTGATACTGAAAGCAGCAGCAGTAACAGCCCTAGCAGCAACAGCAGATATTTGTCATTAATAACAGCATTAAACTCAGTGATACCCACACGAAGCCATTCGACCATATTCTCTTCCTTCTCGTTATCAGCCGATGAGTCGAGTATCAGCCTGCGAGTCAAGTGAGCTTTGTGGTAGCGCATGAAGACGTCTTTGTTCTGAACGTACTTGAGCACAAGCAGCTGAATGACAAACAAACACTTACAGGGTGTATCTCCTTCATTCAACTACACCTACGGCAGCCAGACCATCACTTACACCTTCCACTTACTCCTTAAGTTATCAGCTGTTTGCCAAATGAACCAGACTGATATGGTTTTCATATTTCAGTTGTTGTGGAAAATGATCTTTTGAGAGATAAACGGCACAAGTTTTTAAGGGCTGAACACCTGTGCTGTCACCCAGCCAACAGCATCAGAACTCTGAAAGGATCTCAAAGCTGCGACTGCAATCTGATACTGACTACTAACAGCGTTTAGACATAGATAAAACTAGGTTTATCTTCAAAATGGAATACTGTAGATGTGAATAAGTAAAATTAAAGCTGATCGACCGCCTACGCACGACACGCTGAACGCCCTTGATTACTGACAAACAGACAATTCCAATGGACTGGTAATGGTCATTCGCAATTATCATTGGCTGTACTCGGCAAGCCGAGTCCTAATATCGACCTGCTCCGGGACAGCGTAAACAAACATTTGACTTTGACCTTGGACATTGACCTTGGCCCTTGACCTAAAATCACATTAAAACACGACAAAATGTGGCAACAAAACACAATTTTCACTGTTTGACCTTGACCTATAATCCCAGGCTAGCCAAGGTCAAGGTTGACCCTCATGCCAAAAATCAAGGTCAAAGGTCAAACGGTTCAAACAGGAGAGCGCCCACAGACAAACGGACGGACACAAACACACGCACACACACGCACGATACCAAATGTATTATATCCCCTGCTACGCGGTCGATAATAATGACTGGAGCAGACTGCAGAGTACGTACCACTTCACGTAACTTTCGTTCAACCTCTTCAGATGTCAACTTTTTACTTAGTGCAGTTTTCCGGAGCAGCATATCACAGTAGTTGGCCAGCAGCTCTGGACATTTAGACTCTGGCAATGTCTTCACACCCATTCTAGCATTCATCAACATTAAGCAAGTAAGCAAGCAACAACATTTATAAAACATTATGATCATTAAAACATAACTGAATGATAAAAATCACTGTCAATCTTACTACAGCAAAAACAGTATTAGGAATTTCTAGTATCACACAATATCCCAAAGTCTAATTATACACAACAATATATAAGTAGCACAAAAATGTAAATAAACTCACCCTTTATTTTTGGCTGGCAGTTCAATTTTAAATATAGAAGTGTCATTTACAATATATTTGTACGCCTACAGAAACAACAAATTGAGCATTCAAATTACAATACAAAGAAACACAATAAGACAGCATGTAACACAGCCTTCAATACTGGTGTAACTGGTACTTTCATCAAGTAGTTTTCGAATGGCAGTGTAGATAAAGCTAAGAAATTCACTGCATATGCATATAGTCAGCACAGCTGCACAAACAGGCTGTGTGATTCTCAGAGTGCAAAAGTTCACAGCCATCTCAATTTTGCAGTCATGTGGCAGTTGACATGCACCATTATGGCATTATGGATTGTAGACCATATGTCTACCATAATAATGGCAGGCTGCTAAGCACTGCTAATAATAAGAAACATTTGATATGAGAAAACACTCACAAAGCTCACACATCTGTAAAAGAAATTCCCGAACAAAAAGAATTATTAATTATTCACCAATAAGTTGAGTTCAGCAAGGTTTAACGTCCCACCAAACACATTATAGGTCATATCGGGGACGGGTTTATGGGTCAAAAGACCCAACCAACAGTGTCACAGCACTGAAAGAAGAGAGGTCCTAAGGACCAGGCTTCAATCCCATTAGGTCCACCCCACTGTGCTGACAATAACATAACATATATGCAGTATGAAAAAAACACAAAATACACACAGATAAACACAACTAAATCTAGGCTATGCACAGTAAAATGCACCCATTGTGACAAAAGCCAATCACCAATATATCACATAGTAGGAGACAGTCGAGAATCCTGGCAACTTCTTCCTCATCCTACCATGCTAGTTGCTGTTAGCAACGGCATGTGGACTTCTTTGCTCCAACAAAATAATTCAAGTTCGTAACTGGGAATGCCAGCTTACACAGAATGACCTGTATGATGGCATAAAACAGCTTGTGTGTGTGTGTGTGTGACATGTGACTTATCAAACTAACCAATCAAAAGCCAAAGATATTGGATTAATGCGTATGCACTCTATAAATCTTCTACTTACATACTTTCTTACATGCCAAATGAGACGGCAGCACTCCTCGTCTCTACCAACAGATTATCATCTGCTGTATGCAAAGACCAGCACTCAGTGTTATCAATATACTTCAAGAGTCAAACTGTTAAAGATATATTACTAAGGTGCCAAAATATATAGTACTCACCAGTAAGTTACACGGAAGTACCCTCTTGCTTTGGGAAAATCAGACCCACCTTATTATAATGTTGCCCCAGGCAAACTCACACAAATCGTCATTCCAAAGACCAGCTCAATCCACTCCATTTTCTCCGCACAGTTTATCCCAAAATCACAAACGACAAAGTATTTAAATACTCCGAGAAATGTCAAAAAAGACCATAAACCATACCATATCTCTGGAAGTTAAAAATCTGGGATCGTCGGTGAACGCCTGGTTGACTAGCAGACTGAAGCGATTAAACAGTTCGAGCAACTTTTCTACATACTGTTCAGAGTCCTGCGACACAACAAGCACCATCAGTACTGGCTACAATTACGTACAGAACGAGATGCTCAGCTGCCACTGACGGACCACGTGATGTGATGTCACTGGTAGTACTTTGCTGGCCACTGGTCAGCAGTTGTTGTGCAAGTTTGAACTGCCTACCTTCACACTTTCCAGAAACAGGAATGGCTCCCAAAACTGTGACCCTGATCTCTCTGGAGTATAATTTATCATCAGTTAACAAGTACTTAACCTGATCAACATGCACGCGAAAAGTACCTAGTCCGTCGCCAATTCTGAAGATATAAAAGTCTTCCAATTTACAGAAAAGGACATAAGTAAACACTTAATGACAGGGTACCTCCTCTTTTAATGACTTAAGAATTCAATGACTTTCAATGACCTATGTGAGGGCTTTTCAAGAACTTTTCAAGGACACATATTCTGACAGACACTCCAGTACACTGCCAGTCAAGTCTACATGCATCCAGAAATTCACAGTAGCATGTGTGAGCCATCCAATTATGTAATAAAATTTTCCAGACCAAACTAAACTGAACTTTTTCCAGGACTTTCAATGACCACCTTCATTTTCAAGTACTTGGTTTTGCAACATTTAAATTCAAGGACTTTCAAGGAATAGGGGGTACCCTGTAATGTTATTGGAAATGATACCACTAGATAGACCATGTTAATGTTGAACAGTAAGTATGTGTCTATCTTGTTTTCTGACACAGCCAGATAGTGCTTGAAAATCACAAATTTTCACTAAACCACATGCACTTGGTGATGCGATTAAGCTCACTGGAATTTCAACAACATCTGAAAGTAGATTACCTAGGCTCTCATCAACCTCATCAACATTTGACTGCTTAAGAATGGGTTCAGTCATCTTGAAATAACAGAAGCATAAGATGAACAACGAGATGACGAAATCCAGCATACTGCACCCTTGCATATTAATTGGTATTAATTAGTAAATATGTCACAAAAACTAAACTAGCAATAGTATCAGTTACAGATACTGTGTTCAGAACTGAGACAACTAGTCATGAAAGAAACAGTCTTTGTGTCACAGAAGAACATAAAACCTGAGGCCAAATCATTGTAAACTGAGATACACTGATAATGCAAGCCACACAATTCACATAGTGCAACTGCAACATACGGTTGTGATAATATTTGCAGAGACAATCATGTCGGCAAGACCCTGATGCTTTATGTGCTCTTCTAGGTACCGTAGCATCTCGTCAATTCCTCGCTCCACTCGGTCCATCAAACTGAACATTAGCCGCAGCTCTGCAACAAGACACAACAACTTCTACAGGTAACAACACAATGAGAGAGTGTGTATGTGTGTGTGTGTAGAAATTATCGAAATAACTGTTTTTCAAATTCTGAAGTTAATAACATATAAAGTATCACTATGCTGACTCAAAGTATTGTACAATACTCATTTCAGAATAACATGTCAATGTTTATTTATGCACAACTAACTTAAGAAGTCAAACACCAAAACATTCACTGATTAATGTAAATCTGTAAGCAAGTAGATAAATTACGTAGTGCCCTTACCTGTCACAACCATGTAATGCTTGAGATAACTCAAGCAATGTCGCAATAAACTAAATAAAGAGACTACACAAATGACTCACTTTCTGTTTCGTTGTTCTTTATCATCTGTGGACATTCGGCAATTATTGTATCTTTAAAAGCTGTTACTAACACGTCGACGCAGTGAGACACGAGCTATGACGCAACAAAAACAAACACATACATACACACACACTGACTTAATCATCACTATCCACATGAAACACGTTATCTGGTTGACTCACAATCCTGAGTAGTGCGTGAATGAAGCATGATTTCTCATGTGGATGCCACTCATGTGACAATTAAACAAATCACGCAATCGATCTTGTCTCTACCTACCCCCACTTTAATAGCCGTTGAGCAGATGAACTCAAGTCAGCCTTCCTCCACTTGTATGAGATATAATCCTTCCGCAATTAACGGAACAGTTTTTTTAGTTATAGGCCACATGCCATTCCCGTCAGTTGTCACCCAAATGACAGTGTCAAAGCGTTGGTGGAAACTTAATACACTGACCCATCCACCATAAAAACATCAACTGGCCTCATCCACCACAGGGGAACTGCTGGAGTACAGGACGTTGCTCCTTCTCCCCATATGCTAGCCCTCTGACACTATCCAGAATAAATCTGGCCAGTAACTTTGTGATTAAGAAAGTGTTAACCTTATCTTTCTTTATTACAAACCAATTATCACTTCTCTAGTACCAGTAGCTTTAAATGACATACATCATAAAATTCAATATACCAACTTAGACACACAGTTGGTGGCTCGGCCATAGCGGTAGCGTCGTTCATCACATGAATGAAGCTGCTCTACGTTGAGCCCGGTTAGTACTTGGATGAGTGACCGTCCTTGGGATGGTATACCACCAACCAAGGCAACTAGGTCAACTCAGCCTTGCATCCCTCCGGGGTCGCTAAATCGAGTACCAGCCTTAATTAGCTGGGGCAAAGGCAGGAATGTCACCTCAGCCAGGTGGTAGGTAACACAGTGTGATCCCATACGAGTTCCCACAGCGGTAAAAGCAGATTGTTGCAAACTGCTATACTCCGGGGGACTGTTCAATTTATACAATCTGTAATCTTTTAACATAACACAAATATAAGTTACGAGCCTTGTATAGTTCACGTTCTTATACATTAAAGCATTAAAACACCAACCACTTCGACAGATTTGCTGTCTCGTCTTGTTTCGAGATATCGGGACGCTCGTTGTTCTTCTTCTTTCAGCTTCTGGTCTGCATATCGCATGTAGTTCTGGACGCCATTTGCATCCAGATATTCTGGTGCCTTGGCCCGATAAAACGACTGTGTGGCATCGAGATATGCTTTCTCAAAGTTATCACGATAAATCTTCAACTTGTCATCGCAGTCGCTACTCAAATTAACTGCAAAATTTACAACAACCAAATCAAACTACTTTCTCTTAGACCAATAGAAAGCTAAGCTGTGGTGCTCTGTATCACTTAAAACTTCTACTAAATTCCAGGCAGTACACTAGTTAAAAACAATGTGTATTTTGTAACATTCTTGTCCATTTCTGTGACAGTGACATCCAAGTTCCATAAACAACACTGAGCCTTCAGGTTATCAAAACCTGCAATGGCCACACTCTGTTAATATTACTTATGATGTGAAAAAAGCCTAAAATGATCAAATTCCAGAGTTCAAGTGAAGTTAAAACCGGATTAGACAAATGAACAAATTGCCAGATGGAATCAAGATCCTAAGCGCACAATGTAAAATAGGATGAGCATAGCTATTAGCATGCTTGCCAACAAACAATTGATTCAGTTTGAACACAGCTCATGAATGTGAGAGAACAGACATACCGTATCATCCATCGGTAAAAATGCCTAAATGGCTGCTAACAATTACTGTTGCTCATTAACAACACAATGATGCCAACTGACTATATAATATCATATTAGTGGTCTGCAGTAAATGTGTATTATCTTGCACCATTTCGGAGATACTCCAACTTTTTGGCATAAGATACTGCATGTGACCTCAATGTCAGTTCTTTAATTTAGTGACAAAAGTGAAAATTACAGCTTTCACATGATCTCCTGTAAAGATGCAGATCTGGGATTTACAAAATGGTGAAATAGCTGATGATGGCCACGCAACAGTGCTTTCTGAGAGATCACATATGACTGCTCATCAGTGTTTTCCTGTAACTTTGTCTTTGAGTCATATACCATTTCCAAGATCTTAACACATGTTTATATAATAAGGGGCCTACATGACGAAATAAATGCATCCAGTGCTTTACCAATGTTAGCTAAATGTCGTGTGTTAAAAGTGCTTGCATAGTTATCGACAAATAATTTACATATTGTTTAGCTGATGCTATAGTCACTCACAGTCACGCATGCTACTGTATGCTTCATTTACATTCAAAAGAGTTTATTTTTCTCGTGCCAGCTTACCCAGTTTATCCTGGAAAAGATATCATTAAACGAGCGTTGTCGTAAATGACTGAATAATCCCATGATCTGAATATAACATTTAAGGTAGTGGCTCGTGGTCATATTCTGATTGTAAAAGTCAATAATTTGGCCAAAAAATACAAGACTACAATTACACACCATACGATTCTCGAACGCCAATGACAAGCTGTGAATCAAAAGCTTCGCCGTTGCGTTCGGCATGGACAAGTTTCATGGCACTGTCCTGCAGGCGGTACTTGATATTGTGGAAGATACATTCATTCCAACTGTCAAGCATCAACTGAACACAGCATCCAACATCCAGTCAGCCGTTCATATCATCTGCGTTTATAATCTGCTATATTACTTCTACTTCACCCATAATTTTCAGAAGAAGACCACAACAGCATATACCAAACAATAAAAGCGAGAGTGCAATAGCACAGAGAGCTGACGGTATCCAGTGCATGCTGTAAAATCTAATTCAGATGTGAGAACTAAACTACAGATAAGACAAATGCTTCAACTGCAAAATGCTGCAGGCAGTGACTGTTGAATGTGTAACAATTATTTCACAGACATTTTCAACTACAAATTGAGCAAAAAACAAACATATATGGTGAAAAATTCAATGAGAGTCTGCAGTAGTTTTCTGAAAACTGCTGATACTTTTCCATGGTAAACTGTAAAATGCATAATCGTAAATATGCTTTTCAGACATATGAAGATAACAACGAGCATGTGCAGCTGTACAACTTTTAAAAAAACAAAGCGTATTTTTTTAAAATAATTGGTGACTGGTGAGAGTTCAAATAAGCTAATAATTTCTAATATAATATTTGTCACAGCTCACCAAAACTAATTATACCATCCTGTGCAGACAGCAGAGAAAACTTAAGAACACAAAGTTAGTCAAATAACCATTCTGACCTACCTTTCTGACAATGCTTTCTTCACCCTGATTCTTCTTCTGCAGAGTTGAATGTGCCTTACCAGCTAATGTAACTTCTAGCTGGTTAAACGGCTTCGGCAGATAGTCACACTGTGTGAAGAACTTGCTCCATTCAGCGATATAGGCTTTCAGAAGAGCCGAGTCTTCCTCGCGTGATAAAACCCTCTACAAGTCACCACAATAATCAACACACTATAAATTCTTCCCCTCTTTCCTTTTCAGTAAAATTATGCTGGCATGTCCTGTATGATACATGGGTAGCCAAATAGTGACCGCGTAAAATGCCAGGTAAACATTGCTAGATTTGCTGATAAAATGGGCTCATAACTTCTAAGCTAAACACAGCAAATAGCATTCTCCCTGGACCAGCACATGATCAGTGCATGTAGCATGGTATTATCATTGTAATACTGTTTGCTCCAGTTGATCATACCTCAATTTGCATACCTGCATTTGAATACATGTCCCCCAGACAGTCCAAAATGGAGGTGCTTCATCCAGATTTTTTTTAAATTGGCAACTATTATAAATTGCTACTATTGTCGTTGATAATTTACAGCCTTACTCGTCAATCAGAAAAAAATGACAGACAACAAATGCACACGAATGACTGTGACTGCTGTGCTCTTTAATGTCAAAGAAATATGTGCATACTGCTTGAGCATCTCTGATGAAGTCAACTATATCTTGCTGTAATGCTGCCTGCACCTTTGGAGCACCCTTTTCATCCCAGAGACAGACTGAATGAACAGACCTACAGAGCAATAAAATATGTCACTTCAGTGAATAACATACTTCTGGTGAATCAGAAATAATGACAACATCATCAAAACATCTACCGTAAAAATTCGATTACAATAACGCAATTTTTACCACAAATAGACGTCCGGTAGCCGGGGTGCGTATAATGCATGTAAAGTACAAAAACGCATATTTGCACAATAGTTTTATTGCATAAATATCAATTATCCAGCCATATGTAAACGATTATTTTCATCAAACAGTCATTGCATTATGAAATATACACTTTAACTACACGTTCTTATGTAATATTTTAAATTCGCCGTCTGGCATTTACAATAACCAATCAGCATTAACACTGGAACGGACCAACAAGCTTACGTCCATTCGTCCAAAACCAGTAAATACACAGGATCGTTGGTCCGTTCCAGTGTTAATGCCGATCTGTTATTGTAAGCGCTAGGCGGTTTGAAGAAGAAATAAAAAATAATATGGTGTAGATCAGGGACATATTGTACAGCTAAAGTAACATTTTCCCACAAATCTCCTGTTAAAGTTTGGGGTGTGTATTGTAGAAATGTGCGTATTGTAATCGGATTTTTACGGTAAATATATCTCTGATACAATCTACAAACTAAAAACAGTCTTATCATGGATTTACGATGCTTTTTCACACCTCACACATAATGTATATGCACTCAACCGCTTTCAGCTATAAAAGCAGTTGATGTCAACCTGTATCAGCTGCTGCCCCCACTGCACCAGAAAAGAAGTGATTTTATTGTAGCAAAGTGTTATTGCCTACATGCCCTTGCCGACTACTGCATTCCTATTAGAAAGATGTCACAGAGTTTGCTTCAATTGTGCTACTTACACCATCTGCTTATCATAACAGTTCTCATGTGGCAGTGCACGACAAAACCAATGCCAGATTTTGGTTTTAAAAGGACTAGTGTCTAGAGTTAGAACAGATCTCGGTACTGATTCTGAACCTGAAAAGGGAGGTTGTGTAAGTACTGTTGGACCCACAACACTAAACAAGAATGCTACAAACTGTAGAACATGTAGGAAATTAATTGAAGATATCTATCTTGCTTATGTCCCACTTGATACAAAATGGGTCACTTCGGAGACACCATTCCCAGCAAATCTCTTGGCTAGTACTGAAGAATAAAGATACACTCTAATATGCACAAAGATAGGCAGCACGTGTATGCTTTTCCTACTACCAGCTTACCCAATGATGGGCTGTTAAACTGGTCATTAGTTGTTGTAGTGTCCCCTCCTCCTCTGTTTTAATTGCAATTTTCCAGGTAAGCTGAGTTAGCTCGTTGTACTTCATTATTTATTCCTTCACTTGTCTGGAACAGAACCTTTATAGAGATAAGTGGCAAACATCTTTCATTCACCCGACCGACAGTATCAAAGTAGACCTCGAAGCACTGATCCCAACCAGGAAAATCATCCATCGGCTATCAACATTTCTTGATCCATTACTGGTACAACTTAAGGGAAGGGTGTTGCTCCCTTTATGACAACTCTCCATCAATACCTCAGTAAACTGAAATTTACTGCTATATTCCACAGGTCGTGTGTCATACTGTGTTACTTACTTGACAGTGTAATGGTTTTGGCATATTTTCGATTATGGAATAGGCAATGGCATATTGTAATTTCAATATATATAAACTCTTGATAAGTTAGTATACGTGTGCATCTGTTATGAAACTGTATAATTTTGTATTTGTTAATGAACACTAATGCCATGCATCGGGAAGGATAAACAAGGTGTGTACCTGCAGCTGTACTGCAGCCAGGTTTATAACTCTACCATGCAAAATTGCAAAGGCTGTCTGCCTAGATACAAGATCTATTAAGGATCCTTCAGTGATGATAACACTGCTTTATCTTTATCATGCATAAACTTGTCAGAAGTCAGTGCATGTAATTACAAAAGTATCCTATACACAACATGCTGTGATCATACAATAAGCTGTTACTTCTACTGCATGGAACTTTCGTATATCGGTACACGAACAATAATAAGACTGTCCTGATCATACCAAAACAAATCCTGCCACTCAGTACGTGAAACTGGTTCCTGGTGCAACAGCTTCAGAACAGTTGGGCGCATCAAAGGCCATTTGTCTTCAAATTGTAACTGACCGTGCTGCTAAACATAATTAAACAAAAATTCTTTGCAGAGCTATGCCAATACTATGATCATTAACAAATTTAACACTACTAGAATAATTTTACAATGACTAATTTAAAATTAGTGCAAAAATTACAGTATAAAACAAGTCAAATGCCACTGCACTGCAGTTGTGTCGACATGCAAACCAACCAACGTCTTTGACTTTTTACCTTAGTTATGGCCGTTAGAAACAGTCTATAGCAGGCTTGATGCTATAAGGTAACAAGAGCACCTAGCAGTTGCTAGCATAGCGCGAGATGATCCCTCCACTCTTCCCAGCGATGATCCCTTCCCTCGCGCCCGCATGCACCACTACCGCAATGCGCGGTAAATTAGGATCGGAATTTGAAACCTAAATTATCTATAATGCGCCAATGCACTTCTGTCACAGACAGACGAACACTGACATTGTAGCATAAGCGTGAGATGTATATATTACATCTCGCGCTAAAAAGTCAAAGACAAGTCCGGAAGACTAATTGAGGTACTGTATACGGTATATACGGTCCATCACTTTTCATTTCTGTTTTTTCCAGACCAGGTATTTTCATAACAGTTTTCTCATCATTTTCAGTCCTTCACCAGACTCCCCCAATGTCCTTGTCCGCTCGCTTGCGGTAATTAGGCTACGCCGTCTGTACTGAGCACTGTTTCTGGGCACTATCTTTACGGCAGCTGATAGCTTGATTTTGTGCTCACTTGTGACGAGTTAACTGCGTGATAAGACGCGTATGTGACGAGTTAACCGTGTGACCAGATGACAGTGTGACGACTTGACTGTGTGACCAGATGCCTGGCAGCCGACGGTTGGGTATAAAATGCGTAACTGCGTAACCGCGTAACTGCGTAACGCCCGAGGTATAAAACGCGTAACAGAATTTGCGTAACCGTTACGCACTTTA
>Ga0209782_1000172_pt1:0-17500 | contig 25398 bp, 22 predicted proteins | sample WorMetmaBAHAMAS1_FD_187390 | JGI IMG/M metagenome (GOLD analysis project Ga0209782, IMG submission 187390) | Marine gutless worms symbiont microbial communities from Max Planck institute for Marine Microbiology, Germany - Inanidrilus... | ecosystem: Host-associated > Annelida > Digestive...
ATCATGGCATTGTCCTTGGTGATGATCTCCTGGGATGGCACATCCAGCACCTGCTCCATCATGTTCTGCTTGGAGCCGATCCGGTCGACGAACGGGATGATGGCATGGAGGCCGGGGGTCAGGGTGCAGGTGTAGCGTCCCAACCGCTCCACCGTGTATTCGAAGCCCTGAGGGATCTGTTTGACGCCCTGGACGAGGATGATGACCGCGAGAATGATAATGCCGATAGCGACGATTTCTTGCATAATGAACTTTATGATGCTTGATACTCAAGGTAACGGTGTCACAAGTATAGCCGTTCGACGACATTCGGTGCTCGCCCAGTCTGAGTCCCGCCTCCATGAGTTCGGACTAGGGTCTGTTGACATTTAACAGACCCGCGGGCGCGGGGAACACGAACCACGAATGGACGCGAATTCACACGAATGAGGGTTCGTGTCCATTCGTGGTTCCAGTGCGTTTGGAATCAGTCGCTCAGCTTTATGTGTCAACACGCCCCAGGGTCTGTTGACATTTATCTGAGCGAGGACGGTCGCGAGGAATTTTTTCGTGCTGACAAGGCGCGGCGAGGAGGAATAGCGGGCCTATTGTGACGAGCCGCAACACCGTCAGCGTGGAAAAGAGCCGCAATCGGACCGTGAACGATGAATGTCAACAGCCCCTAGCATCAAACCCCCCAGATCCCTCCTGCGCCAAGTCGGGAGGGCTATTACCGAGTACCACATGATCCGCGCCGGCGATCGCATCCTGCTCGGCGTCTCGGGAGGCAAGGACTCCCTGTCGCTGCTCGTCATCCTGCGCTACCTTCGCACCTATGCCCCGGCGCGCTTCGAGCTTGGGGTCGTCACGGTCGATCCGCAGGTGCCCAGATTCGATCCCAGCCCACTCGGAGACTACTATGATCGCCTCGGTGTGACCTGGTTCTACGAGCGCCGACCCATCCTGGAGCAGGCCAGGCAGCGGATGGACGGGGACTCCTTCTGTGCCTACTGCGCCCGGATGAAGCGGGGCATCATGTACAGCACCTGCCGCCGCGAGGGCTACGGAGTACTGGCCCTGGCCCAGCATCTGGACGACCTGGCCGAGAGCCTGCTGCTGTCCCTGTTCCACGGCGGACAGCTACGGACCATGAAGGCGCGGTATCTGAACGACCGAGGAGACCTTCGCGTTATCCGTCCCCTGGTCTACTGCCGGGAACGTCAGACTGCCGACTTTGCGCACCAGGCGAATCTGCCGGTCGTCAATCCCCTTGCGCCTTTGTGGCTCAAATGATCCTGCGGCTGGAACAGTGAACAACACTGACGTCTGGAAAACCGCTTCCGAGGTTGAGGCCTGCATCCGGGGCCTGGGCAACGACTTGGCGACTCTGCTGAGGGTCCGGCGTATCGCCGAACCCCTGATGATCGGTGTCCACACCGGCGGGGTCTGGGTGGCACAGTGCCTGCACGACCAGATCGCCCTCACCGAACCCTTAGGCCAGCTCGACATCTCCTTCTACCGCGATGATTTCACCCGCATCGGTATCCATCCGCAAGTGCGTCCATCCCGGATCCCGGTACCGGTGGACGACCGCCACATCGTATTGGTGGACGACGTACTGCAAACCGGGCGTACCATTCGTGCCGCCCTGAACATCTTGTTCGACTATGGCCGGCCGGCGTCGGTCCTGTTGGTCACCCTGGCCGAGCGCGATGGCCGGGAGCTGCCGATCAAGCCCAACCTGGCGGGGCTACGGGCCCGTCTCGAACCCGGGAAACAGCTCAAGCTCACCGGCCCGGACCCGCTCCAGCTGGTTCTCGTCCGGTTCCCACCGGAACGCAGCGAGACCAATGGGTCGGTGGTATCCCCACCATGAGCTCGTCCGCCATCCAGTTCAATGCGCAGGGAAACCTCAAGCACTTCCTCACCATCGAGGGCCTGAGCCGCGAGTTGCTGACCGCGATCCTGGACCGGACCGAAGGCTTTCTCGGGGTCGCCGAGCAGGCGGTCAAGAAGGTCCCTCTGTGCCGGGGCAAGATTGTCGCCAACCTCTTTTTCGAGACCAGTACCCGCACGCGCACTACCTTCGAGCTTGCCGCCAAGCGGCTCTCCGCGGATGTGCTCAACCTCGATATCGGTACCTCGGCCACCGCCAAAGGGGAAACCCTGCTCGACACCCTGCGCAACCTGGAGGCCATGCACGTGGACATGTTCGTGGTGCGCCATGCCGAGAGCGGCGCGGCCCACTTCATCGCCGAGCATGTGAGCCCCCACGTCAGTATTATCAACGCCGGGGACGGTCGTCATTCCCATCCCACCCAGGGGATGCTGGACATGTTTACCATCCGCCGGCACAAGGGGGCGTTCGCCGACCTGTGCGTAGCCGTGGTCGGGGACATCCTGCACTCTCGGGTGGCCCGGTCCCAACTCCTGGCGTTGAATACGCTGGGGACCGGCGATGTCCGCATCATCGCCCCACGGACCCTAATCCCCGCCCATGCGCAGACCCTGGGGGCCCGGGTCTTCCACGATCTGCGCGAAGGGGTCCGGGATGCCGACGTCATCATCATGCTGCGCCTGCAGCGCGAACGCATGCAAGGGGCCATGCTCCCGAGCGAGCACGAGTACTTCCAGCTCTTCGGCCTGACCGAGGAGCGGCTCGGCACCGCCAAACCGGATGCCATCGTCATGCACCCCGGACCCATCAACCGGGGGGTAGAGATGGACTCCCAGGTGGCCGACGGTCGGCGTTCGGTGGTCCTGGAGCAAGTCAGCAACGGCATTGCGATACGCATGGCGATCATGTCCATGTGCATCGGGACCCGGAATCCGCACGCCCAGGAAGAAACGCGGGGATGACGGAACTGGGGGATGCCGACATGGGTCTGAATCTGATAAATGATAAATGATGAGTACCCGCCATTTATCATTCCGCATTCATCACCAGGGCGATTGTGAGCTATTTTATATGCCGACGAAGTTCGGCGAGGAGGAATCATGAGCATAGTTCCATCCACTCCCACAGGAAATGCCCTCCAGGGATGTCTGCCCCTCGTCGGCGGCCTGCTGGGGGGAGGCGGCGGTCTGCCCCTCGTCGGTGGCCTCTTGGGCGGCCTCCAAGGTACGCCGGCTCGCCAGGGCATTCGGACCCTCCGGAATATTCGGACCATGCGCCATATTCGGACCCGCCGGCATATTCGGACCCGCCAGCATATTCTGACATCCCTCCCCAGCATGTCGCTCCTCGATCTTCTGGGAGGATCAGGGTACGGAGGTTAGAAATAGCACGGAGAGCATGGAGGCCATTCCCCGGCAGAAATAATCCGTGAAAATCTGCGGACGTAGGGGCTGTTGGCATTTTTCGTTCCGAGATAAGGTTAAAACCATCGCCTTTAGGCGATCAGATTTATCTGCGACACGAACCCTTTGCACGATATAAGGCGGCACGGATGGACTATCGGTACGGCAGTCATACCGTATATAAGCTACAGTATCACTTTGTATTTGTTACAAAATATCGGCATCAGGTACTTAAGGGTGACGTGGGTCTGAAGGTGTGAGGGAGCCGATTCGCCAGACCTGTCAGGCGTTTGAGATAGAGATTCTCAAAGGTGTCGTGAGCGGAGACCACGCGCATCTGTTTGTCTCGGCGCCACCGAGTAGGGCGCCGAGCGAGATCATGCGGTGTATCGAAGGACGCAGTTCGACCAAACGGTTCGAGAGCTTCCCGGATCTGAGAAGAAGATACTGGAGACGGCATCTTGAGGCTCGCGGGTATTTTTGGGTCACTTCGGGAGAGTTGACGCAAGAGCAGAGCAAGGAGTATTTGGCGCATCACTTCGATGCCCAAAGTCGACGATAATTTTCGGACCGAGCCCTAACGGGCCTACTGACCCGTATCCGGACTTTCAGTCCGCACTTTCAGTCCTTAGCTGGTGGTTGTTAAGTCTCAGGCAAGGGTGATTGCGAGGAATTTTTCTTAGCTGAAAGGCGCGGCGAGGAAGAATAGCCGGCCTATTGTAATGAGCCGCAACACCTTCGGCGCGGAAAAGGACCGCAAAGGACCTAAGAACGATGAATGTCAACAGCCCCTAAAAGCGGACCCTATCCGGCTTTACATCCTTTGCGCCTTTACGGTTCAAACGGAGTCAACCCCTGATACCGGATTCGATGGACCTCTGCAGATCGCGCATTATTCCATCGGGCTCCGCTATCGCCATGGCGGCGATCTCATCCGCCCGCGCCTGGGTGCGGGAGTGGGCGTAGATGCGCAGCTGAGGCGCATTGCCCGACGGGCGGATGTGGGCGATATCCCCGTTGCGGAAGAAACAGCGGATACCATCTTGGAGGTTGATGCGCGCGACCTCCCCGAACCCCCTCGCATCCGTGAAGATGCCCTCGAGAAGCCGTCGTTTCCGATCGCAGGCTCGACCCTCCGGATCGCTCACCGACCATTCGCCGATCACTGCCTCCGTCAGGTCACGCAAAAGGATGCGATCACTGTGAAACTCCAGCCATTGGATAGCCTCCTTCGGCGGCCGGAAGTAGGCGAGGATCTTGCGGCTGGTATCTTGCGGGAAATCGTCAATCAGGTCCGCCTTTCCATACCACCGGGGCAGGCAGTCGAAGCACTCCAACAGCGTCAAGCCCTGGTCGGCCGCGGTGTGCAGCACAGCAAGCATGGGCAGGATAGCGTCACGGGTCGGGAGCGCATGCAGCACGCTGCCGTGCAGGGTCAACCCGGAACCGACCAGAAAGCCACCGTTGGCCTCCCAGCCGACGACCCGTTGCTTGCCCTGGGCCAGCGCCTCCCGCATGGCCTCAATGACAAAGGGCGATCCGATCCGCGTCTTGGTCGTGGTCAGGCCCTTGCCCTTGAAATACTCGTGTACTCCGGGGTTGGTGCTGATCGGCACCGAGACGGCATCCGCCGCGAGATAGTCGGCGGTGACGGCGCCCACCAGGTCCCCCGGAAAGAAGCGCAATGCAGGGGTTCCGGGATCGTCGGATTGGGAGACACCGACGATCAGGGGCCGATCGCTGTCGCCGTCCGTGGATACGATGGCATCGATCCGATCATACTTGGTCTGCTGCTCGGCGACGATCCTTGCGAGCATCTCTAGATGCGCCGGGGAAATCGCCTCGGTATCAATGGGGACAAAGGTATCGCTGCGTCCGACCCGGATCACCTGGGCCCCCGCAAGCGCCAGGATCCGAGGCAATAATTCCCGCCCGACGGCGACGTACTCGTAGAACAGGATGCGCATACCCCGCAGACCGTTGGGGGGGAACAGCCGGTGGTAGCGTTCGAGATAGAGCCGCTCAGCCGCACGGTTGACCGGCGGCAGGACCGGGCGCTGCTCGGGCTTCAGCATCCCCGAGGTATCGAACCCGGATGTCGCCACCGGGCGCCGGTACTCCTGTTGTCGAACCGCCTCCACTGCGGCGACGATACCCGGCTCGTCGGATTTGAGCACCTCGCCGTCGCAGCGATTGGCTTTTTGGCCATTGCGATCCGCCGGAATATGGCTCCCGGTGCACATGAAGCTCATGACCCCCTTCGCTAGCGCGTAGAGGCTCAGCGCGGGGGTGGGCAGGCTGCCCATATAGTCCACCCGATAACCGGCGTCCAGGATCGCGCGCGCTGTAGCCTCCAGAACCCGGGGCGTCGAGGGCCGCAGGTCCCCGCCGATGGGAATCCGCAACGACTCGCGCAGTACCCTGCCAAACTGGATCTTACCGACCTTCTCGAGGTAATGCAGGGTCCCCAGGGTGAGGCTGTAGACCTCCAGATCGGTAAGATCCTTCACCAGGGCTCGTACCCCACTGGTTCCAAAGCGTGATGCGACCGGCGTATAGTCGAGGACATCACGCAGCTGCGGTTGAGTATTCATTCTCCGGTATGACTCGTTACCCGAAAAGAGCTTTTTAATCCGCAGATTACGCAGATTTTCACGGACTATTTCGTTCTTCGTCCGTGATAATCCCGTAATCCGTTGTCGCCCAGAGCGCGATCATATACCAAGGAGGGTGTCGTAAAAGCCCATCCGTGGGGTGTAGCGCGGGCGTCCTCGCCTGCATCAAAAAATGCAGGCGGGGACGCCTGCGCTACTTTTGCCACACCCTCCCAAGGAGGTGCGATCCTCCGTTCCAAGCCGGCGTATAGGGGTCGAGTCGTCGACGATTTTGGGGGTTGGTTTGACCCTCGTCCCGTTCCCTGGAATCTTTTACCGGCTACTCCACGCCTATCGACGGGCAATCAAGAGAAATTTCCATGAATGCTGAAAGCGATGGGGCCCCGCTACCCGAGCCAGATAGTAAATATTCCGACGATGGAATCAAGGGCGAGGACACCAGTTCCGGTGAAAGGATCCTCAAGCCGTGGGATCCGGCGCAGATCTGGATCACGACGTATCGACGGTGGTGCGGACAATGCGCTCGGTGACCAAGAACTCGATATCCTTCGCGAGCGCTTCGATGGTACGATGATCAATGCCTTACGAGGTGTTGAGAAAGGCCGCCTTTCGTCGCTGGCCTCTCGGCGAGAAGCAGCAGCGGGGTCCGATCAACCGCGTCGTCTTCGAGTCCCAATCCATGCCCACCGTCCACTTCCGGGCAAGCGATGAGATTCCGAGGGTCCGGAGAGAACAGGGGAGACCTGACCTCGTTTTCTTAAAACCGACCTCGACCGTGGCGGATCAGACCCCAGGCACGCCAGCCGTGAAGACCACGGCCTCCGCCGGGCAGGACATCCGATAGTCGAGTCCACAGGGGATCAAAAACGCGCCTCCGCGCTCAAGCTCGAGTCCGTCGACACCCGGGGCGGAGATGACCACCCTGCCTTGAATGACCACCCCCAGCTCTGGGCCATGGCCGGAAGCGCCCGCGTAGGGCCGCCCGGCGGTTATCCGCAGGCGCGAGAGCATAAACTCCTCGGACGGGGTCTCATAGACCACCCGCTCTTCTTCGGGCCTCAGGCCCCTCCCGATGATGCTCACCTCACCGGCGTCGAAGGTCAGGATCCGCAGCAACTCGTCCACATCCGTGTGTTTGGGCGTCAGCCCACCGCGCAGCACATTGTCGGAGTTGGCCATGACCTCGATCCCGCATCCCTGCAGATAGGTGTGGAGCTCGCTGGCAGGCAGATACATCGCCTCTCCGGGCAGCAGATGCACCGGATTCAGGAGAAACACGGAAAACAGCCCTCTGTCCCGGTGGCCGTCTTGAGAAAATATGGCGTCTGCCCGCAAGGCCCAGTATTCCATTTGTTCTCCGGAGAACATCCGTCGGGCGGCTTCCTCCCGCAACCGCAGCAGCAGAGGTGTGAGGATGGCATCGACCTCGCTCCGGTCCATGCGCATGACCCGCGTATAGAGGTCCGTCAGGGACTCCCTGGTCGAACGATAACCGGCCGCCAGGTCACGCAGTTCCGGGACCGATTCCAAAACCGCCCCGATCTCGTCCAACGGACGAAAACCGCACAAGGCATAAAAATCGGTCAAGGCCACAAGCAGCTCGGGCTTGTGGTTGTCATCCCGATAATTACGGTCCGGAGCATCCGGGCGGATACCCAGCCGGTTCTCGCGCTCGAAGCCCGCTTGGGCCTGTCGTTTATCGGGATGCGCTTGGATCGAGAGGGGTTGGGCGGCGGCCAGGACCTTCAGCAGAAACGGCAGCCCACCGCCGAACTGCTCGGCATCCCGCCGACCCAACACCACCTCCGCGGCACCACGCAACAACCGCGGCAAGGGTATCTCCGCATCCCCCACCTGTGCTACCGAGGGCAACTCGGTATGGGCGCCGATCCAGAGCTCTGCATGGGGCTCTCGCTTCCGGTTCGGAATACCCATCAGCTTGGGGATGAAATCCGGATCACCCCAGGCGTAGTTCCGGACCCCGCAGCCTAAGGCCAGGGGCCGTGGTTGCCGGAGAAAATCCTCGATAGCCGTCTCAGGTACTGGTCGATTCACCGGGAAATTCCTATCGCCGCTTGGCTCTTTACGGATGCCGGACGGTTACCCTGAAAGTCGCCACAAACAGCTTCCGACTTCGGCCCACCGGCTGGAAGTGGTCCAACGCAGGCAAAAGCCACGGGGCTATGGACCATTATGGTCCGGGGCAGCCGGCCGCCCTGATTGCAAGCTGCCCGAAATCCACAAAGAGCCTTGATTATAATGGTGTGCGTTTGCCCTGCGTGTTTCAAGGTTCCAGGACGGGCAAGCCTCAAAGAGGTTATCATTTCGGGCTGTGCCCGGAACACCGTCGGCGCATCCCGTCCCCTCCTGCGGAGAACTTAAGGATATGGCCGAAGACCGACTGACCAGAGAAGAGGACGCCGTTCTCCAACAGCAATATCTGCGCGCGCTGAGTTCCTTCGAAGGCATCATCCTCAGCCAGATCGATATCAAGAATAAGCTCGGCGACCGTCTCAACTACAGCATTCAGGCAGGCATCATCATCCTGGGTGCGATTGCCATTTCGATCTTCGTGTTGCTGCTGACACTGAGTGCCCAGATCAACCGGATCTCGGACGTGGTAATCGATATGAACGTTCACCTGGCATCCGTGGCCGACCAGATGCACCGGATCCGCGAACACATGACCAGTATGGAACAACGGGTCGCGCTGTTGGAGGATATCGAAGACATGACGAGAGTCATGGGTGGCGCGATGGATCTGATCGACTCGGACATGGCCGCGGTGGGGGATACCGTCCGCGGCATCAATTTCCACCTGGCCACGGTGCGCACCAACGTCGGGAACATCTCGGTGAACATGGACATCATGAACCATGAGGTCCAGGCCATGTCCCAGGGGATGTATCAGGTGGCCAAACCCGCCCGCTCCATGAACAAAATATTTCCGTTCCCTTGAGGAAGGTATCGCAAAAATAGCGCAGGCGTCCTCGCCTGCATCGAAAAATGCAGGCGGGAACGTCTGCGCCACGCCCCTGCGACACCCTCTTAAGAGAACCGGAGGCAGAGAGACCGACTATGAGCGAAGACCCCAGGCGTGCCGTCGTCCAAGTCATTGCCCGGCTCGGACGAGAGACCCAGCTCCACCTGGACGAGCGCTACCGCCATTTCCGCATTACCGACGGAGTGATCCTCGTCACCTCCGTGCTGCTGGTCATCCTGGCGGTTTTCAACGTCTATTTTGTCCGTATCCTGTACGAGGACTTCAACGGTATCGTTACCAGCATGGACTCCATGCACAACCGTCTACGCAGTATCGACACCGACATGAGCAATATCACGGAACGGATGGGCACCTTCAACGAACACATCGATCACATGGAACCGATTCACGCGAACATGAAGACATTGGTCGACATCATATCCGAAATCCGCACCAGCATGGATTCGATAACCGGGAATATGGCCGGCATCGAGCAGAGTATGGCCCTCGTCGGAGAAGGCATGGGCATCATCGACCAGCGCGTCTATCTGATGACCGGCGGGGTTGCGACCATGCGCCAGAATGTACGCCAGATTGCACGTCCCTTCGGGAATATGGGCGCCTTCCTACCCTGACCCGGCTCCCGCAATCACCGGTTACTGGCCTGCGGCAGTGTAGTTTTTAGCCGCAGAATCGTTTGAACCGCGAAGGCGTAAAGTGTTTTCCGGCAAATGTCATGGCACTTCTCGGTGAACTGCGGATCGGGCTTGGCGTCGAGCCACCCACGCACACTGTGGGGTTTGAGGTCGACATCTTTTTAGCGTGGCACTCGGCTGGATGCCGACGCCTTCGCTGGCAAGCAGCACGATCCGGGTGCGCAGCGCCACGTGTTGGGCGCAGGTCTGCTGACGGACCAACGCTTCGAGGTCGCGGCGCTCACATTCGCTCGGATAAATCGGATTGGCTTCGTTAGCGAGCATGGCTGCTCCAGTCAATAACAATAAACCTAATAAGATCGGCAGATATACTAAAACTTATGTATTAAAATTTTCGCTCAGGCGTACTAGGGGGGTAACAGGTGTAACCGGGGTAACATCCTTGATTTATAAGGCTTTTTCCTGTTACTCCTTGGGAGAACCATGGTGTAACAGGTGTAACACTCGCTTGCGCCCGTCTATCTGTTACACCTGTTACACCCACACCGGCAGTAGGTGTAGCGCTCTCAGCCCGCGCCGTTATTGGCTTGTTACACCTGTTACCCCGAATATAGGTAACACGCTCAGTTCGTGTTATTACCGGTTTGTTACACTTCTGTTACCCCTCGGGTTCCTTGAGCGTAATCGGGTATAGCCGGATAGTTTTTGGTTGCCCGGCGATGCGGGTCGGACGGGAACGTTTGCCGTCTGGCTTTGAAGAGGAAAGCAACACACTAGCAGCTTGCAGCACATCCAACCCGCGCTTGAAATCGAAGCCTGTCAGGGCTTCACGCAACCCTTGGGGATTGAACAGGTAGGTTCTGTCGTCGTCAGCATCCTTCCACCAGCCCGCCCGGTCGCGGATGATGGGGCCAGGATGATGGGGCCATGGTCTGCCGGTGGAATGTTCGCATCGGAAAACCGTGCATCTCCATGCCGGTCGATGAAGTCCGATACTTGCTTCAGGATTTGCCGCTTCTCATCGTTGCTAGGTCTGCGTTCGGATAGCCACAGCCGGAAGCCTTCGCCAGCGGCCTTGAGTGCGTCGCCGATGGGCCAGCCGGTCAATCCGTATTCGGTTGCCAACTTGCCAGCCATGCCGTACAGGGCGAGGCGTTCTGCTACCCACTTTACTTGGTTTTCTTGGTACATCCACCAGCCGCGCGGTTTGACCAGACTTGGCTTTGCCGCCGCCCGCACGGATGGATGTTTCGACGGTGCGCTCGTCGCTCGATAGCACCACACAGCGCCAGCGGTTTACTCTGCGGGCCGCACCGCTCCGGCTTGCGCGTTGCTTGCCGAGTCCGTTGCCCAAGCCATAGATGATCTTGCCGACTTCGGTGGATTTGCATTCGCTGATTTCATCCAGGGACAGGATATCCGTATGTTGCTCAGTCGTAATAGATTGTAAAGTATGAAGAAACCAGTTGCGCCATGGCACTATGCGCATTCAAGGCGCAGTCAGGTCGAAAAACCGCCCGCTCGGGAGCTATTCGACTATCCGAAGGAAGGTCTTGAGGCTTGGGGTTCGTCGGGTCCGCCATGGCGCATTTGCTGTGCTTTGTTGTGAGCGAGTGCGCCACCAGTGCGCCACGGAAACGTCGCTGAAAAAAGAAAAGGGGTTACGGAAAGCCGCAACCCCTTGTTTCTGTTGAGTGGTGCCCGGGGCGGGACTTGAACCCGCATGACCGAAGTCGAGGGATTTTAAGTCCCTTGCGTCTACCAATTCCGCCACCCGGGCGGGTAGGGTCGGCTGCATCTTGACGGAGGCCGTTGACGGCAATGGCCTCCGGTTCGGGTATCGCAGCGGGACGATCACGGGGAAGGGGTGGAGGCTGAGGTCGGAATCGAACCGGCGTCCACGGCTTTGCAGGCCGCTGCATAACCACTCTGCCACTCAGCCTGGAAGGAAAAAGTATATCGGCGCTCAATCGCTTTGTCACCTGGTACGACGCATTACCAGCAATTCCCGCCGCCGCGTGTAGGAGTTGCCGGAGGGCGATAGTGTAGTACGTGACGGTGCCATGGCGTGATGTTTCTCTAGTTTACGAAAAACTTTTTCGCGTTCTTCGCTACCTCATTGATTCCTCAACAGTAAATTTTCGGCGGGAGTTGCTGGCGGAAAGGGTGGAAATTGCAATTGGAGACTAAGGATGATATCTTGCTATTTATCAAAATGAGTTAAGAATGAGTTCCCCTGAAGCGGGATGAGAGGGGCCACCATGAAAGCGAGAATCCATCCGGAGTATGGCGATATCAAGGTCGTGTGCAGCTGCGGTAACACGTTCGTTACCCGTTCTCCCCTTCGGAAGGACCTTCACATCGAGGTCTGCTCCGCTTGTCACCCCTTCTATACCGGTAAGCAGAAGATCGTGGACACCGCCGGGCGCGTCGACAAATTCCGCCGCAAATACGGGCGTTGAGCCAAAGGAAAATACCACACAGGGGTTGGTGACAACCGGCGATTGTAAGACTTTGGCCTGTGGCCGGGCGCAACGAGGAAGGGTAAGGTGGGCCCGTACCCACCGGGGGGGGCTGTTCACCGAGCCGCGACTCAAGCCACACGGAACCTGGCCACAAGCGGATCCTGAACGAGACAACCTCTAGGGGGCGTTCTCAATAAGGTAGCGCAAGCGTCTCGCCTGCACCCGCCGGCGAAACGTCCGCGTTTCGGCAGGCGGGGCGCTTGCGCTGCGTGGATTTGGCTCAATTGAGAACGCCTCCTAGAATGGGTTACCCAACAAACGCGCGACTTTGGTGGCCCCAGATCCGCGCTCGGGCCGTTCATTGGAATGCCCTGATTGAGCAACGCAAACACCACATCCTTTGGATTGTCCGTTAAACAGATGCAGGGGCACGCTTTGTAGGGTCTGCGCTTCCGGAAAGCACCGGGGCCCAAGAGCTTAGACGCAAAATCGGCAAAGGCGTCCATGGCCGTCAGGGCCCGTCTGCGCAGGCGCTTGGTCTCGTGCTCCCGCCTTTCGCCCTGAAACAAACGCTGCTGCAGCAACAGCGCCTCCTGGATCTCTTCGTTCTCGGGCCACAAGCTTCGGTCGGCGCTGCCGGCCCGTGCAGGCGCCTTGCGTCGCGCACGCGCCAACTCATGTAGCCTCCCTCCGTCAGAATACGAGCGGCTTCGTAAGCCAGCCTCTGGCGCTGTGTATGCGGTCGATTACGCCTATTCATCAGGATGCCCCTGAAAACCCTTACTTTTGGTCGCAGGCAATCTGCCCTGTTGGGACTGGACATCGGCTCTACGGCGGTTAAGCTCGTCGAGCTGTCCCAGACACCAGGCGCCGGGGTTCAGGTGAAAAGCTATGCGCTCGAGCCCCTTCTCCCAGGTGCGGTTGTAGAGAAGAAGATAGCGAACCTATAGGCCGTCGGTAAAGCCATCAGGAAGGCGGTCACGCATTCCGGGACCAGGGTCAAGCATGCGGCCACCGCTGTGTCCGGATCAGCAGTCATCACCGAGGTCATTGCCATGGTGGCCACCCTGAGCGACACGGAGATGGAGGCGCAGATCCGGCTCGAGTCAGATCAGTACATCCCCTATCCCCTCGAAGAGGTCAACCTGGACTTCGATGTCCTCGGCCCCTCTGCCTCGGGTAGTCACCTGGTCGACGTGTTACTCGCCGCATCGCACCGGGGAAACCTGGATGACCGGGTTGCCGCCCTCGAGCTCGGTGGCTTGACCGCCACCGTCATCGACGTCGAGGCCTACACCATGGAATCCGCCTCCAGGCTGTTGCTCGGTGCGGGCGATGAACAACGGACCCTGGCCGTCGCCGACCTTGGCGCCACTACCGTGACTCTGCGCGTGCTTCACGCCGGTCATTCAGTCTACACCCGGGAGCAACGTTTCAGCCGCCTTGATCTCATCGAAGAAGTTCAGCGGCGTTATCGCCTGGACCGCATTGAGGCACTGCAGCAGGTAATCGAGGGTAGCCTGCCGGACAGCTACGCCACCGAGGTTCTGCAACCGTTCTATCAGACTTACTCAAAGCTACCCATAGGTAGCTATTGGGCTGATTTCCTGCTTCCTAGAGGCCGGTTTCACGGCGGTCACAAGATCACCGCCAGCGCCGTCCTCTCCACAGGCTGACACGGTGGAACTCACCGCCAAATTCCTCAGGTTGATCGCCGCGTTCACGTCTCTGTCGTGCTGGGTCCCGCAACTCGAGCATGTCCATGCCGCGTGCTCAGGGGAAGGTGCTCCGCATGCCCGTGGCAAACAGAGCAGGCCTTGCTGCGGGGATACCAGCGATCCGCAACGACGATCTGACCACCACGCATCGCTGCCTTATATTCCAGCTGGCGGCGAAACTCATGAAAACCCATGTCGGTGATTGAACGAGCCAGATGAGGATTACGCACCATGCCACGGACGTTTAGATCCTCAATCCCAATTACGGAGAAACGCCGCGTCGCGTCAACTCGGCAGTTAGTTTATGCAGCGCATCCGCGCAGGTGTTGGCAATCCGAGTATGCAGCCGGGCAAGCTTCTGCCGAGCCTTTTCGCGATTGCGGGATTTCAACTGCTTCCGGCTTAACCCTTGTGAGACGGCGCAAGTTCGCCAAAAGCGCGGTATATGCCTTGGGGCCTGGGACGGTCTCTCCCGTCGAGAGTGTTGCCAGTGCGGATACACCAACAACCCCTACCGCACCTTGGTTTTCAGTGCGAACGGGAAGCTGATCGTTTGTATCCACGGTGATGCTGACGAACCAGCGATCAGCCATGCGGGAGACCGTGGCCGATTTGATGTCGCCAGCGAAACGTAATGATTCGCGCATCCGCACCCAGCCGAGTTTGGGGAGACGGATGCGGTGACCGTCGATGTGGAACTGGTCGTTGGTCAGCGTGAAGCGATCACCGATTCCCTTCTTGCGGAATCGTGGATAACGGGTGCGCCCGCTGAAGAAGTTCTTGCAGGCAATGCCCAGTTGGATAATCGCCATCTGGGGCGCGTTTTGGGTCACTTCCAGCATCCACGGAAACTGGTCGCGTTTGATGGCGTTTGTAAGCAGGACGAGTTCGCGCTTGCGTCCCTTGCCCGGGCTATGAGAGGTTGGGCAAAGCCTGTAGGATGCCGTAGTATAGGAGTCTCGCTTGCAAGTGTTTCGCTTGCAGGCGAGATGTCTGTGCTACAGCGGCCGAACCGCTGAGGCTATGTTTTCGGGGAAGTTTATACGCGCTCGCCCTGAGTAAAACGGGATACTAGGGGATGCCAAAACCGATCGGGGTGGCTACCATACCGGGATCCGAAACCGCCTGGGAGCTGACCTATCCTCATGCATGCAGCCGATTTACTGACCCATCGGGCCCTACTGACGCCGGAGCGGGAGGCGCTGGTGGAACTGGCGAGCAGGCGACGTTACAGCTTCGCCGCCCTTCAACGCCCGCGCTGATCGTCTCGCCCATTTTCTGCGCGACCGTCTCGGGGTGGAGAAGAGAGATCGGGTATCGATTCTGGCCCACAACAGTGTCGTCTACTGCGATCTGTTCTATGCTGTGGGCAAGATCAGGGCCGTGTTGGCGCCCCTGAACTAGCGGCTGGCGGCGCGCGAGCTGGCCTATATCGTCGACGACTAGCCGGCCCATAGGCGCTGTTGTAGCGGGCCCGAATTCGCCGATACGCTGGTATCGCTGCGGGCCCAGCGTGGACCTGGGTACCTGTATCGCGCTCGAAGGCGCCGTCATCGACGGGGCCTGGATTATGATACAGGTCTGGCAGCGATGCCGGAAGCGGAGCCGACACGGCCAAAGTTGGATGCGGAAGATCCCTACTGTCTTCTCTTATACTTCCGGCACCACCGGGCAACCGAAGGGGGGATGATCCCACACCGCCAGGTGCTCTTCAACTGCATCAACACCGCGGCCAGTTGGGGGCTTTCGGAGCAGGATATTTCGCTGGTGTTCGTCCCCCTGTTTCACGCCGGTGGTCTGTTCGCCTTCCTGACGCCACCGTTCTACCTCGGCGGCAGGATCATCCTGGCCCGTAGCCTGGAGGTCGAAGAATCCCTGCGGGTCACCGAGCAGGAAGGCTGCACCGTCATCCTTGGGGTACCAACCATCTTCCGGATGTGGATGAAGTCGCCGCGGTTCGCGGCGGCGGACTTCAGTCGCGTGCGCTGGTTTATCAGCGGCGGGGCGCCCTATCCCGAAGCCATCATGAAGATCTGGCGGGAGCAAAAGGGCGTGGTGTTTCGCCAGGGGTATGGGCTCACGGAAGTCGGCCCCAATTGCTTCAACATGACGGACGCGGAATCTGTCCCCAAGAGCGTGGCGGTGGGAAAGCCGATCTTTTACAGCGAGATGCGCATCGTCGATGAATCCGGCAATGAGCGACCTGTGGGCAAGGTAGGGGAGCTTCTGATCCGCGGCCCCCACGTCTGCTTGGGATACTGGAACAACCCACAGGCCGGCTCCGAGGCCATCCTCGACGGTTGGTTTTACACCGGGGACATAGCGCGGCGTGATGAAGAGGGCTTCTATTTTATTGTCGGCCGTTTCAAAGACATAATTATCAGCGGCGGCGAGAACATCTACGCCGCCGAGATCGAGGCCGCCGTCCTGGAACACCCGGAGGTCGCGGAGGCGGCGCTTATCGCCGAGCCCGATGCCAAATTCGGAGAAGTAGGGCGGGCTGCTGGTCGTGGTGGCGCGGGAGGGCACCACACCCACCGCGGAATCCATCTTCCGGACCTGCGCGGACCACCTGGCGCGCTACAAGATCCCCAAACGAGTAGTCTTCGCCGATGCCCTACCTTACTCGCCCTACGGCAGGGTGCAGAAACTCAAAGGAGGGCTGAGGGTTTAGGGGCTGTTGACATTCATCGTTCAGGGCCCGATTGCGGCCCTTTTCCGCACTGACAGTGTTGTGGCTCGTCAAAATAGGCCTGCTATTCCTCCTCGACGCGCCTTGTCAGCACGAAAAATTCCTCGCAATCGTTCTCGCTCGGATAAATGTCAACAGCCCCTAACCTCGGCATACAACCGGCATGTCTACTCCAACCCTTCCCGGTGTCTTCGCGCAGACGATCGCCAACTTCCGGATCACCACCCGGGTCCTGTTCACCGGCCCCGAGGTCCGGAACCCCGGTCCTGTTCCTGCACGGCAATGTTACCTCCGCCACCTGGTGGGAGGAGGTGATGCTGAGTCTGCCCGATACCTATCGGGGTATCGCGCCGGACCAGCGCGGTTTCGGCGCGGCGGACCCGGCCAAGAAGATCGACGCGACCCGGGGCATGGCCGATGTGGCGGACGATGCCTTGGCCCTGCTCGACCATTTGGGGCTGGCGCGCGCCCGCCTGGTGGGAAACTCCATGGGAGGTTCGGTGGTCTGGCGACTCTTGATGAAGGCATCCGAACGCCTGTCGACGGTGATTCTGGTCAATCCGGGCTCTCCCTATGGTTTCGGCGGCACCAAGGATGTGCAAGGCACCCCTTGCTTCGAAGATTTCGCCGGTTCCGGCGGCGGCTTGACGAACCCCGAGTTTCTGCGCCTGGTCGAAACTGGTGACCATGGCCTCGACAATCCGTTCTCTCCACGCGCCGTTCTGCGTATGCTGGTCTACAAGCCGCCCTTCATCCCCGCCCGCGAAGACGACCTGGTAGCGGCCACCCTCGAAACTCACATCGGACCTGAGGACCAGCCGGGAGACAGCATCGCATCCCCGAACTGGCCATTCAAGGCGCCCGGTCGCCGGGGTATGGTCAATGCCGCATCGCCCAAAGTATGCGGGAAACGTGGAGAGCCTGTACGCGATTGAACCCAAGCCGCCGATCCTGTGGATACTCGGCAGCTATGACCTCGCAGTCTCCAGATACGGTGGCATCCTGCCCGGGGGTGCTCGGGGCTGCCGGACAGACCCCGGCTGGCCGGGCGCCGAAGTCTTCCCGCCCCAGCCCATGCCGGGCCAGACTCGG
>Ga0209782_1000172_pt1:22500-25398 | contig 25398 bp, 22 predicted proteins | sample WorMetmaBAHAMAS1_FD_187390 | JGI IMG/M metagenome (GOLD analysis project Ga0209782, IMG submission 187390) | Marine gutless worms symbiont microbial communities from Max Planck institute for Marine Microbiology, Germany - Inanidrilus... | ecosystem: Host-associated > Annelida >...
GGTTGGCTTAGAAGCAGCCATCCTTTAAAGAAAGCGTAATAGCTCACTGGTCGAGTCGGCCTGCGCGGAAGATTCAACGGGGCTTAAGTTGTGTACCGAAGCTGCGGATGCCCGATCTTCGGATCGGTGCATGGTAGGGGAGCGTTCCGTACGCCTGCGAAGGTGGATTGGGAGATCCACTGGAGGTATCGGAAGTGCGAATGCTGACATGAGTAACGATAAAGGGGGTGAGATGCCCCCTCGCCGAAAGCCCAAGGTTTCCTGCGCAACGCTAATCGGCGCAGGGTTAGTCGGCCCCTAAGGCGAGGCCGAAAGGCGTAGTCGATGGGAAGCAGGTTAACATTCCTGCACCACTCATTACTGCGATGGGGGGACGAAGAAGGCTAGGTCATCCGGCTGTTGGTTGACCGGTTTAAGCGTGTGGGGAGTCATCTTAGGAAAATCCGGGGTGGCAATCCTGAGGCGTGACGACGAGTCTCTACGGAGATGAAGTGATTGATGCCAGGCTTCCGAGAAAAGCCTCTAAGCTTCAGGTAATGAGTGACCGTACTCCAAACCGACACAGGTGGGCAGGGTGAGAATCCCAAGGCGCTTGAGAGAACTCTGGTGAAGGAACTAGGCAAAATAGTACCGTAACTTTGGGAGAAGGTACGCCTCTAGTACGTGAAGGCCTCAGCGGCCAGAGCGGAAGGGGGTTGCAGTGACCAGGTGGCTGCGACTGTTTACTAAAAACATAGCACTCTGCAAACTCGAAAGAGGACGTATAGGGTGTGACGCCTGCCCGGTGCCGGAAGGTTAAGTGATGGGGTTACCCCTCACCTAGATGATCTGCGCGATTGCATGTTTTATGTGTACCTACTTTGATAGCGCGAAGCGGGGTGAGTTTTATCTTGGCTCGGCAGACGACCTCAAGAGGCGTTTTGGTGAGCATAAGTCGGGCTTGAACCGCTCAATTGGATTATCGCTTACTACGAAGTGTATCTGAAGCATGAAACGGCAAACGGCGAGAAGCTCGATTGAAACGTAGCGGCAAGGCTTACCAGAGCCTGAAACTACGGATCCGAGATGAACTTGCGGACAGATCCTCTAGGTGAGGGGGAAGCTCTTGACCGAAGCCCCGGTAAACGGCGGCCGTAACTATAACGGTCCTAAGGTAGCGAAATTCCTTGTCGGGTAAGTTCCGACCTGCACGAATGGCGTAACGATGGCCACGCTGTCTCCACCAGAGACTCAGTGAAATTGAAATCTCGGTCAAGATGCCGAGTACCCGCGGCTAGACGGAAAGACCCCGTGAACCTTTACTACAGCTTCACACTGGACTTTGAACCTACTTGTGTAGGATAGGTGGGAGGCTTTGAAGCGGCAACGCTAGTTGCCGTGGAGCCATCCTTGAAATACCACCCTGGTATGTTTGGAGTTCTAACCTCGGTCCGTGATCCGGATCAGGGACAGTGTGTGGTGGGTAGTTTGACTGGGGCGGTCTCCTCCCAAAGCGTAACGGAGGAGCACGAAGGTACCCTCAGCGCGGTCGGAAATCGCGCATTGAGTGCAAAGGCAAAAGGGTGCTTGACTGCGAGACAGACAAGTCGAGCAGGTGCGAAAGCAGGTCTTAGTGATCCGGTGGTTCTGTATGGAAGGGCCATCGCTCAACGGATAAAAGGTACTCCGGGGATAACAGGCTGATACCGCCCAAGAGTTCATATCGACGGCGGTGTTTGGCACCTCGATGTCGGCTCATCACATCCTGGGGCTGAAGTCGGTCCCAAGGGTATGGCTGTTCGCCATTTAAAGTGGTACGCGAGCTGGGTTTAGAACGTCGTGAGACAGTTCGGTCCCTATCTGCCGTGGGCGTTCGAGACTTGAGGGAAGCTGCTCCTAGTACGAGAGGACCGGAGTGGACGTACCTCTGGTGTTCCGGTTGTCACGCCAGTGGCACTGCCGGGTAGCTATGTACGGACGGGATAACCGCTGAAAGCATCTAAGCGGGAAGCCCCTCCCAAGATGAGGTCTCGCTGGACCCTTGAGGTCCCTGAAGGTCCGTCGAAGACGACGACGTTGATAGGCGGGAGGTGGAAGCGCGGTAACGTGTGAAGCTAACCCGTACTAATTGACCGTGCGGCTTGACCATATAACACCCAAGATCTTTGGGTGTCGCCACGAATGTATCCGTGGATGCCTGAGCGATCATAACCGTATTTGGCGTCCCAGCCGACTAACTGGGGCGTCTCCTTTTTCCTGGCGGCAATAGAGCACTGGAACCACCTGATCCCATCCCGAACTCAGAAGTGAAATGGTGTATCGCCGATGATAGTGTGGGGCCTCCCCATGTGAAAGTAGGTCACCGCCAGGGCCTTATTCTTTGAAACCCTTGTCCTATTCGGACAAGGGTTTTTTTTGGCATTGATTACTTTTTGTTCTCAATCTAGAGCGGTTCAAGGTTGACGTGAATCAGGTTCCCTGATCCTCATGTTTCCACATGATGTAGTGTTTGCGATGTGTGGAGGCCCAAGATGGGCTATGGTCACTCCCTTGATCTTCGTCGTCGGATCATCGCAGCGGTTGAGGCTGTGGCCTTGGCGCGGGAAGCGGGTCGGCGCTTTGAGGTGAGCGCTTCCAGCGCGGTCAATTTGGTACGGCGCTGGCAGTTTTGCCCCGGGCCAGATCGGCGGCCAAAAGAAGCGGTGTTTGAGCGGCTACGAGGATTGGCTGCATGAGGTGATGACGACGATGCCGGACATCTGTCGCCAGCCTGCGCGTCGATGGGGTGACCGTACCCATGGTCCTCGACGGGGCTATGACTGGCGCCGCCTTCAAAGCTCATGTCGAGCCGGTCTGGTGCCGAGCTTGAGACCCGGCGACATCGTCATCATGGACAATCGCCCCAGACACAAGGTCGAG
>Ga0209782_1000173_pt1 | contig 25337 bp, 13 predicted proteins | sample WorMetmaBAHAMAS1_FD_187390 | JGI IMG/M metagenome (GOLD analysis project Ga0209782, IMG submission 187390) | Marine gutless worms symbiont microbial communities from Max Planck institute for Marine Microbiology, Germany - Inanidrilus... | ecosystem: Host-associated > Annelida > Digestive system...
GATCCGCCTGCAAGCAGCACGGCCGCCGTGCTGCTTGCAGGCGGATCATCTCGCGCCATGCTAGCCAGTGCTAGACCCTCTTGTTGTATTTTTATTAGCCTAAGTATATTGTATATTTTATGCCGTTATTTTTCCTGGTTTTGATTTTTTCACATCAGTACTAGCCAATAGATTAGCTGGGAAGAACATGATCCAAAATAACCTATTTTGTGTCGAATTGGACATGAAACCTTAACTCGGTCAATTAGTATTGAGTGTATGTCATAGGTTGAAGATGTGGTTAGCTTGACCTCGAGTGAGGCATTCTAGTAGCGACAAGCCACGTGTGTAGTTATGCGGTTTTTCTGTCTTGCCGAACACGTTGTAGTACTGACTAAATTCACTGGATGTGTGTAGATCTTCACTTACTTTTAAAGTGTTGCTGCTGTTAACGTTTATTGTGTGATTGTGTGCTGTGTTCAGGTCTGTACAGCCCACTGTGGGCATTGGTTGGATTTGTTATCATCATTTTCCTCCTTTATTGGCTAATATCAGCATTTGAGTTACATATATGACAATGGCAGTTGTATTTAATTCCTTCGCATACGTCTCCTTTAGAACAGTCGTCCATCGTACACTATGCAGTCGTGTGGCCTTCTGTTACAGAGACTGTGAAAGAATGTCTAATTTGTTTGTTACAGGCCATTTCTTGGGTGCTATGTGCACATAATCTGTTAATCTGGTGTACTGGACTTACTAGTGCACCAGATCCAACTGTGCTTTTTAAGTCCACTCTGATAAAGACATGATACCTGTTTATAAGAGCCAACTGATAGTTAGTTTTTCAAGAAGTTGTATGTGTTGCTCAAGAAATACTTAAAGCCGGTTATTATTTACTTGGCGTTCGTTGAGCTTGTTTTCTATCGTTTGATATTCTGGTGTTTTAACAGACTCCATTATACTGTTGTAGAGGGTGGCTTAAAACAGATAACTGGCTATTGCGGGTGAAAAATATCATACATTTCACAAGGTAGAGTACAGACGACACCCTTCAAGTATGGCAGGATCTTTCTGGATAGTAACCGGTACCACTTTTATTGCCGAGTGTGATGGTGAAGTGATTTGAAAATGGTCAGCATTTGACGAAGTTACAGGCACTAGTATAATGTCATCTTTTTACTTAGTGGCCCAGGTTTTTTGCACCATCCCATACATATTAATCTTTTGTGCTTCATTTGGCATAAAACTACAGTGTAATGTGATGTTGTCATCTATGGCTGATCACACAGAAGCATTTTGAATTCTAAAGATAGTGTTCAAGGTTGTCTTCTTTGGTTTTAACTGGTATATTCTGTGGGTGTTTTGTTGCTGAACATAGTATTGCTTGTTGATAATAGGCTGGACAGATTTGTTTTATGTACAGATTGCCAATGTTACTATGCAAGTGGGTGATGTGTTATTTTTTTCAAGAATGTCTAATTTAAAAGATTCCAAACAAGTGGCCAAAGTAATTTGGCAGTAAGCTATATTGCTGCTGCATGATGCTCTTGCTGCATTGTATTGGTTGGTGCCATTGTATATGGTGATACATCTGTGTAATAGTGTTACGATAATAATCGCACAAAATTTTTAGTTTCTAAGGCCAGCAGTTTTAGACGTATTAGTGTTGAACCTTAAGAGGTAATTTTTATTGTGACACCCTGTATGTGTGTGTTAGGGTCGTTTGTCATACCCTAACTTAAAATTGCTCATTATGTATAATGGTGATGTAAATGCTGTGTGGTTAAAGCATAAGTGTGGTATTTTCAAATATACATTTAAAATAAAGCAGTTAATAAATTAATTTTGCATCTTTCCAAAGCTCACTGCATGACAAACTGCTGCTTGTGGAAAACCCTTTTAACTTGGTTGTAATTTATTTGCACAAGTTATTTATTGCAGTTTCATGTTTTGTGCATAATCTATTCACTGTCAATTACTAGTCTAAGCTTGTGAAATCTGTAGATAATACATGACGAATTGTTCTAGACAGGCACATAGGTGATATAGCAGATAACACACAGTAGTGTGTGCCTGCTTTGCATTGAATCTCCACATATCGTGTCCCAAACCACTGCTATTAATGGCCAATGATTTCAAACTGAACTGCAGCAGATATCCAGTTACATGGAGTGTTCAGAATTAGCAAGGCAACTATAATATCCATGCTAGCTAATCGATGATCACAAACAGGATGGTAATATACTGCCAAATTTATACTTGTATAATTGCTGTAATTATGCTTTATTTATAGATTGTGGAAAATGAATTTCAAAAACTTAAGCATTAGTGTATCTACTCTGGGCGTCACTACATCCTTCCCTCAATAGCAATTTTCTTTGTCAGTTGATCCTCCTGGCTTTTCTTTCCTCCATTTATTCTGGGACAAAACTTCTGGTAAAGTAGCACGGCTTTTTACAGGCTGTATGTCATTCCTGTCATGTCAGAGCACTGAGGAAAAACCCACTCACTGTCAATGTGAAGATTTCAGCATAATGTCATTGCATTACACTCGATGAAAACAACATATACATTGTGTATATTGTGTAAAGTTAGCAACATCAGCAAAGATTTTACCTGATTATGTGGACTGATCATAGAGTAATGCTATAGCATACATCCACATAAGCTGTAAAACACTAATAAACTACTAACATAGCATCAGCACATCAGTCATCATTAAGCTTAGCTGCCATCGCTTAAGGAAATTGTTCTCACACATAACTAATGTCGCCAAAATGGGTTACAATAGCAACCAAACGAAATACTTGCATATACTTCATATAAAATAATAAACAATTAAAAGCATTAGCAACTGATGATAGTTACAGGAAATATATCATGCCAATTATACAGGACATTATTACAACCCTCACTGCAGGAAAATCTGGAGTGAGCATTCATTTAATAATTCACTGTCATCGGACTACTATCCCATGAAAATTCACTATTGTGTCGTTATTGCAATACATGTGTACATAAAAGTACTTTTCGACTGTTAATCAGCTACTAACATGTTATCATGTTAGCCTATAGGTGTATGTCAGTCAGCTGGGTAAACTTTTTTCAACTACTGTGTATCCCAACACATTGCCACACAACAATAACATCAACAATCTACAACAATCCATGCTGTTTGTTTAAGGTCAACATTGTCTATATGTTGAGACCATCATAAAAACTAGAGCATTGCTCCAGGCCCAGCTCATGCCTACGGCATTTGTATTAGCCAACTGAGTTAAGGCTTTACGTCCAACTCAATACAGCACAGGTCATTTCGGACATGTTCTTCCCTGCCAAGCACTGACTGACGCCACGGCTGCATGGCTGATGTGGCAGCAACAGCAGTGTCTCTGGCTGGTGCCTGACAGCATCTGCAGCTGATGCCTGTCACCATGTCTCACCACATCCAGCCAGTGCCTGTGTGAAGTGCTGGCTAAACCGCACCAGCACGAATGCTGGTGTAAGTGACTCACTGACACACAGACATTGTATGTCGTAGCAGGGAGCTTCAATAGTACGACTGACTTGAGTTGTGATATTTTAGAGGGTCTGTTAAGTTTGCTAATGTGAACCTTACACAATAGCATAAATACAATGAGATTTCAGCCACAAAATTAATACAATTAATACAGCAATTAAATAATTAAAATCAATGAAAATATACATCTCTAACACGTCAGTTTGAAATAACATGGATCAAAAGAAAAAACGCTGTCTGACCACTGTCAGAATATTGCTACTGCAAGTCACTAGTCTGCATAATATTCACATGCAATGTAAAAATGTAAAAAGATTAGTCACTCTACTAACGTACAAACAACTAGATTTTCCACTGACATATTAACAACTGTATACTTATTAGTTACGGACAGCATGCCCATTGTTTACATTTTACGAAATGATCGATTTGCAACATTGTGCAGGTGGGAACTCAGGGGGCCTTTGGGTCCTGAAATTTGAACTCAGCTGGGATTTTCACGATGCACCTACCCACCAAATTTCATTATCTATGTTTCATTACTATGTTTAATCATTCGGAAGTTATCATGTTGACTCTCAAGAACCCACAAACAAAGAGATAACATAGCAACAACAAATCCATCATCACTAAGCTGCCATTTTTAAAAAACCACTCTCACAGTAAACTATTTAAAACTATGGTTCCAACATTTATCCCAGCTGAAGCCACGCCGTCATATTGCTCAAATACTACTACTATAATAGTAACATTACTAGTACTATTACATGCATTAATACTTTCATTTAGCCAAGTTTTTTTACAGAGTTGTACCAGGTTATGTGGGGTCTGCCAAAAGGTTTGTTGTAGTTAGATGACACAGGAAGGGCTCCAAACTCTACACTTGGTCTTCCTGTCACTAAAACTACGGTGTAAAATCACTGCATTATTGAAGATCCGAACGAATGTAACTCAACTTGCATTAATACACTTAGTGATGGACAACGCAGCAACTAATATCATTATCATGTTAAACCTGTCGGTGTAAAACAAGCAACCATAAGCAAGTTAACATTTAACTACAAAACCAAATCACGCAGAAATAACTAACAACTCTACAACAAATAAAGCATATCGTGAGATTCAGCAAAAAATTAGCATCACAACTTTAGAACAGCATCAAGGTATCAATAATGTGTGAGCAACAAATAGCCGAGAACCGTGACATATAACAACAATGAACAGTTTTAGTACCTTATTACCAGACAAATTGGCTAGGCCAATACTAGACTTGCACTCGCCAAAGAAATCAGTCATTATCCTCATCCTTAAATACTATGAATGTTACATGTCAACTGTTTTTTCCATCACTCTTCACTCTGCTATCTTCCTTGTCTAAACACAAACCCAAATCTACTACCTCAAGCGATGTGACCAAGGACTTGAGTGCAAGGCCAAGGCCTGAACTTCAAGGACAAGAAAGTTGTGCTTAAGAACTCCGTAAGGCCAATGACTACCTTCACTGACTACCTGCCTACTCTTATGTTATATTTGGTTTCTATCGAGTGTCTTCTGTGCATCATCATCACAGCAGAGATATGCAAAGTATGACACTGACGGTCTGTCCGCTGTGTGCTCATACTGTGTTTAAACAACTTGACCAATCATCACTCAAAAGGTTAAAGGTCACTTCAGCTATTGTCATAACCCACTAAATGACGCTGAAGGTCTGAGGCAATCACATACACTAAGCATTGCATATTTCTGAAAGGATGTGATATAGCAACGATAATACAACATGGTAGTAACTACCGGTACTAGTTTCTAACAGGAAGTGATATGTCACCTAATCAATAGTGCCATCTGCAGTACCTTGGCTGACCTTCAAAGTTATTTAATCTACTCAAAGAATGATAACAACAGATAGTTTTCTAAATATGTTAAAATTCTACGGCGACAGAGGTACATAGTACATACATATGGCTATCACTTTTTGCACATGTTGCAAGCAAATTACTTCATTTGGCAAACGATGCAAAATAATTGTGTATGTCGTGCTGTAATAAGTAAGATTTTGTTATTGCAGCACAATGTACACATTTACCAGTATAAACAGTGTTGGCCCAACCAAACGCAATAAGTTTGTAGGTTAAGTTTGTACCTGCCCCCATGTCCATAGAATTCTAACACTTGTGGAAAAACAACTACTGCATCTGTGCCATTACACAGTTCATGGGACCAACACAGCAAACTTGTAACTTGTTCTAAATTGGACCTCCGCCAACTGAAGGAAATGGAAGACACTGACGAAAACTGGTAAAACTTATCTACTATGATTACCTGTATTAAATTCATTTGAGAATCAAATTATTAATAACTTTAAAACTGTTTAAAAAAGCACCAAGCTCATTACAAATACTAAGACAAGGTTGACTATTTACTGCCACAATATTAATGTCTATTGTGAAAAGTAACCACAGCAGGTCCTCTTGCAGTCTGCATTTCCACTCATGAAAGAATTACAATAAACATCAAATGTCAACAGTTATTACATTATTCTGTGCTAACACAGATTGAGAATGTACATATTGTGTCTTAAATTAACAACACTGATGTTGCACACTATAACTTCAATGCACATCAACCAATTTTGGTAATTTTTGGCAGAGATGTTGCTGAGACAGTATGCTATCAAATGATGAATTGTTATCCTACCTCTTGTATCTAATGTCTCTGCACTACCTGGGGAAACATGAACCTAGAAATTGTGTTACTTCGGTCACGCTGTATACGTTGTCTCTCAGCAACATTTCTGCTAAAAAATTACGAAAATCGATTGATGTATGTTGAAGTTATAGTGTGCTACAACATTGTCATTGTTTTCAGACACAGTTTAGTTTCAATAAAATACTCAAGCAGCTATTATTAAAACACAACAACAAAGTTTGCAATAAATGAGACTCAACAGCAAATTAGTATATCACAACATTAGTGCAGCTTTAACACTCAAGTAAGTTTCCAGTGATGAGCACTTTCAGTAGTAATAAACTACTAGTAGTTACATGTAACTATAATAGCTAAAAAGTAGTTAGTAGTTACTTTTAGAAAGTTTGTAATTAGAAGTAAAACTACTTTAAACAGCATTTTTAATCAAAATTCTTTTAAAAGGAACAGTTCACTGGCCGCTTTTCTGAGAAAAACTTGCTAAGTTTGCATCAGAATAGAGATAACGTCACCAGCACCTCATCAGTTGATTTTTACAGTATGAATGCTCTTCCGGACAGCCAACGCAACAGTGTCGAAGCACTGACGGCAATTTAGAAAACCTGAACACAGACTGAAAAGTATTCAGCATCCACTGCATACTGCTGAGCTTTATTCCTGATTAGGTTGATGCAGACAGTTCTTGCAACAACATATAGTGCTGACTAAATCCGAACGTTATATCTTTAATACTTGTTGCTGATCACTGCAGTAAAAAAGTAAATAGTTATGCCCATCACTGAAACTTACAGATCAGTAAAGAATAATAATCAGTAGACAGCGGGATTAGACACACAAATGGTGGAAAAATTCTGCAGCAGCCTACAGTAGCTGATACCAATGCAACAAGAAGGCGGAACTCATTCCACTTGCAAATGCTGACGCGATAAAAATGAATGACAAAATGGATAGCAGACCCATTCCGGATAGTCCATTTCCACTGCAATCACAACAATAAACTGACAATCTTAGATATATTGCGACAAACAAAACAGATGCATCCTCTGAACAAGAAAAACAAGAAAATCACAAATAGCAGACTTCACCCTCGGTGAGCAAACCAAGATACAGACATAGCTGCTGCTTTCGTTTCTAGTCAAATTGATTATACCAACTCTGTTCTTTACATCTCGCCATCTAAGTGTCTGAGAGGTTTGCAGCATGTTCAGAGTTGCAACGATTGTATTATAGCAACCATGTCCATCTCTATGAGGCTTCACTTCAGCAACTTCACTGGCTTCCCATCAAGTGGCGATTACAGTTTAAGTCTGTCAACCGAAACTGTCGACTTTCGTTCACTTAGATTCTTTAAAAGAACGATGAAACTCGCCGATTTTTCATCATTTCTTAAATGTTTTTAACCTTAAATCTTATTTACGTGTTTACTGTTTATATGTTTATGGGTTGGTATGTATTGTTTGTGTGTGTGTGTGTTTGTATGTATGGGCAGTGGTAAGTGCTGGTTACAGCCACACTATCCCTGCTCATTTACCACACTGATTATTGTTTTAATATTATCTAAATACACCGTTTTCTTTATTTTAAAGGGCAGTTGTAAGCGCTGATTACTTAGCCTTACAGTCCTTCAGAACATATATTTGAATTATTTCACTTATGAAAACTGTTATTGTACTATGTATGTTCTGTCAATGATTTGATGATTTGATTTGAAGTTGGCTTCCCTTACCTATAAAGTCTAATACATTGGTACTCCATCATATCTCTCTGATTGCATTCATCCCTATGTTCCTGTTCGCACTTTGCAATCACTCTTCCGCCAACTTGCACGTCCCTCACTCACACTAATCTATCTCCATTTCGGCTAATGATCATTTCATATTGCAGCTCCAACGGTCTGGAATTCTCTCCTTTCCACCATTCGTTTGTCTCAAACCTTAAATACTTTCCAAAAACAGCTTAAAACCGATCTGTTCTAGTCTGCTTTTAATAGCCCCTAGTGACTCGTACAGCACCTCTGATTCATTCTATTGAACAATTATGACATTTACTCAAACTTTATTACTTACTTACTTGCTGATCTTTATCAATGAGAAAAATTTGCTGGGATTCGATGCAGTAGTTTTGGCTGTTACATACGATGCACCACAGAACCCATTATCTTAAAACATGATGTCATCAACAAAACCAGAAATATATAACGTATCACAATGCCACCAGAGAAGGACCGAGCCACAAATAATTAACATGCACAAAAATTTGGTGAAGTTTGTAATCTTCGAGACTATGAGTGAACAGACAGACACACAGACATGCTCATCACAGTACCTTGCACCCCTCTTGGGGGCAAAGTCATATAAGGATCTTTTCACATGTGTTGAAATTGGGTAATGGCTTACTGTACCTTGTGCAGCCTCCGCCAAGTCTCGCACCAATAAACAGGAAAAATCCACCCAAGAATGATGCGGTTGGTGACACACCCTCCACCTGGCCCAGTGTACCTGATGCTCTGGCAGATATATAGGCACCCAGAATTGCCCCAAACACGTAGAATATCTAGCAAAACAAGCAAAGTAGTTTTTTGACTCGTACAGAAGAAAGCCGTAATTTATGCAAATTGATGTAACAATATAGAGAACGTTGTTTTTTTGCAGAAATACAGCTAGCTGAAATACACTCAACAGGTGTTTGATCGGGCCACATACTGAATGCAGTTAATAAATAATTAATCACCATCAAAGTCAGTGACCACCACGTTTGTGTCTGTGCTTCTCCTGGTCTTCTAGAGTTTATTTCAAACAAACAGTAATAAAGAGGTAGAGGAAATGTTGCAACTTAGTCAGGACTAGTAATGTCAATGGTGCTGCGATCAACCAAGGCATGGTCGTTTCAAACATTCTACCAGTTCATCTGATGAATGCAGACTCTGCTCCAGGGCCACCAACCATCAGAACAAGCCAACTAACTTGGGTTGTGTATCTCCCTGCTGGCTACTACCGTCAACACCCATCAAAACCATTCATTATGATCACTCAGTCCATAAACATTTATTCATTTTACTCAATTGGTCATTTAGGAGATGCTCTTCCAATCCAATCTCTTGGCGAGTACTGAGAAAACAAAAGCAAAACTGGGAGAAACTACCACAAAAATACAATAAACCAAGGCTAACACAAAAACTGCATCTACAACAACAATCAGATACAAATGAATCAAACACAAAATACTATAACATAAAATAAACCTAACAAACTAAAATAACCAAGTTTATTTGCCTTTTACAACATCAGCTTGGAAACGGAGTGAGCCCATTCTCAAAGGAAAAGATAAATAGGAAGTAAATAAGAAAGAAAAAAATTCAAGCAATAAAAAGGAAGTAAGTAAGAAATTTAAGTAAACAAGCAAACAACAAACGATCTATATAGTCTGGCCACCGATCTATACAGTGTCAAAATCAACAAAAAAATAAAAGGTGCATTAGCCCCAGAGCCCGCACAGGGCTAATAACACTACAGAGGCAGCAGCAGCAACAGTTTCAGATATGAATACCTGCCAGAGAGTGTCGACACTCCAGCGGCGGAACTTTGCAGCGTAGGGTGACAGCTTCTCCAGTGGTCCGACAAACAGCTGACCTAACATGGCACTCACACTGGAGCTGCCACCGAGGTGATTCTTCAGAATGACGACGACTGGCAGCTGAAGACCACCGACGAGCATACCGCCAATGTATGGCGGCCAGACATTGTACGTCATCACTGGATCATCGGCTTTACCTGTGAACTACGCACACCAACAGAACATCAGCCAGCACAATTAATTATTAATTATTAATTCAAGCGCCTCTGCATCCCGCGTAGGACACTATGGCGCTATACAAATGCTGTATTATTATTATTATTTATTATTATTATTATGCACTGCTCAGTTGTATTTCTGCTATTCGTAGCAGCACATTATTGTAGGATCAACAGATGTTGGCCAACCCAAAAGCAGGTCTATGCCTTTAGTATGACAGCACCTACAGTGAAGCCTATGTTTGGCTCGCTACTGCTGTTTGACAACATCGACATTAATAAAGTTATCACTCATGATATGACGTTCACAATATGCCAGTGATTATTAGGCCGTGGCACTCTCTACAGAGCGAAAGTGGCCTATAGTCACGAACGTTCCCTCCAACCATCTGTTGGTCTGTCTGTCCAGTGCACTGTGGCAAAATGGCTGATCGGATACGGATGCGGTTTGGGACAGTATGTTGGATGGGTCCAGGGATGAGGCAGGTAGTGTTGGGTTTGTGGGTCAGTCCACGAGAAGGGGCAATTTTGGTGGCGAATGTGGGGTGCCCCATAGTAACCAATAGAGAGTTTGCAGCATTGCAGCCCCTTCCCAAATCACTTTGCGATTTCTTGTTATTATTATCATACAGAATCCATGCACTATGTATAAATTATGACTTAAAATCCATAACTCAACAACATCACATTAATAATAATAAATACAGACAATAAACAACCTTTATTTCAGTTTCTGATGGAATAAGGGTCTCGAAAGCTAATGCTGTAATTCCAAACATTGCAACGATCGGCAGTGCAAGAATGAAATACGGAGAGTTAGCCCAGCTAAAACAGTCATTCAACACAAATTTAACAACCAATTTTATGTGTATGCTACCATATTTCAATTTAATAAAGAAACAGAAACTTATATCACATAGTTTTAAATACTGTCATATTTCTGGTATCTGTCATCAAGTAACTACTTCATAACAGAGGGGGAGCAAAAACACACCATGAAAATTTCTCATTAATCTCCATGTAACTTTTCAAGAATTAATTATTCATAACATTTGTCTACACCAGCCGTGCAATTTCTATCAAACTACTTTTCTAATTTCTATCCAAATTAACCACATGCTTCACTTTTATTGGTCTTGTCTTGTTAACAAATATTAACTCCTCTCACACAATTTGGACATCTTAGTGTCAAAATCTACAATGTTACTAGGGCACAATAGATGGTGCCTGCATGGGGCATAAACTACAGTTAAGGAATAAACATAACACATACGGGTTACTGGATTGTGCATTCGTTGGCTTTAGGAAAGTATCGATAAACTCCTTTGTCAAACAGTATATCAGCACAGCCACCACAGCGCCACAGAAAGTATAGTCTGTACACAGGATTAGTACAAAAAAAGAGATTCAGACATAACATGTAATATCACTTCAGCTCTGTATTCAGTGCATGTCAACTGATAACTCTTACAACAATTCATTTCGATTCTTATCCGCTTGACAAGTATGTTTTAAGCAATGTAATACGACATGTACAGCGATGCAATTACATTAAAAAATGCACTGCAATGCATTATTAGTAAAGCATATTCTACAGCTGTATATCACACAGTTACTTTGATATATGAATCACAAATAGATCTAAATAAAGAAATCTGTTATTCATCCTTCGATATGTGTATGTGCTTTTCTGTTTCCAATCCCATTTATCATATTGAACTAGACTTAAAACAATCCACAAAAAAACTGGACCAGACCAATTCAGTAATTTTATGTCTCCAGGACCGGCCGAGTCAGTAGCCAGTCCAGTGGTGATGAACGGCAATGAAATATACCTAGATTACTGCAACATGTGATGGCTATTAATTGGAAATCCAATCCTGCAGTAGTGTCACCGACCACATATGCATCAGTGTGTCTGCACGTAGAGCAACCACCCACATTGATAATGATGAGTGGTATTGCTCTACATGCTGAATCTGATCAGAAACACCGCGGTGAACATGTGGTCGGTCAAGGGAGACATCACTGACACTAACTAAGAGCTCTGTTGGATCAGTGCTGATTGGACCAAATGTGGTTCAGAATCAGTACCAAGATCTGTTCAAACTCTACATTAAACTAATTATCTGTTAACTGTATGACAGACTGTTGTCAGCACAATGTTCAATGTTCCATACAAAAATCTGTACAACTTACGTGCATTTGGCACCATGGCGCCAAGCTGCACAAATATAGATGTAGGACACTGCAATCACAATATTCATCAGCAGCATAAAAATTAAACATAAACAATAGCAATTTTATTCAGTATAAGCATACCTCGCACACTACCAAACTGCAACACAGCTATGTAAAGCATGCATAATAAAATGCAAGAAAATATAAGAACCTGCCCAGTTATTTCCATAACAACTATAACAACAGGTGCAGTAGCACAGCATAATTAGGAAATACAGCTGTAAGAAATACAGCTTCAATGATTAAAAAATCAGCCCTTTAACCTCAGTTATACATATACACTAAGATTCCAACAACCATTTTATAGGTAAAGAAATGGTAAGCCACTGTTCACCTACTCCATCATAACCTTAACATTGTAAGAATAAAATAACAAAATTAAAGGTCACAGAAAAAACTACTGTTAAAACAAAACAATTTTTAATATACTGGTATGTGTGACTATAGATTAAAGATGATATGGCAAATTTCTGTATTGAGACACTAGGCTAAATGGAACTGGAATGTGTTGGAACTACTCTATAAGCAAGTTGGGCCAATAAAAAAAATTCAGTGTAGTAGTGTAAAATACAACCGATCCAGAAACAGTCATTCCAAGTCCCATCAAAGCTCCGCCGATAACACTGGCAGGAACACTGAGTTGCATCATTTCTTTGTAATAATCGCTGCATACTTTAGAGAATGCTCCATTGGTAAATGGCAACATTGCAAGCATTGAAAATGTGAACATACCTGCAAAAACAACATACAGTTATGAATTTTATTTTATTGAGCAAAAACTGTTTTAAACTAAACTTTGCTGAGTAACAAAAATAGTTCTTAAATAAGGTTTACATAAGTACCAACTGAAGACTTGCAGCATGCATAAGGTAGACAGCAACCTCTTCTGTTCACGGCCTACTCCTTCGTCAGCGAGTTAGTCAAAATAGATGATTCCTACATGTTATTGTCCTTTTATTCGTGTTCTGTCACCTTTCTTCCGACTGTTTACTAACTACCAGCATATTCCAGCATACATCTCTTCTGGGTATCTGGTTTTCTGCTAACCACTGTATATTTCCATATTATGTTCACCAACTTTACACCAGCACCAAGAAAACTCTAACAAGAAACTTATAACAGTTTATTGAGAAATGATCCAGCAGAAGGAATTCTTGATATCACGATGTAGCACGGCAGTGTTAACACTGCTGCATATCAGTAGTATGACAATCAGCAGTAATGAAAAGTTGAACTGCTAGTTTTAAGTGATGATTACTTGATGCCAAGGCAGACAAAAAGAATTTCAACATTGTGAATTGTTGCATCAACATCTGACGACGAATAACAACTGGTTCCATCACTGACAACAAATACACATAAACCACTTGTGTACAGAAAATATAAATATAAAAAAGTTTCTGTGCAATGTTGTCAATTTAAATAAGCAACTTATATGGTGCTATTAAAGGTACTGTGGTCAGGACTTCTGATGGCAATTAATTACAGGATCAACAGCAAGCTCAAACTGGTTATGCTTGGACAGAACTAATAAAATATTCATATCCTCTATTTTGTAGTTCATCGATTTAAAAAGTGTAAACTAGAGCTGAAATAAATAATGGAAAATTACTATTCTGCCAATTTTAAGAATAACTGGAGCTCTATTATTCTGCCAAATACAAATTGAATACAAAGACTTGCTATGATGTGATACTCACTATCATAACCATTGTAATTCAATCAAGCTGATCATCACCACTATCACAGATGACAATCAAGTCACACTAAGGTCCGGTTTTTCGACAGCAAATTAATCTCCCGTTAATTTAATCCGGCATTAAATCCAGCAGATAATGATCAATTTACTCAGATGTCATTTTTCCACCGGCAGTTCGTCAACTAAATCGTCCGTTTAGGACGATTTAATTGACGAACTGCCGGTGGAAAAATGACATCTGAGTAAATTGATCATTATCTGCTGGATTTAATGCTGGATTAAATTAATGGGAGATTAATTTGCTGTCAAAAAACCGGACCCAAGTTCTGTTTAAGAACAGTTACTCATTCACAATAATCTTTATCTTTATCCACTCTATTTGTGGCATTAAATGGAAATGCAGTGATTTCATATGAAGAATCTTTACACAAAATCACAGCTCTTCAACACCTACCTCGCATTTAATGCTACAGTTAAAGTGGCTAAAGATGCTACTATCTTGTGCAAATACTGACCTTGTAGCCAGTCACTTTTAAAAATACTTGTATATGACCAACGGATAAACACATATAAAGAGAAAGCTTCTTAACGTTATCATGCATGGCACATCTTCCAAATCAATTAATCTAGACTACAACAATTATTGCTTAAATATTTATACTTGCCATGTGCTTTGTGCAGAGCTATTCCAAATATCATGCCGCAGAGTATAGAGACAAGAAATTTAAGAAGAGCAGAAACCCAGCAGCTGTCCTTGCAATCAGCTGAAGGTGAACAGAAGCGACCTTTTTGCTCATCTGAACTGGCATCACCTTCACCAACTCTGTATTCTGATGACATCACGGTTGTTTTTCTTGATGTCACATACATTCTACGATTTATGTTCTCAGTTGATGACATCGTCACACGATAATCAGCCTGGTAGACAAAATTAATTTAAAGCTAAAATATAAAATCAGAAGCACAAATGTCTCCATCAACATTCCATGTCAAAATTCAAGACCGAGATTCTGAATAGGCTGAGATAAAGACAGCATAAGTTGATACAGGAACAGAGTGACAGATGTTTCAAAGTGTTATGCAATGTTTTTTAAAGTAAAATTGCTATTTATTTCACCTTAAATCACGTCCATGTTGATATGATAAAAAGTCCCTATAAGTATTATAATAACCGTTATTTCCATGACAGTTTTCTGTGTGCTGTGTAGACAGTACATGCAAACCACACGTGCACTTCACATCGATTTTGGTACAGACACCTTATCTGTATCTGAACTCCAGTACTGGAATCCCAATCTCAACTATAAACATACCAATAATCTTAATCCTATCAACCCTAACTGTAATATGACAAAAAAACTCTATCCAACGAAGCATATATATCATAACCATTCTTAACATTAAGTGTGATGTCATTATTGTCATATACATGACATCTGTACACACTGCTGACTGTCTGCAAGCTGCCTATACTCGTCACTCGGAAACACTATAGTACAGCTTGCCGCATTCTATATGCTTCGTGTTTTTATCCCTACTCCTGCACCAAATATAGCACATGTTAATGCAGTGTAAGAAGTTAAATATCTGCTCACTACTAGACGTATTTCTGTTAACCTTGCTCTCTGTTCTGCTCCGTAACCTCTTGCTCCACCATAATCTGTCACACCCACTCACCGCTCTGCTCCCCTCATTTTTCAGCCCACTCCACTTCTCTCATGCTCCACTCAGGTTCATGATGATCAACTGATCAGTCATTCTGATTGGCAGCCAATCTGTCACATGACGTGACGTGACTGTTGAGTACAGTGTGCTGCTGCTGCTGCACCAGTCACTTAAGTCAGTCTTTGTCTTGTTAAGTCAACTGTCGAAGTGTAATGTTGCTGTGTGTGGCAGAGAAAATGGCATGGAACCCAGCAGCTGTCCTTGCAATCAGCTGACGGTGAACAGAAGTGACCTTTTTGCTCATCTGAACTGTCACAAATCAATCATGGAGCTGAATTCCAGAATATCAAGTACTTCCCATTGGAACTTTACCCAATTTGATGGTGAATGCGGCTAAGTACTAACTGTCACCCATTGATCACACTCATCATCCAGTCCAGTTCCGTCTACAGCACAACTGGATGTGATGGAGCTCAGCATGCGGGTCTGTCGACATCTGCTGAGACTTGCAATCCCATGCTGACTTTCACCCCACTGTACGATGTAAGTCAACTCACAATTTTCACAAGTCATCATGTGGCGAAGTTGTTTTTGACATCTAGTAAATGCAATTTATCTCCATGACTTCACTGTCAAGGGCATACTTAACATTCCAGGTAAAGTTCTATAGGTATACACTTGGTTGTAACTGGCCAGTTTTTTTTACATTTTTACTACAATTTTATCACTAAAAATGTACTAATCAGCCACTTGATAATATTCAAACTCAAGTACTGAATATTGTTGTGATATTCCAATAAACTGTAGAATGTAATTTGTGAAAGCTTTCAGTTGTTACGTGTTCTTGTGAGCTTTGAGCAGCTGATTCAGCCTGCTTTCTGCTCTGCAACCCCCCCTCTCAACCTACCCAATCCTTAATCCTACTGACCCTAATCTTACTGATCCTAACACTACTAACCCTAACCCTAACTTAATGAGGTACTGTCCATCGACCTTCACTCTAGCTAATCATGACACAGCAGTTTTAGTCACGGATACACCATTGAAAGAAAGCCTAATCAAACACGCTTTGAACAATTATAAAGTAAGTGCTAATTTCACGTGTCAGAAATGCCACACAGACTGGGATACAAACGGTCAATAGAAACCCTCTGACGATGCAACAATTTAACAGAATATAACAACTGCAGTGCCACGCCCACTTTTGTCAATTTTCTAATATATGCTATACATGAGACACAAAATGGTAATATTTCTATTAATTTTATCGATCGGCATTTAGCGTGATTAAATATTACAATTAAAAATACACGAAGTAATCTATAAATGTTATTTAAACGCAAAAAGCATCAAACGTACAACTGAAACCTGTAATAAGTAAACAACAACAAACAAAGCACTACCATTGTATCAATACGCGTTGATACTTAATCCTGCGCTAAATGCACGAAACATTTTATGATTTTTCTACGGAAAATTAAGAATTCGTATCATGTGAATTCTACACTTATTCGCAATAATTTACACTTCAATAATTAACTTACAAGTCAATAAATTACAGTTCGCTAGTACTACTTTCACCATCATAAAAAGCTTCTGTAATCAGCCGCCGCAACTGTCGTGACGTCATTTACGGTCACGGCGTTAGAGTGATCACGTGTAGTATTCTGTTATTCTTGAGAGGATGATAGTAGGAGAATTAAGGTGTGACAAGTGGTTGGCATATTACAATAAGTCTTCAGTACCCATCTATTTCACTTTGTGATTCCAAGAAACTGTTAACATTTCCACTATACCATCATAATGATCGTTGATCTCACTCGCCTGAATCCATTCCTTCCTTGTGTGTTGTCTCAAAGTCAAAAGTGACTCTCATCATTCACTGATCCCATTCCCACGCGTCGCTATTGATCATAAAGTAGGCAGATTTAAATCACTGAAAATTATAATAGTTAATCCGTTAAAGAACAATTTATGCATGCATTTGTTATTTCAAGTTATAAGTAAGTAAGTAAGTAAATCTTTATCGTTATTCGTGAGCAATGCATAAGAAATAGAACAAGCAGACAGCACAAATATAAAACACATACAAATATATACATAAATTTATAACGTGCACAGTGTTCAAACACAAGGCTTGAATCTGAGGCGCAAAAAAAACAAACATAATTAACGCAAGAAAAAATATATAGCCCAGTCGGCAAGTTTGCCGAGCGGGCTAAAAACATACCGAGTAATACACTTAGAAAGATAAGGGGTCAGGAAGGATTTTTATACAGGTTAGACTGAGATAGGTTTATCATATTATTACTACATTTGGTAAATTTCACAATTTGTGCTCGGCCCTGTAATGTACGAAGTTACAGTAATACTAGTAGAACTTATACCCGTCAGTGTCTGGCTTATGTTAGCACAGTGCACAGATGGTTATAAATTACTAATTCTAAATATTTAATATTGAATTATTCGTTTTTTTTGTCTTTCATATTATTCATGCTATTATTCCAGTTTTCATATTTTGTCATCAAGTCACACAGTGATGACCTCTGATTGATAACCATACACCTACACATGCAAGTATACTGTGAGTCCCCCACAACCACAACCTGGCATGTATTTAAGACCCAGCTTATATTTCAGGCATGGCTTTTATTGCAGGATTGATGGTATTAATACTTGTGTTGCACTTAGGTATACTTGAGCTGATCTTCTGTTTGATGGTCGTGTATGAGCTTGTTGTTTGGCAGAGCCTGGCGAGTGTTCTGTATCGCATAGCAGTGCCACTATCAAACTAGCTGCTAACTTTGGGGTTATCGGACAGCTCACCAAATTTCTACACAATATATAGGTACTATATCATTGCCACTATTAGCACATCAATCGGTATTGCAATATTCTAATCTGTTTTGGAATGCCAATGAATGTGGGGTCAGTGAATTTCGCTGATTTTTTGCCAGAATTGGTTGCCGCGCCAACATCCCTTGAGTAATCACAAAACGAAGGTCAGATTCATGATCTGCACCAACAGGCCTACCATTCCTGAACAAGAGGGCCTAGCAGTGGCTAGCATATTGCGAGATGTTGTTGTTTAGATTACCCCTCCCCGCAACCACAATGCGCGGCAAATTTGGATCGGAATTTGAAACGTAAATTAGCTATAATGCGCCAATGCACTTCTGTCACAGACAGACAGACAGACTGACACTGACATCGTAGCATACGCGCGACCTCGCACTAAAAATGGTGAAGAGAATTAACGGAAGCAAAACATATAGCCCATTCAGAAGGCATGATAAGTGGGCTATATAACTGCATACAGTGGCAATATCAACCACATACATTAGCTCATTTTTAAAATAATCATTATCACCATCAATGTCATCGCTATAAGAATATTATTATTAAGTGCAGCAGTCATTTAGATAAGTTTTGTAATTCTTGTAATTAACAGATAACAGCAATACAAAAATTGCTGTCAGTTCCTGGAAATAAACGTTTTTAAGCTTCAGCTACAGATCTGCCTACAGCCGGGTTGTGCATGGTGTTGGAAATGCAGTCTGTTTTCAACAGATCAGTGTCCAAGTTAAACTGTCCGAGCAGACCAGCACGAAACTCACGCAGTACCATCTCAGCAGCATGAACAAAATTTGGCCGGAAAACATAACCACCTGCAGCATACAAATATTCATGTTATTATTCTGTAGCTGAACAACAAATGGTATTCTACCTTGCCAAATAACTAACTTGTTAATTAATACACGGATAACAAACACATTCTCTTAACACCACAAGATAATCACTACATGTCTGGCATAATTCAATAGGTCTATTCTAAATACTTAGCTGAACTTTGAGGAGTGATAATAATATGCCCGCAGGAGGGTGACAATATTTGCAGGACAACTAATTTCTGGGTCATAAAGTCTACACCTGTGCGTGAATTAAACTGAAATTTGGCACGGTCAACATACAACATGTTAGTTAGTTAGTTGGTGTTTAATGTCCCTTTCCAGCACAGATTTAGTCGCCTTCTACGACATCCGGTCTGGAAACGGAGCGGGGCTATTCTGAAGGAAAAGATACAGGAGAAGTGAATAAGAAAGGAAAAAATAAGCAAGAAAAAAAGGAAGCAAGTTACAAGAAGCAAAAGGAAGCAAGTAATAAGGGAAACACACATATAAACAATCTATATAGCGCCTAATTTACAATGTCTTCTAGGGTGCATTAGGCCCCCGGCACACGCACGGGTCATACAACATGTTGCCCACTGGGCAATAGCTCATGGAACTGTTGAGATTGAAGCCATTCAATATGGTGGTTAAGAAGAGTATGGTGGGATGTTTTCAACAAGTGTTGTAAAGATAACACTGACTCAGACTGGACTGGTCATACACTACAATAACACAGATAGAACTAACTAAAGAGAAAAGAGTTGAAGATAGATGGTATCAAGAAGTATATAATAAGAAAAATGGGATGCACGGTTTTCAAATACAGGAAATGAAGGCTAGCCAGCTAACTAGGAGCACCAGAAAACGACTCATCTGTGTATGGACAGCGATAACAGTGTAGCTGAGTTCGGAACTAACCGTTAGGCGACCGTAGTCTCGAGACAAGATTGTGTCGTTTTGCAACGTAAGTGAGAAAACAATATACATCATCAATTGGTTCAGGAAGTTCATAAAATTTTACATATCTACAAAATGAACAAAATACACATGAAAAGTGTAACAAATTCACAGTAACACAAAACGACCCGTACCTGCCCCTGTGGTTAATATTAGAGTGCGTGATCTATCAGGTAACTTACTAGAATAATAGTCTGCGGTTTAACATCCAGTCTGTTGTATAATTAGTTTCATCAAATTAGTTTACATCTAATCCAGCTCCACTGGCTGCTAATCAGCTACAGAGTCAAATTCAAACTCCGTAGTCTAATCCAGTTTTGTTAAATAGTTAGTTTCAAGACTATTAGTATGCATCAGTCAAGAGCATTTTATGGGTTCAGTGTAAGTTGTGGCCACTGAAAATAGAGGTGTTCAGATGCAACCACGGCTGACCAAGCAAAAATTAAATGCTTGGGTTGGCTAGGCTAGCCACTCTCATGAGACGGTGCAACGGAGAGTTAAATCAGTTCATCACCTACTTAACCTGGATGTATGTCCAGAGAACTACCTGGCGGCACTGACAATCTGTCGAGCCAGTCACTGATCTCACATTAGCTGCTCATGCCGGAAGGAAGGAACGGAGGTTCAAATGACAGAAGGGCTTCATGCACTGCATGAAACATATAACGCACATTTAGATCAACCGTCTGCAGCCACACTGTCATGACCGAGTAGCAAGATGTTCCATTTTTTAGCGCGAGATGTAATATATACATCTCGCACTTATGCCATGATGCCAGTCCATCTGTCTGTGATGGATGTGCATTGGCGCATTAGAGCTAATTTAGGTTTCAAATTCCGATCCCACTTTACAGCACATTGGCCGCCGTGCTGCTACGGCCGCCGTGCTGCTTGCGGCGAATCATCTCGCGCCATGCTAGAGCCTCTTGTTAACGATACAACACTTTATTAATGATTAGAAAACACAGAAAATAAATGAAAGAGAAATTAAGAATAAAACGGAAAATCGACTTGTCACGATAACTGTCACCTCCCAACTGACCTTTCTGAACACGATGCTGTACAGGTGGTCCAGATACCACCAATCAGCATCAGTTTAACAAAAGAGATTCACGTCAATCATCACATACAACGAATGACTGAAGGTTTTACAATTTATTACCCAAATAATGGATTGTTGATGACCTCTGAGGTCGAATTCGATGGATAATTGGACAGATGATTGACGTGCCAGTATACAGAATATAGACCATGCAAATAACACTTGTAGTGGCCTTATTTCAGTACACAATGCAGTCACGGAGAAGAGGCAACTCTCCATAAACTGTTCAATATGAAGTGGCCGAGCATGACACACACCCGCATATGTCACCTGATAATAACACTGCCGTGCAAAGCAGAACATATGTTATCAGCATTATAACAATTATCAGCACTGTACATCATTACAGCCATACTTAGATAAGAATACAGCTGCCTTTGATGAGAAGTAGTGAATATCTTACTGAAATTCTGCATGTCTGTTGAGCCAAAACAGCATGTAGTCTACAATTGTGATTGTGCCGACCAAATGGTCTTTAAGCGTTGCTGTAAGTGCAAAACAACGAGCAGTCACAAACCAATCCATGACATCACTGTATGACAGCCGAGAAAAAACATACATATTCCAGTACAACATTTTGACGATGCAGCCTCTTCCCAAATTACCTTGGGATGTCTTATTGCCGTTCTTATAGAGATGTGCATGAGCATATGATACGTGTAAACCAATAAGCATATCAGTTTTTCTGGTACTGAAATGAGGCCAGAGTAACTGCGATGGTCAACTTCCAGCACTTTCTCCTAGATGTTCATGGCTGACAGTATGCAGAGATCAAGTTACAACTGTCACTTGATGTTCTGCGTGTACTAACGTTGACACCATGGCAATGGCCATACTGCAGCTGTCGTGATTTTTGGCGCGAGATGTAATATATACATCTTGCGCTTATGCCATGATGCCAGTCCGTCTGTCTGTGACGGAAGTGCATTGGCGCATTATAGCTAATGTAGGTTTCAAATTCCGATCTCACTTTACCGCGCATTGCGGCCACCATGCTGCTGGCGGGTGCAGTGCTGCTTGCCGTGCTGCTTGCGGGCGAATCATCTCACGCCATGCTAGCCAGTGCTAGACTCTCTTGTTATGGCTGTACTGAGCCTTGCCAGTCGCTACTGGCGCTTCTCCCACAGATAACCATCGCTGACAGATTAGTAGACAGTACAGGTGTGCAGTACTGGTGCAGTCCACATCTGTCATACTTGAATATTCAGCATAGCATCTGCTGCTTCTCATCTCAGCAAACTCCCCACTCTAGACACACTCATGATGGCTGTGTGCTATTGCAGCTGATCGACCACAACAGCCTATGTCGGCAGCAATTTGGCAATTAATGTGCATATTGTCCTGCACAATAACATCTAATAACCTCCAAATGGGCGTCTGTTTAACTGGCAGTAAAGTTAAAGTATCGTGTGTATTAAAACAATTTAAATATATGAACTTGTCAGCATTTTGGCCATATGTCTTCACGATGTCAATGATAACACACAGGCAATATGAGTAGTTTCTTTATAAAATGCAGTCTAAAGCTGGCCTACATATTACATGTAACTGCATATTATAGTCAAGATTTTATGGTATATAAAACTTCAATACCATACTTCCTTTGTTCTACCTACTATATCAATTTTAGTCAACGTAAGTTACGATAACTGAGAAAGAATGAGCTTCACTACCACACAAAGCCAGCTTCATGCCAACATCCATATCTGGAATATGTGGCAGCATGATTCCTGGTGTATCATATACGTATACTTTTGGACATTCAGATATCTGGAATACGAACATCAATTGCACACAGCAGTTATCTGCCTCAGTAAAATAAAACACTACAGAGATCACTCAGTGTTCAATGTCACTTTAAAATTGTAGGAATTAACCATAAAAAGAAGATCTAGTTAAATAAAAATAATAAATACAGTAATTCACAAAAACAACCAATAAAAGCAAACAGTCACTTGAACACATTATTAGGCCCCTTTCACACTGGAAATTAATTTCGAAATTTATGTTAATTTGTTCCTTTTGAAAGAAAAATTTCTAGTGTGAACAGTGAACTTTCGAAAGAAATAAATTTCGAAAGCGTATTTCGCAATTTAGAACATGTTCTATTTCGCGAAATTTCGCCGAAGAAATTTCGCTTATGGAGCACTCTGATTGGTCAGTCGGCCAGTGTTTACAAACATCGAACGAAGAGTCGACTGCGTCATCCATAGGCGTCGTTAATGTTGGCTTTCAAAAGTTTATTTCCAGTGTGAAAAGTGCTCACTTTCGAAAGAAAAAATTTGAAATTTTTCTTTGGAAACTAATTTTGATAATTTTCAATGTGAAAAGGGCCTTAAAGAATGTCACGTGCTAGCAACACACAGCAACCTTGATTTTTTCCAGAACACTTCTGGTAATTCCAGGAACTGCACCAACAGGAGTGGCTGTTCCACCTAAAATCAGTAAATCACATAAAATGCACACACATTATCAAACAGTACACTACATTAAAGCAAACTGTAGCAAAAATTGTTTTTACTATTGGGTTGGCAACTGGGCATGCCATAAACTGTTTCCGGTGTCGAAATTTCAACATGGCGCCTCTGGGGTTAACCTTCTTCAGTCAGAGCGCCATTCAGGCACCATTGTAGCGAAAATCCACATTGCTATAGGGACCAAACGTACAATGATCTATTTCTGGTATTTCGGTATGGTGATTGCAATTAGTTGAGGATTCGGCAAGAATTCCCGGTAACAGAAGACAGCGGCTGTTCTGAAGTCACCGTTTCCAGAACTGACACAAGTATAGGATGCGTGATTTCCACTGCATTGAGCACGAGCCGAAATGGAAAGATCCACTTCCAGTAGAGTTGAAAGTGAAGGTCAGATTGGATCAGCACAATTTCCGGTGGCAGATACCAACTGGGGTCACATAGCAAGGAGTTTCCAGAATAACCAAATGGGGTGTGTGTCAGGTGACTCGGCAACTGGGCGAGGCAGTATGGTGGACCTGGATTCGGCACCTTAAGCAAGAGACGCTGGGTGTCTGACAAACAAGCCTTGGCTCCTCTCGGGCAGCGAATCAGAGGTCTTCTCAGAGGACTTCTCAGACTTCTCAAGCACTGTTAACAGTGTTTCAGTGGCTGCAGCCGAATGGTTCAATACAAAAGCAGAGCCAGAAAAACATATTTGACCCGCTGGTAGGCTGTCATAATGAAAGACTAGAAGAATGGACCAAAAGTGCAAAAAAAGTAACCAAACGAGGATGCTCAGCCTGTCCATAACCTGGAGACAAGGATGGAGAACCAACAAGAACATGAAGTCCTTCGGGACCGTGAGTGAACAGAGGCGGTAATGGATCTGGCAAATGTACTGACACATGCCTTTTGGTATTTGGTGCTTGCCTGCTTTTGTGACCTTGTGTCTGAGGATCCAGCAGGTGTCCTTCAGCAGTGGCACTCCTAAATTTGTAAGGCACCATGGATCTGCACATGAAGGACATCGAACAGGATCATCTCTTTCTATGTACGGCATAGAGTGTGGGGTACTTCCACTATAGACATGCTATTCCGCTACTGATTCACTGATTTATTCTGTGAAACTAGCTATCGACATTACATTACATTACATTACTACATAATGTACAAGTGAGGAAATTTGTAAAATTCCAGTTTGTTACAACATGTTCAATTTACATTATATTAACATACAATAAGCAGCTTTACCTTTTCCCAGATGTGTATGCCTCAATGTGTTGATTATTGAAGACTTTCCAACATTTGGAATTCCAATGATAAGTATATTATAGTGATCAGCCTACAAAACGTATACAGTAAAATTTTACAAGAGGCTCTGCTATGGCAGAGGGACCGTGCTACGTGCTTGTCAGTAGAAATTCTGCAACTACAAAGCATCCCATTTGAAAACTAGAGTTCTGGGCCTATCGTGTGGCATTATTTGCATGATCCTACGTTTAGCCGTTTTCATACAATACCGGAGTGTGACAGACACACACACACACAGACAA
>Ga0209782_1000174_pt1 | contig 25239 bp, 19 predicted proteins | sample WorMetmaBAHAMAS1_FD_187390 | JGI IMG/M metagenome (GOLD analysis project Ga0209782, IMG submission 187390) | Marine gutless worms symbiont microbial communities from Max Planck institute for Marine Microbiology, Germany - Inanidrilus... | ecosystem: Host-associated > Annelida > Digestive system...
TGTGTGAATTAATTAAAGCTAACCCTAACCCTACAACTAACCCTAAAACCCTAACCTTAACTACCTAAACATAACGTAAGCAAAGATATAAATATGGGCATGCGTGCCGGGCTGCCCCTCCACCACGCTACCACTCGCCATCCCTCGCGAGTGTTAACGGGCGCTGTATGGCCCTAACCGTAACAGTAACCGTAACCCTAACCCTAGCTCTAAAATTGCACTCCAGTTCTTTATTTACTGAATAAGCACAATATTATACAGTGAAATATAACACCTAAACAATTTACACAAACCTAAGAATATCTATAGACCCTAGCATAAAATATCTCATTCAACTATTTACTTCCGGCCCGGTACGCAATGCGTACAGGGCAGACGGCACGCAGCCACTTTCTTTTAATAAAATAATACACAACATATATGACGTAACAGTATCACCACCTTATCTTCCATTCAACACCAGGGCTAACACTAGAGGCAGTAGTTATAAGCATCTTATCCATATTCTCTGCACGTGTCGTAAATATTTGGAATAACTTGCCAAATTCTGTTGTAAATGCAAACATACATTTAAAGCATGATTAGATAAGTTTTTGGTCGCATCAAGCAGTTAAGTTTGATTTTAACGCCGATCTGACTGGTATCGGAAACCGATCTGAAGAAATTATAAAGTAATATTTTTTATAATTAGGTTTGATAATATTGATACGGATATAGAGGTGTTTGACACCTGCATCCATGTTTTCCTGTTGAGTAGAGTTAATGTAAGAAAGTGCACGCATGATTTTGAGAGGCAAAAGGTAAAATACAGGGATGTGGGCCTGCAGTTTATTGTCAGTAGGGTTTAGGGTTAGAGATAAGTTTAGGTTAGGGTTGGTGAGGGTTAGTTGTGGTGTTAGGGTTAGTGTATGGTGCTATTGCGACGGTAAATGACGCCGCAATAAGTGCATAAAAACACTAATGTGGCGGTGAATGTCACCAGTTTAGAGCAGCTGTAAATGATGCCACAAATAAGCACCCAGAAACACTACAGTGGCGGTAAACTAGTTTGGGGCTTCGGTGTGATGAATGATTTCCTGCATTCCAGTTTAAATTAAAAGAAAGTAACGACTGATACAGTCATGTGTTGCAGTCTTTAGTGTTGTCTTGCATGTTAGCTTGTAGACGGTAATGTAATAGGCCTGTTGAGTATTGAAAATTTGATTTAATTTTTTACAAGCGAAAATTTGTAACGATTTATCTATTGTTATTTGTGGAATATTCGCAGACCCCAACTACAGTGTTGTATAACTGCAAAGCCTTTTTCACACTTGAAATTTATTTCGAAATTTGTGAAATGGGCCTAACTCTCATCAGTCATGTGAAATCACTTCCTTACTAATGAACTTAGTCTTGGCCCATTTTAATTCGAAGTTATGCACCATAGATATTGACCTACCGCCACTTTAATGTTTTTGGGTGCTTATTGCGGCATCATTTACCACCGTAATAGATTTATTCATTTTACTTTCTGTCACACTTGCAGCCCACAGAAAACCACAGGCCTGCATTTTACCCATAACCGAGTGTAAACACCCTCTCAGCCTAGAATGTAGAATAACAGCAGTGGTTATGGTTATAATAGGGTTAGCATTAATTTTGTCTTATAATTAGAAATTACTGAGTGTGGGGTCTGGGGAGGGGGCTGTGGAGAAAATCAAAAGTTTTCTATGTAGAATCGCGATTTCAATTTCGACTTGATTTTGGCAAAAATGCGATTCGAACTCAAACTTGAAAATTGTTCACAGCACTACATGTACCATATGCTAAATCTTTCATTGTAACTATATATTTATCATGTACTGTTTTGAAAGAAGTCACATGATCCTGACCACACTAACTATGTTACATTGGTCATTCCATAACTAACAACTTAGTGATGCCTACATGGATACAAAATTTGAAGCCTATTTCCACTCATTAGGAAGATATTAAAAATGATGCAAAGTGTAGAAAATAGAAGTGGTTTGGGATCACTCAAGGTCATCAGCAATGTCACCATTCTGTGGAGTGCATAAAACTTCATATTCACCTTTAATAGAAACTGTGTCTGTCTCATACAACTTTCAAGAAATAGCAAGGTATTTGTTAATTTTCAAAAGATTTTAGCCTACCCCATCTGCATTTAACATTCCCATTGGTGTTGACCCCATTGGAATTTTGCCGAGATCCTTTTTATGTCAGAAAACTAAAGTCTGTGGGCTATCGTGCCATTTTGTGGAGCACTGTTTGCATCATCCTAAGTTTGGACACAATACCAGCATGTGACAGACAGACAGACAGACACAATCCAGGCCCATAGCTAATAGCCACACTAGCATAGCATCATGCAAGTAAAAACCTTAACACAATCAGTCAGTTTCTGCAATGTCAAGTTGTGAGTCTGGGTGATAACTTCACTCTTCGTGATTAGATAAGTAAGGTAATTTGTGCCCATAAATAAATTGTATTATACATATGATATATTTTAAATATAGTTATAGTTGTTGCTGTACTGACTTGTGCCAGGTATGGCTACCGTATGTAAATATTTCAGAACGGCACGTGGCTGTTGGTATGGTGATAGATGTCGGTTTGTTCATGACCGTACTTGTCGATTCTTCAAGTAAGTAATGCAAGTCATATTTTCCAATATGAAAAAAAATAATTTTAATCAGCACTATCCATTATTTATTGGTAGTACAACATGTACTAGAGTTATGTGTATTTGCTAAAATTTGCGTACTAATGAATGAAATAAAAGAACTGTTGTCATTTTGGAAACACTATAGTATTTATGGAGTATGCACAATCTATGCCTATTGTTCCATCCAGTTTAGTATAGGCATCCTTCCCATACCTGTCTCCCACTATGAAACAACAACAAACTTGCCTCTCATTGAGGATCATTTATGAAATGCACAAAACATTGACAATGTGGCCATTTGTTTAACATTGTTGAAACGTCACGAGCTGGCAACTAAGTTTGTATTTCAGAAATCTAGAATTTGATCTCAAGTATTTTTATCATTTTTTGATCTCCAAGAATCAATTATCGTTTCTGAAATTGCACTAGATGATGCTACTTTACGCCCAGTTTGTGTGACGCTATGTTTAGCCGTTTCAGACTTTCAATAGAACACCGATTGTGATGGGCATATGGAAAGACAGACATACATTATGATGACATATACTATGCAATTTATGCCGTAAATCCAACATTATTTGCATGAATTTGTGTGATGTGTGGATATTGTTTATCACCATAGAATAATCAAGACCGCATTTGCACATCAATATTGCTAAAATTGGACTGGAACTCGAGAGTCTGATATCACATTGCAGTTATTGTACACGTGGCGGTATGGGCACAGGCTCAGAGCTCAGGCAGAAATAAACTGCACTCGCACACCATGGCATTCTCATAACAGGTGCATGTATGAACAATTAGGTCATTGTGTGTGGGAATTGAACGGCACCTCCCACCTTTGTTTTGTTATAGATGATTTTCCACTAACCTAACTATAAAATATTTTTAAAATTCCTAATGGCAACCTATGCGCAACACTGGTAGAGTTGCCCTGGCTGTAAACTTTATTTTTGAAATGATGCAAGATGGAGATGTGGTACTATACATGCATTATTATTTAGAGGCATTGTCAATAACCTGGAGTGATATTAAGGACTTAAGGTCTTCTTAGCTATTTAAAAAATAATATCTTTATGTTACTATGCTCAAAACTCCGCATTTTGCTGTGTGTATGTTTTTTGTCATTGGTAAGTGCAGTCAGTTGCACCTTGTTGATAACAATTTTGTTTGCAGCACTTGACAGGCATTACCACCAAATGAGGATTACATGTTAGACTGTCATAATCAGCCATTATGCATGTTATGCAATTTTCAAGATGTGCCTATGCTGAAGGGAAATTGCTACGGATATATGTCATATAGGTGTAAATTTAGAGGTAGGCTAGGTCTTAGTTTTCAAGGTTCCCTCCCTCATTTTTAGGTGCAAAAAAACTGAAAGTTTACAATGGCACCTATGGGTTTTTTTCTTAAAGATAAATATCTGAGATGCGACAAGGAAGATCAGGAAAATTGTTATAGGTATACGTGGCATGGGTGTTAGTTCAGTAGGCAGGTGTTAGCTTTGGCAGGACCTCCCCTGTTTTTCAGGGCCAAAAAATAAAAAGTTTATACTGGTGCCAGTGAGCACTTGTAGTGTTGTCACAGAGACCCTTAAAGAGTCTCAGGGATCCGCCAATGGAGATCTGAGAAATTGTTGGGTATATATGTCATATAGGTGGTTCTTACTAATGCATATATTGGTTTGACCCTCCATAATTTTTACAGGGGGCATAATAAGACAATTTTGGACAAAATTTTTGACAAGGTTCCCAGTTGCCAGCTTACTATTTTACAACAGGAAGGAATATGGGAAAACCAAAAAGTGAATGTTATTCAATGACTGTTGGAGTATATCCACACCATATTTGGTGCGGGTCGGTTGAACAATAATAGAGACTGGTTTAGGTGTGGGGTAGGTTATTTTTCAATAGTCTTGCAGCAGTGCTAAGCATTACGTCAGAAATGCAGATCAGATGTCTATGACATTTGGCACGGGATAATATTTTAGCGACCAGAAGTTGTCTGGTCATTTCATCGTATTTGCCAGGTGGCATCAACAGCTCAAGAATGGGCGAGTCACACTGGGCTTTGCAGCACATTTCTAGTTTGTTTTAATTTCATAGTACCGGAATGTCTCAAATAATGGTTGCATAGAGCAGTAGAAAGTGTATTAAACTAAACCATGAGTGTCTGTGTGTTGTTTAGCACTGAAAGTGGCTGTCGATACGGAGACAGCTGTAGATTCACGCATGGTGCCGGTGATGCAGCAGTGTCAACTGATAAGTTGGGAGACGGTGTTGATAGATACGGAGCTGGGATGGCCGACGTGGCAGTCGGTGGTGTGGAGGCTGCAATGGCGAGTATGAGTGTGGCAGATTCATCACAGCCAGTCACTGCAGCTGATAACTCGTCGTCAGCAGGTGCTTCTGCATGTCCGTCAACAACTACTCTGCACTCAGCATCTCACACTGCTGCTGCTGCTGCTGCTGCTAAGTGCGGCAGAAAGAAGAAGAGAACTGCCAAGAAAGGAGCGAGGAAGATGAAGCAGGAATCAAAGAGCAAGGAATTAGTGTTGTATGACCATCAGACTGTGAAGTGTGGTACGTTGGTAGAACTGCATGATTGTCCTATGATTACATGCTGCAGTAGTAGACTACATGTACATAACGTTATTGAGACTGTATAGTCTTTTAACTTCAACTGGTGAAACATTTAGGAAACTGAAATGTCAGCATAGCAACAGATTATGATGTCGGACGAGACTCTGTAGCCTGTACTTATCACAGGTTATAAATGTAACAGAAAGATGATCAGACTTTGGTCCGGTTTTTCCACAGCAAATTAATCTCCCGTTAATTTAATCCGGCATTAAATCCGGCAGATAATGATCAATTTACTCAGATGTCGTTTTTCCACCTGCAGTTCGTCAATTAAATCGTCCTAAAAACGGGAGATTAATTTGCTGTTGAAAAACCGGACCTTTGACTGTTGTATCTCCTACTGCTACTGCTACTACTGCATTATGGCCATAGACAGGACAATCTGTGTTTGCCATACCCTCAGTTAAGAACTGGAGAATTTTATTGGAGCAACGTTTTTATCGCCTGCATGCCCTTGCTGACAGTGACAGCAACTAGTGCATTTGGATTAGGGTGTAGGCAGCAGAGTTCTCCACAGTCGAGTTACCTGCACAGTGAATTTTTGTAACAGTACTTGTCCTGCTTATTTATTAATGGAGAGTCTTTCTATGGTGTGCTTAAGAGCTGGTGTAATGGGCAGCAGTGTGCATTTGCTTCAGCATCATTTGATAGATCAAGAATATGTGAGGCTAGTGGGTGATTTTCGCTGGTTGGAGTCATCATTTTGAGATCCTTTTAGTGCTTTTGACATCTTTGGTCTGTGAAAGCCTTCTCAGACAGACTATTCTAATTTAAAGGTAGTCTTTTTTGGAGGAAACCCAGCCTGGAGGTATTGCTGCAGAAAAGTAAGCTGGTTAAACAAAAATCGGTTTGTGCGAAGCACACGATGAAGGCAGACATTTGATGGTGAATGGCTTGGCGTTTATAGGTGAGTGTGGTATGACGTTCACGTCTGGTGCCACCAACACAGAGAACTGGACTGCACTGCGGTCACACTACATGGACAAGCTGGGCCGAGCTGATCAAGGGCACCTGCAGTTTATCCATCGTCATGGCAACCAGCTTGGCAGCGACTGTTTCTGTGGTGTATGTGGCAACTTCTTTGCACGTCCAGTTGACCTGTTCCGTCACCTCGCTAGCAAGACACGCAATAACAATGAAGTCGACTCTGTAATTCACACTGGCTTTTTCGAGGCAGTTGTTCTGCCTTTTGTTGGTATGAGTACTTAAAATCCGATCAGTCTTTGTATTCTCACTTGATGTTAGTTGTTCAGCCATCAATGAAATTTAATAGTGAGCTCGTGGTAGCTATTTTAGAGAATAAGTTATATCCAGCAGCAGACCAAGAGTTGTATCATATGCATCGTTCTTCGGAGTTTTTGCATGTATAAGCAGTGTAGTTGGAGGGCGGAGCAGTAAACTTAACAATAAAATATATGATTAATTTAACTTTAAATTTTAAACATTCACAGTCACAGTGATTACTGTCTGTTTCCGGTATTTCAAGGTGACATTAATGCAGATCTGTTTCTTCACATTTCAAAGTTAAGTCGCAGTACCGAAAGCATAAATTAAAATTAAAAGCTGTGCACAACATACGAATTTTTTTTTCGTGGCATATTGATAGCAGCTGCACGGTCAGGGAACGTTGATCCTGATCATTGTTGAGCTTAGTTGCTGGTCGAGTGTAGTATGCAGGGTGACCACTCACTTGGAAAACATGGAAAAGTCAAGGAATTCCAAAGTAGTTAGGGAAAAGTCTTGGAAATATCATGGGAACTGAAATCAGTTACTTCATCGGTTCTACATCCAGCCCGGTTAGTACTGCGATGGGTAATCGTTATTGTGCAGGCAAACCACGTCTGTATGTAACAAGCCACTGCAGGCCAACTCAGCCTGGCCATCCCTCTGTGGGTAGGCACAATGAGTACAGGCATTGACGTTGGCCAATGACACAAATACTGGTTTCAGTTAAATCCACATTTATTGCATTAAATGTTGGATCCCGAAAGCACGGTGGCTACCTGGCCTGTTTTTAATAAATGTGAAGCAACAACTGTTGACTATAGCGTTAAACAGTATAATAATTAATTATTGATTAATCTTTGCCTGCCATACTGGAAAAGTCGAGGAATCTCGTGCTCTGGAAAGTGGTCACGGTGAGTGTGCAGCTGGTGAGGCTGTGAGCTGTGGTGTTGATTTGATTGTAGAACGTGACACAGGGTTTGTAACTGATGAGCGTGATGTTCTGAACCACTTGAAGCTGATGTTGTCCGGCAGCTACGTCGGTGACAGCGACTTTGACAGCGACGATGACGACAGCGATGACGGAATGTCGATGCTTGCTTGTATGATGTAAGTACTTCTCTCTTCTTGATTATCGACTTGGATTTGCATTAATTGTGTTGCTGTTTTGAAGATTTGTTGTGCCATCTTGCTCGCGTTAGTAGAGCACAGTATTTCAGTAAGATTCAAACCGTCATAGTTGATCCATATTTACCCCCAAAAATTCAATATTTGCCCAAAGAATTGACATGGTTTTTGGTATTCCATCTATTATCAGATGGGTGAACTGAGACATACCAATTTTTTTACACAGATTGATGTGACAAGTGTACTAGGCAAGAGACGATGAATATCATCCCAAAAGCATGTGAAAACAGGTCTGACAATCTTACCAAGATGTGCTTCAAAGTGGACTTGTTCGATGGTTTTCACTTGCATTCAGAAAAATAATTGTATAATATTGTGTATGATGTGTAAATCTTAACCATTTGTATGTAGTAAACTACCGGTAGTGTATTTTGCACATTGCAGTCAAAAAACTTTTTCTGTTCTTGCCAGTGGCAGATCCTTTGATGTTGTTGGTTGGGTTGCAGAAAAGAGTAGCTACCTGTAGCCAGCCTGCAACAATGATGGAAAGTTAACCGTTTAAACCAAAATTAACGATTGCTGACGTGATTGAACAGTTGTATCTGATGACATGTGGAATTATGGATTGCTTTTTATCAGATGTGACTGATGAAATAATAATTAGCATTTGCAGTGTGATAAGTGAATGAAATGTTTGTATGAAAGTTTTGCCTAATGTTGTACTTCTGGCTTCACTTTTATTGTATTATTGGAGTCACTTCCCATTGGATGCAGTCACCTGGAGATAAATCACATGGAGCGGATGTTCACCTGCCGAATGCTGAAGCCGTCGCCATTACCTGTCCTGCAGGGTTCATTCACACCAGATTCACTGTGGTACATTGTGATGCTGTGTGCCACTACTCGACACAATGCAGAATTCCACACTATACTTCAGTGTCAGTGCAGTGAACGGAAACATGACTTGATAACGTGATACTGAGCCACTGGTCAGTCTGCAGGTGGTAGCTTGTCTCAATGTCGTCTGTTGGTCGCAATCAGCAAAGTTACTCTACATCCAGCCCGGTTAGTACTGCGATGGGTGACCGTCTTTGTGCAGGCAAACCACCTCAGTATGCAGCCATCCACTGTGCAGGCCCAACTCAGCCTGGCCATCCCTCTGTGGGTAGGCACGATGAGTACTGGCATTGACGTTGGCCACTGCGGTGGAATAAGCAGCGAGTTCTGTGTAGCAGTAGATCCTGTGACCAGGACATACTGATCTAGATGGTTAAAGGCGCTGGCTGTTAACTGACCTGGCAACATTAGTCATATTAGTGGCTTAATTGGGTTACTGAACTGGTGTCAATCTGTGCCAAACATTGTGAGGGCCGAACGCTTCAAAGTTCCTCTTCTTTCTTTCCTCTCTCCCCTCGTTGCCTCCCCTTCCCCGCCAGCTGAGGTTTCATGGAGCACTGTGGGTCTGGAACGAATTCGCAGGCAACGCTACTTTCAGTACCTGTTAAGCATCTCAGAACTATAGATTGCAAGTACCCATACCAGAAATCCTACTAAATTAAAAAAAAATTTAAGTTGAATTTTCATGAGGGTCCAAGCCATTGTGGACCATTGCAACCAAAATTTTGTGAGGGTCCAGACGCAGCCACCCTCATTGGCTCAACACGTATAGCTGAACCCTCGTTGGTTCAATGTACGTTACAGGGCTGAGTGGTCATGCAGTGGATGTTGTGTGTGTGTCTTCATGGCGGTGTCACTGGTTGGCTGTTATGTGTAGGTTGGCCGAGGGTCTGAGACGGTCAGCGGCGGCGGGCTATGACAGTGATGACTCCGATGATTACGGTGGTGGTATGTTCGGCTTTTCATCGAGCGACGTGGATGAACTGATGTGTCAGGGTATCAAGCCGTGGGATGACTGTGCTCCACTGGCACTGGCTGTCCTCCGTGGTGACACTGATGACTTCTAGCAACCCTCCACTTCCCTCCTGGGCCACCCATCAAATTCACACAAAACTGATGAGAAATACCGGTAATTGGGTACCCCTTTCCCCTCAGAATACACTCAGTAATCGGCTAGTACTAACTGTTTGATATCTGTCAAAATGCACCTAAATCTACAGGTTTGAATGTCATATTTTTTAAAAAAAATTCCGGGGTTTTGCCCCAAGACCACCTGCAGGACCCACCCCATAAATTCCTGCTAGAACACCTCGAGCTCCGCGCCTGGCACGCATGTTTTACACCTGTGTTTGAAATGCAGCTGCCTTTTGCCGTGAGAAATTATTGATTTTAACTTGCACGTACACACTATTTGCTCATTTATTTCATAGATTAGTCACTTTTGTAACAGTAAGTCAAAACAAGTATTATCGTATCAATCAGCAGAGTTCGATGCAAATAAGTAACATACAGTCAGCACGGTTTTGTTATGTTGTGATTGTGTAACGTAACGTTTTTTCGTTGAAGATGTTATTTGTGCTTTGCAAGTCTCACTCTTCAAGTTATTGCAAATGTGCAACACAGTTCAATAAATAATATACAGGGCGCGCCAAAAAAATACCCCAACACAAAAATGTTGATTTCTCACAAAATGCGTGAATATTTTAATACCAAACTTTCCTCGTTTACTCAACACATTTATTCACAATTGATGTTTTTTATTTACTTACTTAATACTCTGCTAAGCAGTGAGGAAACAAAGTCAATGTTCAATTTTCGCTACTCAACATCAGCTCAACATGACCAACAGCGCATGTATCCTCGACGATAAAAACAAATGTTGAAAATATTGCAGGAGCTTAATTAGTTGCTCATACTACAAGACAATGAACACTTAACAGTGTGTTCGAAATGTCCGCCTTCGGCTTTAATGCACGCTGACTCAATTCAGGGTTCCCCATACTCCAGGATACAGTACCAAATCTACCAAAGTTTTACTGGCGGTCATGACAACAACTGCACGTGGACGGTGTTGAACTTTGAAACCTTGGCATATGTTCCAACGCTGTCGCAGCTGCGTGATCCGGTGCAGCAGTAGGCTATGCAGCAGCACGGCTAGTAAAGATCGCTGAGGAAGTTGACCATTCGCCGCTGTGCTCGTCGCGACGCCATCTGCATGGGCGTGTAGCCCTTGTTGGACTTGATGCTCGTGTTGGCGTCGGCTTCTTGCACGAGCAGTCGAGCGACGGCGATGTAGCCGTTGGCGGCGGCGTGATGTAGCGCCGTGCACCCTGCACCAACCAACCCCGGCCCCTCCCCACTCACATATCGACGTGTTGGTGTAATAATTACTTAGCCCCCAGTAGAGCGGTGCGATGAGCGCGCGCGCGCGTGTGTGCGAGGATATCTCCAAAACCACGTGGCCGAACTTCACCAAGTTTTCTATCCGTAGGCCTATGTTGTCCGTGGCCGTGACTCGCTTCTGCAGTTTCACCGTGTTAACTAGTTCCGGTTTTGTTGATGACAACACGACTCAGCGGTAAGTTCCTACCGCAGCAGCACTACGTGGACGTACATGCTGCGACTGCAGCATCATGCACGGGCAAACGTCCCTGCTGCGCAAGCGTCTTACGACGGCGAGCGTCAAGATCATATAGAAGCGAGATTTTCGTGCAACATGGTGTCGGCCCGGGCTGAATCTGCGATGCACCATTTCCTTCTTTATATGCCTTGCGTAAGACGACATGCAACTGTTGCTTACGCTAGAGAATGCCACGCGGCTGTTACAAGGCGAGATGGTGGCTTGGCTAGCTATAATATACCGACCGGCGTGGTCAATGGCGTTGACGTCAATAGGATGGTCGAGCAGTAGATGAATGCAGTCGAGCCAGCCGTTCATTGCTGCCTTGTGTAGCGCCGTCTGACCACCGTCATCTCGTCCATGTACACACTACAGTAACCACCGTCTAACCAACTTTTCTCTGATAAATGTCCAGTAATTATTAATATTGCTGGTGACACTAATATGCTGACACTAATCGATTGCAACCAAATTTTTCTCAATGAAAAATAGCAAGTATAGGGCCTACACATCGTGGGTTGAGCACGAAAGACTTAGTTCCACCTACGATTGCCTTCCATGATGAAAATATACCGGTGCTTATGCCATAACTAGTCTACGCTGCCAATATACTGTAGGCTAATTGGGCCCATTCCATGGGGCCATAGCGTCCCCTCTGTCACGCGTTGTCGTTGTCGTCGTCGTCCGGCGCCGTCGTGGACATCGATGCGCAGGCGATACCTGGTGAATGGGCGTGCGGCGGCTCGCAGTAGCGAATGGGCCCAACATTTTTCAAATGCTTCTTGTTATAATTACTATCTTCGGAAGTACTATAAGCTTAGATATAATGCAACGACTAATAAAACGCAACATTAAAATTTGTAATCTTCGCGGATCGAGACTCTGCCGTAGAGAATTATACATCAAAACATCATTTTTACTGACAGCCAAAATGTACACATTTACATGTATATGCCCAAAGTTCTCTTACTTCAGAATCTTCTTTAATTAATTGCTTCAGTCGACAAACGTTTCCGGAAAAAGCTGCAATCATAACAAACAACGGATTTACAACTAGGCTACGTTGGTCACTCGGTAGGCCTAGGCCTATGTATTCGAGCGTGTAGCATTAGCAGTGATTACATTTGAGTAAGAAATTCTCCTATACTGCGTGAATGACGTTCTGTATGTCACTGGAAATGTCAGAGTAAAAAGCTATTTATGACCAGCTGTTGGTTGCGCTGACAGAATTACGATACATCAGCACGAAGTGCGCTTGCATATAGCCTACTGCAGTGCGTCGCGCGGTAAACGTAAAACCAACTGTTGCTTACCAGCTTCAAAGATGTCGTTTTTGACCGGCATCGTTCGACTGTCACTAGTGATGATTTCAAGTGGGCTGCAGCGACAGATATGCGTGCTAGGCCTACTGCTATAGCTAATAATGCTGCAGCAGCAGCAGCAGCAGCAGCACCTGACGCACCCGTGGCGCCGTCAGTCACACCTGGACTCTCACTGCTCGTTGTCAATGACAACCGACTCATCTACCTGCTGACGTCGTACGTAGATCGAATGATTGATGACACTGACAGTATGGTAATGGTATAGCAGACCTGTTTGGCACTTGGGCTTGGCTAGTACGACTGCAGTTGTCGCATAAGTTTGCAGAACTTGCTACTGTAACGACTGAAGGCTAATTAAGTTTATGAATAAAAGAACAAAGCGTGGGTATAAGACCACTACTGTCACGTGTGCAGTAGTTGATGCTAATTAGGCCTACGTCGCCCGTCTATGAACTAAGTAAATAAGTAAGTAAAAAAGTAAGATAATTTATACCCAGCGCCTAAAAACAGTCGATGGTGCCTCGAGTCGAGCTCGAACTATAAAATATGTCTTTAGGCCTAGTCGTCTGAAGAAATTGTCCAATGTTAAGGCAGGTTGGCGAATGTGCACTGAGTGACTATTAATTTCAGAGTCGTGGTCCAGCAGCTGCGAAAACTCCATCGCCAAAACGTGAGTTGGTGCTGATAATGGCACATTTGAAGTTATCATACGATCGGAGTTGATGGCGACAACCTGTGGCAGCTACAAGCTGTCAATCATCAATATGTTGTGGAGCCAGGTTGTTCAGCGCCTTCTTGGTGACTTGATCTGCAAAAAGCAGTCTCGTGGGCGTGAGGCATCGTGATTCATGACGTTGTCTCAAATCAAATGCATTTTTTAACAGAACAACAGATATATCAAACAGATCCTCAAACAATACAATTATGTCCATGCAGTATGTTTTTAAATAACATTTGCACTTGAAGCAAGAAGGTTTAGCAGAGTTGTTTTGTAATGGTAACTTATAAAACTTAATATTAAGTTGTTATCTTTCGCCAGGTGACTTGCAGTTAATCAAAATGAAGTTATCAGACATGTTCAGAATATCACATTGTGGAATTATGCCAAAAATTATGCAAATTGGTGAGAAATTTTAAAGAAGCAGGCATTCGAATGCAGTGACCTCGCTTGATTTTGTCAGTGAAAAACCAAGTTGTTGAATTTATTGCAGGAGGCGCCACTTACAAATTCGTTAATTATAGATTTACTGAACGTGTTTAGAACAACACAGTGGTTAAGTATACCAAAAATCATGCAAATTGGTTCAAGCATTTTGAAGATGTGGACATTCATTCAGAGGCAAGTATACGGCTCATATTTAGGCGCATCCCCTCATCTTTTGTTAATTAGTTGACTAATTCTAATTAATTAGCATCAAACCTGATCTAATTTAAATCAACTGGCATTGTCATCTAATTCCATTTTAATTAGTTAACAAAATGAACAATCATTTTACTGCTACTGTAGTAGGTTGTTACTGAATAAGAGTTTCGATTATAATCGATCATTCTCTCATACAAAGAGTTGTAGCTTCTGTATTATGTGCCAGATATTTTAACTAGGTATCCAGAAGAAAATCAACATCTGTCCAATATCAATTAATTCAAGACATTTTATCACAAAATGTCTAATTTTGTGCGAGATCACTAAACAGATCTATCAATAATATATGTTATGTGAGAGTATTAAAAATAACAACAAAAATGAAAGGAAAATAAGTTTTTTTTCATAAGCAATACAACATGGACTTTTTGTATATTAACAATAATACTTCTTTTGCAAGTGCAAGAACATATAAACTACTACCAAGTTAATAAATCAAATTTTAAGAAATTGCATGCGTGGCACAGGAATATAAGGACTTGTCTCACGGCAATGTTTGATATATAACAAGCTATGCGCACACTGTACAGAATGCACCAAAAAAATTACAGACTACTTTGAAGAGCTATAAAATTTCATCTTGGAGCGGCAACATTATAAAAACATGGTATTTTATTCAATTTGCTTAAGATTTTGAAAAACAATGCAAATTAACATATGTAAAAACAGCACAACTCTACACCGGCATTAACTACGACATTGAGATACTGCTATTTCAGTGCATATGATGTTCAATTTGTATTCTTTAAGCAGGAAAAACTTCAAAGTAGGCCAGATTTTTTTTGGTACACTGTTGATTTGGATCCACAAGTGTTTAGTAATGATTGACAAAATGAATGCATGACTTAATCTTGAATCAATTAATATTGCTCACAAGACAACCAGCCAACAGTATTGGTGTGCCTCAGACACGATAGCCATATACACTCTAGCTGACATGTAACCGCACTGCATACATTGTCATCCAGTCTGCTGCTGTTTATCTTTATAAAGTACACCCGTGCATAATGCAGCAGAATAATAGCACAAGATTTCTGGTCAGTGAAAAAGATGCCTGCAGTATTACAAAGTTGTTCTTTAACGCACCACTGCACGTTCACAAAAGCACTTTAGAAAAGTGTTCGCCGACTTCTACATCAAACACTATACTAAACCTATGCAGTCCTCTCAACATGCATATCCAGTCCACATTTGAGAACAATGTGACCTTGACCTTTTGCCTCGGGTTAATGCATGCCGAGCTGCCACATACTATACGTCTACCAAGTCTTATGTTGATAGCTCTAGCCATTTTCCTTTTACAGTGCAGACACAAATACATACACAAAGATGCCACTGATCATCCGAGGATACCCATATCACCGACGTGGGTGATGAGTACTGCTATTCAGAGGTCAGTCTGGTACTAACTTTACTACTGACAATGCACAGTTACAGATGCATTCGCCCAGATGCCAACACATCATTATTTATCACTGGGCCAGCAAGCACTCTTACAACACACAACTCAAATGTTTCTGCATTTTTACAACTTTCTATGCTGAAATAAAATTCTGTATGCTCACTAATTATAAACATATGAGTGAATCCACACAAGGTGGTCTAAAAAAATTCTGACAACACCAGCTATAACATGGTATTAGTGTCAGAGACGATGTGGCATATTTATCTCATGAAATGATGACGCTTCAGTGCCATGTCACTGCTGGATGTGCATTTGTCTCATACATGACCTGCTCAAATTATCTCAAAAGGTTCTATTTTGCTGGTCCCAACTTGACCTCGCGTAACTCCAGAAAAGAAGATTGGAAAATGAAAAACTAAAACTGAAAGTATTTTAGTGAGCAACATCTGAGTATGAAGTGGTCTATAATGCTAACACAACCATCACAGTTCACAATCCTACAATAAAAAGTAAACATATCAATGTAACTAGCATTCAGCATCAATTCAAAACACAACATGTCCATATATTACATTTTCAATTTCTGCCATTTTTTCAGGCTGTTATTCTGTCTGATACTTTGGGTGATTCGACGGTCTAGTGGCTAAGGCAATGGACTAGTGACTACACGATCACAAGTCGGCCATTGTGCTGTTAAGCAACGACCTTGAGAAAGTTGATCACACCCATGTGCCTCTGTCACCATGCAGTAGAACTTGGTACCAGCTAAAGCTGGGGTGTAAACTGGCACACCACATGATACACTACCTCCATATCTATTGTCTTACAGCGTAAGCTAGTTGTCTGGCTACAGAAATGAATATCAGCACCAACCCATGTAGCTTGAGAAAATTTTTGTTATTCTGACTCTGACATCCAGAAACAAGAGTAGATCATACATTCAATGATAATTGAAACTTGCAATCACAACACACAACAACTGTTGATCTGCCACATTTCTGGAGTAATGGATGATAGGACGCAGTGACTTTTCAGCATGGTGATCATAAGCTGAAACATTTTATGGGCCACAGAAAATCACCTCTGGCCACATCACTGGAACTAACACATGTGGAAACATTCCATTACATCAGCAGACATTTTCCCTGTAAATATCATTTATTTCATTAACTACACGTTCATGTAGATCATGTTTAACAGCAAAATTGATATCTTACGCAAGTCATCCGCACTCATGACAGCAAGATTGCAAGCCGGATGACCACAGTGTCAGGACTGTCAATAATACACTATACAGAAATGCATAACAGCTGACGGGTAACCAATCACACACAACCGCAACAGAAAACTGGCAGAAAAAAACTGAATAGATGAATTAGAAAAAATTAAGTATAAAAACTTATCAGCACAGGTCACTGCCATGGCTTAGTGTGTAACAGTGAGAAGTGCACGGTCAGTCAACACATGATGATCTGACAAGTGTAACATCAGATGAATTCAAAAAACGATGACTGCATTAATGAAATTCTCTAGTAAGTTATGGGTCAACTTTAATTTTTACACTCATTCCAGTTCAGCCGGCAAGTTGGTCTACATGTATGGACAATTTTCATGACCTGAAAATGTTTTACGCAAAGAGCAAACTCTAGACGCAACAGCTTATCTGCAGTGAATCTTCTATCATTGTCACTACGTACACATCACTTCAAGTTACACACTGAAACATTTCTCCCAGAATGTTTAGCTACATGTGCGAAAATCTAGTCACCTCAAGAAATATTCACTCTACAAAGTAAGTAAATGATGAATCAGGTTTTATTAATAACAGACACACAGCCAGATGTGTGAAATTACTATACACTTCATCACTAAGTCAAGCCACGACTTCATGTGTAATGTGTAAAAATCAAAAGATCATTCAAGAAATAAATGTAAATTCTGGTTAAAAAAAGAACTCTTGTGTATTAAATGAAAATTGTACATTCAGGAGTCAAATATGAACGTGACAAATATTTTGAGCTAAACATACAATAAACATGTATGATTAATTAAATATGTGCATTGTTTAAGTGATAACATAACACACACATTTGCAACACCAAATATTATATACATCATACTTTCTGTACTTCACTGCCAAGTAAAACATTTTCTGACAACCAAAATGTCAAAACAAAACAGTGGTTCGTCTCCAGAGCAGACCATTCGGAATTAAAAGCCCTTCGAGTAGTACCCAGAAAAGCAATTTTCCTAAGAGTGATGGAAGCGTTTCAGTGTGAAGCGCACTGCACTCTCTGACCATGCATTCCACCTTCGTCGTCCGAGTCGTATGCCTCGCGGCGCTGCCGTGCACGCTCCTGCTCGGATTCGGGGTCAAACCGCTGCAGCAAGTGAGTCTCGGCATCATCCGGTATAATTATCTCCTGTCTTGCTGGAAGCAGCTTCTCCAGCTGGCTCATCTTGGACATCTGCAACCACTTGTCACGCGGAAACTGCACCTGAAACGTGACAATAAGTTTGCCTTTCTCAAACGGATTCTTATGTGTTGGCATGCCCTCATTCAGAATGCATTTCATCGTGTTGTGCTTCATGACTTCCCCTATACACACAACAGACCAACAGTATTATATTCACAGATAATTCAACAATACCAGTACGAAATCATGTATCGGAATACTAATTCTAAGTAAGTGTAAAACCCTATTTTTATGTGCCCCTATTTCATGAGCTACACAAAACTGTGAATTAAAGGATGCAATATCAATAGTACATCAACTTACACTGTCATCACTTGCTGACTAGCATGCTGCTTGCTCACAGTAGGGTGCCAGCTGGCTGCCACGGACGGATGGATGCGGCGCCAATTACCTCTATTGTAAACAAGACCCCAGTTTGACAATCGTACAGGAGTAAACCAGTTGTTACCAAACAGCAGACCTTGAATCCGATGCTGATAAAAATGCTATGTTGGGCCAAGTAGTGTGCAAGTTTTCAAAGTCTACCACTACTAGTAAATGCCTTTTAAAAAATCTTGCTGATGAATTCGCCAAAATGAAAGGTGCCAAAATAATCTTGCATGTGAAATTGCCAACTTTTAGGGCAACCAAATTAAAGGGTTTTATAGTATCTGAAAACAGTTTTGGGATTAATTAAATACATTATGCTAGATGCAACATAAGTTTTGTAACATCGACAAACCCGTTCTTACATAAATGCAATTTATCACTGAGGATAAATAATTCAACAAGTATGGATGATGCATGACGACCAACTAAGGTGACAACAACAACTATTTTACGGCCATTATGCACGTCACTGTGTAGGAGGCCAGCATTGCCGGCTAAGAACTGAATAATGCATTTGCAGCAAAGTTTTCATGCTCACTGGCCCTTGCTGATGACACCTAGCACACCTGAATTATGCAGGTGTTCTAATTTTCTTCAACACCATCCATGTACGATTTTCCCGAAGGAAGAGGGTCTATTATGACAAGCACAACTAGTAAGCAGCAGTACCTGGTAATGACATTATAACGAGTGATCGGTCGTCGAGTGTCTGAATGGAGCGCTGAAAGCCGCACAGCGCTTCTGTGAGCGAAATCTCCAGCTGCATCAGCAAGTCAATGCCACGACGACGAAACACATTGTGCTCCTTCTCATCCAACACTATGACGACGTCACCTGCGTCGAGGCCAGGTGTCTGATCACCTTCGCCAGAGAAACGTATCTGCTGGCCGTCCTTCATTCCTGCAACAAAATACGCAGTCTAACTCACTCTCACGTCTGTATTTACAGACTTATCAAAAATCAGCACAAATTCAGTTGCAATAATTTAAATTTATCACAAGATTACTTTTAATCACAGCAACTATGACAAATAATATAGATACAACAAACAGCCAGAACATGAGCAGCAACCATAGAACAACACGCAGAGAGTATATTTTTGTATTTTCTGCTGGATATGGAAATAATGTAACTGGTCCAACTTTCTGATTAGTAACAATATTTTAAGTACATCTGAACTGTCTCTTCAAATATGAACAATATCAGAGTATGTCAAACTGCTTATGCAATCTTTTCATTTTACCAGCCTAACAATACAATAAAATTAAGAGTTAGAAATGATCTTACATCCAGATTTGCATTGCAGCAGGTCTTGCTGGACCATAATCAGACTGAATAGAAACTATGCTATGAAACGATGCAGATTTGCCCTTGAGAACATACTGCATAAATGTCCGATATATACTCTAGAGTGCCACTTTACCTTTGTCGATATGAACTTCAAGCACTTTTTTCTCACGGGTGATTTTCCGACCCTGACAGTCTTTGCATCGGTCCTTGGGATTGATGCGTTCTCCCTGGCCCTCGCACTCCGAGCAAACAGACTGCATCTGTTGAATGAAGCCAGGACCAAGCTGCTGGACACGCACTTGAACACCAGTCCCACGGCAAGTAGAACATTTCTCCACCGCTCCGGCTTTACCTCCACGACCTTGAGACACATACACAAGTAACACAGCATCAGCAACAACGGGAGATGAGCATCATCATCATTACTGATAAATACCGCAGACAAACAAATACATCATCAATCAATAGGCTCCATAAATTTAACTGTAGACCACACTGTTCACTTTTTAAAATGCTGATTTTTTCGTTATGTTTTGCACTTCTGCCATACTTCCAACTTCACTGTTCATAAAATTAACATATGTAATGTACCAGTTTCAACTAAAGTAAAAAACGGAATGGAAGAGATAAGTACTTAAAATAAAACAAATGCTGCTAAACAATGAACATATGACTGCAAATATATTTATTTCACAAACTTTTGGTTTTAAATTTTAACTTAAATTAATTTACTTTCTGCAAACAAAAGATTAACTGTGATTCTGAAATTTATTATCACAAAATTTAAACTTTCATATTCCGCAATCATTAAGTGCTATAATTTTGCTGCAAACTTCTGAATTTTTACTTTTTTTTCGCAATGATTTCTGGAGGTCTAATCAACTGTTTAACCCATTTGTTTCAATTGTTAAAAACACTGTTTAAAGACCAAAAATTACAAACCTTCACAAGCGGCACAAATGACATTCTTCTGTAATGCAAGCTTCCTGACCGAGCCATTATACAGATCCTCCAGGCTCACTTTCAGCTGATGGATAACATCTTTTCCTTTGGTTGCACTACGTGAACGCCCACCACCTCCAAAGAACATGTCAAAGATGTCCATCGGATTATGCATTTCGCTGGCTATTCCACCTTCTTTAATTGCCTGTTCACCTCCTCGATCATACAGATCACGCTTCTTTGGATCAGCCAAAACCTCATATGCTTGTGAAATAGCTTTGAACTGTACAACAAACCAACACAAGTGTCCAGTGTTAATGCAATAAATACTGCATTATAACGACACAGTAAATAAAATGTGGATTTATACAGCGCATCATCAAATACAACTCTAATGCGTCAGTGATAGTAAGGTCACTTACAGCAACACTAACAAAACTTAGAAGCCAGTCAACATAATATTAACATGCATTTTTTTCAAGCTCTGGTAAGACCATTAGAATGAGCAAGAACATTCAAACTGTCTGGTATAAATTACCAGTACATCTGTACTGCCACTGCCAGTTTTCAACCTGTCAGACTAGACAAGCTGCCAACAATGGTGCAAGACAGTGAACCAGACTACCAGAGAGATAGTCAAATCCATCAGACGGCACAGTCAGCAGTTCTGTCAAGTCCTTCTCACATATCAGTTGATCCTTCATTTTTACCAGTTCAATAAAGTAGAACTTTACTGCTGTAAATTAATAACTTCCTGCACACTATACTGCTGGTTTTAGCCCATTTACTTCTAAATTTTTCTCAGTGTACTAATGTAGGCAGCTTTCCTTAAGTACTTTTACACTGTTTGCTGGCAACAGAAAGGGCGTCAGCCTGCTGAAACTTGTTGCAGTTATCCACAAAAATTGTTTTGAGGGATTCAGCCCAACTTGGATAACTCCACAAAGGCCAATTAAACAAGAACTGAGTGTATGTAAACTAACGTAATAATGTACGTACTACATTACAGACTACGGTAAAAATTTGGTATATAAACTGATAATTTACGCTGAGTGCAGTGTAAAAAAGATTAAAGCTGATCGACTGCTTACGCACGACACGTTGAACATCCCCTAATTACTGACAAACAGACAATTCGAATGGACTGGTAATGGTTATTCGCAATTACCATTGGCTGAACTCGGCAAGCCGAGTCCTAATACTGACCTGCTCCGCACCACTGGTTCAAACGGAGGAGCGTAAACAATTTTCATTGTTTGACCTTGACATTTGACCTACAATCCTAGGCTAGCAAAGGTAAAGGTCGACCCACATGCCAAAAATCAAGGTTAAAGGTCAAACAGGAGAGTGCCCACAGCAAACTGACACACATGCACACACATGGACGCTACCAAACGTATTATCTCCTATGCTATGCAGTCGATAATAAGGAGATGAACAGAGTTAAAACAGATCTTGATACTGATTCTGAACCATATCCGGTCCGCTGTAGATCGAATCAGTGCCGGTCTACTTTTGTTTAACAGTGTTTACAGCATGTCTCCTTTGACACTGGCTCACTGTTATCAACGTGGGTGGTTGCTCTACATGCTGCATTTGATAAACAGCTAGATAAACCAGTACTGATGCAATCAGTCACATTACTGCATAACTGGATTAGCAGCTAATTGCTACCATCAGCTGCAGGAAATGTGGCACATTATATGGCCGTTATAGATGCATTTGTCACTACTAGACCAAGTCTGACTCTACCAGTCAAGGTGACAAAATTACTGAATCGGTCTGGTTTAGTTTTTTGGATTGTTCTAACTCTCAGAGATGAACCTCCATATGATATATCACTACCATCAGCAGTCGGTACAGCAGCACCTGGGAAACCCCAAGTGTCAAGTGACATCTCCTTACAAAACACTGAAAATTCAATGAACATAATTAACCTTTTCACCCTCATTTGGATTTTTGTCCGGATGATACTTGAGTGCCAGTTTTCTGTATGCTTTCTTTAATTCTTCAGCTGTGGCATTAGGTTTAACACCAAGTTCATCATAATAACCAGTTTCTTTCACCATGTCTGACAGTATTTAACTCTGAAACAACAAACAAAATGATATAATAATGGCAATGAAATGTAACAGCAGACATAGCTGAAAATTAGCTAAGAGTAAGAGGTAATCAAACAATGGCTGTACAATGTTGTAACATACCATCATATGTGAATGTCCTATTTAGTAAAAAAAAATCTGTACTACTACGTACTACTTTGTCCTTGTCACGAAGTGAAGTGCATGAATGAATATATGTCTAGAAAGAAATACAAACTAGGTTTCTACAAAACTGCTCATCATAACATTCTTCTGCTTTGCTAAACATTCAATACATGTATTTGTTAAAGCAAGACTGTGCTTGCTTTAGAAACAGCATTATGGTGGCATGTAGCTGCCAAATGAGCCAATGTGTGCTGGTGTCAGACAGGCAATGGTGTCAGCAGGCATGTAATTAGATGAAGAAAAAGTGATATCATGCAATTAGCTCTTAGGTCAGTACTTTGAGTTTCTTTTTTTAAATTGAGACATTATCTCATAATCTACTGGACCAATTTTCACGATCTTTACACCAAAATGAAAGGTATTTGCGTGAATTTTCTCGATTCGGGCGGAGACCTCTTTTTTATTCCTTTAGGGATGTTGCCATGGCAACCGATTTTGGGCAAAATTTGCAAAATGACCTTTTTTCAACATGCTGGCATTTCGCAACGGATTCAAATATCGCAATTCCACTTTCAAGGTAATAAAGGGCACAATTTTTGCCACATTTTGTACAATTTTTGTGAAGATCGGTCCACTAACCGCAAAGAACTTGCAGGGAGTTTCTGTACCTTTTGGGACAAAACGGCAAAAATCGACATATTATACCAAATATCTCAGCAAGTACTGGACCGAACTTCGCCAACTTTTCAGCATTGGTAGGCTCATTTATGCAGATTATAAAAGTGAAATAATTTTTGCAGTAGTTGAAGAGATGTTGCTATGGTAACCGATTAACTTTGGGGCCTTTTTGCATATGTCAAAATTGACTGTCTTCACTCTTTGCTCTGGCATTTCCAAACAAAATGCAACATCATTTTGCAAATGTGCAGATTAACAGCTACACTAATGCCTCTACATCTTGTCAGATTTTGGTGAAGAATAATGCAGTAACTTTAGAGTTTAAGAGAGCAAAAATAGATAATCTGCCGCGACTCGTCTGCAATTTGACAATCATAATTCATTTGGCACGCTGGTGTTCTGAAGGATTGGGATATCAAAATTTTGATTTCAGCAGGTTGATATGCAATCATTTCTGTACATCTTGTGAAAATTTGGTGAGATTCGATTAGTTACCCAAAAGAAGTTGTACAGCTGGAGTCGATGATTGTTACCACACTTAGTTCACCTATGTTCGCTATAGTTGGGGTTGGCACTCAGGTGATCAGTAAGTAAGTGTTTTTCACAATTATTCGTAGGTGAAAACGGCTACATGTAGGATCACGCAAATAATGCCACACGATAGGCCCGGGACTCTAGCTTTCAAATGGGATGTTTTGTAGTTGCAGAATTTTTACTGACAAGCGCGTCGCACAGTCCCTCTGCAATAGCAGAGCTTCTTGTGTAAAAGTGTGGTACTTGGACACTGTATATACACCATGACAAATGCATAGGATATGGCAATTTAGCAATACATGTAAAAATTCACCACTAAAATTTCGTTACACAAGCAGACAGCATATTATATAATGCCAGTATGTACGTATGCATTAATAGTATGGCTTATTCACGCATTAACGAGAAATACAAATAATTATTACCGCCAGTCATCCTACATGTTTTGTCCCTTCAAGAACAATTACTTCTTTGTCTACCACACGTGCTGCATTGATGTCGCGTTCGGCGGCCGTAGCTATTACGCAACACGATGTTTGGCCGGGCCGTGTTTTAGGCTTGGCAGGGCCGGTATTCAGAAGGTTGGGGCGGGTCGGTTTTTACGACAGACCTTATGAAACTGAAAGAGCTTGTACACACGTATGATCAACATAATTACGCCATTCATTCTATAACATTTATATAATTCAAACTCGATTTTAACGCCCAGCTATATAATAAAAGAAAATTTGAAATTATGAAATATGCTATATTACCGAAGAAGAATATGACAAAACACTTTATAATAAGAAATTTCCAGAACGCAACATCACCACACAATCCGACAAATACACTGAATCATACCTACCTAATGTAGGGGTCTGCCTAATTACCACAGACCACCGCAGACCACCACAGACCACATTCACTAGACAACTTGCGTCCAATTAGAACAGTAGAAGCCTTTGGCTTCACCAACAAATATGGCTGCATTGTGGGATTGCTTAAAGAGACTGGCTCGGTTTTTGTAAAAGGTCGCACGTGAATGTAAGAATAAGAGTAATGTTTAGTTCGACGATTATTGATGTTTAGCATATAATTTGATTTTAAATAACCGTTAGAGTCAGCGGCGGCATATGTTTGTCAGTAAACGTACGATGGCTTCCGCTTGGTTGACCAGCACTGTGGCTGTGCCACAGACCACCACAGACCAGTTTGAAATTACCACAGATTAAATCCTATGCACCTATTGAGGCTTCAGCTAGCTTACCACAGACCATCAACTCGCCAACACCGCTAATGCTAAAAATACCTAGTAAAACTGTCTGAGCGGCAAAGCTTCAATAGCCAATAACTCAGCTATTTTTCATCATAGAGCAAATTGGGGCGAAATTTGAGATAATTACTTCACCCCAAAATTTCTCCCCCTAAACTCTT
>Ga0209782_1000175_pt1 | contig 25180 bp, 18 predicted proteins | sample WorMetmaBAHAMAS1_FD_187390 | JGI IMG/M metagenome (GOLD analysis project Ga0209782, IMG submission 187390) | Marine gutless worms symbiont microbial communities from Max Planck institute for Marine Microbiology, Germany - Inanidrilus... | ecosystem: Host-associated > Annelida > Digestive system...
ATATACGGGCCTGACTGCAGGGTAGCAATTATGAAGCTGGAGCTTTTTGTGAAACTTCGCATAATATTTGCATTAAAATACAACAAACAACAGTTGTTGCTGTTACTGGATAAAATAAACGACATCACTTCTAAAATATTGGGGGGCATTATCTTGGACGTCCCCCTTTCATAAATATTGGGGAGACACATGTCCCCCTATCCCATAGGAATCGACGCCCCTGCCATATGGGTCCATATGGCGAGCGCAGAGCACGAGCCTATAACGGGAGTCTGAGGGCTGTGTCCCAGCGGGGTCCAGAGCGTCAGGGTGCAAAGCCCCCTGATGCTGAACATTTTTTTGTGTTGTGATATGTTGCCCCCCTGGCTACGCGCTGCGAACAGTGCAGTCCATTTCAGAATTCTGATTGCCAAATGAAGATGGCGAGGTGGGGTCGGCAAATTTTGCCGATTTTGCCCCAAAATTGTTTGCCATAACAAGAAGCATTTGAAAAATGTTGGGCCCATTCGCCACTGCGAGCCGCCGCACGCCCATTCACCAGATGTCACTACTGACGCCGCCTGCGCATCGATGTCCACGACGACGCCAACGCCGACAACGACAACGACAACGCGTGACAGAGGGGACCGCTATGGCCCCATGGAATGGGCCCAATAACGCGGGCCCAATAACGCCCTTTCAGCAGTCGAAAAAAGTCACATCGTTGATCTACGATCATCGATCATAGCTGTCTTACTATGAGTAGTGTGCACTGTGTATGTGATTTTTAGACTTTCGTGAATTACACCATGAGATTAACCCAGTGTAATTTATTATGACGACAAATTACTTTTGGACAACACTCTGATGTAACCTGGCGCATGAAAGGCCGTGGACGGTGGAAGAATGACAACAACAACTTCTTGTTTCATTTTACTTACTTTTGTTTGTTTACATTAATTTTGATGATGAGAATTAAATATTCTCCCAAATGGCGGTTGTTGTTATTGTATGTTTTAAGTAAATAAATAAGAAAATGTTTCTGCAGGATTGTCGTAAAGATGGAGGGATCAAGGCAAATATTGATAAGACTGATGCACAAACTTTTACGCAGCTGCTGGCATCCGTTCGCAAGGTAAAGTAAGCATAACCAACCGGTTGCACATCGCATGTTGTCATTGGCATCGTTTTAATTAAGTAAGTAAGTGGTTTATTAACCGTTGCTAGTGCATTCCTCGTTTACTAGCAGCAGCTAGAAGTTGGCGTGCCCTTTTGGCTAAAGACTCGTGAAATGTTATGCACAGTTGTTAGAATTTAGAAAGTTAATTGAAGTCAGTTCGAGTTGCATGGCTAGAATGCAGAATAGCAGCCACGCGTTGCCATAGCTTCCAAGTTGACGTACTTGCTGCTTCACTACAATCAAAACTGGTCGGTTATTTCCAACCGCACAACTATGTTACGTATATTATCGTTGTTTCTAAACAACACCAGCCGGTGTCTTGCTAAAGTAGTTCTGTATGTATTAATTTATGAAGTATAATTTGCATGAAAAAAAATAAATAAGTAATCACAGGCACACAAGTTTTGTTGTCAAGCAAAAAAAATGTCTTTAACTGACATCAGCAGTAGAGTTAGAACGATCCACAATAAACTGGACCAGACTCATTAATTTTATGTCACTTGGATCGTCCGATTCAGTACCTGGTCCATTAATGGTAAACGGCAGTGAAATGTGCCATGCTTTCTGCAACTGATGGTGGTAATTAGCTGGTAATCCAGTTCTGCAGTAGTGTGAATGATGGCATCCGTACTGGTTAATATAGTTGTTGATCAAATTCAGCATGTAGAGCAACCACCCGTGCTGATAATGATGATCCAGTATCAGTGGAGACATGCTGCAAACGCTAATCACTGGTGCTGTTGGACCAGTGCCGATCTAAAAAAATAGTCCGGTTACGATTCAATCTACAGTGGACCGGATGTGGTTCGGAATCAGTACCAAGATCTGTTCTAACTCTAAACAGCAGGATGTATGAAAACTTTTATGTACAAATCAATCACAAGTTATATTCTTCAATTGACACAATAATGGAATTGTTGCTGTGATGCTGACCGTAATTGTTTGTTGTTTAAGGAGTTTGATATCAGTGATGATGAGTCATTTGTCATTACGACTACAAATCGTGAGGAGATAAACAATGATATCACATATGGTGTGTAGCTCAGTGTTCATTTGTAAATACTGTGCTATCTGTGCTGACACTTCACTGATGAAATAATGTACTCTGTACCGTCATAGGAACATCCAGCACTGATGTATCATTTCCTAAATTTTACCATAAGTACCGGTAGTGAGTGACGATTCTAGCTTTTTAATGCACGATCGATTATTGAGTGAAAGTAGTTGATTTGATTCGGTTTGATTTTTAGAACACATATAGGGGGTAAGGTGTATACAGGGTGTACCGATAAAAACAATCCCTCAGGAAAAATTTAATATCTCTGTAATTGTATTAGATTTTGGTACTTAATTTGCAGTTTTTACAGACTAGGTTACAGGCCATTTAACCAGCATACTTTGTTACAATATTTGGTTTTCTTTATAAATTTTATCTATTTGAAGTTAAAAGTACATTTTTGTAAGTGAACAAGTAATTAAACTGGGATTCTGATGTAAAAATAACAGAAAATGCACCAGATTGATATACCAATAGATTATCATGTATGGGTCACAATGTTGGATTCCAGTCAGAGATACACGCCAAAGCTGACCAACAGTGCCAAGCTAAAAAGCTGTGTTATTGACGATATGGAATTATTTACAGCAAAAGATTATTATATGAAGTAGTGGTGTTACAATACTGGTTTTTTACTGGATGATCAATTTTTCGTTTTTTTTTACTTAAAAATCGACGATTTGATACGATTTTTGGACAGACATATAAAGGGGAGTATAATTATCAACATCCGGCCATAATCGGTAGGCCTGTAATGCAATCAGACATTCTGGTGTTCGCCAGTTTTGTTCAATCTAACAGATGCACAATGTGAACCACAAACGGTACCAACATTATGTATTTAATATAAAATCACTTACAATAATGGGCAACATGATTTCAGTTCTTTTTTCATTTTATTTTAGGCCTATATTGCACAATGATGGCACTAGCATAGAATAATAATATTACTAATAATAATAACAAGAGAGCCTAGCACTGGCTAGCATGGCGTGAGATGATCCGCTCGCAAGCTGCCCGGCGAGCAGCACGGCGGCCGCAATGCGCGGTAAAGTGGGATCGGAATTTGAAACCTAAATTAGCTATAATGCGCCAGTGCACTTCCATCAGACAGACGGACAGACAGACAGGCACTGACATTGTAAATAAGTTCTTCATTTTACCTGATGTAGGCACTAAATTGCGATTTCGATACCGACTTTTGATTCCAGGCAAAAACACGATCTCAAGCTTGAATCATTTGAATCGTACACACCACTAATAACAATTCCCACTGATTGGTTACTGGAATCAGCAGAGCACTTAACATCTAGTGATGTCTACTGCCAATTTGCTAACGAGTATGTCTACGACAAACTTTAAAAATAAGTCAGAATTTGGCAGAAGTATGGTAAAGAAGATAGAGGCTTGTTTTAGTGCTAGCATCAGAACAAGTGTGTTGCAGATGACTTGTAAATCTTCAATGGAAATGTGTAGCAGGTGTGAATGGATTACAGGATTATAACATTTCCTCATTACTTTAGCTGACAGAACAGAAGAGGCTGTCGCTGATAGCAAGCTGGTGTTGTGTTAGGCCCCTTTTACACTGGAAATTTTTATTCTGAAAGTTGAGTATAATTTCGTGAAATTTTCCTTCACAAAATAGAACACATTCTATATTGCGAAATAGACTTCCGAACGTGATTTATTTTGGAAGTGGACTGTTCACGGAATTTTGAAATAAAAATTTCTGTACAAAAGGGGCCGTAGTACTTAATCAGTTGCAAATAAAGTGTCTACTATTGTATGGTCTGCTTGTAGGCTGCATTGAAGAAGATGAGACATTGTACATATTGTCCAGCATTGATCAAGAGCTGCCGTTGCAGGCGCAGGAACGCGTGACATTTCTTCCGCACTATGACACGATTGTCAAAGGTGGAATGTACGAGTATTATGCTTCCGAGGGACAGAACCCACTTCGTACGTTCTCTGCTCTCTTGATATGTACTTAGCAGCTCTTACTAGTCTGTTTAGCCTTCAGTCTCTTAAAATTGGTGGTAACATGTGGCTTCCAAAATTGCACATGAATCTCGTATTTATTTTAAGAAACTTTTGAAGAACGATTAGCTGTCTTGTTTGAACTGGGAAAATCAACAGCATCAACTTTCGTTCTATCCTGGACGATCTGGATAGGCCACTACTGCAAAAAACGTTTATCTACTATTTCATTTTCACAGGCTGCACTATCCTTATGGTTGCTGAAACTGGAAAGTGAGTGTTAAAATGGTTGTGTGACTGTAATAATGCACGATGGAAACTGCGTAGAGTTTTGCTAGTGAGGTTGTTTTGCCGATGTGTAGCATATGCATTTGCTGAGTTGGTTGACAATGCGTTGGCCGCGACAGCGAACAATGTCGGAACACGAGAAATTGACATTCGCTTGGTATGTCACGGCATTGATGACAATTGTGTGAGCTGTATGTTATGGATGCTGCAAATTTTAATAGTAACATGCTAATTTCTACGCACGTATTAACTACAAGAGAACTGCCAATGGAACTGCCGGCTATTTATTGCAGTTTATGAATACTGTTGAGATGATTATCAGTTATGTCTGATGTCTTTATACTTGTCTGGGTATTGTGAAGGGTATCCACCTTCAAAACCCGGCGGCAGTGGACTTTCGGACTCCATGATGTATGGAGTTTTCAGTGCCTGCTGCACTGAGATGCTGTAGACCTTTTACATGGAAGTGTTACTGATAAACATTGTCAGTGTGTACTACACTTTCTGCACAGTTTAGAAAGTTTTGCACCGCCACCAATTGTCACAGGATTTAATTAGAGAGCCTGAATTAAGCCAGTAACATTTATCATTGAGTCTATGGCAGATGAGGAAAAGATCGGGTTACATCTTACATGATTGGTTGGGATCACTGCTTCAACTTAACTTCAGTACTGTTAGCACTGCTTGTTGACAGACAAGAAGTACATCTGATGTGTACAGACGCCTTGCCACTTGTCTCTGTTCTGTGCTGGATCACGTGGACGAGGAAAACCATGCTGGAAATGGTAAACCCATGTTTACCTGGAAGATGGCATTTAAACTGAGGTGGATAACTAGAGAGAGGTAGGCAAGGACTGAGGTAGTATCTTGTTGGATTGGTAATGCCCTGCTATTAAGGATTTGGAAACCTGAGGGTTAATGCCATCTAATTTTAATGCCTCACCGCCTGTCCGATTTATTTATTTAACCAATAGGCACTAACTAATGGCACTTTATAATTTTTTTATTTACTTACTTAGCTGTCTCTTTCTGCTACAACATCCAGATCAGATTTACCTCACTGGTAGCAGCTGACCCGGGTAGGGCCACTGCTGCTGCTGCTGCTGCTTTGTTAGTTGATGAGTGTGTTTGCTGTAGCTGTTGGATGATGAACGGCTCGGCAGGACGACTGTGATTGTGCTGGACAACGGTCGTGGAATGACGTCACGACAACTCAACGACTGGGCTATTTATCGGCTCTCCAAGTTCAGTCGTCGCGACAGTCGAGGCCTTAGCAACAGGTCACTGAACATCTTTGATTCTTTTATGTTTTCTATTTCTGATCTGAAATATATGTTTTGCTGTGGAAATATAAATTTTTTCCATTTGCCATATTGTATACAGTAACTTACATGTAGGTACTTTGCTGTTGTCTTCTTTTTGTGTTGTTTTTGTGGCCGCATTTTGGGGATCATGGATCATTGTTCTGCTGACTTTAATGGCTTTTAACTTGACCTAAGGTCACTAATAAGAAGTTGGAGTCATTATTTCTAGAACTGTATGTCAAGGTTATGTTGTGCATTATGAAATGTGCTGTAGGCGTGGATTTGCATGTCTGTTGGACTGCTATGGTTTTCTAATTAAACTGTAATTTTGATTGCAGCAATAAAGCGGTGTTTGATGGCTTGGATAGCTCGCCGCCGGTGACACCGTCGATGTCATCATCATCGTCAATGTTGGCCGCACCAAAGTCCCTCAACAGTGATATTTCTTACTTCGGTGTCGGTGGCAAACAAGCCGTCTTCTTTATTGGCACAGCCACACGGGTTAGTAGGCTGAGTGCTGTCTGATGTGTCAACCTTGTCAATAAAATGCTGCGGTTAGTTTGTGTTTGTATTGAATCAGTTTGTTGCCGTGCTGATTGATAACACGGCTGAAGTGTATGTGGCGGTTGAAAGATGTGACTTTAAGAATTGTCTGAGATCTATAGTGAACTCAGTTTGACATGCTGTCTTGAATAAGCTGATGCTTCTAAGAAAACCACTAAGATAGTTAAAAAAAGTAAAGGTAAAGTTCTCCCATACTCGTTACCGAGCATTGGGCCCGGAGCTGATCCCAGTGTACAGGCAGGCAGCCCGCAGGTGGCTTCAAGCCATCCACCTGGCAGTAGGCTGCCATTACTTTCTGTCAGGCCTGCAGTTACCTTTCCAGCCAAAGAGCGTCACCGCCCAGTACCAAATTATACTACTTGGTGACAGACAGTTAGGGTTTTAAATTATTAATTGCTGAGAATGTGTTATTCTGTGGATAACAGCGTTGAAGAGATGACACAATGGGATGGACATATATTCTCTCAAGAGTTAATGAAGGATAAAAGGATGATGTCTTGCTAGTTAGCATCAGGAATGAAAGTATCTGGCTGCTGAGGAGAATTTTGCATCATGATAAGGGCTAACTAAGGTTGGCGCTGTGAATGGCCGTTAGCCCGGTGAGAGAAGTTAGCATGCTGTGTTGATGCTCTATGCCAGATGATAACAAGGCCACGAGGCTTCAAGGACGTTCACGAGCTGATGATCTCGAAGGAGGAATTTGAGCAGAAGGAAAAGAACCGTGAAGCAATCTACACCGGATATATACGCAACAGGAAGGTGACATTTGCTCAAGTGCTAGTGGCCATGATCTTACTACTCAAATTCCTTTTCCTTGCACATCGACTTAGCATTAGGTTTTGTTTTTTGTGTTTACGTATATCCTCGGTTTAGTATTTCAAGTATTTTTATTTTGTGCCATTTTTGCATTTACTGAATTCAGTTTGTTACGTTTGCAAGAAACATTTTATTTTATTTAACATGTGTGGACTTCTGTACAGTGTGTGTGTGTGTGTGGGTAGTAGTCGACAGTGTGTATGTATTGACAGCTGGGTGACAGTTCACACATCAAAGACGAAGATGATTGTCTGAAGAATCTGATTGCGGAGGAGACGACTCGTGATAGTTTCACGGCGGTCGTCATCACGGGCATCAACAGCACACATGTCAACTATCTGCGCACACAAGTCAAACAGTGGACTCGACAGCTCGCGTGCGTTACTCTCGTTCGTCCGACATCGACCATCAGAATTTGCAACAGCAGAAGATGCTGAAGTCGTGTTTAAAAGTTGCACCATTGTCCATTGTCATTGGCCAGATACTTTACAAACTAAAAGATTCTGCAGTCATATGCACATGTACACTAAAGCTGGCAGCCCTCCGAGTTCCGGCCATGGACTATTTCTCTACTTGATAGTTCAAACGGTTTTTCTTTTAGAGCATGGACAGACACAACGACCAACAAACTACATATACAGCTGATCACCCTACTCACACATCGGCTGCCACTGGTGTGTGGATAATTTGAGTAGTGACATGTTTAAGACATGGTGGAATATTTATGATCACTATTAAACACTTGTTACTAATTCTGATGGCCAAAAAATTATGTTGAAAATCACTTGGATAAATTACAGTTGAGAGTATAATGTCACATTTTTGACAGACAGTGGATAATGCACAGTTATGATTTGGTCAAGTTACTGTCGGGACTGACGTCGCATGTTTTTGATGACTGTAGCAACATTTATCACTATTACATTCACGGACCGCAAGGAAACGTTGATCGCAGCGAGCCGAGTCGAATACAGGTCTGTTGTCTTCACTGTTGTATAGTTTCAGTGAGGCATCCCAAGCATTGTAGGTTAGTAGTAATGATGTAGTACTTCAGGCCTCGTTTTCCAGGTCTCAGTATTTTTTCTGTACTTCATTTCTGGATGATAGCACACTTGTCGGTAACTGTCGGTTTCTTATTAGTCGCACCAGTTTACTTTTATTGTCGTGGTTATGTTGTCGCCTAAATAAATGTAAAACTGCAAAAATAAACATCTTTTAGGAATTATCGTGAAAATTTGTTGATAAGTTTTTGATAATTCCTGCTGACAAATCACCGTACTAGGGCCTTTACACAATGTCCTCCAATAACGTCACTGTTGGAGGTAATAATCAAGGAGCTGTTGACAACTGTTGCCATTGTCACAGGTATCGGTGTGTGTGTAGATTGTGTGGCTGATTAGATTGATTGAGTTTATGTTATGTTACAGATTCCTGATCCGCCAAACCTCAACATACTAGTATGTCTCTTTCACTGTTGTTTACATGTCAGTTTATCATAGAACCTGTTACTGCTGTTTGTGTTGTAATATGTCTGAATTATTTCAGTATGTCTCAAAGATTTCATGAAACTGAGTCATTTTGGTTAACAACAGTTTTCTTGAACTATTTTCTTTTTTTCATGTAAACACACATGTATAACCAATACGTATCACTGGACATTTTTTCATACGTCGATAGTCTTATGAGTGCAGCACTCAAACTGACCTGTGTTCACCAGACATATGTAATTTCAGTGACGTGTGCTTGCAAATTTGTTCAGTAAAAGTATCTACAATCATGAACCATGTGCTTCGTCGTTTTTCTGTCACCTCTCTTAGGTCCGGTTTTTCCACAGCAAATTAATCTCCCGTTAATTTAATCCGGCATTAAATCCGGCAGATAATGATCAATTTACTCAGATGTCGTTTTTCCACCGGCAGTTCGTCAATTAAATCGTCCGTATCTGCCGGATTTAATGCCGGATTAAATTAACGGGAGATTAATTTGCTGTGGAAAAACCGGACCTTAGTCTTGCACTTACTGTGTTGGTCCCGTCACTGTCATACACATCTGTGATTGCTGATAACTCCATGAAATCACTCACATTCCTGGATACTTTGTGGCTTGTAACTGACATCCTTTGTTGCATGTTTTTGGTGGTGATTTGTAGCAATGGTCTTGGCTGTTATGGCATTAGCAAGTCGTGAATCTGGAATGTACATATACATGTTCATATTCTTCTTGTCACCAACATAGTCTCTCTGTTCACTTTTTTCTAAGGCATGCTTTGCACTTGAATTCATGTTGAAAATGTTTGTTGATTTGTTGCAGCTGTATGCGATACCATGGTTCCTGACAATGTATGCACGTCAGTATTTTTGTCGTTGTCTTTTATTTCTGGTTTGTAAATTGTTTTTAGTTGCAATTGATATGCTGTGACAGTTGTGCACTTTTTCGTGTACAAAAGTTATATAATATGGTAGGAATTGATGTTAAACTTTTTTTCTGATGCTCATTTAATTTGTCATTTAATCATTATAATTTGTGTTTTAAGTATCGGTGTAATCATTGTATTTCTTATTTACAATAAGCTGTCCGGCACTAGGTAGAAATGCATATGTGAACTGAACTATGCAGTGTTACTGTAACTATGAAAGCCAACTTGACACAAAAATAGATCACTTCAAATGTGTTTTATCAACCAATCACTTAAAATGGTACTGAAGAAATTTACACACAAGACAAGCAGACAGCCACAAATAAATACAAAGGTTCTGTGACCGTGCAATAACAAGTTATATATTTGTATAAAACTTTTTTAAACTAATGCTGTGTTTGATCTCTTTGTATGATATCCAGACTGGAAATGGGTTAGTCCAATTTTCACAACTGCATGGCATACAGGGCTGTGTTAACAGTAGAAGGTGATAGCGTGAAGTGAATGGTCTTATTAACAGATGTGTTTCCACTGCACAAGATATTCCACCTGTGGGACATGCTGTTACTGGGAAACTCATCCTTCCCACTGTGCATCGGTGTCGCCATTCTGCGACAGCTTCGTGGCCAACTCGTAAAGTTCGGCTTTAATGAGTGCATCTTGCTCTTCTCCGACATGCCTGGTATGGAACTCACTATAGATATTTTTGTGCATTTAGTAAAGTAACGTAAACGGGGTATAGCAGTTTGCAACAATTAGCCTCACCGCTACGGGACCTCACGTACCACGTGGGATTGATCACACAGAGCCTGGCGAGGTGGGACCCAGGCTTGTGCGGACTCCGCACTTTGGAGCCATTGTGTGAAATGGCGGTTTTTGTGCAATTAAACAATGAATCTTTCATTCTCTGTATGATTTATTGACTTTGCCAAATATCAGTAATGGGGCAAATTTCGGCTTTCTTTGGACACTCAAAATATAAAAGGCATTCAGCTTCAGTGGGCTTTGCCCCCTGACTCTCCACCAGGTGCTCTGCCCTCTGAACCCCCGCTGGGGGCTCTGCCCCAGACCCCCGTTATAGGTTTATGCTCCCCGCTCACCATGGCATCAAACCTTGCCAGGGCTCCGTGCTCACTAAGGCCCGGCGGCTCTGGGATCACACAGTGTTACTCCATTACACAGAGGTGTGCAAAGCTTTATTGGGCCCATTCTATGGGGCCATAGCGGTTCCCTATGTCACGCGTTGTCGTTGTTGTCGATGTTGTTGTGGACATCGATGCGCAGGCAGCATGCGACAGTGGCGGCGTGCGACAGTAGCGACACCTGGTGAATGGCAATGTAAAACAGGCGGCGTGCGGCGGCTCACAGTGGTGAATGGGCCCAACATTTTTCATGTGAAACATGGCTGGTGAAGAAACAGAATGAGATGGCACTTCAGCAGGCTGCGATGAGAAGTTTTGGGTGGAGTTGTGGTGTTAAAGTATTACATAGCGTCACATGTTATGAGTTCCGACAGAGACTAGGAAAAGATGATACACTTACATAATGAAAATCGGTTAAGAATTGAAAGAGTTGCAACCATGAGTTTGATGACTTCCTTTTCTTGGAGCACTGTATAAACTTGCAGTTAAAATACATGATTTTTAAAACTTTTTATTACTACATGCAGCTGCAGCCAGATTTGGTAGCATATTGTTGTAATTGGTAATGCAAATTTGTTTCTGTCATTATTGTTTGATACCGGCTACAGGAATGTGGTCAAATTTGGTGGCCCATTGTTCGTTGCAGAGATTGACATCGAGAAATGTGTCCATGATTCAATAAAGATCTTTTGTTCGACTCCCAAGAGTGCAACGTTTCGTCACCATGCAAAATTGCAGAAGAACACAGCGCCGAGAAAAGACGTTCACTCCTATTACATGCAAGACTATCATGAAGCTCCAAAAACAGAGCTGGTGAGCTCTTCTCTAGCCTTAACAACACCTCGGTTCTGGCATTTGATCACTGGCATAAAGGGTTTGGCATCCCGTACGTTTGGAGTCAGTTGGTGAATTAAAAAGAATGGTATCCAATGGACGAGTTTTCTATGATTATCCGTGCTGAAAGTTCATACAGTGCTTAGACACTTCTTGGTTAAGCGAGACAAACAGCAACTGACCTCTTAAAGCCGACTTCAGTTATCTTCAAAGGTTTCTTTCTCTTGGGGGAACTTGGTTTTTACCTCGAGTAACCCTAGAAAAGAAACCTGGCTGAACAGAAACTGAATCATTTTCCGTCTTTTGTTGCAGTTCGTTGCTTTGCATGCGTTCATATCGCATTTGTGGTAATCTTTTCATCTGTAACTGTCTCTGAGAGCACATTTTGTTTTATCCTGTTACTTTTGCCTGCATGAGGCCGTTTAAATGTGATCACAGCTGACTGCAAACGGCTTTGAACTGCATTATTTCAGTGACTGTTTTGTTAGAAAAGTAATTGCTGAATGCAGATACTATAGTTAATCATTATTACCTTGTTACTCTCCTTAGTAGTATTTTGAGGGATTGGCCTGTTCTACGTGCAGTCTATGGATCCGATTCCACCTGAAGAGCTGAAGGCGGAGAAGTTTCCGCGGATCTCCGCGGAAGATCTGATAGAGTTGTGCGAGTTGTCGGGACCATCAAAATCACCAAACCCTGCCAAGTCGTCAAAGTCTTCAAAGCCGCTGATTGTAGTCATTGACGTGCGCGGTGAAGACGAGTATCCTTGGTCTGCTTTGTGTTTGACGTTAATTCGATGTTTGAACCTGTTGTGTTCTCGTAAGATGCCAAACTTATTTATATAACAGTATTACTGCACAGAGCTCTGGGCTAAGTTTGGAGAGTGAGCCTTTAGGTACTCTGGAGCACTAGCAACGGCCTGAAACAAGCTCCAACTGGACATTCGCACCTCGCCTGCTTTGAACATTTTATACAGAAACTAAAAACAGCTGTTTAAAGAATCTTGTAGTTGTTAGCCATTTCAATGTGTGACAGTATAATGCGTCGTTGGCCCAAGTTTGTAGTAGGTCTGGTGCACTATATATTGTTGCTGTTCATGTCGTTATATTGCAGTTGCTATACTTTTGTTATTAAGCATTGCTAGTGTATCACTGAAACTTAACAGTGTACCTCAGACACAAGAGAGGCGCGGTGCCAAGAAGTGTAAATATTCCGTTTCACAATGCATTCAATGCAGATGGTTCACTCATTGCATGTCCTGCTGTCACCACGCTGAACCAACATCGAAACCAAGTCAAAGTCGTCGTCGGTGGATCGAGAGGAACTCATGCTAATCAAGTATGTTACCGACATCTTTCTGTAACCTTGTTTTCTAGTCTGTCGCTGTTGCCGTTGTTTTGTGTGCTACATGTGTAGGCCTGGTTTTGATTTTGTATATGCTCTATTTGTATATGCTAGATACACAGTTTGTTTTGCTCTGACACAATCAACCACTCTGCAAGTTTTTAGCCAAACACTGTGTAGCAAAAAGCGGCTTTATTAATACCACTACAGCATTGTCTTGTTCTTATTTTGGTTCCGATTTCTTTTGGCGGCTTTTAACTCGACAGTGGTTCCACCTAGACCTAAGGTCACTATAGAACAATAATAGGAAGTCATATCTTGCCAGTGAAAAGCAACCGTTAGCGTGCTGCTGCAATGACCGGAAGTGCCCAAAAGTGCCTTTGGCACCTACACGGAGACATGGCTATTACTCACATTCAGGCTTTTTTAGTTGTGCCTCTCGCACGGTGCGAGACGCGACTCAAGTAGTCAAGTTTCTGTCCGTCCGTGACAAAAAAAGTCGGGAAGGACTGAAAAGGTAACGCTTTTAAACGCTTTTCTCCAAGCTGGTTTGACCGATCTCGATGAAATTTGGCATGATGGGAGGTCTTAGGGGGTAGCATCCCCTAAAAATTGGTGAACTTTGGTCCACTTTTTCGGGGAGCACAATTTTTTATTGTGTTAAGAGCCCATAGAGGCGCGACCACATACCGCTAGGTATTCTAGTTAAATATACTTCTCAATTACCGAGTAAATAAACAGAAATTTTTAGAGTGGCCTAAATAATGAAACATTACTAAAATTATCACTGTAACGATGCCAGTCTAACAGTCAAAAGTCAGGTGAAGTATAATGATGAACTGGCAATAGGACTGGAGGTAAAGATAATTGCAGTAATGCAGTATGATCACATCGTATGCCCAGATATTTTAGTGATTAAGTTGCAAACGGCTGAAGAGAAAAATACTCACGCATGTAAACCTGCATTTCTTTACCTCCATGTGACATCGCAATAGTAAATTCTGTTAAATGCTACATGTACATTTGTGCTGTTGTTTATCTGTGTCTTCCTGACCCATTCCTGTCCCACATTTGTCAGATACTATGTGACACTGCTGTGTGGAATGTTTTTGGTTGCTTTTTGACATTCAGTAAATGATTACCGAATCCGAAATAGCCAAGATGTTAGTGTCATATGTAAGGGTCGAGAATGCATCTAACTGTTAATAACGAGATGTTTTCGCTGTGCAGTTTGCCGAGTCCTTGATACGGCTTGGCTACAACAAAGTGTGCGTTCTGCACCGAGGAATTGACGTGTTGCGGGCGACTCGTCTGCTGACTGTGCCAACACCAGACTTGTGATTAGTGCTAGAACTACCCTAGCTGGTGGTACACGACACTCGGCACAGTTAACAGTTATCGTCAATGTCGGCACACCGAGTGTCACTGAACTATAATCTTACTGGAAGAAGCATTCTCGATATAACTGTCCAATGTTTGGCAGTGAATCATGTGCCGAACGTGACCAAACCGGAACCGCCCAGACTTGAGACTAAGACCAAAATTTTGGCCTCGTGGAGTTGCTGCTGAGGAAAGAAGGTCGAGGCCAAGGCCATTATTAAGAGGTAGAGAGAGGCCGCCGGCCTCAGAAGACCTTAACAGTTCCATTTATTTCAGAGTGCATCTGTAATTGCATACGATTGTGTTGGCCGTCAGAACTGGATCTGCATCATCTGTCCAATATGACACATCATTCACACTTGCTGGACTGAGACGCCTCAAGACTTGCGGGTTGAGTAGCGTGAAAAAAAGAGACTATGCACTAGTTCATTAATCACTGTGATGTCACAGTTTGTGAATGTTCTCTGTCAGTTTTTATGAAAGCATGTTTGTAAAACACATGTTTCACATTAGAACGGTACCAAAGACTGTGCGCGTTAACCGGTTTGTGTTTGTAGTTATTTAATTTACGATCACGGTTCCAGATTGTGTTCATAGCTTAATAGTATACTTTGTTGGTACTAAGTGCATTGTTGAATGACGAGCAAAAGTTAATCAAAGAAGAGTAGCGACAGTTAACTTTTTATATTTCTTTTTATCGCTAGTTAGCTTTGTGAGATGTTAAAACTAGACAATACAACCAAGGCTGAGGCCAGTATGTCAACATCGAGACCATGAACAGTATCTCTGATCATGTTACTTCCAGCTATAAGAAAAACATGGCGCATGGCACAGGGGTGAGTCCATGATGGGGCTGGTTTGGGAGGAGTTTGAACCCCTGCACTAAGAACAGGGTCACCCACTGTTACCCTGCTATTCAGCATGTTGATCGAATGTGTTTTCTAGTCATTATTCTTCATAGTGTATTCCACACAAATAACATGTTTGTAATATTTAAGGCCACGTGTGGGCCCGGGGTAATCCCCCTTATCCCATCACTTCCCCACCTTCTTCTCGATCTTTTAGTATCTTTTCCCTTTTCCACTTTATTATTCATGCTTCATCTATCTTCTTGCTTTTTATCCCTTCCCATTCTATCAGAATAGTCCCACTCCGTTTCCACGCCCGGATGTCGTAGGAGGCGATTAAACGTGGCATTAGTTTTATTTGGGTTGATTTGGTGTTAAATGGTATTTTTAGTTAAGGATGCATGCTTATTTGTGTTGTATTTGATTTATTTTTGTCTTGTGGTGTGAAGTTCTCTCCCTGTTATCGGCGCTGGTGTAATAACTTAAATGAGCCTCTCGATCCCTTTCCTTTTTGGTGGCTGCTGAATAAAAAGGCGGCTTGGGTTAAGGTTAATATATTGTTGGCCTTCCTATACTGGGTAGGGATAGCTCTAATATAGCCATATATAGCCATATAAAATTATTTGTGCTGAAAAGGGATGTTAAACACCAACTAACTAACCTGTAATATTTAAGCACTGTCATTTTTAAAAAAATCACGTGCATTCTTGTTTTCTGACCAAAAATCATATGACTGCCTGGGACTGATGTTCTGCAGAATAGCCACTCAAATTCTGTGCTGTGTACCATATATCAAACATGTATGAAAATATACCTAAAACAAACAGCGTAATGTTGTAATATTCTGAATTTTCAGCATAATATCAATTCACTGCATGTGATAATGATGCATAGGACTTAATACTGTTTCACATGTGAAATGACTGCATCACTCTGAGATTTTGCATATACAGTGACGGGCAACAAGTTGTTGAACTAAAACATATAGTTAAAGCAAAAATATAACGGAACTAAAACTCGCTCGATCATATGATGCTTCTGTGATCCAGATCATCTCTTGACAGTGCAGTTACCAACAGATTCAGATGCTGCCAGTTTACTGTTCATTCAGTTTACAATGCGATATATACAGTACTATTTGCCAAAAAGTTGATAGATTCATTTCCGTTTATAATTGATCACTTTAATCAAAAAGACAGCTGTGTTCCCATCACTGTTCATATGTGAGTATCTTTGGCCGTTATATATCCACAGCATGCCAGTCCACAATGTGAAACATTACTTTGTGAACTAGAACCGTATTAATGCATACACCGTAATTCTTCCAATCTCAACTTTGGCAGCAGTCCACCAGTAATACACATTACAGTCTAGTCTCTCGAGTTGAACGCTAACAACATTTTAGGCTAAAAATCTAAACAGGAAACTAGTTATTCAGAGCTTAATGAGATTATGCAGTAAGGCAGAGTGATGGAATATGCTGCATTCAGTGACTGTGACTGAGGAATGTTGCAGCAGCCGAAGCAACGGTGAATGCTAAGGCTGAGAAGTGACAGATTAAGTATTACTGTCTGTACCAGAATACTGCATCCAGTTGAATAACCCAGTGTACAGCCAGGCAAGGAAACCGTAGCATTAGTTTTGTTTATGCTTCACAATCGTATGTAAGGCAGAAACGACGTTAACAGAATGTCAAAAGAACAGAAACATTACCGGCTTATGACAAAAGCAAAAAATCACACATCCTTCTGGTGGGATAATTACAAACTACATTCTGCAAAGCCAAAACTGAAACAGTTTGCACTACTGTATAACAAACTGCATAATAACGCAGTCGGCCACTCCACAAATATTGAAATACACACGACGTGCGATGTACAAAAGCCGGTGAGCACTGCATCGTCATCACAACGGGAATGCATAACAATGACTGACTGGACTGGCAACGACAACGCAGTGCACAACTGAAGCACACAACAGTCGCAACAACAGCAACGATACATGATACAACAATACACATCGGCTAAATATTCTTGGCTGTTGTGGCAGCTCGATGTCACTAGATGCATGCACTAAGACGTCATTTAGTTCGCTTCAGCCTCTCGGGCGCACTGCTGGCCATGTTCGAGAAATCTCGAAACACTTCACTGAATGTGTCATCTGCAAACAACAACATTTCACACTTAGTTACTCTGTCTTTTCTCCGCGATGCCTACGTATGCCAAGGCCAATTTCACTTTCAACATATCAGTACAGTACTGACAAAACACTGATATGTGATTTTTAAAGTTGTACATATTGGCAAGCAGGTGAATTAGCCTATAGGTGGTTTCTAAATAGCATAACAGCACATAAAAAGCTAATTAATGTCATTGCAAGGTTGCAGTCGACTCCTTGCGACCAGTTTCAGGCATTTTCTTTGTTAATTGCTTTGTTGTTTATAGGTGTGCTTGAACATCCATTTTAGCATGCAGATTGTGAGCAAACGTTTAGTGTCTGCGCACTACAGAACCGAGTTAAAATTACTACATTATTACTTGCCTCTTGGAACGTACTGCCTGACAACATCCGCACCACGGCTAATCCCGTCAGATTTCAAAAACTGTTGTAATCACATTATTTTAAAGCACTGCTTTTAATATCTGTTGATTATTATCATTTTTCGTGTTTTTACCGTATATCTGAGACTTTGTAGTGCACGTGTGTTCTTTTCTTGTAAATTAGGAGCACTATAAATGCAGTTATGAATCTTATGATGTGATATATATTACATAAGTAATTCATTCATTCATTCATTCATGTTCGACAAGATTAAAAGTGACGCTATCACGGGAGTACCGCTTCGGGGGCACTGAACAGATAAAACTACAATTAAAAACTACGACAAAATAAATGCGTCTTCAGAAGTCGTCGGAAAGTACAGAGTGACGGTGCAGATAGTACTGAGTGCTTTAAAATAATGCGCTGACATGGAGACAAACAGCCTTCTTTGTGGCTTCTGCCTTCATCAGGTTGAGCCGTGTAACTCACAAAACACAATAAAAGACAGATACGTTACAGTGCTGCATAGCCACAGTGCCTTCAACAATCAACAGTAGAACTGAACTACCAGTAAGTCTGACCTTGAATGCCGTAATCAGATTCCTTCATTTCTTCATTCAGTTTTGCCAAGCGTAAACTGTAAACAAACAATAAGGTCGAACATTTCATCAGCACTGCTACCCAGCACAGCAGAAATATGTTGACTATTACTGACTTAAATGCACAGCCAACAAATGACAGATAACAAATGACACCCATTTCACTGCTTCTTTTTCAGCACGCTGTGAGTAGCAGGTACCAGAATGGCAAATTAAGTTAACCATTCCCGATTTTAATGAAACACGAGATGATGGCCTGGACCGTATCACTTACATCTCGCTCCAAACTGATAACCACACCAGCACCTCACCCATCACTCATGTATTTTACAAGCTAAGGTCCGGTTTTTCCACCACAGATTATTCTTCCATTAACTTAATCCTGCCATTATTAATATTAACATTAATCCTCCGGCATAAAATTGGGGGGATGATGGAGGTGGGGGCATCGATGGTCCGGATGGGGTGGCATCCAGGTGGATTGTCGGCGTACATGCCTCCATTATCTTCCTCACGCCTCATAAAATCCGGAATGACGATAGACACCCACAACACTTTTCAGGTGCGAGTGGGTGAATGTCTTTTCTGGTACCGGCCCACCCAGGGTGGACCCAGACAAAAGGCCGTAAAAAGGCAGAATGTGTGTAACTTAATCCTTCATTAAAATCGGCAGATAATGGTCAAACTCTGGAAGGTATTAATATCAAAATGCACGTTAAACCAAGAAGGAGATTTCAAAGCTTTCAAACAGCGTAAGCAACCTTCAAGGTCACTCATTCAATGATGCAGACTCTATATAACAGTTTTCAGCACAGAAAACTAATGTTTTGATTTATTCCAACTACGAGAAATGGATCCAGATAAAGCAAATACATATAATGAGTATTTTCAAATGTACTTACAGGGTAACAATGTCGGCATTTGCATTCTGGACAGCAATACTAAGTGGATCCTATAACAATTCAACAATAAAACCTATATGTATGTATGTATGCAACAGCATAACTAAATGTATACTTTCAGATTAAATACAGGAACAAAATAGAAGTCAAGTTTGAAGATTAATCCGGAGAAGTCTACCAACAAGATCCACTAAATGAATATACACATACTGTCAACACAGAAATTAAAATTAAAAGCTTAGTCTTTTCCGTAAAAAAAACTCATACACCAGTTAGGAACTAACATGCAAAAGAAACAAAAACTAGAATGCCTACATACTTATAACTGTGGCCAACTATGAATATTCAGCAGGCTTTGCTTTGACCTATTTACATTCTCCAATTGACCATCACGGTGGTCAGAAAAACGTGTAAGAAAGATAAGACTGAATGTCACTGTTGCTGACCTGACCCTGGTCATCTGCAGCATTCTGATTAGCATTTCGCTTCAGCAGCTGGCACACTTGCCTGAACAATGAAAGCAACAAAAGCTTCAAGTAACAGAAATCTTGGCTGTTGTCCTCATGGCCTCCTTCATGGTTCAGCCAAGACCCAAGGTCTAAACAATGGAAACCTTTGGCTGCAAAATTTTTAGCGCGAGATGTACTCGCGCTTATGCCATGATACCAGTCCATCTGTCCGTCTGTCTGTGACGGAAGTGCATTGGCACATTATAGCTAATTTAGGTTTCAAATTTCGATCCCACTTTACCGCGCACTGCGGCCGCCGTGCTGCTGGCGGGCGCCATGCTGCTTGCGGGCGAATCATCTCGCGCCATGCTAGCCAGTGCTAGAGTCTCTTGTTTTACAGGCTAGATGTCCTTACAGTGGTTACTGACATGTCGTAGACAAATCAGTTTACGGACGTCATACTGCAGACAAGTTATATGCTTAAATATTACGTTCTGCATACTACAAAGGCGACATTATCTTTGATGCAGAAGTACATTAGTGTCGTGACAGAGCAAGTTATAGACTCAACTTGTCCACCAACTGACTGTTTGCAAGTCGGTTTGTCCACGAGATGTCGAATTACCCTTCCAAGCAACAGCATCACAACACTGAATTAGTTCAGTTACAATCAACTATGAAACACTATCAGTTTCACAAAGCTGTAGGAGAAACTTTTCAAGCATTTCAAGTCCATACGCCATAATCAAAGATACGACGTACCCAGTATGGCCAAGCTGTGTAGCGTGATGTAACGGTCCTTGTCCGTTATTGTCTCTGATATCAACTTTGGCTCCATTGAGCAACAGGAACTCCACAGTTGTCATTGAACCCTGAAAAATTAGTTACACATAAACAATTACATATATATATATATATCGAAATCTCACCATGCCTTTCTAGTCACTATTGTATGTAATGACTTATGAGAAATTGACATAAAGATAAACTGAATTTTATTACATAGTCATTATCAAAAAATTACAAGCTGATGCAACAAGAAAATAATAAATGACAATAATACTAAGGACTTACTGAAGAGAAAACAAACAAAAGCACACTGTGAAAATAATCATTTTCCTCTCAAATGCATTAAAAAATTTAAATACTCCATCCTGTGACTGCCTTCACATCGGGCTATATTATATACTAATCCTTCATTAGAAATACATACTCACAATTCTTAAGAGTATAAAATGATATCAAAAAATATATACATGCTTAGTGCACTTAATAATTCCCCAGAATCCCCCTCGTTACTGCACAAAACCAAAACAAGCAGTCATTAAACACATTAGCCACGAGCATGCCATACATTTACATATAAAAAGCATAGCACACGTACACTAAAAATAGCCTGCATTAGCGGCGTTCGCCCGTAGTCATCATTGTTTTTCCAGTTCACATCGGCAACATGCGACATGGCATCGAGCATGACGGTGACATTGCGAGCTCTGGCGGCTTTATACAGCAGCATGTTGGGAGTCAGCCGCGACATGTCTTCCAGCGACGTCGTCGAGCGCAGATCGGCGTCGTCCGTCTCACTCACCGAGTCCGACTGCGACTCATCGGACGAGTCATCGTCGACCGGCATCACTACGCGTCACAAAATACATCCGAGTTACTCTATCAATCAATCAATTTATCTGTCCGACAAACAAAGTATTAGTTAATATATTGCATTAATCGCACCAAACGTTTTTTTACCTTGACATTTTGGTCTCTACTAGAGATCTAATAATATTTAACAATTTTTCTTCTGATTCTTGCCATAGTAGTGATGAGACGTGGCAAGAAATCGGTCGTATGTGTGGCTCAATGTGTAGCTGCCTTCGTCCCAGTTCATAGAACACTGACCCTCCTTTTGAATGTGCACTGCTTCTTTAATCCATCTGATCCCTCTAATACTCCCTATCTAGGATTATAGATTCCCACCAGGTGACAATGTACATTCCACAATAGGAACATAATACGAGTATGACACGACACCAGTAAAGGTTATTCTTCATTTACTGGTGCCCCTCCCACAAAAAAAAAGAAAAATCCACCAATAAAACCAATTACAGCATATTATACATATCATATAAGTCTAATAATGACAGCTAAAAAAGTTAATTCCAGCATTATTAGCATAATTTAGTTAGTAGCTTTTCAAACAAACAACACGGACAGTTAACAATTACTGCAACAAGATTTTCCGCAGCAGTAAGTTGCATGTTCCGTGGAATCCCTCAAAGTGAACAAATTAACGGTGTAGTCTATTCAATGTACGTAACAGCAAAAAACAATCAAAACTAGAAATGCATGGTAAAGCCTAGCATGTAGCCCGCCCAGCATAGCAATGTCGCCTCCTAGTGAACAGTAGCGAAACAAAACCATAAACTGATCGATGCAGTGCTTAGCAGTGCAGCCCACTATAGTAAAATTAGTAACCTGCCCCAGTTTACCAGCATGCACCCTAAATCAAAAAAGAAAACAATAAAAACAATAACGATAAACTTGGTGATAATGTGACTCACAAAGATGGAGTTGCAAACTCAAATTCGATGTAAAATATATAGCCCTTTTGGCAAGCATGCCAAGCAGGCTAAATGAGAATGTGTGAATGGTATCATACATGAAATACCAGTGATGCTAGTATCATGAACATAAACTACGACAACAGAAACAGATCCTTGTGATGTACATTCTCTGACATTCTATGTACGACTCAACATAAGCAGAATATTACAATGTACAATTGCTACTACTACTAACATAAGCTAGTTGATAATTTCACAAACATCAATGCACCATTGTGGTCACAAATAGTATAATATGAAAATGCAGGTTATTTACTTCTCTGGGCACAGGCTTCATCGCTGTTGACATCAGCTCCGAATATAAGTATGTCCAAACCACTGTCCTTGTCATCCTTCAGTGCTTCGGCTGATTCTAACAACATTACGGCAACACCATAATATTACACAAGTACACGCCAATTTCATCCACGAATGGCATGATTCCTATTCATCCTTGTCCACACAATTATAAGGGGATATTGAATTAGATGAATCTGGATTCGGATTCGGTGAATGTATTAGGGATGCGCACGTGTACACAATAAGCTATCGTGTACACATTTACAAAATTACATGATAGTGTACACGAATATGGTGGCAGCAACAAAATTCATTGCTAAAAATAATAAACAACTACATCATCCAGCAAAACAATGATGACATTTTGGCGACTTAATGCAAAATTAAGCAATAATCTGTAGCGAATGAACTTCACTGAGGACTCTCTAGCTGACGTTACAGGCGGATACGACCATTACTAGCAATGATGTTATAGTAACTGAGAACCAAGTGAGAATCATCAGCATTTTATTATTGTCCTCCATATTCGTGTAAACGTTTGGTAAATGTTTACAAATTTCATGTACACGTTTACAAAATTACACGATAGGTGCATCCCTACTAGGTATTCGAATCTGGATTCCTAAATCGAATATCCCCTAAGTTATTGCAAAACTATATCAGAAAATAGTGCATACATACACAGACAATGACTATCAGCAGTTACTGAAACAAGAAATCCCATAGTAATTTGGGAAAAGGCTGTGTCGCAAAAAACCCGAAACCTTCCCTTCTCCAGTGCAGATTTGGGTCCCCATCTAACACCGTTCCTGGGCCCGACGGTACTCACTACCCCAATCAGCAGCTCCATCGCTTCACTCATTTTTACACAGGCATGTTTTACACAGCCATGCCACAAAGTCCCCATTTGTTACACTGGGTTGACACACATCCACCCCCAAAGTTGCCCCTTCCTGTGGGATGATCCACCTTATACGATGGTTCCTTGTGCCAACCGAACCCACCATCCCAAACAGCCTTTTCCACAATTCACTCAAGAGCAGACAGACCGGGGACCAACCAAGCATCATGTGGACACCAAGGCTTATGCTATATCTCACACAGCCTAATAATGACATCAACAACCTTTCGTTGAGTTTGAATCACTGTCGGCCGTAACGGAAGCGGACTCATTTAGAGTAGTCTTTCGTTTGCGTTTATACACACTCCAGTGACGTGCTGATGATTTGACTGAAGCTGAAGTCGACGTCTCAGTCGCAGTTGGCAATGTTGTCCGCTTAACAAACGCCTTCTCAACATACTTAGCTTTAATCCATGCTTCACGAACGGATCTGACCAATCAAACACAATACAGCATATATAAGACTATCTCAAGTCCCTTTGGTGCTTTGATGTCACCAGAAGGGCATCCATAACACAAAAACTGTGGTGTACAAAAATTCCATATTGAACTGGGAAACAAGACTACCTAAACTTAAGTAGCTTCTAAAAGCCATAACATAATGCAAAAACCACAATGAAAATAGCAGTCATATTACATCTGCAGCATTCGCGCATTAGTAAACAATCATTAAATAACGAAACTCAACTATCTGTACTTTCTCACAATGTGAATACATGTACTGTGAATACAAGAAAATCTTCGGAACATATTTTATAATCATCGGGCATATTGCGCCTTCAAAATTATAATGTATCACACAAGTCCGATATTTTTTCACAAATTCTATAAAATGTTTTTGCTAGTCAGTTGATAGGGACAGTTCATCACAGCTGCTCGGCATGCAAGGGAAATGATGTATCGCACACACTGAGACAACCTCGGCGAACTATGCACTGGTCGAGTATGATCGTCGCTGACGTCGGCTTCAAAGATCTGATTCACTCGCTCATTTCCGAGTTCCGCCATTACTCGCAGCAACTCTGGCTCCCACGAGTCCAACGTTACGCTACGAACTTTGCTCATGTGCACACCGAGGCTTCTGTGAAATCACAGACGAGCACAAACAGTCAGACATGCTGGAACTTACTCGTAAATTAGAACTTACTGAAGTTAAACAACTGCAAAATTCTCCACCACCATCTCCATTTTAAGAGCGGTTTCCATGTTAACCCATGTCGGCCTGTTAACCCTCCAATTTCTTCCTCCACTTGTCCTGGAGAAAAACTCTGGCAATAAGTGGAATAGTTTTTGTTGTGGGCCACAAGTCCCTGTGTGTTACCGAACCTACAGTGTCAAAAACCTGCTGTACAGCAGAATACTGCAGGAGGAGGATGAGCCTAAAGTGTCAAAGCAGCGAAGAGAAACTTGAGCAGTGACGTCAACGAGAAAAAATCAGCCACTGACTCTCACTGATTGGTACACTGACAGACTCTCAACTCAACAGCTGCTGATTCCTTTACGCCAGCTACCAGACAGCAGTACCCAAAACTAATGTTACTACAAACTAGTGTTAAGTATGTATGTTAAAGCAACACTGAATTAGGAACAATTACGCTGCTGTTTCAATGTATAGAACATCTTGCTTTTCAAAAATCCACCCCAAACCTTTAACTGCTAACTTCTAAATGCGAAACTGACCGAAACATGGATTATGTACATATATGTGCAACAATTCTTAACAATTTTATCCGTGTCAAAACTTATCATGTCCTCTGCA
>Ga0209782_1000176_pt1 | contig 25143 bp, 9 predicted proteins | sample WorMetmaBAHAMAS1_FD_187390 | JGI IMG/M metagenome (GOLD analysis project Ga0209782, IMG submission 187390) | Marine gutless worms symbiont microbial communities from Max Planck institute for Marine Microbiology, Germany - Inanidrilus... | ecosystem: Host-associated > Annelida > Digestive system >...
TTGGCTGTCCTGCGTGGCAGCCTAGGCCTAGACTGTGTGGCTGTCCTGCGTGACAGATGTTGGTCGAGCGTTGTGACTTGGCTATATTAAAGACTATTATTATTATTATTATTATTATTATTATTATTATACGACCGCACAGTCTGGACCATGACTGTATGGACGACTGCACGCAGGTCGATAGTTGTGCGGTCGTACTACACGACTGCACAACAATCGACCTTCTCGTGGCAACTGGTGTCAGTAGTTCCGTGCAGTACGCAGAACAAAGCTAACTTACTTTTAATGTTCTTTCCAGTTCATTTAATTTCAAATTACTTGCTACTTTACTAATGTTTTATATTACAGTTACCTAATTTGATTTTGTATTTGTGAACGATCAACGACGTGTACACTGTATACTTTCTCTGGTGCCTTGTTTGGTTTTACTATTCTGAAATGTGAAATCTCATTTGACGTTAAATCTGTCTTTTTGCAATGCATATACAGACAGTAAACTGCATACAGCATGATCGCTGTGAGTGTGCGGTCGGTCTGTGCGGCCTTAACAGTGCTATGGCAGACAGTTATCGAGAGCTAATTAGTGCTCTGCGGTCCTAATTAGTGGTCCGTAGTGGTCCAGACTGTGCGGTCGTGTGCGGTCGGCTTTTAGTGAGACCCGCTGGTACAACCTTTTTAAGCGACTGCGCCTCGCCACAAAGTTTGCATTTCCATTTATTTGACTTCTTTACTTGTTCAACTTGAAAGGTTCCACAACTATAACACCTAACGACCCTGAATACTTGCGGTGGCATTTTATTACATGAAACTGAAAACTTATTTCAAGTCAAAACAACCGCTTTATTTTTGGAAATAACTCACATAAATATTCTATGACGACAAAAGTCAAATTTGCACCGCGCGACGCATTTCACGTGCTAGCGGTGCGAGTTGCAACATGCATTGCAATGTTAAATTGTTAATCAGGGGCGTAGCGACGGGAGAGTATATCGGTAATATACCCCCAAAATCTAGCTATTTTGTTCACATGTGGGACATTAACATGTTTTGATTTTGAAATTGGAATGACTAGTTAAAATTTATACCCCCAAATGAAATTCCTGGCTACGCCCCTGATGTTAATAGCGCGGTATTATGCTGTTAGCTTGCTGTGGAAACGTGTCTGACAGGCTGCCTGTATGTTCAAGCTGTCCTGTAGTGAAACGAGTCGGCCACTCGGTGCTTCTGTATTTTGAAACTGATCATCTGCCCGATACACTCACATAATTCACAGTTTTACTGTCAGAGGAAACTTATTTTACCTGCACAGTCCGCACTGTGGCCATATAAGAGTCGGCACGTGGATTAATAATTTTGTCCAACCAGGAAAGAAAATGTTTTAACACTGAAATAAGGACCAGTGGCGGATCTAGGAGTTATATGCACGGGGGCAGCCTCCTTCCCTCCCTTTCCTCTCCCTTCTGCCTCCCCTTTCCTTTCCCCTCCCTCTCCTCCTTGATTGCGGCTAGCTAGGGGGTCTGGGTGAGCGATAAAGCTCTGCCAGCGCGTTCCGTGCGGAGCCCGGCCGCCAAACGTATTTTGGTGCATTTTAGGCATAATTTTGCATCTTTTGGGTGCCTAAATGAAGAATTTCCTGCGATTTCTTCTTCATTTGAAGGCTGTAGCTGAGTAGCGGTGGCTTATTTGCGTTTATGCAGATAGAGCGCGTAGCAGAAGCCTGCCTTGCTGCAGTTCAATTGGCTTTGAATTGATTCACATTATATTGCGAGGCCGCAGTCGGGGAGGGGCATTGCCCCCCTGGATCCGCCACTGATAAGCACAATGATAATTGAGCTGTGTAAGTACTCGTATAAACGTACTACTGAACACATTAATGGATTGTATTATGCTGTTCTTTGTACTACAGTTTACGTATAGATACTAGATAGTTGTATACTTGTGTTGCAGGTCGGTAGGCCTATTACAAATGTCTAGCTGGGAGTTAGCAATCAATAGACTTTCATTTTCCACTGTTTTTAAGAAATACCTTTGTCTTATAATCAGCAACCCTGCAAAATTAAAGGAGTGTCTTGCCGATGCTCCCATGTGTGTGTAACAGGAAGGCCTAGCATGTGGCTATGGCATAGCGCGAGATGACCCCTCCCCTCTTTCCGGCATACACTGCGAGCACAATGCCCGGTAAATTTGGATCGGAATTTGAAACCTAAATTAGCTATAATGCGCCAATGCACTTCCGTCACAGACAGACGGACACTGACATCGTAGCATAAGCATGAGATGTATATATTACATCTCGTGCAAAAACTGCTTTTCTGAATGTGCATCTTAAAATCTGTGAACTGCAGCTGTCTGAACTCTGAAATATTCCAAAATAAGGCCATTATGTGTTGAGGCATAATAAAGGCACCAGCTTGTAAACACTCTGCACTCTACCCTGTTTGTTTTGAATAATTTTACATCTTAAACCTATAATTTTATCATTTTGCAGATGCCTGAGATGTATTCCAATTAAATACAATTAACAACAATGTTAATAACTTGTGTGTTCCAGCTGTCACTTCATAGTCTATAATTTATTCTAGCAACTGTAGTTTAGGGAGTATTTCAGACTACTATAATCTACATCACATACACAATACAGTCCACTAAAACAGTTAGGCCTACAAAAGATTTCACGAACTAAAAGCATTTGTTTAAAAAATTACTTCCGGGCATTCCACTTAATTTAATTCTGAATATGAAGCACATAATGCAATAACTGTTTTCTTCATCCAGTTCAACATCTTATTGCACTGTCTTAACAAGCAAGCCCGAATCTTGTACTGAAGAGCCAAGATAAACTATTCAACAAAATGCAAATTGAAATATGACTGACAAGAGGGCCTAGCAGTGGCTAGTATAGCACGAGATGATCCCTCCACTCTTCCCGGCGATGATGCATCCCTCGCGCCCGCATATACCGCGACCGCAATGCGTGGTAAATTGGGATCGGAATTGAAACCAAAATTAGCTATAATGCGCCAATGCACTTCCGTCACAGACAGACAGATGGACATTGACATCATAGCATAAGTGTGAAATGTATATATTACATCTCGCGCTAAAAATGTATCAACTGTCATAAACAGTGGATGTGGCACTTCTATATCCATAATTGCAATAGCCACATAACAAAATAAACATTTTCTCTAACCAATTAGATATTTGTTGCATAACATAAAACAATACATTCATGCACACTGCTCATACAAACACAAGAAAAAAACAGTAAAGCAGGTAAACTTGGCTTCATCAGGCTGTTCTCTTACAGTACACATGAACAGCGAAACCCGGTAACATTACACGTAGGAAATTAATCCTGAAATCCTAAAATCTTGGCTCTTTTTCTGATCCCAAAATCCCGGGATTTTGATAACTCAATTCAGGGATTTTGGGGATTAGTTGTAAAAATACAGTTAATTAGCTCTTTTCATCCTACCATTTACCATATAACGGTATCACAATGTAACCAGTGCAGTCATCTCTTTATTAGGCAGGCCTTCTTTTTGCTGATTTCTTTATTTATTAGAGCTATTGCACAGTCTTGTACACTCAGAAATTCAGAATGTCTAGGCCTGTTTTTCTGTTCAGCGGAAGCGCCCGATTCTCATCAGCTGGCAAAATGAGATGCATATGATGGCATACAGCTTTGGAGAGACACATATACTTTAACGAATACTAAGCGGGCACAAACAATTAAAACTTGTGAGTGTGAATTGCTGCATCTCATCCATTGGAGTCACACTCAGCAGTCACTTGTCGGTGTCTGAACACATCTGCCACGTAATCAGCGACAGCGCGCAGTCACTGTATACCCTGCACGTCCTACAGCATCACGGTATGAACGACGTCGGCCTGCAGACTGTCTTCAGAGCTGTAGTGGTGACGAGGCTGATGTACGCCTCACCCGCGTGGAGAGGCTTCGCTATGGCGACGGACCTCAAACGAGTCGACACGTTCCTGCGACGTTGTAAACGTTGTCCCTACTGTTCATCTGATTTGCCTGATTTTGAGGAGTTGCTGGACGAGTCCGACCATCGGCTGTTCTGCAAGATTTTGAATCACAAACTCCATAAACTCTTCCCTCCACAGTCCACAGCATCGCAGCACTACCATCTGAGATGACGCACGCACGACAGACAGCTGCCAACTCAAACTAGTCACCTGTGTTATAAAAACTTCGTTACACGACCACTGTATGAAGACTGTTATTGAATTCCTACTTGTTTGTATTGTGTATCCCGAACTATCTTGTGTTCTACTGCAGTATGTCAGTTTTACTAATAAAGAATGAATGATAATTATTACAGTGGATGCGCAGAGTGGTAAACTGGATGTGGTCGCTGTTCATTGGATGTCGGTTGAAACTAAGTCAACAACACTTGCCTTCTTGCATTTTGTATAGATTTCAATAAGTTCATCCTAAAATTTGAAATCGGCTATCAGAATATTACACACGCAATGTACTTCCTCGTGCATTTTTTTTGAAATTAATATTCAGTCGAGTATGCTGCCTAGTGCACCCACAGCTAATATAGGCGTACTACTGCAGTCCAGTTAGCGCAGCATGCTACCGCATATAGTCGTGTCTCAAATTTCAATCCGGGATTTATCCCGGGGTTGTGGAATTAAGTTAAATCAATCCCAAAATCCCGGGATAGGAAAAACGAGCCAGGATTGCATTCCTTAATTACACGTCTGTCAGTTTAAAACAACCATGAACTGTAATATACTAGACAAGTAGTGTGGGGTGAACTAGCACACAAGTAAAACAAATGATAACAATAATTAGTTAATTACAGCATTCATGATACCTGCCGACACTAACAGCTGGACAAATTGTTAATAGTTAATGCAGATGTTATCAAGTCAATTAGTGAACACTATAAATGACTACAAATAAACTAGGCAGCAAACAGTATTACTGTCAGTATATTAAACTCCGCTCCAACATATGCATACACACAGTGCTGTGTACACTTCATGCAGACAGCTGCTCCCAAGAACCATCATGTTGTTTCTGTTTGCAACAATCAAATCAACCGGCTCAGAAGTTCAATCTCACAAATGACAAACTACATCAACGTATGTGCATTCCATACATTGCATACACTGTTGAGCAGCCTGAATGAAAAGAACTTGATGTGTTGTGATGAGGGACCGTGCGACATGCTTTGACTAGAAATCTTGCAACTACGAGACATCCTATTTGAAAAAGCTTGCAATCGATGAATGACCTTCAAGTACACCCAAGGTCATCACAATTGCTGATATTAGATAGGCTGGATATCACTTCCTGTTAGCAGCCTATCTATCTAGCATCATTTCCGACATAATACCACTTTTATGTATGGGACGAATTAGAACGTCTGAGTGCCGAAAAAGGCACGCCGAAAGGCAGAATGCTGGCCAAGCATACTGTCTTCTGGGCATGCAGAAGTGCTGGTACAGTGTTCCAGCTCGATTTAAGCCCTGCCTTTAAGTAATACGTTTGTGGGTGTGAGACATTTTAAAAATAATCTGCATCATCTGAATTTAACAGGACTGGAATGAGATAGTGACTGACAGCAATCACCACTTTCATGCATGCTTGGTGATTACTGCCCACTACCTCTGCCAAAGATAGCACGTTTTGCCTCAATTTGTCAGCTGGTTGTTAGGCTCATCTGTTTGACAACAGGATTACTACAAACCTGCGTCAAATTATGGATAAGCGTTTGGAAGTAAACCCTGACAAAGCAGCAATCAGTCATATTTTTGGGGGTGATGAAAATGCTGCCCAAGAGATACTGCTAAAACAACACTAAATTCCCTTGGCTGCAGCAAACAGTGAAAACAAAATAAATAAAGTAAACACGTATAGTTAGTCCTAGCAGAGGTTTGCACTCCCAATGCTGAGTACTTTCTATCAATCAATCATTAAATATTAGTATTATTTATGTACATCATTACAATTAAATTAGTCACAGACCACCACTTTTTAATACAACTAGCTGAATGCCCACAAAGATACAGCTAGATCTTTAGCTAGACCTTGGACTTGCTGACCAGCCCACTGATAGGTGACAACACTGATGGTCAAGTTGTTCACACATATGCCTTTGTCGCTTCTTAATGTTTTCATTAAGTGCTCTCTGTCTGTACATGTGCTCATACGCTGCCATGTTGCCGATAATCCTGGGTTATCCTTAAGCCTCCACGCATGCCACTCGTTTCTAATTTTACGATGCCTTTCATATCTTTGCAGTAGGTGAACAGTGGTGGCGCAGCAAGGGTGTCCCCCCACTCACATTCGAAATGCATCACATCTATATGCATTACAGTTAATGCAACGAAGGGGCAGACCCCAGTGAAAGTCCGACGTGCAACGCCAACTGCAAGTAGGGCTGTCTCACTTACAGCTGCATCCTCTGAGGTCCGGTTTTTCCACAGCAAATTAATCTCCCGTTAATTTAATCCGGCAGATAATGATCAATTTACTCAGATGTCGTGGAAAAACGACATCTGAGTAAATTGATCATTATCTGCCGGATTTAATTAGATTAGTTTGCTGTGGAAAAACCGGACCTAAGTCTCGCTGGTTGCTGTTCTGCCATGAGTTAGCAAGCAGGCTGGCAGTAATCACTGGCTCACAGCACTGCAGCTGCAGCTGCGACAAACGTGACGGACACCTTACTGCGCGCTTAATAATATAGATGATAATGAAGGATAAATCCTGAATTCAAGCTACTACACTAAATTATTAAATTACTAAGGTCGGGTTGCACCATCCATACTTAACTTAAGTAGTTCTTAAATCTCCATTGAAGTAAATGGAGATTTAAGGACTACTTAATTTAAGTATGGATGGTGCAACCCGACCTAAGTCTACATGATTAATCGCAGACCGGAAAGACTGACCAAAACACAATATCAAAATACTCGCAATAAAGACATGAACTTGATGAAACAGAAAATCTGACGAAACAGAAAACTAACTTACATTAAGAGTGGAGGTCGCAGCAAGATACATCTCTATACTGGAACATTGACTAATGACAAACTGCAGCAGCTCTTCAAAACTGGAACTGTTATTTTTCTGTAAATAGTCCTCCGCAGCCCTGTTTTTCAAAACAGATTTCCATTCTCGATTGACTCATGAGTTATGGTTTAATGTCCTACTTGACACAAACTAAGTCATTTTTAGATGCTCTTCCCAGGCGTGAGAAAACAAAACAAGAGGGCCTAGCAGTGGCTAGCATAGCACGAGATAATCCCTCCACTCTTCCCGGCGATCATTCCTTCCTTCGCGCCCGCATGCACCACGACCACAATGCGCGGTAAATTGGAATCGTAATTTGAAACCTAAATTAGCTATAATGCACTAATGCACTTCCGTCACAGACAGATGGACACTGGACAGACAGACGGACACTGACGTCGTAGCATAAGCACGAGATGTATATATTAGATCTCGCGCTAATAAAAATCACGAAAAATGACCTCAAAAATGTACAATAAACCTAGGCTAACACAAATAACTAAATCTAGTACAATACAAGCAATCATTCATCAGGCATCTAAAGATACTATAACAGAAAAGAACTGGGGATGATTCCCCCAAATGAAGACCTGTCTATGAAATGTGCACTTATGTGACATATATCTGTACAAAATCCCTGATGTCTGCTGACACATCTTCGAGATTAGGCATTCAAACATAAAAAACAGCGGTAAAACATAAGTCAACTGTTATACTATGTACAAACAACAGACTGATTTTCTAAATGGCAGAATCTAATTACTGTAATAAACTAAAAATAAAGGTAATTTCTGTAACTGTATCTACGCACTGGCCTACCATGTATTACACCTATACAAACTAACTTAAGCCACTTTCTTTCTAGAGCACAGAGAGTCAGCCACATACAAACTTACAGATGCAACTGATGACGCTATACATGCCACACATACTGCCAGCATGGGTATTTAGTAACAAATTAAGAAACCAACTTAACATACCGATACCAATGAAGCTGCTGCGTGAGAAAAGTCTGCAGTGTCTGAAGACTGTCAACTGACTTGACTGCAATAGAGCCTAATATCTGCTTGCGTTCAAGGTGCAGAGAGCCAAGTCGATTTGCTTGTGCGCTCCCACGATAGTCACTATTCACCTGCACTAGGCTGTACTGTGCTTCTTCAATTTCAACTTTCAGAGCAAACAACTGACGACATTCAGAGAGTGATAAGATGGAGTATTCAAGGAAAAGGAGACAGCCTTCAACGGAGACAAACTGGTCACGCTCGACATCCAGACACAATTCATCAGGCAGCCGGTAAACAAGCCTGCTGTTGTGATAGCAACGGAGGCTGCTCATCTCTTTGTAGAGCATGTGCCGAGTCAACAGCAGTATGTTGTAGTGTAGATCCGACTCTGTCGACCAATCCGCTTTCTCGTAACAGGAAAGTTCCGCTTCCGCATCCGGCATACCATACAGTTCCATGCTCAGATCCCGCAACTGTGCCTCGACAGAGCACAGGATATCAGTCATATGACGTTGTTTCTCAATGAGCAGTTTGGCCTCCATATTATCAAGCTGTGTGGCAACATCAGCATAGACAAGTTCCTCATGTAGTAAGTTCTCTGTGTCTTTCAGCAAACTGGATATGCTGTCTTTCAGACTGACCTTCGTATGTGATGCCAAGTTAAAGACATACTTCATTAACTGCGAGGTATTCTGTCTCATGACAAAGTAGTCATTTGACAGTGTGTACTTTGGCACAATAACATCTGTATGTTTTGACACGTCCATGTTCACCCAGCTACGCATGCTGTCCTGCCACATTGTTGCAGCTTTCATGTGACCTGATTTGAGTTTCATCTTCTTCTCTTGTTTTCCATCTTTCGTTAAAACAGACCCATTTCCCTGCGAAGAACACTCCTTTGTATGTAACTCGGCAGGATTATCTTTTGTGCTGACTACTGCTGACGAATCAAATAAGTTCTGTGCATGATGAGATTCTAGTGCCTTTTCTGCATTAACTGCAGAGGGTGATATCTGACTGTCAGGAATGTGTACAAGACCAGACAAAGTCTTTATCCCAACTGAACTGTCAACTGGAACGGTTACTGGTTCTGAAAAGGTGGTTATCGTACTGGGTTGAGAGGAATTCAGATTAATCTCGGAAAGATCAGCAATGGAAGATTGCAATATCTCAGCTTTCTGTTGTTCTCCAGTGATTTTAAACTTCGACTCTGAAGATTCCGTTTCCATCCCAACAACAGCTGAAGATGGTGATATCTGACTGTCAGGCATGTGTACAAGACCAGACAAAGTCTTTATCCCAACTGAACTGTCAACTGGAACGGTTACTGGTTCTGAAAAGGTGGTTATCGTACTGGGTTGAGAGGAATTCAGATTGATCTGGGAAAGATTAGCAACAGAAGATTGCAATATCTCAGCTTTCTGTTGTCCTCCAGTGATTTTAAACTCCGACTCTGAAGATTCCGTTTCCATTCCAACAACAGCTGAAGATGGTGAAAGAATGGCGCCACAGTCACTGGGACGTGCAGACTCAGTGCAATCAGATACAACTATATCTGCAACATAACTTCCGATGACTTGCTTAGGTGGAACTGCAGTTTTCTGCATGTCACAACTTGTTGAAATGCTATTGGACAGATCAGTATTTTGTGATCTGCTACCATCACTACATTCCTGAACTGGATTGTCAACTGACAGACTGCCATCTGAATTAGAGGTCACTGCAGAAGAATAAAGAGAATGAGATTCAGCAGCAGAGGCACTGCTTACCTTTGAGTTTGTTTCACAAGTAGCCACAGCGCGATTTGCTTCAACTTGTTGGCAATTTTTATCAGATAAATCCACCTGACTTGCATTCTTACGGTTTCTATAATCAGCCAACGTTATCCTCTTGGGTACTTTGGTGGTTGGCACTGGTCTACTGCATGCTTGATGCGATTCATTCAAATGCTGAACACCACTGTGGGTACCAACAGTCGAAAGACCGTGTTTAAGGAAAGCATACCCTCGTCCACGATGCACGTCAGACCTAGTACATTTATCACGTAATTCTGATGTACCGTACTGCGCCGATACTGTCTCCGACAACCACTTTGGTGATACAGGACTAACATCAAGCAATGATTTGACAAATACGGACAGAGCTGACTTTACTGCACTTGTTCCATGAGAAGTGTATTTCGCTGCAGATGCAGGAGATGGCAAACAAGCTACTTTCAGACTGCAACTACTCTTATCATGTTCAGATTCACAAATGTTAGAAGCAACACTGGGAGTAGGTTCTTGAACTGGAGAAACAGAGCATGTGTCACTAAGATTATTGTCACTGTACCGTGCAAGAAAAACTGATTTTTCAGTTGCCAACACTGGCAAACAAGCTGAGTTCTGAGATCGACTTGAGGTTACTGGAGATTCTGGCAGTGGACAAACTGATTGTTTATCAACAACATTATATTTTGTTGCAGAAGCAGACTTCGCATTTCTCAGTTCGTGATCGATAGGTTCGACATCACTAAAGTCCATATCACTATCACAAGGCTGCTCTGAAACTGGTTCCATATCAACCACACTGTTATCACGGGGTCTTATTTCACCGCTTAATTTCTCAATTTCTCGTCCTGAATGGAATGTCCGCGCTGCGCTGCCATCGTCCGGCTCAACATCACAAATACATGCGTTATTGTCACAATTGTCACAAGCAGCTTCAACTACTTGTGTCACTGTATCGGCATCAGTCACCTTATCAGGTCTTGTGGAAGATTCTGATCTAGCAGGTGCATCCACTAGCGGTATTGAAGAAAAGCTTTCCGTACTGATCCCATTATTATAATTAGGCACAGCTTTAGATTCTAAGTTGCTAGGTACATGCAATAATGGACCAATCCTTAAGGCACTGCTATGGTCAGACTCACAAGTAAGTTCTAGTTCCAACGACTGAGAATTTTTGGTTAATGGCGCTGCAGTCATTGCCTGACTGACATGCTCACCAGTGTCATGAGCACCTTCTGCCAGTGGTGGTGAAACAGGCTCCGTATCATGCAGACTGCTGTAGCCACGGCCTGTAGCCGCCTCTGATTCCTCAGTTGTCAACACTGGTCCACTAACTGACTGCATTTCCAGCCTTCCTGCTGTTTCTGAACAGCTATCATCAGGCTCAACATCACTTATGTCTGAAACAGATATAGAAAGTTCAGGCGGTGAAGTAACAGGTTCTGTGCTTATCACATCATTACATTTATTAACGTTACATGTGAAAGATGAAATGTTCTTGGTTTCTGGCATCAAAACTGCTGATGTAAGTTTCATTTCACCAGTCATGTTCTCGTGTAATCTATCTTCGGCTGAACTTTGTGGATGCTGAATGTCAGTAATAGCAGTTTCATCACATCCACTACTCGAGCCTGAATTGTGATCAATATTTTTAATATTAGGTCTAGTGAGTAGGTCAGATGAAGTACATATTTTGTCCACTGTACTAACAACGTGTGATGATAGCGAAGACTCCACACCATCACTGATGCACAATTCTGATCGCATATCCTCATCATCATTACTTCGGTCCATGTTAATGGACGTAAAAGTTACTTCACCCTTCTCTGTACTAACATCATTTTGCCGTGGACAGCTTGTAATATGCGACTCCTGCCGTTCAAAGTCACTGCCGTTGTTAGAAGACATCTTAGCAATGAACTTCTGGCTTCCACCTTCATCTTCATTTAGTACCACTGACATGTCAGTTGCACTTTCGTAACGTTCTGCACGTGGCTGTGTTATAACAGGGCTTATATACCCCTCCAATGCAGATAACCGACAGTCTTCACTACGTGGCAGTTCTAATGATTCATCATCTTCATCGTCAGGAGATGACAACGGTATAGCTGAATGAATTTCTCCATCAGAAGGCAACAAAGCATGTTGCTCAACTGCAACTGCGTGCTGACTATTACTCTCTGCATCTACCAGATTCAATAAAGGCTCTGCAGTGCTCTCAGGAGATGCAATAGATAGTGATAACGTTGCCTCCGAATCTGTGTCTTTGTCATTGTCAATGGAAATTTCAAACAGAGAGGTATCTCCAGAATTGTCAATGGGAGATGCTTCATGTTCTACATCGGCGTTGTCTTTATGACCTTCATCAAAAGACGTGTTACTACATGTGGGTACTACATGGCATTCTGTAGACAAACTGCTATTGTCAATATTGTTAACTCTTTGGCAGGTTTTAGAAACTGTAATTGTATCGGTTCTGCTATCTTGCAAATAGTGATCTTTTGTACCGTCACTGTTTACACTGATATTAACAGCTACTTCTGGCACATCATCTCTGGCATCAACGTAGCTCTGCTGCAATGTTTCCTTGTCTTGTGCTTCACGTGGGGTGTCAGATGAAATGGAACTGATCACGTGGTCATTCAGGTCAGAGAAAGAATCAGCATTTAGTGAATACACATCAGCTATTTTCAGACCCGAGCTGTCCTCTCCTTTGTCATCTGCTGCCAACTGCCGATCACTTACTTCATCAGCTGATTCAACGCTGCTAGCTACCAGTGACAGCATATCCTCGCTATCACTATCTGGTTCAACGTCATCAGCATCAGATGACGCCCGCTGATTTCTTGGACTTATAGTGCGAACTACTCTGTCCAATTCCGGAACATGCAGGCTTTTATTTGAGGTCGCGGAGTCATTTCCAGACAATCTGACAACCTTCAACTTGTTGAAATATTTTCCCATATCACTGACAAAAGTTTTTGAGCACCATGACTGACTTGCAGAAGAGCCAAGCTCCACAATGGCATCGAAACCACCAGACACCCCATCAGACTGTAAAGCCTGTTTTCTTCTCGAAGAAGAAGTCTCTGAAATGCTGCCTTTCTGTATTCGTATTTCAATCGATCCATCCTCGTTCAAATGGTACACAACTGTTTCTCCAGCATACTTATTGGTCTTCGTACGTGGACCATTTGATGAAGCACTGATGCTTTTCTGAGAAGTAACTGACGTTACAGTGGGGAGCTCCCCAATAGCGGGGAGTGAAGTCTGTGATCTGGCACCCTTGGTAGTCAATATGGTGCTAGCAGAACAAGTAGATGAAATAGAACTTACACACTGAGAAAGAGACTCTCTACTCCATTCAGATAATGTAATATTACTTCCAACAGCTCCATCCGATATTCCCGAGGTTGTGGACACACTGGTATGTGCTGGTTCTTTGGCGGTCTGCTGATGTTGTGAACGAGATCTGCTAAGTATTGCTGGAGTACACTTTGAAATTTTAGCTGGCAAACTCGTTATCTGCTTTCCTGAATGCCTCTTTCGTGTTCCAACTGAGTCAGACTCTACTGACTCCGAGGACTGAGGTTGCACGGCAACCTTCGCAGCACTTTTGGCTCGCCGACGCATGGCATCTGATCGCAGCCCAGAGACAAGCTGTGTTGCCATGGCAGTAACATCACACGTTCTGACGACACCGGAAGCCTGTGTGGTGGCCAGTGTGATCAATGGAGTGCTGTTCACTGGTGCCAGCTGTGACGGTACGGAAGTGGGAACACTACAGACAGATGGTAGAACAGTCAACAACACTGGTACGCTAACAGGAGTCGTTATAACCGGCTGAGCTGGGACAGAATAAGACACAGGCCTGGACAACTCTTCTTGTAAGTAGTGGGCAAGTACAGGTCCAGATGCTAAACTATTATTTACATGCGACTGTGGCAAGTGGTGGACAGTGTAGACTGAATTTCTGATCAATGAATTTCTCTCAGCAGCATTTTCTAAACTGTATACAAAACCACATGACGTTGGATTAATTACAGTGGACTCGACCGATGTCGCAAAAGAGATTCCATCCGTATCCACACGAACAGGTGCATCAGTTAAAGGGAGAACGGTTGGAAAAACACCGTCAGAAGTAATGCAAGATGCAGTGACCGGTTCCACATCAGCTGCGTCACTATTAAGCAGTGGAAACAACGTCGTATTTTCAGAAAGAACAGTAGTGTGCAACTTGTCAGTTTCCACGGCACTATCACTAATATCATCAGGAACGATGTTTATGGCAGGAATATCGTCACTCAAAAGTGTTGGCAGTACTTGGTCGAAGTCAAAGCTGGCGTCGTCAGTATTTGGCTCTTGACTAATGGTAAACTCGGGGCTGGTTCCGTCTGTCGGCACAGCAAGACTACCTCTTTCATCATCATCAATGCAGATGAGCTCATGTTGTTGACGCGACGATGACTTCCGCACAGACAACGCTGGTTCCTGCTTTACAGTGATGCCGATCCCCGCCTCATACTCTGCTGGCCCGCCACATTCATCGGTACTGCCAACTGGTGCTATAACTATCGGTGGAATCAGCTCAGCAGCAATGCTCTCCATATCAACAAACTCGTCCGTAGCGGTAACGGCATACGACGGTGATACAGACGTAGCGGTGCATTCAGTACCGGCAACCAAGTGACCTCCAGCTGCGCCTGTAGTCAATGCGATATTAACAGAAGTTGGCTGCAAAAGCTGCGCAGCGTGGCCGCTGACCTGCATCTGTGACAATGCAGCGATGGCTGAATACTGCGCTGGTCTACTAACCTGCATCTGTGGCTGCGTAGAACTGGCAGATGTTACAGACAATGTAAACAGTTGATACTGTGACGGCACAGTCGTCACTAAATGAGAAGGCTGCGTGAAATGACAGGACGTTAAATTCACCCCGTACGCTGTGCAAACAGGTGAGATGTTAAATGTCCGCTGTGCGGCAGTCGTGGCAACTTGAGGCAAAACAAACTGAAGTGGATGCTGTTGCGGCGGACAAAAAGCATTGTAGTTCTGAGCAAGCAGAGGCTGCTGTGCCTGAACACTGCAGACTGTGCCGGGGTAAGCATATGTCGACGACTGACGCGGCATCTGGACACCACTAATGGAAGATGGCCAAAATGTAAATGTGCCACCTGACTGCGGAGTAAAGCCAACACGTACTGCTGACGATGTGACCGCGGATACTGGAACGAATGGTGACTGCGAACCGACTGATGACAAAGATGCGTGCGATACAGACGGTGAAATTGACCGCAATGTCTGCAATACCGCATGCTGACGAGGCAATGTGGTACTAACAGAAACTGCTGATAGGGAGTTTATGTAGTGAATCCGGCTTTGATCTCTTTGCCAGTCTGACGCAAATGTACTTCTGACGGATTCGCCTAATATTCTCGGAGTTATAGTGCGAACTACTCTGCCTGGCAAACTAGTACATGCAGCTCCAGCATGCACATGTTGCCGAGATGCAGACACGGTAATAGACACTTGAGTAGGTTGTGTTGATGACGAGGCAGGTGATGAAAAATGAGCACGAAACATAAAGGCGACTGAATTACAGTCAACTGATGTAGAAACATTGTTGGTCTGTGTGACCCTGTGAGACGTTGATGCTGCTGCTGCTGCAGTAATGGTTCTGGATGAACTATGCTGCAGTTGGGACAGTGTCGACGTCATGTCTTGGACTAATGACATAAAGTGCCTCTCCAAGCTTTCCAAACTCTGAGCCGATCCACCGTCCACTAACTGTTGACCATGCATCATACTGTTATCTGAAGCAACTGGTGCTGCTGCTGACGATCGAATGCCGGTTTCATTTTCGTCACAAGTTAAGTCAATCGTTGCAGATCGCTGGTTGCCGGAGCAGTGAAAATGGTAGATAGGAACGATCTGCATTGCATTGGATAATGCTGTCTTTCTCTTGTGATATATGACGTAGGCAATTGGTAGGCACTGACGTGGTCGAGATAAATACACATTGTTCTCGGTACTATGATCATATATGTAAACCTACAGTTCACACACACAGCACACCATGATACGTAACTGTCGACAAATGTAACACAAACTGAAATCTAAACCAAACATGAATAAAGCAGAAGTCAAACATCGACTTAAAATAGTTGAGCGAAATGAGCATAAAGAAAAGAACAAGACTGCCCAAAGTAATTTGAAAACAAGCCATACGGCCACACTCACTCATAGATGCCATGTACCATCGTTCAACCATATTTGCAAGGTGGTGCCAATGTGTATGCCCATCTTATACACGATTCCTTAGGCCTACCTTACTCACCATCCCAAACAGCAGCTCAATTGGTTCAGCCATTTTTGCACAGTCTCCATATGTGTCTCATTGTGCTGCATCATTCCCCCCAAAAAAGAAAAAAATTGTCCCTTCCTGTGAGGAGATCTGAACCCCCATCTAATACATCTTTCCTTGAGCACACCCAACCCACCACCTGATTGGACATCTCAATCAAGTTGGTTATTTTTCCACAACACATACTCGTTACTAAAGTACAGTCCAACTGACAGAACAAGATGTAACTTGACCTGTAAGAATAGGCCTCTTACGCTATACATCGTGTTCCAAAAAAGGGAGACACCAAACTCATGGCAGTAACTCTTGCAAATCTTAACCAATTTTCAATATTCTTTCACTGGTAGATACATTTGTAGTAAAGCAATTATTAAAGATCCCACCATACCTCAAGTGTGTCACTACACTACCTTATGAAATATTTTTTGTTGAAGAACTGATATCTTCAAGGCTTAACAGCAGTGAACCACCACATACGACTCAGTTGTTTAGAACACAGTGGATTAAAAATACTCATCCAATGATTTTATCATCATCTGGCTCACTGATATAAAGATATTTGCAGTGAACTCATGCAATGATTGGCAATACACACCTGCAACAATCAAGATGAAAGAGACTGCGGGCGGGCCTTTGCAGCAAAACATTTATGCTTGTGAACAATGTTAGCCACTCACTTATGGTGGCAGGTAGTGAAATGGTTATGCCAGCTTGATAATTATGGAGTCAAGATCAATGTGTCGTCATTGATTGATGCTGCTACAACTGTGGCTGTCCTTTCAACCTGGCAAATACAATTAAATGATTATTATGTGCGGTGACTATGAACGGGTCTGCCAACAGGGGTGGTGAGTGGTGACATGGCTTGTTCCCAAATTCCTCTGGGCAGTCTTGTTATTATTTAAGTATACCTGTGAATTTATAGCTTGCGTAAGGAGATCATCGTCCAGGCTAGCTCCCTTGTTGCTAATGTGACAGTCGGCATTCAGTGTCGGAGGACGCGAAGAACCCGACTGGCGAGGTGGAACTGTTGCCATGTTACCACAGACAACCTGTCACCGAGCCAGACACAACCATCAAGCAAAATGGAGCAAAGAATTAGATCATTTTGTTGGAATAAAGTTCTACTGCCTTGTTGAGCCCATTCTATGGGGCCATAGCGGACCCCTCTGTCACGCGTTGTCGTCGTCGTCGTTGCTGTGGACATTAATGCGCAGGCGGCGTGTGCGACAGTGGCAGCGTGCGGCACCTGGTGAATGGCAATGCGGCGTGCGGCGGCTCGCAGTGGCGAATGGGCCCAACATTTTTCAAATGCTTCTTGTTGACAGCAATTAACACAATCCGATCACAGAAAAGATGCCACAATTCTATCCGATGGTGTTATATACCCCATTTCTGTACCATAAAAGTAACTCAGAGATACTCCAAAAATAAAACAATCAAGCTAATCAAAGCTAAGTAATGTCCCGGCAGAAAATGGACATCACCATAAGTCACCTTATCTACAGTTAATATGTCAACCGACCAGTCATCAACTGAGATTACATTACGTTTAGGACGATTTAATTGACGAACTGCCGGTGGAAAAACGGCATCTGAGTAAATTGATCATTATCTGCCGGATTTAATGCCAGATTAAATTAACGGGAGATTAATTTGCTGTGGAAAAACCGGACCTAGGTCTGAGAACGTGGGAGGTCCAACAAATATACCCCAGTTAAAAGATTTTTTTATGATTCAGTCAAACAATGCAGAGGCTACGATGCAACTTGCAAAAAAAAGCATTGCTAACAGTGACTGCAAGAAAAAACGTACCAAAAACATAAATAGCCAACAATTCTGTTGGCCTTTTAGAGCTGCAGCCTTCAAGTGTACATCAGCATGCTTACACAGGAACACTCCTTTACTGCTGTCTCCTGAGACACAATCAATCAGCTTATCGCAACGAGAAACTTCAACTAAAAACTGAAATACAAAGCATCTCAAATATAACTTACTGACGTACTTACTATATCAGCCAATGCTTTCTGAAGCCAATGTAAAGAGTGTGGCAGTCAAATGGTGGAGAAAGATGGGGCGAGGCCAACAAATGATTTGGCATCATCCTTTCTATTCCATTAAGTGTTTACTGACAAACTTGCTAGGATAGCATCGTGCGGTAAAAATCCCAGAAGTATCGCAAGCACACAAGAAGCCATGAGGTCAGTCCTAAGGAAAGAGAAAAGAGTCTATGGTGGGAATTACTGTAGGTAAGATGTCCGGCATCCAGCCTGTAAAAAGGCCTACTCCAGTGATTTTTTTGGGCTTTTTGAGTGCTTTGAGATGAAACCTGGCCTGCGACAACCAGTTCAAATAATCTCAGTGCAGTAGACTAAGCTGACAATTTTCAGCATAGGTTAAACTTTCCTCATCATGTCGTACCTCTAAAGTTTGCATGTTGCAGCATACAGCCCAACCTTAAAAATATTCAGAAAAAAGGCTAACTGGTTGATCAATAGATTGAGTTAAGGTTTAACGTCCCACTCGACACTAAATAGGTCATATAAGAGACGCTCTTCCCAATCAATCACTTGGATAGTACTGAGAAATCAAAATTAGAGCCGAGAGAAAAGACTTGAACAATATACAATATACCTAGGCTAACACCAAACTAAGCCTGTAGATAATAAATCAATGAAATACAAATCATCAAAAACAAAAATACAACAACAACAAATAAACTGAGACAAACTGTAACCCAGGTTTAGTTGCCTCTTATGACATCCGGCCTGGAAATGAAGCAGGACTATTCTTACAGGAAAAGGAGAAGTAAATAAAAAATATATAATCAAGAAAAAAGGAAGCAAGTCATTAGAAGCAAAAAAAGAGAGTTATAAGATGAATAAATATACAAACAATCTATATAGCGCCGAAATCTACAATGTTTCTAGGGCATATTAGGCCCCCGCACCCGCATGGGGTAAAAAAGGCTGACTAAGCAAAAACTGGGGGATGTTTAGTAGTTTATGAGTAGTGTTAGGTAGAGATGGTGTCATGTTGACTATCTTAAGCTAATGGCTCAGGCAGTACTAAAAAATAACATTCACCGAGATAGTTGAAAGCTGCTGGTCTGACACAAAGACCATCGTATATGATGGACTGCACACAGTGGTTGCCGTGGTAGCATGTAAACAAAAGACCTTTCATCAATTGTCCATTTTGACAGAGCTCGTTGCCTTTTTCACTGACAAATGCCAAAACACAACAGTAATTATTACACTACAACATATATGATATAACCAACACCAAGAAACATGTAGACAATAACAACAAACGACAATCAACCAGAAATGCATGGTAAAGTCTAGCAAGTAGCTGCCCAGCTTATCAATGTCTCCCCCTAGTAAATAAAACAAACACGATAACTGATTGCCACAGTGCCTAGTAATGCCACATCTAGCTAACATAGCTAAACTAAACCCAGTAATTAATGATGACTAATGCACACATTCTAATGTTGTAAACTCTGTGGTCACCAGACCAAAGCTCACCAAACTGCTATGCAATGTAGTAGAATTATTGCCATTAAATCTTCTGAAACTTAATTGCAATCCTGCAATCCATTTAGAATACCAAAGTGATGGACGAAGATGGGGTAGGCAAATTTTGCAAAATGGTTGCCATGGCAATGTCCTTTGAGCGATTGCTAAGAATGAATGGTTAATCAAGCCCTCCCATGTGTCTCCAATTGTGAAAATCCGGTGAAGATCAGTCCAGTAGATTCTAAGATTATGTGTCTAAAAGTTGGACCAGTAAAAATAATTAGAAATTTGTGCTAATCGACTGTTGAACTCAGCTAAGTGCAGACAGGCAATCATTCAGCTGCCAAAAAAAACTGATGATGGTTATCAAGGTAAAGGGTGACCACTGCCCATGCTAAATTTCGTCTGGACCAATTCTATGTGCAGCTGCTACTTTTATTACATGTTCAAGTTAAAAACTGGGCAAAATTCATGCATTTTTATCAAATTCAGCATAATTTACATGTAAACAAGGCATAGAATATTTAAATGCACTGACATGCAAGTTATATTCTCTTGCTAGACAAAATTCTGCAATTTTTGACATATCACATGCCTTTCTCCCATTAACCATCACCAAGTTATCAACTCCCAAAAACAGTCCATTTGTTTTTGGCCCACCCTGTACTAACAAGGAATTAAATTTCGTATTAATTTCCAGCAACAATAATGGCTGTAAATAACTGGGATGTCATCGTGTTTTGAAGTCAATGCCTATGCTCTGATACTGTTGGTTGGTAAAGGAATGTCATTTGGCCTGTAAAGACATACTGCATAATTACAAAAGGTTGACTTTTCGAAGACCTGAGCTAAGATGAAGTAAAACTATAAAAATAAGCTAAATAAAAATGTGGTAGTAGTAATGAAACACTTCACACTAAAAACAACAAATGCATGATGTTTTAACAAGTAACTAAAAATAATATACAATGACACGATGATGAATAGTTAACAGAAAGATGCTTCATAAGCACTTACATATACTGCTTTTCCAGAAAATCATTCTGCAGTGTTGTAACTGATGCCATTTCCCAAAAGCTGTCAGTATAATCTCTGTCAAGATAGGAACTAGCAATGAGGGACTTGACAACACGTAGAACATCTGAATTGTATCTCCCAAGCCGAGCTTTAAAAACAAATAAAAAAAGTGTTCAAAATGACAAACACAGCTAATTCTTTTGCTTCTCCAACAGTCAACATTATTGGTTGGGCATTCAGCCCATAAAAACTCGCGCCAGATATTGAGTTCTCTTCTGGAACAAGTGGGAAAAATAACAGAAAAGATTAACACAATTTTACCTGAAAATGGCTGCTAAAATGGAGGTGGTGCACAACATGGCTGATCTAAACAAGTATATCTACTAACGCCGATGGACCATGCGATGCTGCTTAATGCAAAATCGACTCAACCATATTGCACTGCCCACCGAGTTTAATTACAAGGCAATGAGCGTCGGTTGATAGCAAATTGCTATAGAGACTGAGAAATGTCGATTATTACCACCTATTTGAACGATAATGCTCAAACTCCACACGGTCTATTTGTTGTCTATACGTTATACAACGAACTTTGCAACAAATACAATGACAAATCGAACTGATGGAGCTTTTGCCTTAGCACTAACATCAACCATCTTAATGATCCCAGCTATCAGCGTGTGGTGGCAAAATTTTTTTTAAGTCCACAGTTGTGCAGACAAAAATGGGTCACGTGAGCAAAACCACACCCCTTTTAGGGGTGATTTTTCATTCCTTTGGCAAGTCTTGATATAGTCTCCCTTTGTCCAAAATTTGAGAGCTCTAGCTTCAGCCATTCCTGAGATATGGATGGGGCCACCAAAATTTAAAATGTGTCACATGACCTAACCACGTCCCTTTCAGGGACAGTTTGTCGTCGGCTTGGACTAGCTACAATCAACATATACACCAAATATGAAGTATCTATGTTTACTCACTACATTCTACAAAGATATGAAACGAGACGAAAAATGCAAAAATTGGGGTGGTTTTGGGGGTTAGAGATCACCCAAAGTCATCAACAACATAGCCGTTCGATAGAGCATATACGACTTCCTATTTGACTTTAATAGATTCTATGAGTCTATCTTGTACTGTTTTCGAGCTAGAGCGCATTTTTCGTCGTAAGTGGCCAATTTTAACCCACCCCACCTGCATTTGTCGCCGCCATAGGGGATGATCTTGTATGAATTTCACCATGAACTTCGGTGTCAGAATACTAGAGTCCCGGGGCTATCGTAAGGCATTATTTGCGTAATCCTACATTTAGCCATTTTGATACAATACTGGAGTGTGACAGACACACACTCACCCACACAGACAGACAGACACACGACGACGGCACATACCGTGCTTAGCATAGCGTCGCGTGGTAAAAATAAACCAGCGTGTCTCAAATTCTGATTTGACAATAATCTCGGACTCTGTACTAGATTATGACGCACTACTACACCTAAGGTTGCTGCAAAATGCAAATATAACAGTAATTGTTGAAATGTGGGACCATAAAAGGTAGCAATAAACACAAGAAAAACTGTAGTTCTGACAGCTGCAAAAATCTAATTAAAAAGCTAGGCTATCCATGCCAACTAGAGAGATACAACATAGCCGCAACAATTACCATGCACTGCAATGCAATAATCAATCATAAATGTACAGCCAAATACAGACATACCAATGAGAAGAATGGGTAAACACTATCTTTTATAAGAATTATCCAAGCTCAGATTAAAAATGTATTATAATGTTTTACCTGTATTCTCTGGTCTGTTGGCAGACATTGTACCTTTTCACTTTGATGCAAATGCATACTAAACATGACCAACACAACTTCTAATAATATTAAAGCTCTGTTAGCATTGCCATAAAATTAAAGCTTAAGACCAGTACATACTCCCGTATATACGGGCCGTACATACGGCCGCACTTTTTTGTGCCCATGTATATGGGCCGTATATACGGACGTAAAAATGTTATTTAACATGAGGATGTCGGCAAGGATGTCGCTGTTGGTATCGTGAAATGCAAGCTTTACAACACTCATAACAACATGCAAAAAAGTCCTTTATTTATAATATAGAGGTCACTCGTGGAAATGGCAACATCTACTGGACAAGACACATGATAATGATGATACTGATTTGTATTAATATTAATATTATTTATTAGTATCTCCAAACACCTGCGATAATGACGTTATAGGTCTAAATGACGTCAGTTACATCTCCGTACAAAATAAAGGGAAAATTTTCATTGGTCGGTTGCACTGCTCTATGGCCCATATATACGGGTGATCGGTACACGCTACCCCTACATACGGGACGCAGAGCCGTGCCATCGACCAATGAAAATTTTCCCTATATTTTGTGGGGAGATGTAACTGACGTTATATAACGTCATAGGTGCAGATGTTTGAGATAGTAATAAATAATATTAATATTAGTATAAATGAAGAACTTTTTGCGCATGTGCCAATGACTTGTTTGAGTTCATCAGAATGCATCATTGGGGAAATGTCTGCTAACTATGATTGCCTTGAATAATTAATAGTATGCAAAGTGGATATCCGAACTGCTGTTAATTACACCCTACACTATATACCAGAAACATACTTTGAAGAAACTATTTAATTACTCTGTCCACAGGAAGGTTGTGAAGTATTGTGATGAGTATGTCTGTTTATCTGTCTGTCCGCTCGCTTAACTCGAAAACTACATGGCTAGAACCCTAGCCAAAGCTGGCTGATTACTCTCGGCCAGCTTAAAAAATTATTAGCGGCTAGCTGGCTGCGACGGATAGCCAATTATTTTCTCAGCAGCAGCTGGACTTTAATATTGTCGGCGGCTAGCCAGCTTAGCCGCTAAATTTCCTTTCCAACGACGCTAGTAAACGTGTCATAAACTCGTAACCTTGATCACCTTGACCTTCGACCTTTTACCTGATATTCTTAACACGGCTACCGGCTGCCATGGATAACTTTTGTGTTGATAGCTCAAGCTGTTTAACTTTTACAGCACGGACACACAGCTTGATGTAGTATGTTGAACGGATTTAACTGCAGCAGATGAGAGCTGAAATTTGGCAAAGTAGATGCGCGTTCTCCAATCATATAATCATATAGGCCTATAGCAGAGAAGGCAATGGGTCAATAGGTCATGGGTCAATGGGTGCAGCAACCCATATAGTGGGCATTTAGTAGCCTAGTCACAAGCCTCGTCTGCTTAAAAGCGAGATTCGCCTACGGTATGAGTATCATTAGCGGCTGAATGTTTAGCTAGGTATTTAGTCATAAGAAATGGCTGCGTGCAGGGCTGCCCTGTACGTACTGCTGGCCTTCCGTGCAGGGCTGCCCTGCACCACGCTACCACTCGCCATTCCTCGCGAGTGGTAACGGGCACTGTCTGGCATCTCGTTTGTGGCGGTAGCAACACTACAACATTGGCTAGTTGTAACTTCTGCAAGTAATAGCTATAAAAATTGCACTCGAGTTATGACTATGCTTCCGTAATGGCTCATTTAGCTGAATAAGCACAATATTATACAGTGAAATATAATACCTAAACTGTTTACACAAATCGAAGAATATCTAGACCCTAGTATCAAATATTTCATTCAACTATTTACTTCCGGCTCTGTACGCAATACCTGCAATGCGTACAAGGCAGCCCTGCACACAGCCACTTTCTACCGCTGAGCTGGGCTGCACCATCCCAGACGTCTACTATGGTTAATAATATGAAACAATAATTAAGAATCATGGGTTCGTGACTATATGTAACGCGCATAGTGATCTAATGGCAACTTTACCAGTGTAAATGAACTATAGCGTCATTTAATCAGTACAATGGTGAAATTTCAACAACCACTAAGCTCGAAGAATATTGAATGTATGACCTGAATCTGATCCAAAGAATGTATAGCGCCGCCTATATATTCTGTGTCTGATCTTGTATGTTGTTAGGGCTGGGCAACGTGAGATTTTTAAAATTAGTACTTAACTTGAACTTGAAACTGCAAACTAGTGACACCGTCACGGTCAGTTGTATGAGTTACGTGTGTTCTCTAACCTCCGATATGTGGCGCCTTAGAAAAACATATACTTACTTAATTACTTATATAAAATGGTAGAAAAATAGTAGGAAAAATAAAATTGTTTGTTTATGGGCATGTGCAGGAGGGAAAATCCAGCGCGACTCCGACTACGGGGACCCGATTTTCAGCCCTAGGCGTAGGCCCTCGTCGCCAGGGAGCAGCGTCGACTCGTCCTGGATTCAAAATTCGGACTCCCCGACCAACGAGCGACGTGCGATGAGGAGTCGAGGACTGATCGCCGTCTGCGACCGACGACCATTAATCACCACTATAAGAC
>Ga0209782_1000177_pt1 | contig 24951 bp, 23 predicted proteins | sample WorMetmaBAHAMAS1_FD_187390 | JGI IMG/M metagenome (GOLD analysis project Ga0209782, IMG submission 187390) | Marine gutless worms symbiont microbial communities from Max Planck institute for Marine Microbiology, Germany - Inanidrilus... | ecosystem: Host-associated > Annelida > Digestive system...
TAACTGTAGTGACGCACGTTGTTCGCTTGCATGTGTGAATGACCACGTGCGACGTTTGAGTATGTGCTCTGAGGTTAATTTTAGCCGCGAATCTATAAGACTTATGTCCCGTCGCTCCTGTCCCGTCTGTTGTGGCCGTCCCGTCTGTCCCGTCATGTTTTAGACTGACCGCGTGTATAATGCATAAAATACTGTAACTACATCACACTTGTGCGGTTCCTGATGTCATGGAGATCCGCTGTTGATATCCGGATTTAAAAAAAACTGAGCCAATGAAAAAAATCTGCTGCACAAATCTCGGTTACTAGTCAATTTGTAACTCAGTCATTTCGATACACCCATGATCAACGTTCTAGCTAGTAATGGCTTACTGCAAGTTTAGTGTTTATTGGTGGTATCTATTTGATGGTTCATGTGGTGTTACCGCTATTTACCAGCGCTTTAGATTTCTACTTACTAAAAAGCCTCTTTAAAATAAAGCTGTCTGACAGAGTGTGTTATGGTTTGTGTGTATATTGGTTGAAATGTCAGATTACTGCTGCTCGCTGGTCTTCAACGCAGAGTTTGGCTTGGTGCTCTTCTTGAAAAAGACTATTCAAAAAGATCAGGTATACATGTAACCAGGTGAAGATGAAGATTTGAAATAAAATTTTAGAAATAACAAATAGTACAATCTTCTCAGTTTAAAACCATGTGCAGGAGCGACAGGGTCATAGCTGTAAAACAGCAATAATTAAAATAATTGCCCATTATAATCACAAATGTGTTTTGTGATTATAATAAGTGTCTATTTTGATTTTTGCTGTTTTAGAGCTATGACTCTGTCGCTCTTGCACATGGTTTTAAACTGAGAAGTTTTTACTGTAAACATTATATATATGTTTGCAAACTGCAGATATGATGACGCATTATATTTTAATTTGCCAAAAAAATAAAAAGTGACGTTTAGGTGATATGGAGTTTGGTAATAGCAGCTTTAATGACTTGTCATCTTTGTTGTATTTTTATTGCCATGTATAACATTTGAATAAATTTAGTATAAAAGTCTAGAATGTTTTAAGTTCTATCTGCAACACTCTCGCCTCTGGCATTCGCTCGACATCTCAAGTCCAACCTGTTCAACTGGGACGGACAGCGTGTCTGAGGACTATTTAGGATGCGCTCTACAAATCTGCGCATTATCGTCATCATCATCTATCACAGAATGTCAAAAATGTTGTAGTTTCAGGATTGCAAGACTGGAGTGTTGGAAATTTTGCTGTCATTTGTGAAGAAATTTGGCAGAAATCTGTCTCCGTACGTTGTAGATATCAAGGTCAGTTAAATGTTTGGGCTTACATCATTTTGTTGCAGTGTTGATGGCCATAAATGCAGATCAGCTGTTAAGTGACTTAAAAACTAATTAATGAAAAAGACTTAGCAACTAATTGATTAAACTTACATCTTTGTCATCGTTAACTACATAAGGTTGATTAATTGCTACAGAAATATGTACACATGTTGGACGTTAAATACTGTAATTTTTACAAATTCATCATATGATGCTGACATCGGTAATATTATACTCGTGTGTGATAACAAGTTGTGAGCGTGTGTTTGTCAGGACGTATGTGTGTCGATATTCTCGCGAGATCGACTGAGCAAAGTGAAAAATGCTGCCGTCATGTTGTTGATTGAGGTTTGCTACAGTCTCTAGTACACTCTGATATATCAATGCTGATAGTGACTGGATCAGTTCTTATTTCCATCAATTATCCACATTTAGTTTCCTCTTCATAAGTTACATTTGAGTTCAGTTCCAGTTGAGTCATATATGAGACGTCAGCATTGGCATTCACAAGATAGCTCAAATGCACTGTTGTAACACACATGTTGATAACAACAACACAATATCATGCACAGATATTTAAATTGTGCTCGCAAGCTCATGGATATCTGGTGTACTCTACAACACATGGTTAAATAGTAACAAACAATTAATGATTTTAGAGTACTAAAAGTGCACAAAGGTTGAATTCAGTTGCAGAAGTCTGTGATGGAAATGTTTAGTGGCGTAGAAAATGAGAGAGTGATGACACATGTTGAAAATGACGATGGTGTGAAGGTGAATGTGAAAGAGATTTACACGAATGGCGATGATGATGAAATGATTTCACAGTCACACAGCGACACATATCTCACTGACTGACTGACTGACACTGACTGTGGCTTGTGAAGAGCAAAGTGACGTGAGTAGTGTTGATAATAGCAGTACTAGTCAGAGACTGACGTTTGGTGGTGATGTTAGATTCTGTTGGAGCCGTCTGTGTCGAAGCCAGCTCACGAGATGGATGTCGGCAAGATGATTGACAAGTTCGTGATGGAGTTAGCGGCACCGGCTTCTAAACACACACCCACAGGTTAGTTACACCATACGTTCACTGCTGCTGCTACATTACTTATGAGCCATAGCTTGTGAAAAATAATTGTGTGACTATCGCATAGTTTTCAGGAAATTCTATGATGCTGAATAGTAGTTGGACATGACATGCAAATCACATCATTTATGTTGAAAGAGAAAGAACGGAAATGATTGTATGCTTTAATCACGATGTTTGAGAAATGAGACCGTTCACACCTGTTGACGAATCTGATTCATCATCTTTTAAAGCGATCATGTCCACTGAATGATTCAGTGCATTTCGAGGATAATACACGTTGCCACTTTGTATGATTGGTGTTGTGGTAAGTACATGAGTCTTGTGCTATTGCTACCCTTTCCCTCCCTTATATAGCCATATAGTTGTGCTGAAAATGGACGTTAAACACCAACTAACTGCTAGTCTTTTTTCTTTCTTCCGTTACTTACCAGCAAGTTTTGACAATGGTTACTTTTGACTGTTCTATCACTGTTTGGAATTTTCACAGCTGTTGCTGTACTACATAATTGTGCATATTGGATAATAAACGATCTCTGTTTTTGTCTGTCTTTCATTACGTCTTACTCCAGCTTCCTGTTTGATAGTGCTAGAGCCACGTAGTGAATTGTTTCTATATATGTATGTTGTTTGCAGTACGTTCCAATCTCTACCATTTGCTGGGAATATTTGCCGCAGTTTTTCCGGAGCACATGGTCAAGTACTCTAATAAGCTGCTGGAGGTCTATGTTGGCAGTCTTAAAGCTGAGGTTACATTACTTTGCTCCTGCAACACTTGTAACTGTATTTGAAAGTTTATTGTCTTGGTTTGTTTATAGTTGTATATTGTTGTGTTAAAGACATCTGTCAGGTTGCAGTGCTAATTACTTACCAGTACTTAATCGACGTACAAGCATTTATAAAATAGCACAGAAGCACTGATGTAGTAAAAAAGCATGCTTATTTTATATTTTATATTTTGTGTGATTTAAGACATGCTAACTTTAAATAATTTTTAAAAATTATTAAGTTTGGCTGTTTGTTAAGTGATAGTCATAAAAAGTGCATCTGATGTTGGTTGATATTTCATTGATAGTGCATTGCGGCTGTTCCACTAAGTTGTCCTGCAGTAAATAGCAGTGCTTTCTACTCAAAGTTGATATTAGTTTGTGCAATATTTAACTAGGTTTCACACACTCAACCAGTCTTGAAGGCAGCGGATCATTGCACTGCTCAGCTGGCTGTAATGGGAATTTGATGTATATTGATACAGTGATTCATAGCATGAAATCGTTGTTGTTTCTATTCTTGTGTGAACTGCGAGGGTGGTGTGTGTGCGTAAAGAAGTGTATAGCAGTTTATGCTACAAGCATCGCACCGCTATGGGAACTCACGTGCCATATGGGATCACACAGTGTTACCTGCCACCCGGCAGAGGTGACATTCCCGCCTTTACCCCAGCCAGTTAAGGCTGGTACTCGATTTAGCGACCCCAGAGGGATGCTAGGCTGAGTTGACGTAGAATGTGTGTGTGTGTAGATGACGTCAAAGACAAAGAAGGCGGAGATGAGCGTGATCGCCGGCTGTTTCTACGGCCTCACTCAGCTGCTCACTAACTTCACTCACTCGGTACACGAAGGTACGTTCATCACCTGTACATTGCTCGTCATTAGCACTACTGCTGAGTGTTACCTGTGCTAATAGACCGGCTGTTGTTTATCGACTCACCAGTCTGCTTTATGGCTCTGATGGCAGCTGTCATCATGCAAAACAGTTAGCATTATTCAGTTGTAAAAATCATTTGTAAAATATGTTTGTTATCTTCAAACCGCTAAGAGCCTATGATTAATTGGTGTTCATGGCAGCACCTCATGCTATAAGGTAACTTGTGTCAGCTGAGTGGCAGTAGTGATATTACGTCCTACGCGAGTGGTAGCTGATGTGTGGACAGGTGATTAGTGGCATCTCTGATGTTGTCTGTCTGTGTTTGTCCGCAGTGTAAAGGGAAAACGGCTTGAGCTACTAACATTAAAGTTGATAGAGATATAGTGCACTGAAGGTTTATGGCATGCTTGACTCCAAGGTCAGAAGCTCACAGGGTTATCAAGCGCACTGTAGGTGTGGGTTTGCACGTCGATATGACTGTTTGGGTTTGTCTGTTGTGTACTGGAAACAGACTTCTGTGGCTGGAATGTAGTTATAAGTTGTTGCACACTGTATGAATAAACTTGCCATTTGTCGACTGTTGTAGCATCTGTCATGGTTGATGTTCAGGTGGCAAACACGCTCGTGATATATACAGGTATTTGAGCATGGCGCTGGATAGAAACATTCAACATTCACGCTACGACATGCCACGGTCAGCGCTGCAGCTGCTAGCCAAGCACGCATGCCAGTGGGACCAGTGTATCATTGAAGACTACGATGTAATTGTTGACTTTGTCACATCACTAATTAGTGCTGGGTTCATTGTGTATAGTTGTCTCTTGTGTCACTGTTATGACTGCCCTTAAAGTTACTTTTACTTTGGTCAGTCTAAACGATTATAATGTAATTTATGAATGTAATGAAATGTTTCTTGTTACTATTAAACTTGGTTGGATGTCGGTCGGTCGCGGTCGGTTGGGCTTAACGGCGCTTTTAACACAATTTAGGTCATATTGCGCCTTTAAGGTAAAGACTGTATTGTTGACTTTTAAACTTGCGGAGGATATTTCTGCGAAGATATTTATGTGGTTTTGTTTATGTGATATAAACAGTTTGTTGGTGAAGACTTAATATTTATTGCTGAAGGACAAGATGCATTAGAGTGATCTGTTGTTGAGTTGCTGTAACAACTGATAATCATTTACACGGCGGTTACAGATGCTCGTTAATGCTACATCCACTGTGACGTGGAATGTTGACGTTGTTATTGATGTTTACAGCAGTTGTTTCACAATCTGAGTTTCTGGAGTCGACATCAGAACCGCGACGTTCTACATGACGGCACTGCGGCATTTGACGCTTTCCTCAAACAGGCGCGTACAGTACAGACTACGCAGTCTCTTAGCTGAGCAGCATGCAGCTTGTGACTTGTGATTTCACACGGAGCTATAGTAGTGTACAGTGGATTTCACTGACACTAACTAACTAATTTCATAGCTGTGTGAACATCTTGCCTGATATCTATAGAGACGGGCAAAATTACAATCAAAGTAGACTCTGATTTATTAATGTACCCTGTGAAAAAATTGATAACTATTGGCATTACAAGTTTTTACAGCACAGAGATCGTCCTCCATGGCACATATTAGTCAACTAAATTACTCCAAGGAGCCATGTTCATGTGTTTGAGTTTTTACGTGACCCGTTTAAAATTGGTGACACCCTCTGTCACGTTGAAGAGGTGAATCTGTTGCTTGTAGTCTGGTGAATAGGTTGACTGATGTGTCTGACAGATGATAAACATTCAGACGGCTGCATAACCTTGACAGTATTGTCAAGCAGGCATATCACGCCATAGTTTGTGTGTAAAATTTGAACTGTGATATTGTTAATTATTTATGTTAACTGCTCACAACGCTGCTGTAGGTGTGTCTAATGTTGGTGTCTCGTGCTAAAGCCGGGAAGAAGCAGTCGTCTGATAAGGCTACGTTCAAGGTAAGATGAAGTGAAGTGTGTGTGGACATTTGTAGAGATTTTTATATAATTTATCAGTTGTCAACTATACAGGTCGAAAACTGCATCAGTTAATTGTCTGATAGCGTTGCTTGACTAGATTTGTATGAATACAAAAGACAGCCAATACAGATAAACAGATTTCAGCTGACAAAGTTTGTGAAGTATTTGTTAAGCTCTACAACATATCTGAAAGACATCTTGCTTACTATTATTTGATTATTTGTTGTAGTTTTTCATTCAACATTTCCGCGACATAATGAGCAGTCAGCACTCATCCACCAAGGAAATATCTATGGCTATACGTGGCTACGGAGCTCTCGCTGCGGTATCTGTGGTTTTTGTTTGTCGATACTCTGTCATTCTGTTTGTTTTGATGTCAGTTGATCCATTATGATTTTGCCCATTATATGGTCTGTTTTATATAAATACATTATCATCATTCTGGTGTTGATTATAACTGTACAGTAAACAGCATGTGTTGAGCTGTTGTGCAGTATACTTGTGAGACGTTGATCAGCAAATTGGCACGTCGTTTGGCTTGTGAAATACCTGCACCGTTTATTTCCAAAGTTTGTCTGTGGTTTGTCCAAGTTGAGGAAGAAAGTGTCCATGGTCAATGCTGTAATTACATTACACTTCACTTTAGTAACAGTTCTAATGCCAGTGGGACAGTGTTGTTTTAGTCGCTGGTGTGTAGCATAATGCCAGTGCTACAGTGTTGTTAATGCCAGTGCTGCAGTGTTGTTTTAGTCGCTCGTGTGTAGCATAATGCCAGTGGTACAGTGTTGTTAATGCCAGTGCTGCAGTGTTGTTTTACTCGCTGGTGTGTAGCCGTGTCGGGAGTTTCTGTCGGAGTCTGACGTGAGACTTATGTACAACGAGATGATGACTCGCTCCGAGCAAATCTACTTTGGGTGCGTTTCAGTGTAGAAATTTTTTATATGAATTTGGTAATACGAATAGTAAATTCTGTTTTCAAAATACACCCATGGAAAATGTTATTTTAATGTGATGCATTGACATACAGCTGTGTTGCAGTGAAGATGCAATTCAGTATGCATGAACTGATATGTACAGTAGTAGAAGGGACAAAGTCCTGTGAATTACAGCAACATCTGGCCACACACATTCACTCATCTGTCCAGTGAGGCGTTTGCTCATTCAGACTCAGCTGGAAACAGCCTGTGTGTGTGTGTGTGTGCTTTTGAATGGTATCAACGTAGATGGTATGATGTGTTGTTCTACTAGGTCCGCTGGTGACACCAGCGACGACCAGCTGATGAACCTGCCGAGTTTCCTGGAGGCATTTTCCAGCATCATAGCACAGCTAAGTCAGGTATGACTCAGCACTGGCTACATGTAGTCACAGCTAAGTCAGGTATGACTCAGTAGCAGTTGTTACCGTTTCTGATCATCAGTAGCAATGCAGTAGATCACCTGCAGTTATTTGAGCCGTGTCAAAATAGTTCAAATTTCATGAGTTGTTTCTATGCAACTGCCAATTATTTCGTGCTACAAAATTGTTACAGGACATGCCGTGCTGAAATGAGTGCTAATAGGTGCTTGTTTGGTTGACTATAGAACTGATTGTCCACGGCTCCAGTGATCTTAAATTCATCTCTCAGGCATCGTTTGAACGGTTGTTGTCAGGTATCAGACACATTGCTGGTGCCTCTGGAGCGGCTGGTGGTTCTGATGGTGGAGCAGCATCCGAAGCTTCATCCCAAGATGCAGTACATCTGTCACGTGGCCGTCGTGAAGGTGTACGTCGCAGTCAGCCATCACGTCACTGTGTTTCCTCAATTCCTCTCAAGAACTGGTCTGTAACACTGGCCAGTACTGCTCGTTCCACACGTCGGCATTTTAAATTCTTTTTACAAGTTGTAGACTAATTATTATTTTATTTACCCGTTAATGGAACAGTTTTCGTGGCTAATATGTTTGTATGTGCATGTGTTTTTGACTGAGTGTTTTATCTGATCCATTTGGACGGACTGTAGAGGTGTTTGGACAGTTCAGAAGCATTTATAACAGTGAGTGATGTGTTAAGTGATAGAAAATGAAGTGCATTGTATTTGGCAATAAAGGATGTTTATTTGTGAAGGTTTCTACTGCAGTTACTCACACTGAGTATGAAAGCTGTTCACTATGATCGGTGAAGCGGCAAGTGCAGAGCTCGGCCGTGCCATGGTGTGTGTGTGTGTCTAGTGTATCAGAGTGTGATACGGTCGTGCAGTCATGAAGTGACGTTGGACTCTGTCGTCACGGACACAACGACGACGACGACGTCTGATGAACATGTTGAGTTGAACTTGTCAACACGTCGACAGAAGATGACGTACCGTGACTACATTGGACTCTGGACGACGATGCTGCATCTCGGCTCTATCAAGGTACAACACGCCGGCCTTCACCTCGCTCGCAGTCAATATCATATCACTCAAACACGAGTTTATATAGTGCCAAGCAAATCAGAGACATTCTGTGAGATGTTTGAATAGAAATAGAGGCAATAGCGACTGTAGATGACAGTATATGATGCGAGTGAAGATGACTGTGATACAGGAGTTGTTGTCGTTGGTGGAGATCAGTGAACGTGAGATGCTAGTGAGACGCGTCTATGATGAGTTGATTGTAGCCATTCTACGCATTCTCTCACGTCTTGATCTCACCGTCTCCGCAGCAGACTCAACAGACCACTCCCAGGTCATCACACACACACACGCACACACACAGAGAGACAAACTTAGACTGAGACTCATGAGTTAAGCTTGGCTGAAGACAATGTGCAGTAGAGTCTGCCTTGTTAGGATGTTTATTATGCTTTGTAAGTTTTATAGTAAGTTTTATTTTTTTTACTCCTGATAGCATACTGTGCTGAGGGGTTTCAAAAATTTCAATTTTAGTCGTATAAAACAATAATAATATTAAAGGCAGATGCTTTTGGTGCCATAACCACTGTGATTGTACATGTTGTTCACAAAATTAGTTAATTGATGGTGAAAGTTTGTGGTTGATTCTGAAATGTTTTTCATGTAGTGATTGATGGTTGTCATAGTTTGTTTTCACTTGTTTCTATTTTAGTTAATCCAAGTTTTTTTTCGTACATTGGCCATCCAGGGAAGTATTTCATATGCATCACTCTTGCTTTATGTTATTCTTTTTAGCTTTAATTAATTTAAATAGTATACAACAGAAGACATAATTTTGAGTAATTTTTAAACTGTTATTTTGAGTCATCAGTTAGACGTCATTGTGTTTATGTTTCAAATGCCATTGTACACAGGATGCGGAAGCTGGTAATGTGAGTGATGTTTCATCTGATGATACGGATGCTGCAGTGAGTTCTGATCCTGTTGTTGGGAAGCAGGCTTCAAAACCTAAAGACATTGTCGTCTTTGTTAATCTTGTTGAATTTTGCCGGTGAGCTGTGTTTGGCAGCTAATCTAGTTTAATAGTTGTTATTTGTCATCTGTCTAATAATAACATAAACTGATATATTTATAATCAATGATATATTGACCATGTCAGAATCACTTCACAGTTGCTTTACTTGTAATATTGCTGCGTATCGTAGTGGCCAGAAAAACCAAAGCTGAGTGTCTGTCAGTGTGGCTTGTGATTGGTACTACCGTGTATGTAATTTGTTGAGCAGTTGTGTGTTGATTGTTAATGTTAATAAGCTGCTAAATCATGCTAGCGTCAGTGTACAAATGTGTACAAATAGTGAACTGCTGGTGAAGAAATGTCGAGCGGATTTATTTCGTCCATGGATTTACAAGTTTGGTCGTGAAATCATTGTACATTCTGTCAAGTATGTGTTTCATTTACTACACTATTACACTGGTCGTCATTTGTTTTTGTTGTAGACTTGTAATATTGTATTTAACTCAGGAATTAGCAGTTAGTTTGTATGACTGAGCTATAAGCCCAGAAATTCAGTGACCAGTTTAAGAAATTATTAACCAAAACTAATTGTCAAAGGCAGATTTCCAAATAAGATTAAAATTGGTTGAAAAATTGCAGGTTAATTTCTGCAAGCATTTTGGACTAGAGGGAAAGATAGTTGCCAGTTAGTTTGAAATGTTTAGACTGAGATTGAGATTAAAATGTTTAAGAGCATTAACTCAAAATCTCGTACTGAGTTTTTGCCATTATCTGAAACTGTTAGTGAGGACTTGAATGATACCATGTGTGTGCTAGTAGTAGATGGCAGAGAACATGGAGCGTGTGTGTGTGTGTGTGTCTGTGTCTGTGTGCGTGTGTGTATGTGTATGTGTGTGTGTGTGAATGTAGACAGTCGTTGGTGAGTGGTTTGTACAAGATGTTCACTGTGTGTCTTCGTCTCTGCTCTAAACTCGCATACTTCAAGGTACTGTCACACACACTCTGTGTCTCTCCGTGACAGCTGTCATTTCATCTCCATGTAGATTGTTTATTCTGTTACATCATCTTGATTGTCGTTGCTGAGACTGATGCAAGTGTAAGTTGTTAATGATGTGAAGATGTAAGTTGTGGATGATGTTTCAGGGTGTGGGCAAGGCTGCGGAGGTTGGAGATGTGAAGATGGAAGTGGTGGATGAATTGTCGTCATCAGATTTAGCAACCCGTGAAGCATGTTTTTGTTTCTTTGTGAAGTTTGCCAAGGAGGTAACTTGACTGTGACTAGTTGTGTCTAGTAGCAATGTCATATTTGTGTTGCTAGCTGCTGATTAGAGACTTAGCTTTCACAAGCCGTGTGTGAATTTAAGTGATGTGCCATGACTTACATTGCTGCAAGCTGGTTACATTTCGTAACTATTACTACTGCTGTCTCAGAACCATTGAAGTTTTTTTTCATAAATATATGGTGAATATATTGTAGGAGATGAAACGTACTAAATATAGTTTGCTGTTTAAACTTATCAGTAGGCTTTGTATGCAGTTTCACATGTATAGTGTTGTACGTACTGCAAATGGCAACTAGGGTTGGTAGTTTGTAATATTTTATACTAGAATGTAGCGGCTCAGCATCCAACAAGTCGGGCGTGTCGGCAAGGATCCTCGCAAGGATGTAATGAGGATGCTATGCGGAAAACGGTCCTGTGGAATTTAAGCTGTATGCAGCACTGAGCTGATAATATAGTGACATTTAAGATGAAGCTATACTGGGCTGGTAGTAGTAGTCGACTTCTGGGTTGATCGATTGATTGAGTGGAAAGGTTTGCACTTTACTCGACAGAGAACGGGTCATTTTGAGTAGTGTTGAGATGTGTTGCTAGGTGTCGACTGGTCTGAAGCAATATCATGATGACCTGCTTGCTGCCTGCCTTGAACTGATCCTTGCCCTACCTGATGAGATTGTCGTCACTCACCTCAACATCGTCATACCTTCATTACAGGTGTGATTAATTACAACACCTAAATACTTAGTGTATTACTTGAACATTGCCTTGTATCATCTCACTGGTCAATTTTATCTGTTCTGTTGCCGTAACTGAACAGCCCAGGTACAGTATAGTGTCAGCCCGCCCACACTGCTAGACATGATTGGTGGAGCTATGTGATTGATCGTCTGCAAGTTATCAGAACTGTTGTGTGCTGTGTTGTGTCCAACAGTCTTGCGTGATGATACATGCACACATAGGTGTGAGCAGGTCTTTAGTTTCTTATTGGTTTGGTTTAGCATTCATTTTTGTACATTTAGGCCTAGTAGCATTTTGTGTGTTTTTTGCGTTAGATCAGTTGTTTCTGTTATTGTGTCGGTTGCTTCTGTGGTGTTGGGTTTAATATTTACTAAATAAACTACTGGCTGGAATGAACATATCTTATCTCACCTATTTAGTGTTGAGTGGTACATAAAACCTCTACTCAACCAGCACAGCAAAGTGTCATAAAGTGTTTTAGATTACTTGAGTTTAGAATGATTTTAACTTGTAAATATTTGTTGTATGTGTACCATGCAGATATGCAAATACAACATGTTTGCCAGTAATGTATTATTTGGTATCATTAAAGCGAGATATTAGTCAAATGTTGCTATGGTTGTTCATGTTGCAGCATGCGTTGCAAGTCGGTCGTAGTTTCTTGCCGTTGGCGGCGACTGCGTTGAGTGCGTTGGAACATTGGCACCGCGCGCTGCCTCCGTCCGTCCTACTCACACACTATCCCGACATTCTACCATTGCTTGACGCCTACCTCAAGTCCACCGCTGCTCTCGGTAAACCTCTCTGAATTATCAGTTTATCAATCAGTCACTGACTACAGTCTTCAGTTGTCATGGCAACTGTTGCTGTATCGCTGTTGATGTGTACAGTCAAGCAGTGTGATGATGTGACATGTATAGGAGACAGTGGTGCTGATGACACAACTGCTGCTAAGAGCTCGACCGCTAGACGCCGGCCGCCAGTCAAGCTGACGAGGACGAAGGTCGTCAAATACTCCAGAGAGGTACACTGTAAAAATTCTCCATATATTCACGGATATTTTGTGGCGAGTTTTCCATATTTTCATGGCACCAGTTCCATATATGTTTGTATCCGTAAATCAACCACGTCCTTGTATTAATTGCGGACTGACATTTGTATGTTGCTGTGTGTGTCACACACGCAGACTGACAGGTGTATGTTGATGCTGTGTCAGACTGACAGGTGTATGTTAGACTGACAGGTGTATGTTGCTATGTCAGACTGACAGGTGTATGTTGATGCTGTGTCAGACTGACAGGTGTATGTTGTTGCTATGTCACACTGACAGGTGTATGTTAGACTGACAGGTGTATGTTGTTGCTATGTGAGACTGAGAGGCTGCGGACGGTGCAGCTGAGTGAGGTAAAGGAGCAGTGTGTACGTATCGTTGGAATGCTCGGAGGTTCCATCAACCACGCCCTTGTGACACACGCCGACCCAACACATCTGGAGAAGCTCGCTGTCGCGTGGGACTCACATAAACACCTCAGATTTGATGTCCCGTTTCAAGACGTCAAGCCTACCATCTATTTTGGTAAGTCAGGGCCACGCAATGCTTCGTGCCATGTAGATATGTGCTTGTTGCTGTTATATAAGTGAAAATCTTATTTATTTTGTTATTTTCACCCTATCACACATGACACTGTCATACTTTGTCTTAGACTAAATTTCCATAGGAAATTCTGCGACAGTGTAATTCACTTGAAAAAGTATTAAATGTTTTTTTCCCTATAATTATGGAAAACAGTAACTTCTTATCAATGCAGATATTGTATTTGTGCCGTTACACTTAGTTGGCGGTGGTGTTGATGAATGTTTTACTGTTGTGTATGCTGTGAACAAGATGAAGTGGAGTGGTGAATGTCGTTGTGATGACAGATGTATTCCTGCCGCGTGTCGTCGAGTTGGCGACGTTGTCCAGCAATCGACAGACAAAGATTGCCGCGTGTGAGCTGCTGCACGCTCTCGTCATCTACATGATTGGTCGAGACGCTCAGGTTCTAGGTCACCGCGAGGTCAAGCACCACATGGACTCGCTGTATCGCAAGATATTGCCCGCAGTGTTCCAGCTCGTCTGTGATGTTGAACTGGTACGTTGTGCGATGTTTACATTACTCCGTCATCACCAGCATAGTCGTACTTTGCGTCTGTGTAAGAACTAACAGTATACAGTGGCATTGGTAGACAACAGCGTCTAGAAGAGTCGATGTATCATTGCGATTAATAGCTTGCTGATGACAACACAACGTTGTTTTATTTTTGTTAATTATGTTTGCTAGTTTTCAGCCACATTGTATAGCAAAAGTAGCTCTAAAAATACTTATGATCTTGGTGACATCATCATTGTTGGTATTATGATTCTGATAAAGTTAACGGCTTATAACATGACAGTGGTTCCACCTGTTCTAGCGGTAACTCTAGAATAATAAGTCATACCTTATCAGGTGCAATCATTGGGATGCTGCTATGATGACCAGATGTGCCTGAAATTATCTCTGCACCTGCTGATTTTGACACTTGATATCTCAGAAACCATGCGACCTGCTACAGCACAGCTTTATCCACATCCAGTCTAATGCCACAGACTGAGTCATTATGTCTCACTCTCAGCTGCTTAGTTGAATGATGCTCATAAACTAGTTGCATACATTGCACACTGTATGAGTCGTCCGTCGTGTCTGTGACGATGTTGGCAGGTGGCACGGCAGCTGTTCAAGCCGCTGTTATCTCAGTTGATTCACTGGTTCACCTCGTCTCACTTGCACGCTCATCCAGTCACAGCCGTACTCCTCGACACCATCATGGTGCACATTGCACTACTGTACCGTGGTACAGTAACAGTACCGTCATGGTACACATAGCACTACTGTACCATGGTACTGTACCATGGTACTGTACCATGGTACAATAACAGTACCGTTATGGTACACTAACACTACTGTACTATGATACAATAGCACTACGGTGGTGACACCGTGGTCGAGCTCTGCTTGAAACATAGCTGTTGAACTTGTGTGCATTTTTATCTCTAGGTCTCTGTGTTGCATTTCTTTTAAAGCTCTCTACCTAACATGCGGTGAACATGAAAATTGAAAATAAGTCTTTTAAAATATACATTGACAGCAATTTGAGAGTTTATGATCTTTTGAAACTATATGAAAGTGAACTACTACTGTACATTGCAAGTTGTCATTAAGCTGAACTGAACAGCCAGCCCAGATGATGAACACACGTATCATATCATTCATGTGCATGCCGTCGTCGTTGACTGCAACACTGTGCTAGGATGGTTTGGTGAGTTCAACTGATGCTGCATTGCGAGACCTCAGTGCCGCAAGCCTCAAAGAGTTTGTTCATTGGTCCATCAAACAGTCAACTCCGCAGGTGAAAATTGTGAGAGTGTTAGAGATGTTAGTATCGTAGTGATGTTGGTTGCATTGTGCTGTGCTGACGACTTTGCACGTCTCTCAGTTTTGACCGTTGAAGTTTAGTTCTGCGTAACTGTCATGATTATTTCTGCAGCACAACTGTTCTCATAGTACGTGAAACATTAAACATGACGGTCATTAGATCACTCACGTGTTACTTTCTATATTGGTTTCATTTAGCGACTATGCTAATGAATTGCAGAATTTTACCATGAAGAAGAGAAGCAGTCAGAGTTGTTTAATGTTGTATAAGTGACGTGTGACATGTTGTCCAATAATGGTGTCATGACTTGTGTGATGTTAATGCAGTAACGTGCCAGCCGGCTTACATTTCTGAGAAAGGCTATCATATCATAGCAGTTGTTGTGTATTAACTGCTAAGCAACTGGAGAAGAGTGCTATCAATGTGAAAGCCGTGCTGCGGAGGCTGTACAGCTATGCACGACATCCCAGCTCATTCAAGCGTCTTGGATCTGCTCTCGGCTTCAACAACATCTATACTCTGCTGCGGTATGTGGCTTGTCAACCATGATTTTAGCCGATATTTTTGTTTTGTGAAGAACTTGGCTAGTTGTGAAGGCAGTGGACTTGTGTCGTTATGAATGTTAGCTATTAATGTTGTCAGGAAACTTTGCCAGCAATCTCTAATCTCATTGGTTGATGTGTATTTAGCTCTTGAATTGAGGTGCACTACGTTAAAAATGTTATTTTTTTAGTTATTACGTTAAACTAACTTAAGTGTGTATTTTATATTTATTGATTTTTTACATATATGTGGATATTATTAGCTAGGACAAGCATCTTCAAAATGACCTCGTGTCGAGTTCGAGATTAAACCTTTACTCTCTATCAATCAGTCAACTAGAGCTGATGTTTTAGCATCTTGTTAGATGAATATTTATCATTGTTGAAGTCTGTCGAGCCACCAGCAATGCCATTGTCATGATTGTCGGTGTGGCTGTGTCCACGTGTCTGTGTATCTGTGTCTCTATGTCTCTGTGTGTGTCTGTGTCTGTGTGTGTGTGTGTCCATATCTGTGTGTGTGTGTTAGTGAGGAGTCGTCACTCGTTGACATGTTTATATTCGACATTCTCGTCACGTACGTTGAAAGTCTGTCGCTCGCTCACAGTGACGACAAAGTCCTCGGTCAGTTGATTAATGTTTTAGTTCAGTGACTGACGGCTTTTACATTGAATTTGCAAGCTAAAAAATATGCATGTGAAGACAATTGTTGTTGCTTATAGTGTGTGCTGTATAGCTGAGATAGTTGCATAATTGATTTTTTATGTGAAACTTGTTTGAAATTACTGGCATCCAGGAATTTATGTATTAGCTTTTTTTGGTAAGTGCTGTGAAATAACAGAAAAATGCTGTTTCGATTCAAAATTTGTCCTAAATTTTTTACCAAAGTTTCCTCCTCTCCAGTGAGCTGTTGAATCAAAGTTAATGTCGGATTATTAGAATGTTAGGCTATTATGTAATTAGACTAAGAAGTGTTAATAATGTGGACTGCAGGTACACAGGCTCAGTGCAAGACGGCACTAGTTCATGTGGAGCGTATCCTGCGAGTGAAATCCGACCTTCTTAACAAGCCGTCAAAACACCGCAAGACACCGAGGCATGTCTAGTCTGCACCGTGAGCTTGGTTGATAGCTTTGATGGACGTACGTTATTTATGGGACTTTTATAAGCAGTTTTGTTTTATTTTGTCTTTGTTTTTGCATTGTTGTTTAAAAAACTATCGCGAATTGTGTGCTTTTGTTTGGTTGTAATTGTTGTACGTTGATGCGACTGATGTATGTCATTGTCGTTTTTATTCTGTTGTTGAGTAGCAATATTGACATATGAGTTGCTCTGATATGGCTTGTTGCAGCTGATTTTTCCATGAATTCTGTTTAGCTGTATTTGTAGCTACGTTGTGACGTAGCGTTGCTATGTGATACATGATGTGACACAGAAAGTGGACGGACGCTAGTCTGACGTCGGCCGTTGATTGGCTGTTGACTCAGTGTGGTCGCTCACAGACTGAATGCCGACATGCTTGCATGCAGCTTGTCACCAGTCTGTCTCACTGCCTCCCAGGTCAGTCTGTCTCACTGCGGCGCTCTATGCCGGTCTGTCTCACTGCCTCCCAGGTCAGTCTGTCTCACTGCGGCGCTCTATGCCGGTCTGTCTCACTGCCTCCCAGAGTACTCATAGGATTAAAACAATGCCAACAGAGCTACATGTACGTTGCCATTTACATCTGTCAGCTTTTCTTGCCGTTCACAATTGGTGTTACTATTTTAGTTACATTGTGCAAAATTGCTACATTATTTGAGAGATTTGTTGACTAATTCAGTGTGTTTGTGTTTTATTTGCTGCACATGGCGACTGTGAAAACAATTAGCTGTGGCATAAATTGTGCTGACTGTTGTTTGAATTACGTCATGTTAACAGAAAAGCCGTCACCCGGCAGTTATTTCACGGAGTTGTACAAGAAACATGGAGATGTGTACTTCGTTCAAAGGTGACTTGTTTATATTTAAATTATCTAGGCTTTCTGGATCTCTTTGCATAGCAATATATTAGATTTTTATAAATTATTTTATTATATTATTACATGAATATTTTTATTATGTTTTTAATTATATTCTTGTAAATTGAAATATTTTTCCATTTTATGGCTGATATTTCTTAAAAACAAATTTATGTATATTTTTATATGTGTATTTTACTTACCAGTCCGTTTTTGGCTACATGAATACATACGTCTATCCTTTTTGCTTTCTACTGTCGATGTTCTCTGTGATTCGTTGAGTTTGCTTTGAACGTCTGGCCTTGAATGTTTGTCATTTTACTTACATTCAATCCGGGTGAACATTTTCGGCAGTCAAACACAGCGTGCATCTTGCCAGCACGCCGTGATGTATGACTAACAGTTCTATTGTCAGTCCGATGGCTGTAGATTTGAGTGCGGTGCACACGGCGGTGCTGCTGATATATTCGTCAGTCGGCCGGTGATGTTCACATGCGGCCGCCGTGATGCAGCGTGTCTCCGTGTCGTCGTGAGTTGGTTGGAGCGAGTTCTGTCGGCCGTCGACTGCTACAGCTGGGTGTTTAGTCAGAACCTGCTCACGCCCACACAACTGCTCACTGGTTGGTGCACATTATATACCACTTCAGATTTTCTGCTTCTGTTTCTTTTTGTATTATTATGTATTATATTTGCGTTAAAATATATTTTTGCTTAGTACACTTTATTGCTAACTTGCTGATGTCATTCTAGAGGAGTTGATAAGAAGTGATTTCAACCAAGACTCATTGATGCATGTGTTATTTTAAGCATGTGATGCTGCTGCAAACCATGCATATATTGACTATTAGAGTTTGATTATGTTATTCCCTAAATAATAATGTTGTGTATTCAAAACACTGATGCCAGTGTTCCTATTTCAATAACGAAGTGAGACATCTTAGCACAGAGCACACTGTGTGTGTGAAATATGACTGCTAGTGCACTGATAGCTTGCATGTTTATGTCGGTCATTTCCGTGGTTTACGTATGTCGCTCTAAGGTGGTTCAACTCTGCTGCAAACACTCGACTACTTTGTGAAGTCGTTACCTCAGCTGAATGTCGACAGTCTGATGACAGCAGGTGCCGCCGCTGATCTTGACGTCGTTTCACCTCGTGAACGTGAACTCTTCAACAGGTTTGTTACATGGACACTGCACTAGAACCATTCTGTGATTACTTACGCTGGTGGTGTGGCTCAGTGGTAGCTCAGTCAACTAAATTACTCTACACACTCGGCCCAGTTAGTGACCGTCTTTGGCAGCAATGTAACTTAATTAAAGCCAGTCGCCCAGGCCAACTTATCACCATGTCACATCCATGCCTTGTACATCTTCTTTGAATGTTACCGGTATATATGTATTTAGCATTGTGGCCAGTTATAATACTGCCATTTATTATTTGCCGATGTGTGTGTTTACTTTTGTTTACGAGTGTTTTTGACGTCTGTGCATTTGTCTGCGTGTATGTTTCAGACTGAAATGTTCGGTGATCGTCCGAATCTGTTCACTTCTCAGCATTCTACTCAGTCGTCATCACACCACTCTGCAGCAGGTTGTCAATCACTCAGTTTACATCTCAATAAATACGCAGCTCAGAAGCAAAATAAAGATACGACCGTATCCAGATCAGTTCCAACTATTAAGCCATCAATGCACGTAAAATAAAATAAATAAATGCTGCAGAAACTAGCACAAACTTGGAAAAACTTGCAGCACCTCCATAAAATACTCTGCAAGAAAATGGGCGTGGCATATGCTAATTATTCTTGCTTTCATGTGCATGACATAATGTATGATGCATCAAACATGGCAAGACGAAATTAGCTGCAATTGGCAGCGTGATTAGTAACCACCGTGGACCAAACAAACAGCATTCCAAGTTAACGTGATGATAGGTTGGATTGGTAATGTGTCAAGTCTTTGGTCTTAGTCTACTAAACTGGACAACGAACATAATGTGTTCAGCTAATACTTCAGTCTAAGACTTTAAGACTAAGCCTTTAGACTTAGTGGAAGTTGAACTCACCCAGTGTGATGGTTGAGAATGTCTATGTGTATGTTGATGTCAGGTGATTGCGGAGTCATTCTGGAGTGTTGAGTTGTGTGAATTACTACTCTCATGCACTGTGAACCCTGCGGCACTTGGCTTTGACATGGCCGACGTAGAAGTCATTGACAAACTGCCTCACGAGGTCTCCAGTCATTCTACTCTCTCTCTCATTTCTGTCAATCATCTTCAACCCAACTCGCTAGTATTTTCACCTTTACTACCGACACCAGCGGTAACTGAGACCTCGGTCGGCTGATCAGTTGCTTCTGTTTCCATGTGTGTACGGGTATGTTTGTCTCTCTTTCTGTGTTTGTTTGTCCGTGCTCTCAAAGGAAAACGGCTTGAGCTATCAACATTAAACTTGGTAGATGTATACAGTCCATGATAAGTCCTCAGTGTGCAATCACACTGAGCTGAAAAGGTTGCAGGACGAGGTGATAGGTCACAGGGTACCAGCTTCTGGCAGTTTTACACATGTCTGCTTATGATTTCTAGTTTGTAATACTTTATATTTGCATTTTGTTTTAAAAGATTATCATCGTGGTTGATTAGATGGAAAGCACAGTTGAAGTATTCATTGTAGTTGTAGCAGTGGTCGTTATAGTGACAGCAGCAGCAGCAGCCGTTGTAATACAGTGACCTTGTGATTGCTGGCTGGAAAGAGCATCACTGGAGTGCCGTATCTTGTCTGTCTGGAGTGAGATGTTAAACCTCATTCATTCAGTCTGTTGTGATACTGTGTCAATGACACACCCTCGTGTGCGTGTGTGTGTGACATACAGATGACTGAGCTGTTGACTCAGCTTCACAAGTCAACGACTGCGAGTCGTCAGTTCACTGCGACTGTCACCAGCAAACTGTCGACGTCTCAGTAAGTAACTATTGACTGTCAATTAATCACTGATGCTGTCATCTTGACACACCGTCGATGTGCCGTCCACCTCCAGTGAACTACTGTCGTAGAAGGACGGCATATTGTTTCACTGCTGAATACCTTGTTCAGTCCACATTATTATTGTCTGTTAGTGACTGATAATAGCCAGTATGCCGTCAAGAGTGTATAGTAGTTGATGTTGTTGTGATAGATACGACGTGCTGAGTCAGCTGCCGACGTCACTGAGTGATGTGACTGCAGAGGCTGCTGCTCATCTGACTCATCTCATTTCTGGCATCAAACAACTTCACGTCTCCGGCCACTTGTCGTCCACTGATAGTTGCCGCGTACTGGCCAACGACCTGCTCCAGTTTGTCTACCAGGTTCACTTCCGTCACGTTACTAATAGTGTCACTGATCACACACAGTCAGTCACTGCTGCTGGCAGTTAATGTCAGTCTTACATACGCAGTGAAAGTGGCTTCATAAATACCGTGCAACATTTTTAATGTCCTGTTGCTAACAACAGGTTTTGTGATTCTGCAGACTTCAGTGGCTTGTAAGTTGACAACAGTGGCACCTGGACTTTAGACATCACTACAGAGCACTAATAGGAGGTCATACCTTGCTAGTCACATGCAACTGTCGGCATGGTGCTGCAGAGACTGGAAGTGCCTAAAATCACTTGTGATCCGTGCTGACTTTAGCACGATGATGCAGATATTATCTGCATCATCGTGCTTGCTGCTGACTGCACTGTGCTGTATAATTTGTTACACGTGTATGTCACTCATTCCAACTCAAATATTTGAGTTATTTGTGTGTTTGTCGACAGGAGCTGTCACGTGTTATGTACTGCCATCAGTTACCTCAGTCGGTGGTCTTTTCCTTGTTTGTTTGTGAGTGAAATTTGAGGATAATTGACACGGGTTGTACAGGCTAGTCTGGATGCCCAACCAAGTGTTTTGTGTTGGTGAAGTTCTGTGCAGTGTGCTCTATCATTGGTTGTTTAATATGATGGTGTGTGTGTGTGTGAACTAAGGGCGTGGTGGTCGTTGATAAAGATGGAGTGATGAAGATGAGTATGTTGACTGCGGAGGCGGTGGAGCTTGGTCGACGCATCTTAGACTTGAGTTTTGCCGTCGCTGGACAGGTATCTGACTCACACTCATGCCTATCAATGTACTGTGCCGTGATGCCGCTGATAGCACTCAGTTGAGTCCGTCAGTAATTCATTTATTTTCTTGAATGAGAAATAAAACCTGCGAGGTAGACGAATTACAGCAAAACAGTAGAAAGTACCCTTTCCACGGTTTTGTCTGCAGTTAGGGTTTACACTGTCTTGTCTCGGTCTATCTTAAGCCATATGTACATTTAAAATAAGATAAAATAAATACTGGAATAAAATAAAATTAAAATGATTCTTTAACTCGCCCGAACTCCCATTGTCATTAGCATAATATTTTACTGTTGCAGCTAATTTCGTCTTGCCATGTTTGATCCATCATACATTATACATTATGAAAGCAAGAATAATTAGCATATGCCACGCCCATTTTCTTGCAAAGTATTTTATGGAGGTGCTGCAAGTTTTTCCAAGTTTGCTAGTTTCTGCAGCATCAATTTATTTTATTTTACGTGCATTGATGGCTTAATAGTTGGAACTGATCTGGATATGGTCGTATCTTTATTTTGCTTTTGAGCTGCGTATTTATTGAGATAAGAGTTAAGTATAGTTATTGAGATTGCTTTCAAGTAGCTAACGTAGAGATGATGATGATGATGATGTTATCAGGCGAGTGAAGTGACGTTGTTGGTCGTTGACCCAACACCAGTTGTGAAGCCGCGCTCCGACGGCAGTGTCAGTAGTCATGGTGAACTGTTCTACGCCACGTTCAAGTCGTCAATCATTGAGTTCCTCGTGACAGCAGCTGCCGAAGCCGTCGAACATCTCACAGCTGATGTGAAGCTCATTCAAGGTCGACAGCATGTCGTCGCCGGCGTCATGACAGCCATGTTGGACCACGTCGCACACGACACTCAGCAGCGTGGTCGCACGTATGTCATTACGATGGTTTTTGTGTGGATTTATCACGATATGTTTCATAATATTGTTTGATTTTGAATCACATTGCCAACAAAAGAGCGTAATATTCGTTCATTGAGGAGCCAGTCAGTAGATGAAGACGTGATGATGCAGTACAGTGGCTGGGTGATTTCACCTGACACAGAGGTCATCCAGTCAGTGAAATACCTGCATTAATTGTGTCACAGAGGTGTTCTTTGAGGTCAGGTCAGGTCAGGTGAGGTCGTACTGTGCTGTTTGTAGGTCGGGTCGAGTGAATGCTGTTGTCAATGCAGTCGTTGGTGTGTTTCCACGGCTCAGTTGCTGGTGGAAGGCAGACAGTAGTGACATTGCCAGCGTGGAGTCTAAGATGACATCATTGACGCTGCTGATGAAACTGTTGATTGTCAACACAGCTGTTCTATCAGACTCTCAACATCCGTCATTGGACGTTGTCTGGTCTATGTACACTGGTTTACTTACTGACAGCAAGACTTCACTGGCTTTCAAGGTGTGTGCTGTCGTCTGACATCTGCGCCGGTGTTTTGTTAGTGCTGGCCTGCAAGTGAGATTTTGACGTATGTTTCCAAAAATTAATGGTGAATTAAGTGTAACAATTTTAATTTGTTTTAACTTCCGTAGAATTAAGTATGATGTCCTTTACTTTGCCACTTTTTATTTGTTGTCATTTCTAGAAAAGTGCTGATTATAGAAGTACAGTTTTATCAGTGTCACACACACTCTCGGGACAATTTGCATAATCTTTACATGACTTGTGCTGGATAACGAACACATGAACAGTTTTGCCACGCCACTATATGATCTAGTTGACATCATGTTAAATAGTTTAAAACTTGAGCAATGGTATATCATTATCACAAAATGTTGATTTTATCTGTTTGAAGTTTTGCAGCGTGTTACTGCATACTTGGAACTGGTTTAGAGCCGACGTAGTGGTTGGTCATAATGCCGTCTGTCAAGTTGATGTTGTGTTTGGTTCAGACGAGAGCACTCGATCTACTGACGTTCTTTGTTTCCACGACAGGACCTTACACCGGCCGACTGAGGTTTCACTTCATTCATCAGTGTTGCATTGTACATCAGTGCTTCGTCACTGTTGAACTTGATGGGTGACAGTCGCAATCATCCAGTGGAGATGATCTGTGGAACACTTGGCCAGTAGACCAACTTTAACTCAGTAATCAGAGTCGCTGTAAAGCAGTAAGTTGCTGATTTGATTAGATGTTACACTGATAATAAAGACTGAAATGTCTCAAAATAAAAAAAGTCATGGTTGGATAATTTTAAGGAAATATTAATCCTCTCAATATCAGTATCGTCTAGAATGCACAGTATGAGAGCAACTGTGGAAGACTAGTAGCAGGGCACTTGTGTGTGTGTGTGTGTGTGTGTGTGTGCGTGCGTGCGTGCGTGCGTGTGTCTGTGTGTGTGTGTATTTGTTTGTATATATATGTATACATGTGCCGTGTGGATGTGGTCAACAGAGAGAGTCTGGACGTGTTTGTCTCAAACAACCTGCCAGCGTCAAGCAGTGAATACACTGTCGGCAGTCCGCGCTACAACGAGTACATTGCCGCACTTGACAAGGTATGTACTTAGTCTTATCAGCCCGTGACGATGGACTGTTTGTGAGGATTTTTTGATGTTAGTTTTAATTTCAGTAATATTTTGATGAATTATTTGATGAATTATTAGCATTCAGTCTGAGCTCTACAGTTAGGGAAGAATTTGTTCGGGGACCAGAAATAAGACCAACAGCACTTTAATCCTCAACTCTATCGGAACAACTTTAACAACAGCAGTATGTAAATTTATAGTCATTCTCTTGTGACATGAAACATATATTTATTTGTCTTAGAGAAAGTAAGTTGAACATATCAAAATGAACACTTGTCAGCTAACAGCTTGTAACATTTCTTAATAAAATAATGTAAGAATTAATTGTTCTTTAAAAAAAAATTAATTTGTAAGTTTTTGGGAAGCATAAGCATTTAACCAGAATAGCTTTAATGCTGATGAAAGTTTCACATTGCATGGAGAAGTTGTAAGCCGTTATTTGAGGAATGACTTTATCAAATGATTACTGTCATCTTTGGCTACGGATGCTGGCATTGGATGCTGACATCTGTGAGTGAGTCTGTAATGATGCTGACTGTGGCTACAGCTGCTGGCCTGCCTCGAGCTATCACAAAGTCCACTGCTGCTTCAGCTAATTATCAGCATCTACTGCCGAGAACGTCAGCACGTCTATCACGACCAATTTCAACACGCACTCACACGCTATGTCAAGAGGTGATGAGTTTTATGCCTCGTATTTTTTGACTTTGAGACAAAATTAAACACCGTTGATTTTTTCGTTAAAGTATATATGAAATTATGTGCTTAGGCTGTAACATTGTTTGTTTAATATGATTTAATTTTTTTTAATTTTAATTGATTGATAACATATT
>Ga0209782_1000178_pt1 | contig 24906 bp, 26 predicted proteins | sample WorMetmaBAHAMAS1_FD_187390 | JGI IMG/M metagenome (GOLD analysis project Ga0209782, IMG submission 187390) | Marine gutless worms symbiont microbial communities from Max Planck institute for Marine Microbiology, Germany - Inanidrilus... | ecosystem: Host-associated > Annelida > Digestive system...
CGGACTCAAAGCGCTCCAGGCGCTCTGTGCCGTCATGCGCAAGCTCCGGCTCGCCATCCATGCCATGCTCAAGACCCGTTCACCCTTCGATAGCAGCCGTTTCTACACCCCGATTGAAACGGCATCCCTACACCCCGATTGAAACGGCATCCTGATCAATCTAATTTACGAACCAGAGGCGAACTTTTGGGGAGCAGGACGCAAATTGGACTTGCACAGGTCGATGCGGCCAAGTCTGTACCGGCGGGCACCAGAAATAGCTCCCGGAAACGGGCCGGGTAAACCGGAAGAGCGCGTCCCGGATGCCGTCGTCGGCACCGATCATCCACCTCATCCACCGGAGCAGGACCTCGAAGGCAGCGAAGGTCTTGCCGGAGGCCACGAACTGGAGTCCGCTCCGGCCCTGCTCGTCGGACCAAGGCATGGCGCGTCTGAGGATGAAGTCCGCGGGCTCGAAGTGGTGCGCTTCACGTGGGCGGATGCCGGGGCGTCTGCTAGCTCTTCGTTCTTGCGCCTACCGATCGTATGGTCCTGCTCCTCGGGTGACATGTCGTCGAATCGGTCGAAGTCGTGCAGCCATTGCTGAACCGCTACGAAGCTGGCACCGTCCAGACCCGGACCGGCACCGCTCACCACGGCGGCAGCCAAGGCGGCCGGTCCCTGTGGATTCTCGGTACCATCCCCGTATCCAGTCAGATCCAGGCCGGTTCAGTGCCGGAACCCATCCACCCCCTGCACGCGCACGAACGCCGGCGCGATTGCCCCCTCGAGCGCCCGGCCACGATGCAACAAATCTCCGCGGTCGTTCCCCCGCAGCCAGCACCAAAATGCCGCCGGTGTGGACGGCAACTCGATGCCCCGTCCGACCAGGGCGGGAAACACCCGCAACCCGCCGATCTCCACGTCCAGGGCGAGGATCAGGGAATATCCCAGGCCGATGGCCGTGTCCCTGCCGTCGGCCCGGTCACGTAGCGCCGCCAGGGAGGGCCGGGGGTCCGCACCCGCACCTGGCACGAGAGCAAAGGAAAGATAGCAGCTCTGGAGGGGAACCGGGTGCAGGATGCCTGGTTGGGTCTGGTTCATGGGACTGATTTCGACTCCGAATATAATCCCGGAAGGTACGAGTAGTTACGGATTATACCTGCCACATCCGGGTTGTGGGCCAGGGCGAGCGCGTATAAACTTCTCCGAAACATAGCCTTACAGCGGTTCGGCCGCTGTAGCGCAGGCGTCTCGCCTGCAAGCGAAACACTTGCAGGCGAGGCGCCTGTGCTACGGCATCCTACGGATTTTGCCCAACCTCTCATAGCCCGGGCAAGGGGCGCAAGCGCGAATCTCTCCTGCTTACAGGCGCAGAAGTCCCATAAGATCTTGCTTCAAAGAGGATTTATACGCGCTCGCCCTGGGTTATGGGAAAAGAGGGCTATAATCCGGCGGAATTTAACGACACGAGCATTTCGCTTACACTGGATAGCATGCCCGGAAAGCTCTTCATTCAAACCTACGGCTGCCAGATGAACGAGTACGACTCCGCCTGCATAGAGAAAGTCTTGAGTGAGTCACATGGTCTCGAGCCGGTTGGTCGTCCCGAGGACGCGGATGTGCTTTTGCTCAATACCTGCTCCGTCCAGGGCAAGGCCCAGGAAAAGGTGTTCTCCCAACTCGGGCGTTGGCGGCCCTGGAAGGAGCGCAATCCGGCCCTCGTTATCGGTGTCGGCGGCTGCGTGGCGAGCCAGGAGGGGGCGGCGGTCCGGGAGCGGGCACCCTATGTGGACCTGGTGTTCGGGCCCCGGACGCTGCATCGGTTACCGCAGATGATCAAGGCACTGAGGGATCGGCGCCGACCACAGGTGGACGTTTCCTTCCCCGCGATCGAGAAGTTCGACTATTTGCCTACCCCCCAGACGCAGGCACCGACGGCCTTGGTCTCGGTGATGGAGGGCTGTTCGAAATACTGCACCTATTGCGTGGTGCCCTATACCCGGGGCGAGGAGGTCAGTCGCCCCTTCGACGAGGTGGTAACAGAAGTGGCGACGCTTGCCGAACGGGGGGTGCGGGAAATCAATCTGTTGGGCCAAAACGTAAACGCGTACTGCGGACTGATGGACGACGGGGAGAGTGCCGACCTGGCCCTGTTGATCCGCTACCTGGCCGCTGTCGAGGGTATCGACCGCATCCGCTACACCACCTCGCACCCGGTGGCGCTTTCCGATTCTCTGATCGAGGTATATGCGGAGGTGCCCGAGTTGGTGAGCCACCTGCATCTGCCGGTGCAAAGCGGTTCCGACCTGATCCTGGCGGCCATGAAACGGGGACATACGGTTCTCGAATACAAGTCCAGGATCCGGCACCTGCGCCGGGTGCGACCGGATATCAGTATCTCTTCCGACTTCATCGTCGGTTTTCCGGGAGAGACAGAGCAAGACTTCGCCGCCACCTTGGCCCTGGTGGATGAGATTCGCTTCGATACCAGCTTCAGCTTCAGCTACAGTCGGCGCCCCGGCACCCCCGCCGCGGATTACCCTGACCAGGTTGCCACCGCGGTCAAGCAATCACGCCTGGTGCGCCTGCAGGAGCATCTGAGCCGGCATGCCCACGCCATCAGCCGACGCATGGTAGGCACCGCTCAGCGGGTGCTGGTAGGGGGACCTTCGCGCCGGAACCCGACGGAGCTCGCGGGTCGCACTGCCAATAATCGGGTGGTCAACTTTGCCGGTCCCCGGGATCTGATCGGGGATTTCGTGGATGTGACCATTACCCGCGCCCTTCCCAACTCACTGCGGGGGGAACTTGCCCGTTGAACCTGTGCCTTAGATGAAGATGCGGAATGATGAATTCAGTTGTCAGGGTACAGTCGTCAGGGGGCAGAATCTGATAACTAACTGAATTCATCATCCCGCATTCAGCAGGCGAGACGCCTGCGTTACGTTCTTGGTTTTTGTAATGACCTGGCTTAATTGAGAACGCCCCCTAGTAGACCATCTCAGTCTTCAGGGGGCAGGTAGTATCAGTTGTTTGCCCCTGAAAACTGCCCCCTGCCCCCTGAATTGTTGGGTACGACGCACCACCTGCCTGTCGGCAGACAGGTCCCTGGTGCGCCTCATCTCGACTCATCAGTCTGAGGCAAAGCCTCGCTAGGGTATGGAGAGGCATCCTAACGGAATTCGAATGGACGCGCCGGCCGAACTACACAACGCTCAAACAACCTTTTCCGCAAGTCACCGACTTTTCTGTCTTGCGCCGCATTGCCAACACTCAAAACTTCTGGTGGCTAACGGCAACCATCAGCGGCGTGCACCTTTGAATCCAGATCTGGATTGCCATCCTACCTGTTGATCGCTATCGCCCAGCAAGGAATGGCACTTACCCGAGCTGAGCCTCCACACTTTATTGCACATTTTGTGGGATTGGGTCAGGTACACCGCAAGCGCCGACACCCCCGGACCGTACTGGACGGTGGCCGTGACCCCTTCGGGGAAGGCACTGCGCTGTACCCGCCCACAGGTACAGGTTCCGCCCATGATGTGGTACTCGGTGACCGCGCGTTGGATCACCACCTCGACCACTTGGCGGCGCTCCGGCAGCAGCACCTCAGCGCCAATCTCCGCACAGCAACGCCCCCACGCGCAAGTGCCGCTCAGCGGAATGGTGACACGCTGGTCAGGGTCCTCGATCAAGCGGTGGCTTGGCCTCCCGGCTGGCGCCCGCTCGGTTGGCGCTGTGAAGGTCGAGGGCGTGCGTAAAGCCATCGAGACGGCGGGCGCCTTGCCGCCCTACTCCCCCAACCTCAATCCCATCGAATAGGCCTTCGCCAAGCTCAAAGCCTTCCTGCGCAAAGCCGCTGCCACAACCGTCGACGACCTCTGGCAGACCATCGCCGACGGCCTCGAACAGCTCGACACTGAAGAATGCGCCAACTCCTTCCAGAATTCCGACTATGCTCCCTATCTATGCTCCCTATCAATCTTGAAACGCTCTAGAATATCTATATTTAGATACCTAATGGCGGGTACTGCTCTCGATCCGTTGCGGACAAGCTCTGAAAAATCCCTTCCATGGGATTTTCCAACCGGTGGGCCGGGCGTGCGTCTTCGCACCGGGGTCCGTCGTCAACCGAAAATATCGGCGGTAATGTTCTTGAACCAGCTGTAGGCGTACTGCACCTCGCGTCTCCGGGTTTCGGAGGCAGCGTCCATGGGGGTCAGACCACCTGCGCCCTTGACCTCGGCGATGGTCTTGCCGTCTTCGCTGAGCCGGTAGATCGCGGCCACCGAAACGCCCCAGTCCTTACCGATGATGGAGTAGCAGGTGTTGACGTAGGCAGGCGTTCCCGGCTCTTCACCCTTGAGCATGGCGGCTATCGCGGCCGCACACACCTTGGCCTGGCTGTTGGCCGCGTAGCCGGATTTTGGCATCTTGGTCGCGATGCAGGCGTCACCGATCACGTGCACACCCGGATGTTTGGCAGACTCGAAGGTCTTCTTATCCACCGGGCACCAGCCACTGGCGTCTGTGAGACCGGAGACCTGGGCGATCTTGCCGGCCCGTTGCGGCGGGATGACGTTCAGGACGTCGGCCTTGATCTCATCGCCGAAGCTGGTTTCCGCCGTCATACCGGCCGCATCCACCTTGACGACGGCCGCGTCCGGACCCGGCTGCCACTCGATTATGCTGTTGTCGGTACCGAAGCCGTAGAGGGCCTCCCAACCCTGGGTGAACAGGCCTTGCTTCGAGAACTTCTGCTTGGCGTCCAGGATCACGACCTTGGACTTGGGTTTGTGCTGCTTGAAATAGTGGGCCATCTGGCTGGCGCGCTCATAAGGTCCGGGGGGGCAACGGAACGGATTCGGGGGGGCGGCGATGACGGCGATACCGCTGTCGGGCATCGCTTCGAGCTGGGAACGGAGGAGCCTGGTCTGTTCGCCGGCCTTCCAGGCGTGGGGTAGCTGGTGACTGGCCGCTTCACTGTAGCCCTCGATCTCGTCGTAGATGAACTCGATACCGGGGGCGACGACGCAGCGGTCGAAGGCATAGTCCTTGCCGCCGGCCTTCACGACCTTGGCGACCGGATCGACCAGCTCGGCGGTCGCATGAACTACCTCGATCCCCATGGCCTTGAGGTTGCCATAGCCGAACCTGATGCTATCGATGTTACGGTCGCCGCCGAGTACCTCATTGCTCATGTAGCAGGTGTAGTGGTGCTCATTGGGCTCGATGATGGTAACGTCCACTGCGTCATCCGCCAACTTGATGTAGCGGGCGGCAGTGGCACCGCCGCTACCCCCACCGACTACCACGACCTTCTTTCTGCCGGCGCCAAGGGCCAGATGTGGAATGCCGACCATGCCGACCATGCCGACAGTGGCAGCAGCGCCGGTGGCCTTGACGAAATCGCGACGATTCATATTCATACCTGCGCTCCTCCTCACTCACTGCTGGCTGGCGTAGAAGGCATTGATGGCCGCCAGACCTTTCTCACCCTCTTTCTCGATCAGCTTGTCGAGCTTTTTCTTCATCTTCCTGGGCATCTCGCGGCGGCCGGCACGGAAATCGGCGATGGTGTTCGCCAGGTACGGTGTCCACTGGCCGGCCAGCAGATGATATTCGGCATCTTCACCCTTGATCGGCCTGCCGCCATCCTCGTGGCACTTCTCGCAGTATTTGTCATGGAGCCTGGCGCCTTTCTTAGCCGCGGCCGCGTCGAATTCCTGTTTGGCCGGGACCAACTTCTGGGCGGCGAAGTGGCCGGCCATCCGCTCGATCTCCTCACCGGTATAGCCCTTGGCGATGCGGCCCATGATCGTGCTGTAGGTATCGCCGCTCTTAAATGCCTGCATGGCTTCGACAAAGGCCACCTTTTCCATCTGAGCGATGTTGGGCGAGGCCGGGCCAACGCTGTTACCGTTCGTACCATGGCAACCGCTGCAGGTGTTCGAAAGCATGCTCGCGCTTGCGATGTCGCCGGCAGATGCGGCAGTCGAGATGCCAAGTGCCAGCACACCGGTTGCTAAGACCAGGTTTATCGTTTGTTTGGCCATGTCGCCTCCTTTGGTATTTTGCTAGGTGCAACAACCAAGGGGCACCTTGAAAATTCAAGGTGCCCGTCCGGGGCAAAGATACCCCACCTGCTTCGTGCGCGGAAGCGCATAAAGTAGCGCAGGCGTCCCGCTTGCTGAATGATGAATGATGAATGGCGTTGGTCTCAGCGCTGTGCCAGCAAAGCGACAGCTTCATCGTTACCTTTCTGCTTTGCGATGTCGATAGGGGTACGACCTCGATTATCCTTCAGGGTCGGGGCCGCATTGTACCTCATCAGGATTTCGATAAGCTCGTTGTGGCCGGTCGTGACGGCCTCCATCAGGGCGGTGATTCCGTCCGCGTCCTGGTGGTTCGGGTCGGCACCGCCGGCGAGGAGTCGTTCGGCCACCTTTACATGGCCCTGACCGGCGGCCCAGATGAGGGCGGTGGCGCCGAGCTTGTCTTTTGCATCAATGTCGGCGCCATGGCGGATGAGAGATGTGACCACGGCATCATGCCCTTCGCCGGCGGCGATGATCAGGGCCGTCGCCCCCTCCTTGTCCTTGACCTCCCGGTCGGCCTGGGCAGTGAGCAGCAGCTCGACGACCTTGGGGCGCCCCTTTCCCGCGGCGTGCATCAGCGCCGTCCGTCCCTCTTTATCCCCTGTCCTGGGGTTCGCGCCCCGATGCAGGAGCTGCTCGACGATGTCGGTAAAACCGTAGCGGGCAGCGATGGTCAGGGCATCCCAACCCGCACGGGTGCGGTCGTGCAGGCTGGCGCCGCGCTCGATAAGGAGGGCGGCGATGCCGCTGTGGCCGTTCTCGGCGGCGAAGGTCAGTGCCGTGCAGTTGGCGACCGTGTGGGCGTTGACGTTCGCGCCCCATGTCAGGAGCAATACAACCGTGTCCAGGTTCTCGTTCTCGACCGCCATCATGAGGGCGGTCTTGTTGAATTTGTTGGCCGCGTCCACGTTCGCGCCGGCGTCCAGGAGTTTCTCGACGGCCTCGTCGTCACCGATAGCGGCGACCAGCCGCAGCTCTTTGTCCAAATCGGCGTTTTGCGACCAGGCCGGCAGGCCGATCAGGAGGGTGAGCAGGCATAGAGTAATGGAGATGGGTCTGGCTCTCATACGACAATGCCTCATGATACGGTCGGTTTCAGGGCGGTAATCATAGGGCATTCAACTCCGCAGTGTCCTCGACCATTTCGGGTTCGTCCGGTTCCTCATGGGCGACGCCCTTGTGGCAGTCGATGCAGGTCTGTCCCTTGTCTTCGGCGTTTCCGTGCTTGCTGCGCGCGCTGCGATCCTGCTCGGTGAGGTCCATGCTGCGGAAGTCGTGGCAGGAACGGCATTCCCGGGAATCCGTCGCCTTCATCCTGGCCCAGACCCGGCTCGCCATGTCCCAACGATGGGCCATGAATTTCTCCGGGGTGTCGATAGTCCCGATGAGCTCGTGATAGACGTCCTTGGCCGCTATGAGCTTGGCGAGCATTTTGGGAAAAAAGGATTGCGGAACATGGCAATCGGCGCAGGTGGCCCGAACGCCCGAGGCATTCTTATAGTGGGCGCTCTCCTGGAGCTCCCGGAAGGGGATCTGCATGGTGTGGCAGCCGGTGCAGAATTCCTCCTGGTCGGTGAGCGCCAAACCACTGTTGAACAGGCCGGCGAAGACGATGCCGGCCACAAACACGACACCGAGGATGACAAAGATTTGCTTACGGGAGGGGCCTTTAGACATGACGATGAAATCCTCACACGATGAATGTCGACAACCCTTAAAATTCCCCCTTTGCCGCACCTTCCATGATAGCTTTGATGTTTTCGCGCACCCGGATGGCGTCCGCTTTGAGGTCGCCGGGCAACGCCTTTCCACCGTGGATCATCAGATCCAGGTTCATCGTATATAGCCACAGCCGGCCGTTTTTGTCCTCGACCAAGGCAATGCGGCAGGGCATGAAGCCGCTGTAATGGTCCCGGTATTCGAGCATTTTCCTGCCGACTTGCGCGTCGCAGAAAGACAGGAAATTCACATAGCGGTAATCCTCATCCATGATTGCCTGAACCTGCTTGTAGAACGGCGATTCGCCGACTAACAAGAAGCTGCGCGAGACAGCGATGCTCTTCATGGACTCGATGACGTCTTCGGCCCTCAGCCCTTCCTCGACCGGTACGGACCACGTCATGGAGACACCGGGGTCTCCGGTTTCCAACAGGTTTCCGGCAAATTCCTGGTAGACGGACAGGAATCGGCTGTCGAATTCCGACAGTATCGGGCCTAACCGGACATAGGCGGCGATGCCCGCGAGCACGACAACCAGCCCGAGCAGGGCGAACAGATTACGAACAAACGCCATACGAAAAATTTCTCACAATCGCGCAGAATATTTTCCTCTCGGTGATGAAATCTAAACTTACATTCCTTGTGGTGTAAATGAAACGTTTGTCGTGGAACACCCTTGAACTTTGCAAGTCTTCGTTTGGCATATGACCGGAATGACTCAATGCCATTGATATGGCAATTACCGCTGGCAAATACATTCCCGCCATGATGCACTCGGAAATGCTTTTTGTACCCCATGTCCACCAGCCCATTATAGCCTCTCCAGCCGTCCGAGTGGATGATGCCGTCGAGGGCTACCTGGCCTGGCCCCAGATCGCAGCCTGTAGCTGCTCTTTGGCGGCAGCTGGGACGATCTCGGTGTAGACTTTTCCCTGCCGTTCCAGGATCCCGAAGACAATCGTTTTACCGCCTGCTCCACGACCCTTCTCCCACGGACACGGCGCGCACCAAAATAGGATTCATCGACTTCAACCTCGCCAGAGAAGGACGATGAAGCGTCACAAACCTGGGCGACTCCAATTCGTAACTTCAAGAGTAGCTGATTAATCGTCGGGCGGCTTACATCACTCAACTCAGCGATTTTCGAGGCCGGTAGATCAAGCGCAAAAGAGCGTATGATCACTCTGAATTTGGCTTCAGAAAGGTGTGAACGCCTAAAATACCCGTTTTTTCCTTGCATAACAAAAATTTAGAATGCAGGTGAAGATGCTAAAGTTATCTAGACCCTACTAAATTTTCCCCATTCTCACCCGGGACCTGACACATTGAGGTGTATCAGGGATCAAACCTCCCGCACCAAGGCGCTTTCCACCTGGTCCCGCTTTGCCTTACCGACCAGCGACTCGATGAGCTGAAGCGCGAAACCCATGGCGGTACCGGGCCCACGGGAGGTGATTAGCTTGCCGTCTACCACCACCGGCATGTCGAGTAGGTTTACCTGCGGGAAGTCCTCCGGGGTAACGACTCCCGGATAGCTGGTGGCGGACTTCCCGTCGAGCAAACCCGCGCCGGCGAGCACCTTGGGGGCGGCGCAGATGGCGGCGGTAAAACGATCTTCGGCCCGATAGCGTTCGAGGAGGGCGTGAATCCGTTCGTCCCGGTCTAGCCGTTGAGCACCGGGGAGCCCGCCGGGCAGGACGATCATATCGAACGTCTGGTCCATGACCGCTTCCAGCACGGTGTCGGGTACCAACACCGTGTTGCGACTGGCGTGTACCGGCCCCGCCGTCAGACCGGCCGTGACCACCTCGATCCCGGCGCGCCGCAACAGGTCGATGACGGTGACCGCCTCCAGCTCTTCACACCCCTCGGCCAGAGGGACTAAGACTCTTGTCATTATTCGTCTCCAGTGTCTAACGAGGCATCGCCTCAGACCGACGATTCGAGAAGAGGCACACCAGGGGCCTGTCTGCCGACAGGTGGGCGGTGCGCCGTACCCAACAATTCAGGGGGCAGGGGGCAGTTTTCAGGGGCAAACAACTGATACTACCATGCCCCCTGACAACTAACTGACAACTGCTGACCCCTCGGGAGTGCACAAACTCGACTCATTTGTCAAAGTCCGGGGCAGTCAGGAATCCCAGGGGGGGAATCCCAGGGGGCGTTCTCAATTAAGCCAAATCTACGTAGCGTAGGCGTCCCGCCTGCCGGAACGCGGACGTTTCACCAGCGGGTGCAGGCGAGATGCCTGCGCTACGTTCTTGGTTTTTGCGATGACCAGACTTAATTGGGAACGCTCCCTAGTAGACGATTTCATCCAATTTTGCTGGTTGTCATTTCGAGCGTAGCGAGAAACCCTGGGCGCTGAGGACTTTTGCCAAGCCGAAGATCCTTCGCTACGCTCGGGATGACAGGGATGGTTTTAACAGCAAATTTTGAGAAACGGGGTACTAGTGCAGAACTTCATCAAGACGGTTGGCGGTAAGGATCTGCTCGGACCACGTGAGCAGGGTCTGTTCACTGGCCTGCTCGATCCGTCGCTGTACCTCATCGGGTAGAGCGCCGAATTTCAGGCGTAGCTGACGTTCCCATACCAAGGCTTCACCCTGGTGCAGGCCCTGTTGTATACCCTCCTCACGGAAACGTTCAGCAAATCGGCTCATGATCTGCGCCTCGTCGGGATAGGCGCGTTGGTATTCGCGCCCGCTCATTATCGTCAAGCGCCGCGTAGATGTCGATGAAATCCAAATACTTGAGCTGCTTCTCAGGATCATTTTCAGCTCGATCAGTTCCCGTACTGCCTGGGCATAGACCGCTACCTTGTGCTGCGCAGGATACTGCATGTTGGGTAGGTTCAACCGCACGACCAGATTATCGCTGTGGCGGTAGTGCTCGTAGAACAGATCGCCCAGGGCGCAACTCAGATAGCGGAAATCGAGGTAGGTGTCGTGGTCTCCGCTCAGACACAGCCGTTGCGTTACACCCGTTGCCCGGCGCAGGAAGATGACCACCGGGACCACCCGGTTGGTCTCCATCAGCTCGGCCAGGTCCAGACAGTAGTGGGCCAGGCGGTGGATGGAGAATCAGTCATGTGAGACTCACTACTTCGCTTGAACACCTGCAATCCGGCTGCAAAGCTTGTCAGCATTGCTCCCAGGGTAGTCCACGAAAACGCCAACCACCGATGGTGCTGCGGTGGTGATGTTCGTCGAGATCCCCCTCGAAGCCTTCGTCGATGTGAAAGACGCTCCGTATCCCGCCCTCCAGCAGGGCCTTGCCGGCCTCCAGGGAGCGCTTTCCGCTGCGGCAGATGAGGATAATCGGCGCGCAGGGGTTTTCCTGCGTGCACACCGCCCCGCCGAGCAACAGCTTCCGAATCTCGGTCTCGAAGTTCTGGTTGACCGTCCACTCGGGCTCGTCGATCCAGGCTACGTGAACCGCGCCAGCCGGATGGCCGACGAACAGATATTCCATGGTGGAACGGATGTCTACCAGGAGCGCCCGGGGATCGTCCTGAAGCATTTGCCACGCCTGTTGGGGAGTAAGGCTTTTGACTCCGTGGTCACTCATGGTTGCGAATCCTCATCTGGGGTAGTGGTCGATACCGGCTGCCGAATGATCCGTCGCCTTCGCCGGCAAGGTGGGCACGTATAACCTTCTCAATCCTCCACGTGGCGGCCTAGAATGTTCAGGCCCTTGAGTACATTCAGCGCTTCGCTGAGAGCATAGTCTTCGGCGGCCAGGGGCCGCTTCTTCGTTACGGTCTCGTTCTTTCCGGCCTTATCGTCTGTGCCCTTGCCCGTGCCGGCCGGTTTTTTGTTATTGTCCAAGTGACGGTCCAGATTCACTTCCTTCAGTGGCACCACATCCGGCATTTCCGCAACCTTGAGCTCGCCTTTGGCCAGCTCGATATCGGGCTCGATCCCATGAACCTGGATGGAGCGACCGGAAGGTGTGTAGTACCTTGCCGTCGTCAACTTAAGCGCCGTGGCGTCATCGATGGGCACGATGGTCTGTACCGAGCCTTTGCCGAATGTGGGGTGGCCCATAACGATGGCACGTTTGTGGTCCTGGAGTGCCCCGGCGACGATTTCCGAAGCCGATGCGGAGCCGCCGTTGACAAGTACCACGATGGGAGCATCCTTGAGCACATCGTCCGGACCGGCCTTGAACCGGAGCTCCGCATCTTCGCCCCGGCCTTTCGTGTAGACGATGAGCCCCCCGACCAGGAAGGCATCGCTCACGCCGACGGCGCTGTTGAGGACACCGCCCGGATTGTTTCTCAGATCCAGGACCAGACCCTTGAGCCCGCCGTCGTTCTTTTTCTCGAGCCCGCTCAGGGCCGAGAGCAGATCCGCGGTGGTACGCGACTGGAAGTGGGAAATCCGCACATAGCCGTACCCCGGCTCCAGAGTTCGGCTCTTGACGCTCGCCACCTGGATGGTGTCCCGCTCCAACTCCAGATTGAAAGGCCGGTCCCTACCCCCACGCAGGATGGTCAGGATGATCCGGGTGCCGGGCTTGCCACGCATGGTGTTGACGGCATCGTTCAGGCTCAAACCCTTTACCGGTTTGTCGTCGATGCGAATGATCAGATCCCCGGTCTTGATTCCGGCACGTGCGGCGGGGGTATCGTCGATCGGGGCAATCACCTTGACGAACCCATTTTCCACTCCGACCTCGATCCCCAAGCCTCCGAACTCGCCGCTGGTGCCGACCTGCAGGTCCCGGTACTCATCCTTTTCCAGGTAGGAGGAGTGGGGATCAAGCCCTGAGAGCATGCCGCGGATGGCGTTCTTGAGTAACTTCTCGTCGTCTACCGATTCCACATACTCACTCTTGACGCGCCCGAAGATCTCGGCAAAGACACGCAGTTCCTGCAGAGGCAACTCCTTGTGTGCCTTCGCCTCCTCGGCGAGAACGGCCCCGAGATAACCGCCGGTGGCGGTAAAGAAGAGGCCGGTCGTAAAGGTGGTAAGCGATCGGAATGGATTTTTCATCGGCATGTCGCTCGAAAACGAACTCGTGAAGAGGCGACCTGGAAGGCAACGCGCCGGCCACTGATCGGCCGGGAAGGCCGGGGTGGAAACAGAGAAATTACGGCCGGTTGCGCCGCCGGGGAGTAGGTAGCGGAAGATCTGGGTCTCGACCCGACAGTGTTCCGGCACCATCGCTCGGGGTTCAGAGGCCGACCACGGTAGCGGATGGCGAAATAGAGGCCAGGCGACGGATGGCCACCGCTACTACCGCTCAGGGCGATCGTTTCGCCGGCGGCAACCCACTCCCCCGGCTCCTTGAATAGGGTCTGATTATGGCCATACAGCGTCATATAGTCTTTATCATGCTTGATGATAAGTAACAGCCTGAAACCACGGAGCCAATCCGCATAGGCCACTCGGCCACGGTAAACCGCCCGTACCGGGGCGCCTTCCTCCGCCTCCAGGACAACGCCGTCCCAACGCTGGGCACCGCCCTTCTTGAGACTGTTGTAGCGCGACAGGAATGAGACGTCGGCAAGCGGCCAGGCCAAGCGTCCGCGCAGCCGTTTCATCGGCACCTGGCTCAGCTTTGCCTCAGGCAGCGCCAGGGTCCGTCGCTCGAGCCCTTGCAACAGCGCGCGCATCCCCCGAGCTTGGGCGCGCAATTCTTCGATGCGCTCGGCCCGAGTGGCGATGGTCCGCTCCAGGGAAGCCAAGAGCGCGCTGCGCTCGCCCTGCGCCGTCGCTAGGCGGGCGCGGGCTGCCTCCTGTTTCTTTGCCGACAAGACGAGCCGTGCCTTTTCCTCCACCGTTTCCCGGGTCAGGTCGTCGAGCCTGTGTGCGCGTTCTATTACGGCCTCGATGCGTTGGATACGGGAGCGGTTGAGAAACCCGTAATAGGCCATGACCCGGCTCAGGCGATTCGAGTTCTCCTGATCGAGCAGGATCCGGATGTGGTCCCCCCGTCCCATGGCATACGCGGAACGCAGCAAGCTCCCCAGGGCGGCGCGTTCGCGACCCAGGGTTTCGCGTTCCGCTGCCAATCGGCATCGGAGCTTCTCCAAGACCTGTTCCTGGTTACCGATCATCGCCGCCAACTGATGTCCCGCCCGCGCCAGGTCGGCAATGTCGCGTTCGTGACGTTCGAGCTCCATCCTGAGCTCCTGCCGACGGACCCGGCGCCCAGCCAGGCTTTGCTCCAGGTCCCGTACCTGCTGCTCGACGTCGGCCAACTCCCGCTCGCGGCTCTCGATAGCGCCATCTTCCCCCGCCGACACCAGGGTAGCAATCACTGCCAGTAAGACGGCGGCAATAGGAGTCACTCTTCCTGCGTCCGCGTGTCTGGCATCTGGCCGCCGACCACCTCGCCGAGGACGAAAAATACGGTAAAACGGGATACTCGCTCGGTCGCAGGCGGGAATCGGGTATCTCAATGAAGGGATTATCGAAGGTCTCTTATCTTGAGATTCTTCCGCTCCCGGTCGGAGTTTAAAGATTCGCATCTCTGAAAAAAAGTTTATTATGGAATGATGATACTTGAAGAGCATAGTTCCATGGTAGGTGATCTCAACTACCCGACAAACCCCACACTTCACGCTTCGAATGCGGAGGCTTCGCCCATCGACCTGTTCGGCGACGATGCCGACATCGAACGTGCATCCCGCTCGCTCAAGGCGATCTCGCACCCGTTGCGGCTGAAGATCCTGTGCGTCCTCGGCGGTCAGGAGATCAGCGTACAGGAGATCGTGGATTACGTGGGCACATCCCAGAGCAACATCTCCCAACACCTGGCCATACTGCGCGACAAGGGGATCCTGGCCGCGCGCAAGGACGCCAACCGGGTGTACTACCGGGTCAGTGATGCGCGTACCCTGCAGCTGGTCGGCATGATGCGCGAGGTATTCTGCCACCATGGCCGCTGAAGGATGCCGGCTCCGAAGGTTCGAGCCATCCCATGCGATTCGGAAAATATCGCCGACGCCATGAACAACCATTGGAAAACCTTCCTCGAGTCCCGTTCCGCGCGGATCGACGACGCGGGAAATCTACGCTTCCCGGACGCTCCGGTGGAGGCCGATTGTGCCCTGATGGAGCTCTCCCCCCTCGGGTTCATCGCCGTCTCCGGACCGGAAGCGGAGCCCTTCCTCCAAGGACAGCTCACGAACGACGTAACCCGACTCTCCACCGGCGTCAGTCGGATCGGAAGCCATTGCAGCCCCAAGGGGCGGATGCTCACCAGCTTTCGCGCCTTCAAGTCGGACGGCGTCATCTATCTTCAGCTGCCGCATACCCAGGTGGAAGCCGCGATCCGGCGGTTGCGCATGTACCTGCTGCGGACCAGGGCCACCCTCGAGGACGCGAGCGACCAGCTCGCCGCCATCGCCATCGGCGGCGATTGCGCACCGTCCCTGTTGGAATCCCACCTGGATGCGGTCCCGACGCAGGAAAACGAGACAACCCGCAGTAACGACCTGATCGTCATTCGTATTCCGGGGCCTACCCCCAGATTCCAGATCCTGGGGGCCCCCTCCGCGCTGGAGGGGCTATGGGTCAACCTGGCAGCGATCGCAACCGTCATCAATGCCGATTACTGGTTTCTGCTCGACATCCGGGCCGGAATACCGACCGTCTACCCGCAGACCAGGGATGCCTTCGTGCCCCAAATGGCCAACCTACACCTGATCGACGGCGTGAGCTTCAAGAAAGGGTGCTACACGGGTCAGGAAGTAGTCGCACGCATGCAATACCTGGGTAAGCTCAAGCGCCGCATGTACCTGGCGCAGGCCAGGGCGGAGAACCCGCCCGCGCCGGGCGATACGCTCCAGAGTACCAGCAGCCGCTCCGAGCAGGCCACGGGTCGGGTGGTGGATGCCCGCATTAACGCCAAGGGTGACTACGAGCTCTTGGTCGTCTTGGAGATCGAGGCCGCAGAGCACGGGGAGGTACGGCTCGGCGGCCCGGCTGGTCCCTTGCTCGCCTTCAGTGAACCCCCTTACGGCTTTTCCGTACCGGACTGACCGCCGGCGGGTTTGAACCGTAAAGGTGCGAGGGGTAAAACCTCAACGGGAGTAACCGTTTCATGGAGTCCGGAGTAGTCCGCATCCCCGGCCTCCAACGGAGCTTCGTCTGGGATTTGGGGCGTGCCTCCGAGCTGATCGAGTCGCTGATCCTTGGCCTGCCGGTGCCGCAACTCTTTCTGTACGAGGAAGCACGCAACAGGTTTCTGGTGATCAATGGGCAACAACGCTTGATGTCCACCTACTATTTCATCAAGCAACGTTTTCCCCGCAGAGAGAGAGGTGGTACGATGGACTCGACGGTTGTTGACCGCCTCCACACCGATTTTTCCGGCCTTCTCGCAGTCTTGGATACGGCGGATGAAGTACTCACTACGTAGTAGTGGCGGATGAAAATTTCAGAAAGGCACTCCTGATGGCTGCCGCCAGCTACTTTGAGCGGCGTATGACAGATGCAGTACTCAACTTCGCGACAGAGGTGACTGCAGAAGGCCATGTCCTGACCTGGCTCGACGTGGTTTAATTGGGAGCAGAAGAACGCCAATAGCTCCTTCGGTCTATTCGGGAACGCCTTCCAGGATCATAATGAAGGCGGTGATCGCGAGCGACCATGATCTGGTGGTCTTCCATTCGAGCGTTTCTGGAGATCGGGGGAGCGAGAGAAACCGTCTTGTTCAACGCCTGCGCTATCTTCTTGGTTTTTGCGATGACCCAGCTTAATTGAGAACCCCCCTAGCCTCCAGCCGCGGAATAGCCCGGATTCAATCATCCTATACGAACAGGAGGTATTACCCTTGGAGCTCAACAAGACTAAGCGTCGTTTTCTCGGCGCAATGCTGGTGCTAGGTCTGACCGGTGGGACAGGGAATACGGCATGGGCCCAGAGCACCCAGGATTGTCAGGCCCTGCGCAATCACGTCATGGATGGGGCCTATGTGACCTCGGCGCGGGTCATGACATCGGAAAATCTGACGGAATATTGCGAGGTACGCGCCACTGCCCTACCCTCGATCTCCATCGAAGTGCGGCTGCCGCTCGAAGAATGGAACGGCAAATTCTACCAGGTCGGCTGCGGTGGTTTCTGCGGCGTCCTGGGGCGTGCGGATAAGAAAAAATGGGTCGTCAATGCAATGGGACCGGGGCTGGAAAGGGGTTATGCCACGGCTACCTCGGACAGCGGTCACCATGGCCTCGGCGTCACGGATGCGAGCTGGGCCTATAACAACCTTCCGGCAGAGCGAGATTGGGCGTGGCGTTCCATCGGTGAGACCAATCGGGTGGCGGTGTCATTGTTGGACGCCTTCTATAGGAAGAAACCGGAAAACAGCTATTTCCAAGGCTGCTCTAACGGCGGTCGCATGGCCAATATGGCAGCCCTGAAATACCCACAAGTGTTCAGCGGCATCATTTCCGGTGCGCCGGCGATGGACTATACTGGGCTGGTTGCCACCAAAATGGCATGGCTCACGCAAGCCAATACGGATAAAGACGGCAAGGCCATTCTGAAACCGGGCAAGGACCGGTTGATCGGCGATGAAGTCATGCAGCAATGTGATGCCGAAGACGGGGCCGAGGACGGTATGATTGCGGACCCGCGGAGGTGTTCCGCCGATTTGTCCGTGCTGAAATGTAAGGCCGATCAAAAGGCCGAAACCTGTTTGACCGATGCTGACCTGAATGTCATTGAAAAATGGCGCCAAGGCCCACGGAATAAGGCCGGTGAGCAACTCTATCCGGGTGGCGTGCCGGAAGGTTCGGAAAAATTCTGGTGGTTGTGGCTGACCGGTAGTCCACAGGGCGGCGGCAAGTTGATCCCGCTCTTTGCTAAAGACTTCGTGGCCTATATGGCATTTGAAAATGATCCGGGGGCAGGCTACTCCCTGTTGGATTTCGATTTTGAGACCGACCCCAATCGCCTGGAGGCCATGGCCAAGATCTACAATTCGGACCGGCCGGATCTGACAGCCTTCATAGCAGCTGGCGGTAAGATGATCGTTTGGCATGGGTGGGCGGATGCGATCGTCACCCCGTATAAAACAGTCGATTGGTATGAACAGCTGTCCTCGAATATGGGGGGCAGAGAAGAGCTGGAGAAAAACGTGCGGCTGTTTATGATCCCCGGTATGGACCATTGCGGTCTGTTACCCGGTGCAAAGGGTGTCACCCAGAACAGCCTGAAGGTTCTGGAAGCTCTGGAAGACTGGGTCGAGCAGGGGGAAGCACCTCGAACCATTTTGAAATAAACCCATCTAATGGTGGTTTTCCGATACCGGTGGAACCACAAGGCACTAAACGCACCGCTCGGGTGGAGCGCAACACGCTGGAAACCCGTATCCTGGTCGAGATCGACCTGGATGGGATGGGGCGTTTCAGTTTCGACACCGGTATCCCCTTTCTCGAGCATATGCTCGGCCAGGTCGCCCGACACGGCCTGATCGATTTGTCGATCAAGGCCGAAGGGGACCTGCCGATCGACGCCCACCATACAGTGGAGGACATCGGTATTACGCTCGGCCGTGCCTGTGCGGACGCCCTGGGGGACAAGCAGAGTATCCGCCGCTACGGCCACGCCTATGTGCCCCTCGACGAGGCCCTTTCAAGGGTGGTGATCGATCTCTCGGGGCGTCCTGGACTCGAGTTCCATATCGACTTTTCCCGGCCCATGATCGGGACCTTCGATACGGATCTGTTCCGCGAGTTCTTTCAGGGTTTCGTCAATCATGCGGGCGTGACCCTGCACGTGGACAACCTGCGCGGGCATAACGCCCATCACCAGGCAGAGACGCTGTTTAAAGCCTTCGGCCGAGCATTGAGCATGGCGGTCGAACCGGATTCGCGTCTGGGGGGGGGTATACCCTCTACCAAGGGTTCTCTTTAACTCCGAGGGCAGGCACAAAGACCCCTTTCAATCCGCAAAACAAAGCAATTATATACTTGCTGGGTATCGCCCGCACAACGGTTCGCAACTGGCGGCGGCGTTGGCTCGCGAGCACAGGCAACCGTCGAGCACAGGCAACCGTGTCGCCGAACGCTTGGCTGATGCCCCGCGCCCCGGTACGCCGGCCATCTACAGCGCCGAGGATGCCTGCGCGACCATCGCCTTGGCCTGCGAGGATCCGTGCGACAGCGGGCGGGCCATCACCCATTGGACCCAGCGGGAACTGGCCGCCGAGGCGATCAAACGCGGCATCGTCCCCGCCATTTCGCAGCGCTCGGTTGGGCGCATTTTAAAAAGATGTCGACCTCAAACCCCATTGGTATCCCAACCTTCAGCATCGACGAGATGACCGGCATCCAGGCCCTCGAACGCATCGCCCCGACCTTGCCCGTCAGGCCCGGGCGCGTCGAACGGCGCGAGTTCGAGTACACCCGCCACGGCACCTGTACCCTCATCGCCAGCTTCAACGTCGCCACTGGCGCAGCGAGTGCAGACATCGGCGAAACGCGCACCGAGGAGGATTTCGCCGCCCATCTCGCGGCACTCGTGCAACAACCACGAATGCACCTGGCGATGGACAACCTCAACACCCATTACTCCGAGTCGGCGGTCCGCTTGGTGGCAGAGCGCATCGGCTTTGAAGGCGATCTCGGCCGCAAAGGACGCTGCGGGATTCTACGCAACGCCGCGTCTCGTCAGGCGTTTCTCAGCGATCCTGAACATTTCCAATCCAAGAGCGACCTGGCCGGCAGGATCGGCGATTTTATCAACTACTTCAACGAAACCATGGCCAAACCATTCCGTTGGACATATCAAGACACGCCCCTCACCGTTTGACCACGTCGAACGCGGCGTAACGCAACACGACGCTTCCTGACTGACCAAAATGCCGAGACGGAAGCCACACAGATGCGGTTCGCTAAATGTCAACATACCTTGGTACATGCGTCGCGCTTGTTTCACACGGCGCGGCATCTGCGGCCGGTTCAGATATATAGCCGTCTCTGGTTCCAAACCTACCGACCAACGCCTGACCTGACACCGGCTCCGGAAATCCGGGTTAGAAGGGGGCGTTGGCAGCACTCAGCCCGGCGCCTTGCTTCGCTCCTGAACGAGGATGCCTTCCAGTTTCTGAATGAGCAGCACGCGATCGAGGCCCCTTCCGATTGGAATCATCCGACCTGGGAAAAACTTTGGCTCTATAACCTGCATTGCTTCGACGACCTGAACGCCGAGGACGCAGAGGACCGGACCGGACGGCACCGCGCACTGATCGCGCGTTGGCTGGCGGAGAATCCACCGGCGGTGGGGATCGGCTGGGAGCCTTACCCCATCTCTATGCGCCTGGTGAACTGGATCAAATGGGCGCTGGCGGGCAACCCCCTTGCACCGGGCTGGGTGCGGAGCCTCGCGGTGCAGGCGCGTCATCTGCGCCGGCGCCTGGAGTATCATCTGTTAGGCAATCACCTCTTAGCCAATGCGAAGGCGTTGGTGTTCGCCAGCCTGTTTTTCGGGGGGGACGAAGCGCGACGCTGGCTGGAAAAGGGTCTGGCCGTGCTAGATCGGGAGCTGAACGAGCAGATTCTACCGGACGGGGGCCACTTCGAGCTCAGTCCCATGTACCATAGTGTGGTCCTGGAGGATCTGCTGGACCTGCTCAATCTGCTGCGAGCCTACCCCGACGCCGGAGTGGACCCCGCCTGGGAGGCCTGCTTGCGCGGACTGACCGAAGCGATGCGCGAGTGGCTCGCCATGATGTGTCATCCCGATGGCGAGATTGCTTTGTTTAATGATGCAGCTTTCGGTATTGCCTGCCCACCCGCGGAATTGGATGCGTATGCAGCACGCCTGGGTCTACCGGACTGCGCCCCAGGGTCCGGACCGATCCGACATCTGGCCGACGCCGGTTATATCCGCTTGGACCAGGGCGTTGCCTGTGCCCTGCTGGATGTTGCACGGATCGGACCCGATTATATCCCTGGTCATGCCCACGCGGATACCTTGTCGTTCGAGCTTTCCCTGTTCGGCCGGCGGGTACTTGTGAACTCGGGGACCTCTCGCTATGGGACCAGCCCGGAGCGCGAACGGCAGCGTGGGACCGCGGCCCACAATACGGTGGTCATCGATCGGCAGGATTCCAGTGAGGTGTGGTCCGGCTTCAGGGTCGCACGCCGGGCGCGGCCTACGGATCTGCAGGTCGAGTCGGTGCAAGACGGTATTCAGGTGCACTGTGCCCATGACGGCTATCGGCGTTTGCCGGGAAGCCCGCTGCACAAACGTCGCTGGAAGCTTGGTCAGGGGCGTCTGGCGGTGCGGGACGAGATCAAGGGACCCTACACCGAGGCCCAGGCTCGCTTTTATTTCCATCCCGACATATCTGTCGAGATCCCGGCGGGTTGCTCACGAGGTCGATTACGCATGCCCGGCGGTCAGGCAGTTGGTTTGGAGATCAGGGCAGGGAGCGGGGTGCTCGAGAAGACGACCTATCATCCACGCTTTGGCATCAGCGAGCCGAATAGCTGCCTCTGCGTCAGCTTGTCAGAACAGACGAGTGAGGTAGAGTTTCATTGGGACTGATATGCACATTCTGTTCGTAACGGACAACTTCCCGCCGGAGACCAACGCCCCGGCCTCCAGGACCCACGAGCACGCCAGGGAATGGGTGCAGGTGGGGGAGCAGGTGACGATACTTACGTGCGCACCGAATTTTCCCTTTGGCGAGGTCTACGAGGGCTATCGCAACGCCTTGCTGCAGACAGAGACTATGGACGGTATCGAGGTTTATCGCGTATGGACCTATATGGCCGCCAACCAAGGCTTTTTTCGGCGGACTGCAGATTTCGTGAGCTTCATGGTCGCGTCCGTTCTCGGGTCATCCTGGATCAAGTCGCCGGATGTCGTGGTTGCCACCTCGCCGCAGTTCTTCGCCGGACTGGGCGGTTACATCATCTCCAAACTCAAACGGTGCCCTTTCGTCTTCGAGGTCCGTGACCTCTGGCCGGAGCAGATCGAAGTCGTCGGCTTGATGCGGGAAGGTCTCCTCATGTACCTGCTGGGCGGCCTAGCCCGCTACCTTTACCATCACTGCGATCGCTTGGTGACCGTCGGCGAGGGTTATAAGATACAGATCCAAGATAAGTACGATGTGCCGGAGAGCAAGATCGCCACGGTTCCCAACGGGGTATTGTTCGAGCTCTTTTCGAAACAGGGACGACGGGGTCAGTACCGTCAGGAATTCGGCTGGGGCGATAAGTTCGTCGTGGTCTACGTAGGGGTTCATGGAATGAGTCAGAAACTGGAGACACTGCTTGAAGCCGCGCAGTACACCGCCGATCAGGGTATCTTCTTTGCCTTCGTCGGCGACGGGGCGGAAAAGGAGAAGCTGATAAGACTAAAAGATCAGATGAACCTCCACACTTGTGTCTTTTACCCTGTCCAGCCTAAGGAACAGGTACCGAGGTTCTACGAAGCGGCGGATGCCTGCATTGTGGTGTTGCGAAAGAGTGAACTCTTCAAGGGTAACTACCCGTCGAAGATGTTTGAAGCGCTGAGTATGGCGTGTCCCATGATCCTATCCGGCGAGGGGCGGAGCGCGGAGATCCTGATGGCATCCGGTGGTGGAATTGTCGTGTCCCCCGAAACGCCGGAGGCCTTGGCCAAACAGCTATTGTATCTGCAAGGGCACCCTGCCGAGGCCACTGCGATGGGTGAGCGCGGCCGCCATTATGTGCAGAACCACTACTCCCGGCGAGTGTGGGCGCAGCGATATTTGGAGTTGCTGAGACAGGTAACCTCGGGGAGATGAGGTAGACTCCGTTGTCAAGACCACGGTTGGGCGAACGCCTGAACGTTGGACGCACCCACTACTTCGCAGTGTCGTCGATCTGGGGATACGAAATAGGGAACCCCAATCGCCTCTTCGCCCTGGCGATGGTGGAGTCCCGAGCTTAGCTACCATAGCTTATTTATCGTCGTTCACATCCTCTATCACTAGCGTCCGGGGAAACTGGTTCTTCCATCTTGTACTTTCAGTAGAGTAAGTTCTATCAGAGAGATCTTCCTCTCGGCGAGGAAACCTGAATTCACATCCAGCCGTCCGAGTGGATGCTGCTTCCAGCGCTACCCGACCCCGGATCGCTCTCTGTAGCTGCTTCTTGGAGGCGTCAGGGACGATTTCCGTGTAACCTTCCCGTAGCGTTCCAGGATTCCGAAGACGATCGTTTTACCGCCCGCTCCGCGACCCTTTTTCCGCGAACGCGGCGTGCGCCAAAATAAGATTCTTCGACTTCAACCTCACCCGATAGAGGTGATGAAGCGTTACAAACCTGGGCGATCCCGATTCGTAACTTCATGAATAGCTGATTAATCGTCGGGCGGCTCCACTCAGCTCGGCGATTTCCGAGGCCGGCAAATCGGGCGCGAAATAGCGTATACTTGCGAAGTAGTCGCCCTTGCGCCTTTGCTTCTGTTTCCCGCTCTCTTCATCATCCCCTTGCCAGGCGGGCTTGCCTTTGGATTGGCTGCCTGGGCGTGACAGATACATTGATGCACTTGCTTTGATCGAACAAGACCATCTCAAGCGGACCCCTACCTTATCCATTTTTCCGCTCAAGACCGAATCGGCGTGGCTTACTCTGCTGATTCCTGTTATTGTCTTTGTTGCTACCAGAAGACTTGCTTACCCCCACCTGTACCGTCTCATTCTGCTTGTCCTTATAATCGCCGGTGTTCAGGCTGCACTGGGGCTTATGCAGTTTGGCCAGGGATCGCGTCACCTTCACGGTAGGAGCCGGGATTGCCATCGGGTTGGCGCCGGTGCTCGATCATTTCACATCCATTGACTTGCAGGGGGCAACCAGGTGGGGAGTCTTTTCGGCTACCATGGATGGAATTCTCGACTTTTCCCGCTCGGCAGCGGTCCGGGCACCTATCCGGATGTCTTCCACTCCTTTCACCCCCTCGAATTGGGTGATTCCTTCGTCAGTCACGCGCACAATGACTACCTGGTGCGGCAAATAAAGAATTGGGACCTATAATATTAGCTAGCCTCTACAGATCTGGCGTGCGAAAGGCGCAGGTCCTGCAGGTCAGTCCGTGGGCGGTTTGAGGAACAGGGTAAGATGAGTCGCTGGTGCCAGCGGACGCCGGGCGATGGTTTGTTCTCTTTGAGATATAAAGACCACATTTCATCGCATTCTACCGTTAAGCACCCCTTTTTTTGAGATATCGATTTGTTGGGGTACATGCTCATACTTCCAATTGATATACTGTCGCAGCCAAGGTTCTGAAATCTCGGTCCCTGTTGAAATTCCAGCGATTGGGATCTTCTCCAAAAGCAACTTGTCTACCATATCCCATAACTGTTTCTGGATTCTTTTATTCTGAGGATTTTCGACAAATTGTCTGCCACAGTCTTTGCACACATATTTTTGTTTCCCATTGTGAATGGATCCATTTTTTGTGGTATGCCTTGAATTTCAAGTTGGACATTCCATTATGCTTTCCTCAACCATTAACTCATGCTCATTCATGATCCCTGAATTATAACTCGTGACCTGACATGTTGATAGCTAATGTATGCATATCATATGCCTCACACTACCCGCTCTACGGGTAGATTGAAGAAGAAAACGGTTCAGCAGAAAATTATCACTACATGTTAGGCACTACCAGGATTTTTTGTGGTGAAGAGCGCTTGCTGGTTCGGTAAGAACATGATCGGGCGCAGGAAATTCAGAAACGACAAGAATCCTGTAATCCTGTAAATGGGGCAGTACGCTTCCCACCTGCGGGCATTGTGGCAGCATCGACATTCGTGAGTGTAGAAGACCACGAACCCATGCCCTACCGTTGCAGGAGCTGCAGGAAACATTTCAGCGTGCGTACCGGCACAGCGTTGTCGGAATCCCGCCTTCCCCTGCAGAAATGGCTGCACCTACATCGGTGGAAAAGAGCGTAACAAGCACGCCAGCAAGAAGCTCCGCGCTGGACGTGGAGCAGTCGGCAGAACCGCAGTTGCCGGCATCCGAGATGAAGCTGGCGAGGTTCGCGTCCGCCCGGTCGCCAACACCAAGGCGAAAACCCTGAAAAGCTTCTTCGCGAGCACGTGTCCATCGGCAGCACGGTGGTCACAGACGATTTCAGCGCCTATCACGGTCTGGGCACAAGGCTTC